>Ga0181557_1003587_pt1 | contig 15051 bp, 11 predicted proteins | sample 011ome_23_FD_148632 | JGI IMG/M metagenome (GOLD analysis project Ga0181557, IMG submission 148632) | Coastal salt marsh microbial communities from the Groves Creek Marsh, Skidaway Island, Georgia - 011506CT metaG (spades assembly) | ecosystem: Environmental > Aquatic > Marine > Intertidal zone... | reverse complement strand
ACAGTTTGTTCAAGGGAGCAAAAAGGAACAAAAAATTTGAGGAGAATTTTTGCTCTTTTTTGGCTTCTCTCTTTTTGCTCCTCCTCATTTTTTTTTTCATCTCAGACACAGGTGTGTTTTTGTGTTGTTGTTAAAAATACTCGAATACGAAGGCGAAAGAGTGTTTTGTGGTCGCGCTCTTACGGTAGTATTAAAGCGCTTGTGAGTAAAAGGAGAGGAAGGGAGGAGTACTCTTCGACTGACGATGATTATTACAACTTTCACTTTTTTTTCGATATGAGCCGTGCGGCGGCTTTGATTTCAACGAATAATAATAATATGAGTCAGTTTTAGATACGAATACGAAGAAGAGGGAGGTTTTTTTGTTTCGTATCTCTCCCAGGCGCGCTTGAGCTGCTCTCGCGCGTTGTGCGCGCGCGCGAGAGAGATCTCCGATCTCTCTCTCTCTCTCCCTTTTGATGGAAGGTGATGATGCTGACGATGATTATACAACGTAATCTGTTGCTGAACGCTGTGATGTGTGTACACTGCACAAAATGTGCCTTCTTGGAGAGTGTATTTTTTCCCAACAGAGAGAGAGAGAAAGAAAAAGAGAGAAAGTCTTTCGAGTGCTGCTTCTTCTTCTGCTTCGTGAAGGCGATGATGACCAATATTAGTTTGTTTCACTGAAACCCGTCTTTCTTTCTTTTTGTTTGTTTTGACGGGAGTTTGTGATGAAGAACATGTTCTGAGCCTATCTGTCGTGGAAGAAGAAGTATGCCGAAAGAGGGAGGAGTCGAACGTCGCTCGTTTTTTTTACCTTCGTTTCGCATTCTCTCGTGCGAAACGTTCGTTGTTTCTGCGCGGATTCAAAGGCGATGATGACCACAAAAATAAAAAGCATTTTCTGAAGCTTCACGGCGTATTTGATTATAGCAAGTGCTCTGAGCCTAAGAACTTACATCCGCGATACTTTTTTTCTTTGATCCGCTCGCTCACGCAGTATTTTTTACACACACACAAAAACACACACACAGACGCGCACAGGAAACACAGTTTTCGTTGAAAACATGCAGGTTGTATCGAACGCAAGCACATTTTATGGTAACGCGCTGCGTAGTACTCATAGTCGACGACGACAAAAAGCGCATCTCACCACCACCACCAAAGCGTACGTCGATTGGACGCTCGGCGAGCCGGCGAGGGTGGTGAAATCCGCATGTTCGCCCTCCTCCGAACAGTACGAACCAGAAGATGCGATAAGTGTGAATGAAATCATCGAGAAAAACGACGGGATTTTCATACCGTTTGAAGAGAGCAAAGAGGTCGTTTTGAAGTTTACGCTGGAAGACGCGAAGACGAAAGAAGTGACGAAATTAGCCAAGACGTGTTGCGATTTGCGAGTCCAAGCGGTCGAGGGCGTCTTTTTTCTCTACGATACGGAAGAAAACGCAAAGCCGGTGAAGTGTTCAGGAAAAGCCATACGAACGTTACGTCCGGGATCGGTGTTATCGTTTTGTCACCACGGACGCGAGAGGCGATTGGAATTGTTTCGAAACGCCATCGCGCACGCGTAAAACGTAAAAGGTGAACGTTCTTTAAACGCACGCGCAAAGCTGTACCAAACTAAAATTAAAAATACAAAACTACCGTACCTATCGTCTATCTCTGCCTTCTAAATCATTCACGTATCCTCTCGGTGGCTCTTCAAACACCACGTCTTTATACACGCCGTCCTTCCCATTTCCTCTCCCGCTACACCTGAACGTCAATGAAACTCGCTTCCCGTCGATTAAATCCTCGTTCCGAATGCCGTGTTCCCATTCGAATCTACATCGTCCGCCTTGGATCTGTAACGAAAACCTCGGTAACTTCTTTGCAATCTCAATCCCTTGATTCTTATTCATTCTGTATCGCATTATGCACGTTCCTACCATGCTTAAATTGATGATAATATCGCTCGATAAAATCCGATCGTCCACGTGCGGTCTCAACTCGTGTCCTTTCTCTCGCACATATTCAATCGCGTTGCACTCGTTGCACGCGAACCCGAATTCTCGCAAACCTTTGTACCCGTACTCATTCGCGCGTAACTTCTCCAAAACAATCCTCTGAAACGCCTCCGGCATTTCCCTCTTCGCTTTGAACACTTTCCTCCGCGCCCTGTCCGCGTTCACCCCCCAAGACTTCCCGTTGTGCCGTCCGTTCCCGCTCGCGTTTCGATCGTTCCACGTCTGCTCCGACATGTCGTACACCGCTCGCAATAACTCTGTCTCTTCTTCCTCGGTTATGAAATTCTCAATCACTTTGTGCCCAGATATGTGCGACGGCGACGAGATTTTGGACATTTCAATCGAGCCTCGCTTGATTTTCAAGAACGCGTCGTTATTCTTAGCAATAGGAATAGGTATTGAAGGCATTTCCTCCTTCTCCTCAAAAGCCTTCCTTTTCCGGTAGTTTTTGCTCGCCAAAGTCTCAGTCTTCTCTGCATCTGTTATTACGGAGTGTTCTCGTTCTTCTTTTTCTTCCTTTTCTTCTCGCTTTGCGCGTTCGTCTAAACACTCGTTCACGTGTTCTTGCAAGCGCACCACGTGGTGCATCGTCCCACAAACTGGACATTTCTCGTATTTATTCTTGTTCTGTTTTGTCTTCTTACCATCGCCTCCGCCGGCAAAAAATAACGTCGTCTGTCGCATCACACACGGTGTGCTTCTTCGTGTGCTTCTTGTCTTCAGAGTGGTACGCTCGAGAGAGAGAGAGAGAGAGTAAGAGAGAGTTTGTTTTAGGGGAAATCAATCATTTAAACTGGGGAAAGTCAACAGAAATCTCTCCATTTCAAAGCCAAGTAAACATCAATGATATCAGACTTACTACTCGCTCTTTCGGGAATTCCGGGCGATATCATCGTCCACGAGTCCTACACATCACCCACAACGCCGGACCGGTTTATCATCAGCTCGAGAGCGATGGAAATGGACATCGTTCTGCCATTTGAGAGAGATTTGGTGGAAAAACGACTCTTACCACTCGCGTTTGCGGTGAAGGTTTTGAAAGAGTTCGCAGAACGAGAGGATGCGAAAAGAAGGATGAGAAGTAGTGATGATGATACTAACGGTGTGAGTATTCAGTCGGAGCATCATTTGTGCGCGTACCGGCGCGGATTACTCTCCGGCATAGACCAAGCGGTGTTACAACCGTACGAGGAGCGGTTGCTCCTGTTGGAGCAGAAAATACTGAAAGGCCAAATCGAACCGAACGCGAACGCGATCGAGGAATTTTTAGGCGAGTTTACAGTTTCTGTTATAGGTACGATGGATGCGTTGAAGAAGATAATCGAGGAAGAAGAAGAGGATGGATTTTACGGCGCGAAACTTTTGGACGAACTCGCGTTTCGGTATCGCCAGTGCGGGAGTTTCGAGACGAAGCGAGCGTTGAGAATTTTGAGGAGGTTTGCGATGCGTGCGTTTTATGGGCACTGTTTCGTGTGGCTGGCGTTTGGGACAGTGGCAGAGGAGCAGCAGATTCGGAGGGATTTTGGTGGACGACGACGACGGGAAGTAAACAATAAAGGGTCGTTTTTTATCGGCGCCGTGAGAGAGGAAGACGTGATGACGCAAAGGCTGGAGAGGCTCGAAATGAACGAAGAAGAAGAAAAATATGATGATGATGATGAAAAAGAAGACTCGATGATGAGGAACGCAGACGAAGAATATCAAATCAGGTACTTTCAAGACGACGATTACTTGGAGAATGCGAAAATATTACCAACCGATGGCGGCGCTTCGGCTTGGCGCGACGCTTTCGCGGTCAAAATCGAGCAAACACCGAAACGCATGTCCGCGAGCGACGCCGAGGCGGTACATTTCGTAGGGAGGTGCGTGAGAGCGTTACGGTTACATCGAAGAGCGCTCGAATTGCGAAGACGTAAGAAGTTTGGGAGCATTAAGGAGACGAACGCGAAAAAAGCAGACATCGATGCTTTCCTAGAGGAACACGCGAGAGAAACCGGGAAGGAGATTGAATCGCTCGTGTTAGGTATTCGTGATGATGAATCCAAAAACACAGAGAAGAATGAAGCCGCAATAAACGACGGCGAGGACGATTTCGACGATTTTACCTCTCTCGCTGTTGTCGTGAACAAAGCGAAACGAAGAGTTTCCAAGAAACTCGGCGAAGTCATCGATTCAGAAACCTACGACGTGAACGACAAATCCGCCTCGTCGTCGTTCGTAACGGAAACGTTCGCGTCTTTGCGAAACTTCTTTCTGTTACAAAGAGGTGACATCTTTTCCTCGCTTTTGGACGACGAAGATTCAATCTTTATCGTATCCGGGAGCGAAAGGAGTGGTATGAAATCAGCGAAGAAACGCATTGAATCGGCGTGGGAAGATGCCGTCGCCGATAACAAGTACGACGGCGCGAGCGAACGATTTTCACTTAAACGAGGCGACAAAAAATATTTTTCGGAAACAAATGCTGTGAGTTCGTGCGATGGATTTGACGATGTCTACATGTCCTACGAGAGGACATGGCCCGTAGGTTTACTCGTAACGGACTTTGCGCTCGAGAAATACGGTACGATTTTCAAGTCTTTGTTTCGATTGCGTCGAGCGAGATCCGCGTTGTCGCGAGTTTGGCAGAATATCAGCCGACACAATCGATCGAGTGTGACGGCTTTACAAATGAGCAACAATACCGGTACTGGTTTTGAAACCGACGCAAACGGCGTTATTCTTCGCTCGCGAACGGCGATTGATTTTGCATTACGAAACTGGGAACAGTACGCGAGCGAGGACGTCATCGCTCACCGATGGTCGTCGTTCGCGCAATCCATGACGTCGAGTGCAGGAGACGGCACTGCCGTTGACTTCGAGAAAGCGACCAAGGCACACAGAGAATTCATTGTGAGCGTATCGCGCGAACTTTTCGTGAAAGATGGGAGTATGGTTAGGAAAAAGAAGAAAGACGCGAGCGACGTCGAGAAAGCAGTGGCGGAGATTTCAAATTTAGCCTTTACGTTGGAACTTCTCAGTCGAGAATACAGAGATATTAACGATAAAGAAATTGAGGAAGAAACGAGCGATGAACAAAAATTGTATGCGAACGAACATCTGGTTACGAAGACCGAACACGTCTTGTCTCGCGCGCAAGAGTGCACCGCACTTCTCTGCTCGGCATTGCGAAGCGAGATTTTAGGGGTCTCGGATGTCGCTTTGCACGATAAAGTAGACGCGTTACTCTTCCGGCTCGAGTTCAACAAGCAACCGTAATTATAGCAGTAAATGTAGTAGTAAATGTAGAAGCAGCAACTAATTAGTTAAAACTTTGTCGAATTTAGAGCCAAAAACCCGAGCGCGTACCCGGCGTGCGCGGCGGCGCCGTTTTTCAAAATCGACTCGTCCAAAATGAACTTCGCCGAGTGTAACGGATGCACCGCTCCTATATCTAGATTATAACTACCAATCCAATTCATCACGCTTGGATACTCGTTCGCGAAAAACGAAAAGTCCTCCGCCGGCATCACTGGAGCCACGTCCAACACTTTACCTTCCTCCTTCCCGAATATTTCTCTCGCCACTCGTTTCGCAAACTCCGCCGCTTTCGCATCGTTCACCGTCGGTGGGTACACTTCTCTACTTGCGAAACTCACCTCCACTTCGCACCCGTTCGCCAATCCAACTGCGTTAGCTACTCTCGACAGTTCATCCATAGCCCATCGAAATGTCTCCGGCTGCAACGATCTCAACGTACCGGTCAATTTGGCCTCGTCAGGCATGACGTTGCTCACCGTCCCGGCGTGAAACGTCGATATGGTAACCACCACCGAATCTAGCGCGCTCGTTTTCCGACTGACAATAGTTTGCACATCCGTCACAATTTTCGCCCCGCAAACAACCGCGTCGACATTTTTATGCGGCACGGCGGCGTGTCCGCCTCTCCCGGTCACCGTAATCTCAAACGTCCCCGCGCCTGCCATTATCGTTCCTCCTCTCGTTCCAAACGAACCACTCGGCGTTTCCGCGTACGGCCAGTTATGCAAAGCGAACGCGGTACTCGGTCGTATCTTCATATCTCGCATGGTCTTCGACTCTAACATTTTCTTCGCGCCCGCGCCGCCTTCCTCCGCCGGTTGAAACAACAAATACACAACCTTCCCTCGCCTCGCCTCGTCCGGTAGAATCTCTTCGCCGCTCTCGAGAACTTTCTTAATCAATTTTGCCGCGCCTAACAGCATCGTCACGTGCCCATCGTGCCCGCACGCGTGCATCTTCCCCTCATTCTTCGATTTAAACTCCAAATTTGTCTCCTCCGTCACCGGCAACGCGTCCATATCCGCGCGCAACAACACCGCGATCTTATTCTTCTTAGTAGTAGTACTCTCGCCGCTCCCGCTTCCTCCTTCGCCTTCGCCGTCGTCGTCGTCGTCACCATCCAACGGAATCCTCGCCAATATTCCCGGTTCCGCCGCGTCTTCGTACACAATTCCTAGTTTTTCTAACTCTTTCTTGATAAACGAAGCCGTTTCTCGTTCGTTCCACATCAACTCTGGCGTTTCGTGTAAGAAGCGTCTCTGGCGAATTAAGTCGAGCTCGAAATCGGACTCCAGACTGAACCGTTTTATCGAGGCGAGGACCGCATCGAATGTCAACGAAGAAGAAGAAGTTCTTCCATCCACGACAACCGTGACATCATTCTCTTCGTTTTCGTTCGACGTTTTGTTGTTCTTCTTCGACGAGGTCATGCGTTTGATGGTGTTCTTCTCGTTCTCCGGATCGTTCTCTCCTTCCCCGTCGGGAACTGCTTCCGCTTTCCAAGAAGACTTCGGAAAGAAGAAACAAAAGAAGAAGACAAAGAAGAAAAAGAAGGCGTTGAACAGAGAAAGAGACGTAAAGGAAGCTTTCCTTTTCCTATTCCTCGTTCTGGTCGTCGTCGTCCGAATCCTCGTCGTCATCTCAGCGGAAGAGTAAAGTTGCGATGTGTTTACGATTTTTATACGAGAGAGAACAGTCAAAGCGCTGCTGAATGAAGAAAATGTGGAGATTTTTTGTACTTTTACAACTCTTTCTTTGCGTTTTCCTGCGTCCGAGGAGGAGGAGGAGGAGGAGGAGGAGGAAAAGGTGGTGGCGACACATCGCGCGACGTCGGTAGCGGCGCTTTTTCGAGTGGGGGTTCTTCTGGTGCGTCCTCTTTCTTCTCCGCCGCGCCGTGAGCCGTCGGTCGCCGGTGTCCTTCTTCTCGTTGTTGCTTCTCTTCAAGGAGAAGAGGCGGAGGAGGTGTCCGTGCTCGCGTAACGCGAGGGTGGAGAATGCGTTGTTGCTGTTGTTGCTGTTGTTGTTGTTGCCGCTGCTGCTGTTGTTGTTCGATGGCGGTGTTGGCGTGAAACGCGATGACGCTCGAGCGCCAAAAGACCAGAAAGGTGATGAAACAAATCGGCCAAACGAGTTCGAACGTGGGACTGGCGGCGAACTGCTCTACGGTTGCCGCGATCATGCGAACAACGTCACGGAAGGTCGGGTTTCCGGTGACGGTTTGAATTGTTTTCTGAATCTCCGCGGAGACGTCTAACGAGCGAACGCCGGCGCTTCGATTTTCGTCTTCCTCTTCGTCTCGCTCGTCCTCCTCGTCTATTCGGTCCTCGAAACCTAACCGACTTTTTCTATTTTGGCTTTTTCTATTGCTATTGCTACTGCGTTTGCTGAGCGCCGACTTCGGAACACTGCCACTACCGGGAGAGAAAGGCGAGAAGGTGCCGTAATTTTTACTCGGCGAACTCGGATCCACGAGCGACGCGGACGCGCTTTTCGATTTGCGTCGACGAACGCCTTTGTTCGAGGAAGGCGACGTAGGCGTTTGAGTGAAGAACAACGCGGCATCGCCACTTCCGTCTAACGATTGCGTCTTTCGAGCACGCGCGCGGCGCTGTCCGGGATCTGTCCTTCTCGATTCTACACTTCTCGGCGTGAAACCTTGATCGTCTTCGCTCTCGTCTTCGTCGTCGAAAAACCCTTCTTCATCGCTACTGCTCCCCATACCGTCGCCGGCTACGGATTGCGTAAACTGCGACCCTCTTTCCGACTCTAACTGTGACGCGGCTTCCAACCATCGTCTCGTTGCTGCCATTCGCGACGCCTCCGATTTCGCAAGTTCATCTTTTGTTTTTAACAACTTTCTCGTGAGTCTCTTGCGTTTGGCTTTTTCCATTTGCATCCACGCAACGAGCTTCGCGCGACCGTCGAGGGCGTTTATGTCTTGTTCGTGCTCTCTGCTTCGGTTCGTAGGATCGTCGTCGTCGTCGTCGTCATCATCATCGTCGCCATCGAGAGAATACGATTCGTTGACATCATCATTTGTTCTGAAATAATCCTTGTCTTCTTTCTTCTTCTTGTTCTTCTTCCCGGATGCAATCTCGACTTCATCCACGACTCCTGCAATGGCGCTCGCGACAACAGGATCTAACGCTTCCTTCGCCGCTCTATACAAAGCATCACCGTTCGGCACGCCTCTTGCTTCGCTCGTAAATCTTTCCAACGCGCTCGAAACAGTTCTCCGTAATTTCGCTTCCCACCGTCTCGCGCCGACTGCCTCGACTGAGTTTGAGAGATCGCTGCCGGATCCTCCTCTTCGCAGCAATCTCGTTTCGGTGACTGCGTCGTTGACGTCGTCTTCAAACTTCTCGTCGTCGTGATGTTCGCGCATGGCGTGCACTAAAGCACTTTTCAGTTCGGAGATGATATTCGCCGCGCCGGTTAAGCGTTCGGCAATTTCCTCGGATTCTTTTTTCGTCTCGAGGTACGCCTTTTCCGTTTTTTCCAAGTTTTTCTCGTACGCCGAGGATTTTAAACGCTCGTTCTCAATCATTTCTAAAAGATTAGCGACGGTATCGTCGATGGTGTCGTCCACGTCCCTTCGAATAACATCAACGGCACCCGTTTTATGTTCACGTTGCTGATGTTGATGTTGTACTCTGGACGACGTCGACGTCGACGCCATCATCATCGCCGCCTCCGCAATCGTACTCGCCGACGCTCTTCTCGCGTTTTCTAATTCGCTTCTCACGCTCTCACCCACCGACGCCGACCGAAACGTAAACTCTTCCTCGTCGCTCGCAATATCTCCTTCTCCTCGTCCGACAGCACGACGAGTATCGTTCGTATTCCATTTCGCGTCCACGTAATAATCGTCCCTGATTTGCAACGCGCTTCCCGCGAACGTCGCCGCGTCCGTCCTCTGAGAAGAAGAGGCGCCGCGCGAAGCGTCCTCGTTTCTCTCGTTTCTTCGTCTCGAATCATCATCAACAACAACTCGCGCTTCGCGTTGTTCTCGCGAATGTTGTTCCTCCCTCTGAGGAATCATCTTCCTGCGATTCGACGAATCATTCGTCCTCGTTTTCGCCTTGTGTTCTTTCACTCTCATCGTCGTCGTCGTCTGAATCGTCCTTCCCGCGCCTCCTCCTCTCACTCGCATTCTCTGCACCGTCTCCTCCTCGTGCGTTTCTCTTCCTTCGCTTTGCTGCCTTACCAAACGCAACGATTCACGCGTGGCAAAAATCGAATCATCCGTCTGAATGCGTTTTTGTTGATGTGTGTTGTTGTTGTCGTTGCTGCTGCTGTTTTTGGACATCATCAAAGAAAAGCGTAAGAATCTCTCTCTCTCATCGTTTTCATCGTCATTTTCATCATCCTCATCCCGGTGCGTTTGTGTGTGTATCTGTGCACATAATGAGGAGAATGAGAGAGAGAAGAGAGAAGAGAGAATTGCGCATGTTTAATTAGGGTTGGACACCCTAAGCAACTTTCAGACAAAACCTCTTTTCGCTTCATTTTTCCGCAGACAGAAAAAAAGGCACACCATGAAGGGTTCTCATCAGATGCTCTTCTTCGCTCTGTTCTTGGTCTTTTTCGAGAGCGCGAAAGCTCTGGAGACCGAGTGCGACGTGTGTCACGTGAACTATTATCACAAGGTGTGTGCTTCTTCGTATTTATCAGAACGCGCGCGTGATGGTATTCGTTGTTTTTGATGCGGATGATGATGATGACGACGATGATTTCCCCGTCGTTGGCGGCCGTCTCGTTGACTTTTTATCGCGCGTTGTTTTTGTGAACGACTTACTCACCGTTTGAATGAACTCTCTCTTATCTCTTATCAACAGCACGTGTCCACGCCGACGTTTATGCCGTCCGACGTGAACGTCTGCCGAGAGTACCAGTACGAGGCGTGTTGCTCGTTAGATACCGTTCGCAAGTGCGTTGATTTTTTTACTAAAACCCTCCTCTTTAGAGAGAGACTTTTGTGACTTTCCTCTTCTCTTTCGTTATTATATACTTTTTACGAAGAAGACTGACGCGACAACATCACACTCAACAGGGTACCGACGCAAATGATAAGCGACTTATACGGTGATGAGTACAACCACGGGTTGTGCGTGGACATCGTCGGTGGTGGTTTCACCGCGATGTCCACCGGTTGTCAAGCGTACTTCGACGCCGAGAATTGCTTTTACGAGTGCGATAAAAACGTCGGCAAATGGAGAAAGCATTCGGATTGTAACGAAGAAGACGCGGACGTGAGTAATCACAACGCGTGGCAGATTGAGGCGATGCCCATTCGTGCGAGCACGGCAGACGCGATGTATGAAGCGTGTAAGGATGATTATTTTCCGGACAGTAAAGGGATGTGGGGCACCGAAGCCGAGAACTGGGCGGATGCGTGGAGTACTCGAGTGAACGTGGACGCGAATGGTGTAAATACCGGTACTGGAACGTGCAAGAAAGGCTCGGAAATTTGGACAAACGGCCAAGATATGGTCGAGAACGTGTGGGGTACTGCGTTTAAGTACGAAACCGATGCTACGAAATCGTACGTCTGGGGATTCAATGAAGGCGAATCGAACCCGAACAATAAAATTTTGGAGGACAAAGCTTACCCGCCATTTACGTGCGCATATCACGCAAGTATCGACGTCGATAAGCCGAGCACGGAATATCCGGAGTATTGCCCAATCGATTGGCATTTGGACGGGTCGTCTGGTTACGCTTCTGGCGCAAAGATGGCGTCGGTCGCTTTGGCGTATTCGTTGGTTGTTTTGGCGCTCTGTTTCGCGTAAAACGCAAAAAAGTTTTTGAGTAAACACAAAACGCGAAAAGAAGCTGAGAATGATATCCGAACGGATATTGATTTCGTTTCCCTCCTGATTTGTGAAACACAAAACGAAAATCAAGCTAAATCCTTCAAACTTATTCATACGCAGGGTGAGATGCTCGAAGAAAAACGAAACGAGGAAAACATCGCGCGTGCGCTCGCGAGAAAGTCAAAAGAAAAGCGAAAAGAGCACTTTCAAATAAAAGAAAGTGCGTGCTCAATGGGGTGCTACGAGCTTTATGCATAACACGCATAAAGTGGCAAAGCTGAGAACGAATACCCTTATTACCGGATCCACGATAATGCGTGCGTCGGGAAACGAGCTCTTTCGATTTTTTTTTCAAACTCTCTCGCGCTCGAGCGCGCGCGCGCATCGATTCTCGTTTCCAAAGGAAAACCGAGTTTTGTACGAATGGAATTTGAAGGCGCCATGGTAGGGTGCGCGCAGGCAAATGTTTGCACTGCCGCGAGTGGTTAGGGTGTTTTTGCGCTTTGTTTGTTCAAAGCGTCGGGACTGGCGTACGAGAAGAAGACAAGACATTTTATAATATAAATCGAAAAATCGAAAAAAGACGAAAAACAACACAAACTCGTACGCGCAAACAGTCGTAACAAAGCGAACACACACACACACACACACACAAACAAACGCGTTTTTCTCATCGTCGATATGTCGCTCTTCGCCGCGTGCTGCTCTGAGATTCGATCCGGGAAACAACAACAACATCAACGCGACGAGGACATTTTGGACACTTCTAACGGGGAAAATATCCGCGTGATGTTGGAAACCACCACCGTTACAAAAGTCGACGTTCCTCGCGCGCTCTTTGGAATGAACGCGCAATTCTTCAGCGGACAGATCGATTACGCGCACCCAAAGTTACCGGGAATATCCGTGGACGAATTAGGGTGCTCGGTGATTCGATGGCCCGGTGGCACGAACGCGAACGCGTACAATGTTTTCGAGGAAAAGTTGGACGATGAGAAGATGACTGGTGTCGATGGGAAGGAGATTGACGTGGAAGAGTGCGCGCAGAAGAGGAAATATAAAGCCACGAACGAGAACATCGCGCGGTCGAAAACTTCGGGGAAGTACAAGGTGAAAGACTTTGGGATATTTTACGAGCGATGCAAAGGGAGAATGCGCGTCTCGCTCGTGTTGAACGTGTGTACGAGAGACGAGACGCACACGAGAGCGGTGTGCGAACGTTTGAAGCAGGAAAACGTTGACGTGGCGTTTTGCGAAATCGGGAATGAGGTGTACTTTCCCGCATACGCACCGTATATTGATACTGTTGAAGAATACGCCGAGAGATGCGATAAACACTCGAAAATGGTCAAGTTTTTTTATCCAAAGTGTAAGATTGGGGTCGTGGCGAGCAGCGCTTTTTGGTCTAACGAAAGCTTTTTAGACGACGATAACGCGGTGAAGAACAATAAAAACAAAGGAGCGGAGGGTGCGGGAAGGAAGGCGACTTGGAATGCTAAACTTGCAAAGATATTAGCGAGAAAGTCAGAGACGTTCTCGTATGATGCGGTAATTATACACATGTACGGGAGTCCCGGGCGTCACGGTTCGCAGTTTTTCCCGACTGAACTCGAGTTTTACGCGCATTCGTTGAGTCACTTGGAGTTGCAATTCGCGAAAACGATGCAGAATTTGGTCGATACGTTCGGTAACGATAAGAAAGTCTGGGTTACGGAATTCGGAGTTGGTGGCTTCGATAGTCAAGAGATTCGCAAACATCCGTTTAAGAAATCCTACCTGGCGGCGTTGTTGGTGATGGAATTTTTAAGACGATTGAGCGCGTTTGAGTGCGTGGAAATGGCCAACATGCATTCCTTAAATCAAATGATCGATCTCGAGAAACGGAAAGGGAACGCAAAATCGGGTGAGTATCACGACGTTGGGATTAAACGAACCGTGTTCAGTCACGCGTTGGCTTTCTTTAAAGATTTGAGCGAAACGTCGTCATCGACGTGCGCTTTGAAAAGAAGCGAGCTTTCTATTATCGGTGCATCGAGGAAGACGATATCGAGTGGGAAGTATGCACCTTGTACGCATAATCACACGCACGCGACGTTATTCGAGAGCGATAAAAGCGATGTGATTCTAATTATGAACTTGTTTGATACGGAGCAGAAAATACGAGACTTGAAAAAGCCTACATCTACGGAGACATTTAGCGCAGGGAAGGACGGCGTTCATGGCGACAGCGCGAAAATAATCAAACGCGATATTAAAGACGAGGAGAGAGTGAGTATCGAGCAGAGCTTCGTAGTCGCTCCGTTTAGCGCGGTGAAGTTATATTACGCGCCAGGAACGTTTGCAGACCACTCACAATAATGATAGAGGTTGTTAGATATCTAGGCAGCAGTACATACAAAGTTTACTATTATTACACAACGCGTTAATACTACACCGTCGTCAGCTCGTTGACGTATCCAGTTCGAGACGAAAAGTTATCCACCGCGACGTGGCCTGGCTCGCCTTTCCAATACTGCATGACTAGTCCTTCAACTTTTCTCAACATCTCTGTGGACTCGGTCTCGTGGTCGGCCACGCAGACTATTTCGTTCATCTTCTCAGCTAAATACGGGTTCCCTGCGAATAAATACTTTACGATGGATTTCAACTTCCCGACTCGTCTCGAATCGGTCGTTTTTTTTATTCCTTTCTTACTCGTGCGCAAGCGTATTTTACCTCTGGAAGACTTTTCGCTCTCGCGAACGTCGTTTTCAATCATTTCGTTATAAAACGCTCGAAGAAAAACTATAACTCTTTCGGCTTCATCTTCCATCTTATGCTCCTCAGATACTTCTTCCTCGGAGAATAACGTCACGGTTCCACTCGCGTCTCTTCTCACGCGACTTTTAATTCTCCGAAATAACAACGGATCTTGCACCGCGCCTCTCCCGATCATCACCCCGTCGCAGTTGGTCTCTCGTAAAATCCTCGCCGCGCGTTCGCAACTGGTCACGTCCCCGTTCCCAACAACCATGACGCCAAACTTTTCGCAAATACTCTTCGCCTCGGCAATCTTCTCCCAATCTGCCTCCCCTCGATACCCCTGTTTTCTCGTCCTCCCGTGTACGGTTAAAATCTCTGCCCCTCCTTCGCACGCCGCCTGGACGTTCTCTCGAAACAAACTCGCGTCGTCGAAACCGACGCGCATCTTCAAGCTCGGCACCGCCGGATACCCCTCGCACCCATTCTTCACGCTTCGCATGCATTCGTACACCAGATTCGGATCCAATAATAAAGAGCTGCCAGCGCCTTTCCCAGTCACCACGTTCGCCGGACATCCGCAGTTCAAATCCACTCGCGGCGCCTCGCCTTCGCTCGCCAATTCTTTCGCCGCCAGCTCCAACAACTCCGCGTTCGACCCCATGAGTTGCGCGGAGACTTTTACTCCCTCTGAACCTAATTCAAACGCGTCGTAATCGTGTAAACTGAGTTTTTTTATGAATTTCTCCGCCTTGGCGCCGTTCGGTAAGTTCCCCGGTACTCGGGTAAACTCTTTACAAATGTCGTCGTAAAAGTTTCCCCCAACTGTAGAAATCGCTTTTCGAAACCTTTTGTCCCCGAGTCCTTCCATGGGAGCCACGAATAACGGCGGGCAGTTTTCGCTTCGACCGAGTTGGAAGCGTTTTCGGTAATAGTTTTCATTCTTGGTAGTAGTAGTATCACCGAGAGAGGAAGAGGAGGAAGAGGATAAAAAAGCGCAGAAAGGGGAGAGCATTTTTTTTGGCAAAATTATACCTCAACCCCACAACATACTTCTCAACCCCCCTGAAACCCTCGCCCAAGAATACAAAAAAAACAAAAACCCCTAACGCGCGCAAAAAAATGTTGCGTCCCCCGGTGGAAAGTCGCTTTTAGTACTCTAACATGCGAGGGGTCCCCGGGTGGCAACTCACTCGCTGTATTGT
>Ga0181557_1003579_pt1 | contig 15099 bp, 13 predicted proteins | sample 011ome_23_FD_148632 | JGI IMG/M metagenome (GOLD analysis project Ga0181557, IMG submission 148632) | Coastal salt marsh microbial communities from the Groves Creek Marsh, Skidaway Island, Georgia - 011506CT metaG (spades assembly) | ecosystem: Environmental > Aquatic > Marine > Intertidal zone... | reverse complement strand
TGGCGCGTTCTGCGCCGCGAATACGCAGTAAAGGCGACCGATCAGCAGGAACCGCAACAACCGTTGTGCGCGCACGAGTTTCATCATCAAGGACGGTGTTCACAAAACCGCCAACCTCACGGCTTCTTTCACCAATAAGCCCGATGACAACAATATCCGCATTGGTATAGCGGCTCATCATGCCAAGCAGAACAGATTTACCAACACCAGACCCGGCAATGATACCAATGCGTTGCCCCTGACCCACCGTCAAAAGCCCATTTATAGCCTTAAGCCCGACATCAAGTGGGTCAGTGATTGGTGCGCGCATAAGGGGGTTAAGCGGTTTTCCAGCTAATGGCCAAGTGTCTTCAAGTCTGCCAAGGGGTTTGCCATCTAAAGGTTCGCCTAGGGCATCGGTCACACGGCCCAACAGGCTATCCCCGATCGCAATATGATGCCCTGTGTTAATTAATTTTACTGTCGCACCATCACAAATTTTTGCATCATGATCCAGCATAGCCAGCATATTGCGGCCATCATTAAAGCCAACTATTTCCGCCATGGCTGGCTGGCCTGTTAGCGTTTCAATTTCACAAACCGAACCAATTGGTGCAGGAAAGCCATCACATTCCACAAATTGACCGTCAAAGCGACAGACTTGACCATAATGTGTTTCCCCACGATCAAAAGAAATCTGATCAATTTTATGAAGCATCATATCAGCGATACTAGACATCTTCTGGCTCATCCTTCTTTGGTGTTGTGGAAGCAGGCTTGAGGCTAACCTGATCATCAATCAGGTCCATCACTCCGATAGAACCCACATCCACACGAGCATCACCGCGTTTCAGCGTTTCATCTGCGGTTAACTTAAACCCACGTGGGGCAAGCCGTTCTTCAAGATGGCTCCGAATGATCTCAGCATCTTGGGGATGAAGACGAATAACCGGCTCATCGACACGATTACGGATACGGCTGACCATAGTTTCAATGCGTGCAGCAAACCCTTCAGGGTTTTCATCAATCACCATCCCTGCGCGCGCACTGGCAAGCTGGATAATGGCCTTTGTCATAGCTTGATCCAATTGGCTCAGGTCAATGTTATCATCTTTGCCAAGGGCTGTTGCGGCGGCCTGAAAACTTATGATGGCTTCACCTAGGCTTGTCTCTAGCTCTTGCTTGGCGGCGGCCTGGCCTTCTTCAAAACCGCGTTGATATTCAGCGTTTTGGGGATCTTCAACAGGCTCGCCTTGTGGGGGATCAGTGGGGGTCAGTGTTGTCTTAAACCCATCTTGATCTTGATTACCCTCTGGCAAGTCATTGTTTACATCAGCCGGAAGATGGTCTGCGTTTTCCTCAGGTGAGGTTTCGGCTTCATGTTCTGCCATTTCGGCATTATCGCTACCAGCCCCGGCCAGGTCGTCTGTTATGGGGTCCGCATTTTGCGCAGCGTCAAGGCTGGCATCATCAGCGCTCTCAACAGAAGGCTCTTGTGCCATGTCCGCGGCTTCGGCGTCTTGCTCTGGGCTTGCTTTATCCGTTGGCTGGCTATCTTCAGTTTCAGCCGCAGCCTTTTGGGCAACATCATCTAACCCAGGCTCAGTCTGATCTTTGGCAGAGGAGGGGGCAGCAGGAGGCATTTGGTTTTGGGTCTGGCTGTTCTTTTTCGCTATATCCTTAAGCGTTAGTGTCTTGAAAGGGCCATTTGGTTTGATATGACCATCTTTTGATTGAACATAACCGGCGGATTTTGCTGCTTTGATCAAGCGCATGATATCCGCCACCTCAACGGGGGCGTTACCTGACTTCTGCTCAGTGATATTTTCGCTAGTTACGCTTGTCATGATTTACTCTTTGATGAGGTCGCTTTCTGATCCTTGTCTACACAAAATCATCACCGCCGCGGCCAGCCAGCACGATACTGCCTTCATCAGACAAGCGCCGGGCCACGTTAATGATCCGTTTTTGAGCTTCTTGAACTTCAGTCAGGCGAACAGGCCCAAGGGCTTCCATTTCATCCTGAAGATTAGCAGCAGCTCGCGATGACATACACGCAAACAGCTTTTCGCGAAGGGGCTCATCTGCACCTTTAAGTGCCAGCACCAAGTCTTCAGTATCAAGACCACGCAGAAGGGTCTGGAGGGATTTATCATCGGACATGATAAGGTTATCAAAGACAAACATGCTTTCCTGAATCGCAATCATCAGATTCTTATCTTCTTTGCCAAGTGACTTCATGATCCGCGCTTCCATCGCTTGCTTGGTAAAGTTCATGATTTTTGCTGCTGCTGGGACGCCGCCAACTTGCGATGCGCGTAGGTTGGTGTTGGCTGCGAATTTCTTTTGCATCACGACTTCAAGCTCTTTCAACGCATCTGGCTGAACGGTTTCAAGCGTTGCGATGCGCGCAATAACATCGGGTTGAACATCTTCGGGCAATAACCCAAGCACATCAGCGCCAACCCCGAAATCGAGATAAGAGATTACCAAGGCAATGATCTGTGGATGCTCATCTGTGATCAATTCAGCGATTGATTTGGAATCCATCCAGTCCAGAATCTCAATAGGCTGATTGCTGCTAGAAGGGGTAATTCGGCTTAGCACAGATTGGGCTTTATCTTCGCCCAACGCCTTATTCAGCACATTGCGAATATAATTTCCTGCGCCTAGGCCAAGACTGGTTTGTTCTTTAATGATGGTCAGAAACTCATCAAGAACCTTATTCACCGTGTCCTGATCTAGACCTTGAACCGAATACATGGCACGGCCGAGATGCTGAACCTCTCTTGGGTCAAGATTGCGCAGGATTTCCGAGGCTTCATCTTCACCTAGCAGCATCATGAGGATGGCAGATTTTTGAGTCCCGGTAAGGGAGTCATAAATCGACTCTTCGGTATTATTATCAGTTTCAGCCATGGTGTTATCCTCGTTCGTCCATGTTTTGCGTCATTGGGTTTTCTGTAATCATAATATTATATCAGATTTTTATAATATTATGACTAACCCATATCCTTCTTCATCATTGCCTTGAAGACGTTGGAAACGCGTCCTGCCTCATCGCTAACAATCATCCGAATAATCGCGACTTTGTCATCATAGGTGTTTGCAGTATCCAGCATCTCGGCGGAAACAGAGGCCTTTTTCGGCTTAAGTTTAGCTTTGATGTCTTCTAGGCTTTCGCCTTCTTTGATCTCAACAGCGTCCATATCCACTTCATCTTCAAGATGGACTAGAGCTTCGCCAGGCTTGCCAGGGGCAATTGGGACAATAATCCGATTGATCAAAGGACGGATGACCCCAAGGATAATCACGCCCATGACCAGCAAGGTCATACCTTGTTTCATGATATTGACAGCCCAATCCAGCTCATACCAAGGCTTTTCAAAGCCTTCAATCGCAGAAGCAAATTTTGAACTGCTGACAGTTAACTTATCGCCGCGCTCAACATTGATACCAATTGCATTAGCCACCAAAGCTTCGATTTCTTTCAACGTATCTTCAGGAATTTTCTGAGCTTCCATCAGCCCTGTTTCAGGGTTTTCAGCCTCCATGTCACGAACTAAGACGGATGCGTTTATCGTAACGATACGTGTTGACGGCTTTTTGGTGGTTGAAATGGAACGGCTGACTTCAAAGTTCTTCACTTCATTAGAAGAGCGCGTTTGTATTCCATCACCAGAGGCGGCCCCGCTGGAAAAATCTGTGGAAATCTGAGCCGAATCAGGAGGCCGATTTGTTGTTGCCCCTGGTATCCCTTTGGCATCAGGCTTCGCCGCAATGTCTAGACTAGACTGTGAGCTGCGTAAGGCGCTGGCTTGGGGGTCAACCAATTCTTCGGTAATCTCGTTTTGGGTAAAATCAATATCCAAATTGACCTGCGCCATCACATTCCCAGCGCCGACAATAGGTGAAACCAGTTGAATAATGCGATTACGATAAATCTGTTCTAATTTCATCCGGTGTTCAAGCTCACCGTCATTCTGAACATTTGAGGGATCATCATAAGGTTTGGATAAAAGATTGCCGTGTTGATCAACAATAGTCACATCGCTTTTGGCCATACTAGGGATAGAAGACGAAACCAAATGAACAATCGCGTTAACTTGATGGATGCCCAGCGTACGTCCATTGCTTAATTGTAGAAAAACTGAGGCGCTAGGCGGAACAGCCGTGCGGGCAAAAACCGATTTTTCAGGAAGCGCCAAATGCACCCTTGCCGCGACGACACCGTCAATTTCACCAATAGATCGCGCCAATTCAATTTCTTGGCTTTGCTTGATCTTAACGCTCTCAACAGAACGGCTTGCCCCCATGGGAATATCTCCAATCGAAGCATAGCCATCAGGCACTGATTCCGGCAGGCCTTGTGCCGCCAGCATTATCCGCGCATTATGGTAATCTGATGTGGGCACAAGAACATCCCCAGTGCTAGGGTCAAGCGTGACATCTACGCCACCATTACGCAAGGCTTCTACAACCCGTGCTTTTTCAGCCTCAGGCAAGGAAGCATAAAGTGAAGTCACCGCAGGCTTCTGAATAATCATGTAAACCACAATTCCAGCAATCACGGCGATTACCGCGATAATAGCTGGCATTGATCGTTTGACACTAGGGTCAGAGGTCATTCGACGGATATTAGACAGAAGGCCCGCGCCGCCTGCTACTGCAACACTTCCGTTTTTTTCATTCATGGTTGTCGCGTCTGCCATTATCTTTGCTCCATCTTATGCGTATATGTTGAGGTGATAATCAGTCATCACACAGGCATATTCATGATATCTTTATAAGCACTGAGTACTTTATTCCGTGCATTCAGGGTAAGCTGAAAGCCAAGGGAGGAAATTTGCTGGCTAATCATCACTTTACTTAAGTCATTCTCAAGCCCAAGTTCATAAGCCTTAGCAAGCTCAATACTGGTGTTTTGCGACTCAGCAACAGAATTGATTGCGCCCCCCATGCGTTCTGAAAAACTCACTGAGCTTGAGGTTTGATCAAGTCTGGCGTTGTTTAATGCCGCTTTAGCATCTTGAAGCGCGCTACTTGGGCTGACTTGGGATAGTCCTGCGGGTTTAATGCTGTTCATAATCAGATCCTATTATAAGGGTTAGCGTGCTAGGGCCTGGGCGACAGGCTCGGCGGCGTGTTGTTGCGGCATCAACTGGCTCATGGCGGTGTCGATGATGATATCGTCTTGGGTGATGACTTTGTCGCTTGCCAGAACAATTGCGCGCTGAAGAACATTTTCCAGTTCGCGCACATTTCCAGGCCAGTGATATTCGGTCAATATCCTAACAGCCTGATCATCCATCCAAGGGATCATGGTAATATCTTTATGATGACGCATCAGCAACGCAGTCACGATAGGAATAATATCAGCTTTGCGGTCGGCAATGCTGATGGTTTGCAAAGGAAAGACATTAAGCCGGTAGTAAAGGTCCTCGCGGAAATGTCCCTTTTGAATCTCATCAATCATAGATCGGTTGGTGGTAGCAATGACACGAACATCAACCGGAATTTCTTGCTGACTACCAAGTGGTGTAACCAATTTTTCTTGCAAAACCCGAAGCAGCTTGGCTTGCAAGCCTAAGGGCATTTCGGAAATCTCATCAAGCAGCAATGTGCCGCCATCGGCGGCGCGGAAAATCCCTTTATTCGCTGTTGAAGCACCGGTAAAAGCGCCTTTTTCATGACCAAAGAGGATGGCCTCAAGCATGTTTTCCGGAATAGCCGCGCAATTAATCCCAACAAATGGGGCTTCCTTGCGTGCGGAATGAAAATGAACAAACCGCGATAGCACTTCTTTGCCTGTACCGGTTGGGCCATTAATAAATACCGTGACATCTGTGGACGCCACTTTTTTAGCCAAGGTCAGCATATTTACACTGGATGGGCATCCTGTTGCCAAATGACCTTCGGCTTCAATCAATGATGCCGCCATATTCAAACCATAATCCATGGCGGGGTCTTTTTTAGCAGTCTTGGGCAGGTCAATCGTGATCAATTTACCGCCAAGGTCAGTGGTCATGGTGAATGCAGGTTGATGTTCGCGCAGGATCAGGATTTTTGTAGCGCGAAACTGACGGGCAAGTTCAATGATGTTTTCGCGCCCACCATGTTTGCTAGCATAAGCATCAGAACAAATCAGAATATCGCCTGTTGTAGGGGAGGAGTCTTTGGCCGCGAGATCACTGACCGCAAACATTCGCCGCGTCAAAATAGTCTCAAGCATCTCTGCTTGGTCAAAATTCTCTTTGGCGAGCCTAATATGGGACATGGTACCCTCAAATAGTTAACAAAATATTAATTTCCAAATCAAACAGGCAAAAACCTTGCCAGTATGTTGAAAGGTAAAATAAAAATATTAATTCATTGAAAATAAACATTAATTTTTAATAATAATAAACCATGCATCTGATTTTCTTTTGTGTTATTTTTTTGACGCAACTTGATTAATTGCTAATAATTTAACAAAATAATGACACTTTCCATTGAGGATCAGGCATGACCGCCATAATTGATCAATTGATCACAGGACAATCCGCCGCCATGGTGGATTTAAAAAATATGGTTAAAATGGTGGCGCCAGCAGCGACTACGGTTTTGATCCTGGGTGAGACAGGAACAGGCAAAGAGGTAGTCAGCCGTGCCATTCATCATGCTTCAAACCGAAAAGGCGATCTGATTTCAATTAATTGTGCAGCAATTCCGTCAGAATTGCTCGAATCCGAATTATTTGGACATGAAAAAGGGGCATTTACCGGCGCGGATAAACCGCGTCGTGGACGCTTTGAAATGGCAGATGGTGGAACCCTCTTTCTTGATGAGATTGGGGATATGCCCTTATCCCTTCAATCCAAACTTTTGCGTGCCCTTGAAGACCGCACCATTCAGAGGGTTGGTGGCGGCAAAGATGTTAAGGTTAATTTCCGGTTGATTTGTGCCACTCACCAAAACCTCAAATCCAAGGTTGATGATGGCAGTTTTAGAGCTGACCTTTATTATCGCATCAATGTGTTTCCTATGCAGCTCCCTAGTTTAGCGGAACGCAAAGTTGATCTGCCTATGCTGATCAAAGCGATGATGGAAGATGACACCTACATGGAAAATGGCAGTTTTCAGTTCGAAGAGGAGGCGGTTGGTGAGCTTATGCGCTATCCTTGGCCGGGCAATGTCCGTGAATTGCGCAATGTCATTGAGCGCGCTTCGGTTTTGTTTGCTGGGCGGACAATCACGGCGAGTGAAGTTCGCGAAAACCTTCTCCGGATGAAAGCTCCCAAGTTTTCTGAAGAGACCGATTTCCTTTGGCAAGCCACAGCCGACCTAGGAGAGCCATTAGCAGCAGAAGAGGCCTTAGACCGTCCACCTTTACCTCATCCATCGGATCATCGGGATTGGTTTGCTTATTTTGATGAGATTGATTTAAGGCGCCATCTTCAAGACATCGAAGTCACCTTGATTGAGGCTGCGTTAGATAAACATGAAGGTCAGGTTAGTCGTGCCGCTGATTCGCTTAAATTGCGGCGAACCACGCTGATCGAAAAAATGCGAAAATATGTGATCGAAAAACCTCCGATACAGAACTAAAAGTCCTTTTTCAACGATAACCATTAAGTCGGCGCATATGCTGACTTGTGGTTTTATTCAAGGTTTCAATAGTATTTTCCAAATTAACAATATCGGATTTAATGCTGTCAAGAACTTGGGTTAGGCGCGTAATGACTTGAGGAGACAATATTGTTGTCTGATTATTGATGCGTTGAATATTATCTAGTCTTGCTTCGTCAAGCTGCATTGCAGCCTGCATATCAGCACGATTAATCGCATCAGTAATCTCTTGGCTTAGCACATCAAGCTGATTAAGGGTTTGGTTTAGTAGTGCTTCGGTCATTTATTACCTCCTTGACGACTGAGTTGGTGCCAAGCCTCACGAATATCATCAAGGGCTATGATCGCTTTTTCAGTGCCATCAGTGGTGTTGTCCTTCCAATCCTTGAGCAATTGCTGTCTGGAATATTCATAAATTTTGAATAAATTTGTGGCTATATCGCCGCCATCTTCAAAATTGAGACTCGATTGCAATGCGTAAATAATAGTAAGGGAGCGGCTGAATTGCCGGGATTGGATTTCTTTTTTGCCGGTGTCTTTATCGGAATGGGTGATGAAATCCTGCATTGCCCTTATTAATTCATCAAAAAGCAGGGCAACAATTGCCACAGGATCATTTGATTCCGCTACCGTCTGATGATCAGACTTAGTATAGGCTTGCATCATTTTATTTACGGACATGGTATCGGATCACTCCAGACTTTATTTTTAAGCGCATTTATATTAGAATAAGTCTATGTCTTTACCTGTTTTAGCACAGACAAATCCTATCATGCCAAGTCATCATGTCTCGGCAACCCAACCGATTCCTGCAAATCCTATGCCATCTTTGCGCCAAACAGCATATGGGGTTGAGGCATTATCAGCGAGCCAAGGACAACCCCGCGAACATAAACGCGAGCCTGCTACCATCATTCGACATCCTCGGTTTTCCCCCTCTGCTGTGACCTCAGAGCAGTATATTGCTGCCAGAGCCATGCTTTCACCGGGGTTTTTGCATCAGGCCGCGGCGACAAACATGGCGCGGATATCTAATCTTTATGCTGATACGCCTCGGTTTTCCCAACAAGTGGATATCCTGGCTTAACGCGTTCTTTTTCAATGAAATGTTGATGGCGATCTATGACCGTTCAAGGTCTGTGATGCGGTTCTGTGTGGACAGATAGATACCAAAGATATCGCCTTCGGTGAGAACGCCCAGCATTTCCCCGGTATCTCTATCGATCACAGGAATGGATTCCCCAATAAAGGTGCTAGCAACCTCAATCGCTTGCATCAGCGAGGCGTCATGCTTAATCGAAATCGTCTCTTTATCCGCGGCATCAATAAGTTTGATATCATCTTCTCTCTTTAACAACTCATGCAAGGTTAGTTTGCCCATAAATTGCTTGCCATCTAAGAGATAACTCTCACTGACGGCTTGATCGATCATTTTTGTGATCACTTCAGCCTTAGTATCCGTTGGTCTTACGGTTACATAATCATTGCTGACCAACCCGCGAACTGACATTTCCATCATTTCCAGATGGCCGCGCCCTTGTGAGATATCAATGCCGCGATCCAATAGCTGCCGATCAAAGAAAGAATGGCTATAAATCTGCTGGCTGACTAGCGCTGCAATCACAACGCTTAGCATGGCGCAAACGGCGTATTCATAACTCATGGTCATTTCAAGCATGATCAAAACCCCAGACACAGGTGCGCCAATGACCGCGCTTGCCACCGCCGCCATGCCGCAAACGACCATAACTGGCCCGCCAACAGAAATGCCAATCGTCGCCAGCAATTTCTGCAAACTTGCGCCAGCGGCAGCACCAACAAACAGCGCAGGGGAAAAGAGACCGCCATAAAGCCCAAAGCCCAGACATAACGCTGTCATCACCGTCTTAGCAACCAAGATGGTAAGCAGTAAGGTTAAGCCAAACTCCATGTTCAGCATGGAAATAACAACCCCTGTGCCAAGGCCAACAACCTGCGGCAACATCATCCCAACAAGGCCCATTAATACCGCTGCAAGCAGAACAAGATGAGCAGGTGAAAGCCCAGATTTCCCAGCAAGTTGAGTTGATCGCCGGATTGCCATCATGTAGAGCGCCGCAATAAGACCAAAGATAGGTCCAGCGATGAGGGCGATAGGCAAGGTTTCCACGATATTAATTGGAGGCACCCCAGCAAAGGCGTGTGCATCACCAAAAAGCCATTTGCTAATCCCAACCGAAGTGATGCTGGCGATCGCAATCGGGGTCACCGCGCGAACTGAAAAATGCCGCAAAATGGCTTCATGGGCAAACACCACCCCTGCAATAGGGGCGTTAAATCCTGCGGCAATCGCGCCAGCAACGCCGCATCCGATAAAGATATCCGTTGTAAGCATACCGCCGGTGATTTGGCGCATCAGGCTGCCGATGGTCGCGCCAAAATGTACCAAAGGGCCATATTGGCCAACCGATGCGCCGCCACTAGCCGATACAAACGCGGCCAAGGTTGACCCTAATCCGGCTTTGATATCAAGCTCATTATCGGTGCGATGAGCAGCATAGATGCTATCCGCTGGCCCATGCCAGCGCTTGATAGAAAATATCCGCCTGATAAAGATAATACCAACGGCGGCTATCAGCATGGCGATGAGGGGGGTAAGCGATAGCGACATCCCAGACACATCAAGCGTCATGATATCCCATTGGTCACGCTGGCTAGCAATGGCGCCAACCCCCATGACAAAGCCATTAGTGATGAAGGCCATTAAGACACCAAATCCTAAACCAGTCAGGACCAAACCAATAAGGATGCGAATAAATTTTAGCACTGCGAGATCTGATGAGGTTGAGGATGACGACATGAACACATACAAAATTATTACGGTTAAAACATTTGGGAAATCATACCTTAATTCAGGGTTTTCAGCAAAAGGGTATATAACTTGCATATAATTGGTCGTTAGAATAAGTACACAAGCAGGACGGTTTCCTCATGGCGACGGATTATTTAAGCGCATTAAATGTTGGCAGTGGCTTGAACACCACTGAAATCATTGATTCATTAGTCGATGCTGAACGCGCTCCTCGCGAAAGCTTAATAACAGCAGCCAAAGAAGAAAAAACAGTAAGTATTTCTGCTTTAGGAACTGTAAAAACAGAACTATCCACTCTAAATACATCGTTGGGAGTAATAAAAACAGTAAATGGATTAGCTCCCATTCAATCCGGAAATTCAGTCGCAATTGAAATTAGTGATGCAAATGAGGCTAGCGCTTTTAGTCATCAAATTCAGGTTTCAAATCTAGCAAAAGCCCAGACTCTTGCCTTTGATGGTTTTACTAGCGCAAGTCAGTCTTTAGGTGCTGGAAGTCTAACCATTAGCTTTGGGGCATGGAATTCGTCGTCTGGAGTTTTTACTGCTGATTCTAATCAGTCTGATCAGACAATCACCATTGCTGATGGTAATGATACGTTAACTGATGTTAAAGATACAATTAATGCTGCAGATATAGGTGTTTATGCTAGTATTATTGATACTGGTGATGGCAATTTTACATTGCTTGTTACATCTGAAACTGGCGAGAATAACGCATTAAAAATTGTTGCTAGTGAAACAGTTTCTAATAGTGGCTTGGCCGGACTTGATTTTTCTAGCTATGATGCATCTCAAGAGGTTATTTCAGCGACTGATGCTAACTTTTCAATAGATGGATTAGATGTTGTTAGAGAAACTAATATTATTGATGATGTTTTCGATGGCATCAAAATGACATTAGTTAGCACAACCAGTTCTGCTGAGACTATTGGTGCCTCTTGGGATAGTGCAACAGCACTGGCAGCAATGAATTCATTTGTCATAAGCATAAATGATTTTCGAACCACACTTTCAAATTTAAGCAGTCGAGGAGTAAACGGGGCAGAGAGTGGCCCATTAGCAGGTAATTCGCTCACTAGAAATATATTGAGCAGAGTTAGAAATTTTACTACCCAGGCAATTGAAGGTTATGGCGAGGATCCAATTTATCTTGCTAATTTTGGAATGAAGACTGAACTTGATGGAAATATTACCCTTGATGAAGATGTTTTTGTAGCCGCCTTCGAGGCTGACCCTTCATCTTTCAATGCTATCATTAAAAATAATATCTCTTCATCAGACCCAAACATTTCTGCTTCTGTTATTACGGATAACTGGACACCAGGAAATTATCAATTAACTGTTGCTGATAGCGGGAGTGTGACTATTGATGGTGATAGTATGGCCCTTGCATCAGGAGTTTATTCTGTAACGGATGGCAATGCTAATGGACTATTACTTGAGATTGGAGATGATATTTCAAGCGGTACGATATATATGGGTCGAAGCATGATTAATCAACTCCAGCAATATATTGATGATTTACTTGCTTATAATAATAATATTGATTACGCCATTGATAGTTATAATAGTGACATTTCTGAATACGAAGATAAATTGACAGCCTTAGATAATCAGATGATTGCATTGCGACAAAGGTATGTTTCGCAATTCTCATCTATGGATAGCTTAGTAGCTTCTCTTAAGAAAACTGAAGAAGGTTTGAAAAATATGATGGATGCTTGGCGAAGTTCGTTAGAGCGCTAATTAAATATTCAATAAGAAATATATATTAAAACATATCTAATAAACTAACAGACTCTTCCAAAAGAGGTTTGATCTTTTCAATATGTTCATCATTCTCTAAGCTCCAGCCGTGCGGTGCTTTTGGAACAGTATCTGATCGTAAACCAAAAACATATGCGCGAAAAGATTTCACTGTTCCAGTTGGATCATATTCTTTCGTTTTAGCAGAGTCTTCGATGCTTCCAAACATTGATTTCATTTTGCGTGGGCGATTAACACCCTCATTATATAACCGGAAATATGAATAGTTAGTTAGCAATTCAACAGCTTGATCCCCAGCTTCAATTTCTGCAAGAAATTCAAGTAAGCTTTGTGCAACCTCAACAAAGATTTCAGCTGCCACAGGCTCTTTATAAAGTTTAGCAAGTCCCACAGCATATTTTTTACCAAAGGCCTCTATTGCCATTTCCGATGACAAAAATTCGGAAGCAGTTCTAATACATGAAATATCAAAAATCCAAGAAGGAATGAACATACTAATTACACTCTTGCTGATTATAAATCTTCATAATTCTTAATATCAGTAATTTAAAAATATAGAAATAATAAAAAAAACTAATTATTTTTTATATGTGTCGTTAAACCTTTTGACGGGTCAGTTTATGCCCATATGACACAGGAGGTCGATATGACAGCTATTAATACAAATACTGCAGCATTGAATGCTCAGTTTTTCATGAGCAAAGCAAATAAAGAAATGGAATCAGCAATGACTAAATTGTCATCTGGCAAGCAAGTAAATTCTGCTGCCGATGATGCTGCTGGTCTTGCTATCTCTAGTAGAATGACGTCACAGCTCAAAGGTTTGAGCATGGCTATTAAAAATGCAGGTGATACTGTATCATTGGCACAAACTGCTGAGGGAGCTCTAGAAGAAGTAACAAATATGCTTCAGCGTATTCGTGAACTTGCCGTTCAGTCTGCTAACGGAACTATGAATGATAGTGACCGTGCATCTTTGGACGCTGAAGTTCAGGCACTTAAAACTGAAATCGATCGTGTTGCTTCAACTACATCTTTCAATAATAGAGCATTATTAGATGGAACTTTTTCAGCAAATTTCCAAATTGGCCATGAAGCTGGTCAAACTGTTGGACTTAAAATTAGCTCTGTTGAGACTAAAGCACTTGGTATGAGCAGTGGATCTGGTGGCACTAACTCAATTGTTGGTGGGCGTATTACTAACCTTGCCTCCTTCGCTGAAGGAGATATTAAAATCAACGGTCAAGATGTTGGTGCTTTTACCGCAGCGAGTAATGGGACTGATGTAGAGAATGTCCTGGATGCTATTAACAACAATGTGGATAACGTTGAAGCAACAGCCTTTAACGTTGTTGTTGCTAAGCAGAAGGGAGATGGTGTTACTACAGTTGGTCAATTTCAGATTGAGGTTGAAGAACTTGGAGTAACTACAGCTACTACTTTTTCTATTTCAGCTTCTAATTCCATGGATGAGTTAGTTGCAAACATTAACGCTGAGACTGGTGGGGTAGTTGCTGCATCTCTTACTGAAGACGGTAAAATGATACTTTCAAATGAAACTGGTGCTACTATCAAAGTAACAGATAACTCTGCTACTGGTGCGGCTACTTTTGATGGTGGTTCAGGTTTTGGAGGCACAACCCAGCAAACCTTTGCAGGTTTTATCAGACTTTCTTCTCTTGATGGATCATCTGTTCAGATTGAACGTGGAAATCTTGGATTATCAAGCCCAGGCACAGAAACTGATCTTGATGGATTAGGCTTCAGAGAAAATACTCGTATTACAGCTGAAGACCATTATACAGTCACCGGATTACAGCTTACAGATGTAACCACTGGATGGGGAAAAGGTGATTTGAACATAAATGGTGTTGAAATCTATGATGAAGATATAGCTACAACAAGCATATCTGGTAGACTTGAGGCTATTAATAACTTTTCTGATGAGACAGGGGTTTCTGCCACTGCCTATTTTGAAGAAGTTTTTGATATGACTGACTCTCATGCTGGTACAGATGGTACAGAATTCGATTCTACCGATCTTGTTTACATCAATGGTCAAACTGCAGCCTATGGTGCTACTTTAGCTGCTTTGGTTACCAATATTAATTTAATTACTGATGAGACAGGTGTTTCAGCCGAGGCAAAGGGACAAAACCTTATTCTTAAGGGTTCAAATGTTGCTGGTGTGACGATTTCAGTAACAGATTCTTCTGGTGACGCTACTGCAGAGACTAATACTACTGTATCAGGCACTTTAGATGGCAATAAAATGGCTCGAATTCGCCTAGATTCTCTCAACAACTTGCCTATCTCTATTATGCTTGGTGACGACTCTGCTGTTGCTGAACACGGCTTTCTAGAGCAAAATGTAGGAGCTGCAGATTATCAGGTTAATGATCCAACGATGTCAGCTTCAGGCGGTTCAGCTGTTTCTGGCCTTAGTGTTGCAACTTCGTCTGGTGCGGAAAATGCTCTAGCCACTCTAGATAATGCCATTAATTCTGTTAATGAAATTCGTGGTGATCTAGGTGCTATTCAGAACCGTCTTGAATACACAATTAACAATCTTTCCTCAATTTCTAACGCAACTGAAGGGGCGCGTGGCCGGATTGTTGATGCTGATTATGCTAAAGAGACAAGTGCACTGACTAAGCAGCAAATTCTATCACAGGCTGCAACCAGTATGCTCGCTCAAGCGAACCAGTCTAAGCAGTCAGTTCTAGCTCTTCTTCAGAGTTAATGACTAAATTAGAAAGCGCCTAAAATTAAATAGGCGCTTTCTTTTAAAATAATTTAAAAGACCTCTTCTAGAGGTCTTTTTTATTATCTAAGAAAATCAAAAAGGTTTTGTTTGCTAATCATCATAAAGCTTTGTTGAGCAGCTTCTTT
>Ga0181557_1003556_pt1 | contig 15157 bp, 13 predicted proteins | sample 011ome_23_FD_148632 | JGI IMG/M metagenome (GOLD analysis project Ga0181557, IMG submission 148632) | Coastal salt marsh microbial communities from the Groves Creek Marsh, Skidaway Island, Georgia - 011506CT metaG (spades assembly) | ecosystem: Environmental > Aquatic > Marine > Intertidal zone... | reverse complement strand
CCATTCTTGGACTTGCGCCCGGGCCCAAGACTGTCTAAATCGCCCATCAGATGCTGTGGTAGCTCAGTGGCAGAGCACACCCTTGGTAAGGGTGAGGTCGAGAGTTCAATCCTCTCTCACAGCACCATCCTTCTTTATGTTCAATATGCCTTTCGGTCGAAATGCGCGGCGTTGGATCTGCGTGAAGGGATCGTATTGTAATATTGTACATGCGATCGCACGGGAGAGTTGCGGTGCTTTTGTTGACAAATAAATCACGCTATCTATAGACTGATCCTTTAAATATCGGATATAAATGATATTTTAGTATTGATACGATAAAACGGCATTGGTTTTCGTAGCGTGTCGCGTGAAATGAAAAAGGTTAAAATTTTATCTATACTCTAGAAATGGGTATATCTAGCTTTTAAGTAATGGTTTTTATAGAGAATATTATTAATGAATAATTTTGAAAGCGCGCAAAATACCCCCGCCCATAAGGGCGGAAATGTTTTGACCTTGAAAACTCTGAATACATTTGCGGTGGATGTGATCACACTGCCAGATGAAGATGAGTTGTTTTGGTATGTGGCGCAAAATGTGGTCGGGCGGCTCCAGTTTTTGGACTGCGTGATTTACAAAGCGGATGAGGCCGGAACTGAGTTGACCCAGGTGGCGGCGTTGGGTGCGAAAAATCCCCATGATCGGGAGATTTTGAATCCGCTGAAAATCCCATTTGGTCAGGGGATTACCGGGGGGGTTGCGCAAAGTAAAACGGCGGTCATCATCGATGATTTGCTGAAAGATCAGACCTATATCGCGGACTCCGAACCTGCACGATCTGAAATCTGCGTGCCTTTGGTGTCACACGGGCGGGTTGTTGGCGTGATTGACAGCGAACACCCGGAAATAGGGGCGTTTGATGCGGCCGATTTGGAGGTTCTGACCACGGTGGCGGCAATGACCTCCGCGAAGTTGGAACTGTTGGCTGAGGTGGATCGATCGCATTCACAATATCTTGCATTGAAGGAATCTCATAGGCAGCTCTCTGAGGAAATCCAGAACCGCACGGCGCTTGAGGCGGAATTGTTCAATGTTCGCAAAATGGAGGCTGTTGGGCAACTCACCGGTGGGTTCGCCCATGATTTTAATAATCTTTTAACCGTCATTTCCGGCAATCTGGAGTTTGTCGGATTGGCGGAAAATGAGGCGCAGCGGCAAGAATATTTGGATGAAGCCCGCACAGCGGCCGGACGGGCTGCCAAGCTCATTCAAGACCTGCTCGCCTTTTCGCAACGGATGCATTTGCGGCCGGTTAGGACCAATTTGAATACAATGATCACGATCATCTGCGCACAAAATCGGCAGAGATTGCCAGGGGATATTCAGATGGATTTGGTGGAGGATATCTTACCAGTGCAAGTGGATCCCACGGCGGCAGAAATTGCGCTTGTGAATCTCATGATTAACGCCCGAGATGCTATGCCACATGGCGGGACGTTGTATATCAAAACTGAAAATATCCAGCATGGGGTTGCCGATAACGAGAGTCTTTCAAAGAATATTGTTCCAGGATCTTACGTTAAGCTGACCGTCAGTGACGAGGGCGAGGGCATCCCGCCCGAGGCATTGGATCAAATTTTTGACCCGTTCTTCACGACGAAACCTGTCGGAGCTGGAACGGGGCTTGGGCTGTCGATGGTTTTGGGCTTCATGCAACAATCTGGCGGCGCGGTGATTGCCAAGCCGGACGTGTCGCAGGGCGCAACTTTCGAGCTTTACTTTCCAACATCATAGCCGGTTCGTTTCTTCCCGTACAGCTGTAACGGTTAACACCTTGTTAACGAATAAAGGTTAACAAGGTGTTACACAGAGATCGAGGAAGTTAAATGAACATTGAAACGGACGGATCGTTGCGCAGCACTGAAAAAATTCCATTGATCAGTGTCCGTGATTTACGTGGTGATGACCAGAACCGTAAATTGGAAATTGCGGAAGAAATTGGACAGGCGGCGCGCGATTTTGGGTTTTTTAGAATTTGTGACCATGGCATTGATCTGGATCTCATTGAGGCCACATATGAAGCCGGGCGGCGCTTTTTTGCGCAGTTGGACGCACAGAAATTGGACTATTACATCGGCAAGAGTTCAAACCACCGTGGCTACGTTCCCTTCACAGAAAAAGGGGATTATGCCGATGAGGTGAACCGAAGCTATGAGGCCTTTGATCTGGGGCTGGATCTGCCGGCGGATGACCCCGATTATCTTGCCGGTAACCGTTTGCTCGGGCCGAATGTTTGGCCCGACGTGCCAGGGTTTCAAGAAACGGTTTCGCAATATTACAATGAAATTTCGGCTTTGGGTCGGATCATTTGCGGTGCCCTAGAGATGCACCTCAAACTTGCTCCGGGCACGATGACACAGCATATGACCAAGCCCATTTCACAGCTCAGACTGCTGCATTATGTGCGTCAGCCAAATATCACGGATCATCAATCGGTTAATATGGGGGCCCATACTGATTATGAATGTTTGACCCTTCTGCACACCCGAAATCAAGGGCTTCAGGTTCTCCGCAAGGATGACACTTGGATAGATATTCCGGTGGATCCTGCGGCATTGGTGGTCAATATCGGCGATATGCTGGAAGCATGGAGCAACGGGCTGTTGCTTTCAACACCGCATCGGGTGCTCAACCTCAGCCCAGAACGGTTTTCGCTGCCCTATTTCGTCGCGGCAAATTATAATACGATCATTCAACCCTTTGACGGGCTTACGAATGAGGAGCGCCCGGAGCTTTATCAGCCCTTTATGGCCGGTGCCCACTTGGAACGCATGTTGATGCGAGATTTTCCCTATCTGAGGCGACTGAAAACGAGCCGAGGGGCCGCGCAGGTGAACCCGATCCACAACCCCTTTGAACAACGCTTGAACAAGAAAAAGAGTTAAGAAATGCCACCTATTGAAACAATCTTAGCTGTGGCCCTGGCTGGGTTTGCCTTGAGTGCCACGCCTGGCCCTTCCATGCTTTATGTTCTATCGCGCAGTATGGGCCAAAATCGCTATGCGGGGCTGGCCTCTGCTTTGGGGCTCAGTCTTGGGGGCATTTTATTGGCTGTGGCCACAGCACTTGGCCTTGCCGCGATATTTGAACGCTATGAGTGGATTGTGGTCACATTGCGCTACGCAGGATCAGCCTATCTCATTTGGCTGGGGGCGGGGATGATACTAAACGCCAGTAAGAGCTCCAAAGTTATCCTAAAAGTCCATGCTGTGGAGAACCTGTCGTTTTCCTCCATAGTCTGGCAGGGGGTCTGGGTGGAGCTCTTGAATCCCAAAACCGTATTGTTTTTCGCGCTGTTCCTCCCGCCCTTTGTCTCTGCAGGCGCGGGGGAGGCCAGTGTACAAGCACAGTTGTTGATCTTAGGTATTTTGGTGCCGCTGACCGCTATTCCGTCGGATATTGTCATGGCATTACTGGGGCGCACTGTGACCAAATCCATCAATGAAAACACCCGTGCGCGGCTGATTATGGCCTGGCTTTCTGGGCTCTTGTTGATGGCCATTGCAGTGAATTTGCATCTGCAATTTATTTAAGGGTCGCGCCCTGACCCATGGGGCCGCCATTGAAACCTCGCTTGGCGCGCCTGTCGGTCCGATGGGCGCGCCTTGCCTATGCAGAGGTCTTTTGGATCACGCGGTTTGACAATTTCGTTCACAACGCGCACACCAAAGGTTAACAAAATCTTGCACAGGGTGAGACAAGGGCCGTAAGTGCCCTGCGGGCATTGGTGGCTCGCATAACCCGTGATCAGGCTGCAGTATGGGCTTTGATTGTAGTGATGTGCGGTTAACAGTGGGGTGACAGTAATGGAATTGAAAGACGACATCATCATCAATGCGCCGCAGGACGTGGTTTATGCTGCATTGAATGACGCGGATATTTTGAAGCAATGTATTCCTGGCTGCGAGGAGTTGGTCAAACATTCTGATACGGAATTGGAGGCCAAGGTCGTGCTGAAAGTCGGTCCGGTAAAAGCGAAATTTAGCGGCACCGTAACCTTAAGCCCCGATGCACCGCCGGCTCGGTTTTCATTGACAGGCGCGGGCAATGGCGGCGCGGCCGGTTATGCCAAAGGCGGGGCAGAAGTGCATTTGGAAGCCCATCCGGAAGGTACGCTGCTGCGCTATACAGCTAAGGCTGAAATTGGTGGTAAATTGGCGCAATTGGGCAGCCGGTTGGTTCAGGGCACTGCGAAAAAACTTGCAGCGAAGTTCTTCAGCAGTTTCGCCGAACAGGTTGGGGGCGAGAATGCCGGCTGAAGGGCGAATCCTTTATGCCGAACATGCGCAGGATATTCTAGCCGCCACCCTTAATTTGCTGCACTCAGGTGACCCATGCGCCCTTGTGACCAGTCTGAATATTGAAGGCGGCGCGGCGCGGGAGCTTGGCTCTTTGGCCGTTATCAGTGGCAGGGGAGACATGATTGGGTACCTCTCCAATGGCTGTATTGATCGCGATATCATCAATCACGGCCTAGCCGCGATTGACACCGGTCAGCTCAAACATCTGCGCTATGGCGCAGGCTCGCCCTATTTGGATCTCAAACTGCCCTGCGGTGGCGCTTTGGAGCTGGTGATTGATCCGGCGCCAGATATAGCCGCGCTTGAAGCGGCTTTGGCGCGCCTACTCGGTCGCCAGAAAACTGTGCTATCTTTTGCGGGTCGCGACGGGCCTGTGCAGATCGAATATGCGCCAAAACCTGCGTTGATCCTTGCCGGCCGGGGGGCAATTTTACGCACCACCGCCCAGCTGGCGGCGCATATGGATTTTGAGCTGCATCTTGCTTCCCCTGATCTTGAGGATCTTGCCAGCTTGGAGGAGCTGAACCCGGCAACACGCCAGTCTATGACCACACCGACCGCTGCGATTGAATTGCCGATAGACCCATATTCGGCGGTGCTTCTCGTCTTTCACGATCATGAATGGGAGCAGGCTATTTTGATGCAGGCGGCGCGGCAGCATCCCTTTTTCATTGGCGCTTTGGGCAGCCGCAAAACCCACGCCATGCGGATCGAGCGGCTCAGACATGCTGGGTTGAGCGCGGCAGACTGTGCTCAAATCCAAGGACCAATTGGCTTGGTGCCCTCGCTGCGCAATGCCTCGCTGATTGCTGTATCAGCGCTGGCTGAAATCACTGCAAAACTGCCGCCATCTCAGGCCCGCTTGTCCTCATCATAAAACCGATGTGGCCCGATTGGCAGAATTGAGTGGCAGGGCGCGTTCTTTGATGGGCAGGTGTACGATGGCGCTGAACAGACCCACGCCCACCCCAAACCACCAAACAACTGTATAGGTGCCATAGATGTCATACATCTTGCCGCCCAGCCAAACCCCAAGGAAACTGCCGAGCTGGTGGGAGAAAAAGACAATTCCGTAAAGCGTGCCCATATAGCGCAACCCATAGATATGCGCGACCAAGCCTGAGGTTAGGGGCACTGTGGCCAGCCAGAGAGACCCCATGGCCACTGAAAATAAAATCACAGAGATCGGTGTGATGGGCAGGGCGATAAAAAGTGCCGCAACAATCGTCCGGGCCAAATAGATCCCCGCCAAGAGGTATTTTTTCGAATAGTGTTTCCCCAGATAGCCGGCAGCAAGCGTGCCAACTATATTGGCCAGTCCGATCAAAGAAATGGCCAGCGCGCCAAGGCGGGAGGTGGTTGTGATACCCACGGAATAGAGCGCACCACCGGGCATGATGGGGCCGCAGAGTTCGGTGACGAAGGCCGGGAAATGTGCGGTGATGAAGGCCAATTGATAGCCACAGGAAAAGAAGCCCAGAAAAATTAGCGTGTAGCTTGGGTCCTTGAACGCCTTGATCAACACCTCACCGATGCTCTCCTCCAGTTCGGACTTACTGGCCACGCGCTCGGTCTTCATCATCGGCAAGAAGATCAGCGAGCCTATGATAACAGCCGCGAAGGTGATGAAAACATGCTGCCACGACATGAAACCCAGCAGATATTCTGCCAAAGGCGCGCCGATCACCTGTCCGGCTGAGCCGGCGGCGGTGGCGATGGCCAGTGCCATGGATCTGTGCTCATCAGAGGCCGCTCGACCCACCACGGCCAAAATCACTCCAAAGCCTGTACCGGCGATGCCGAAGCCAACCAAAATTCCATAAGCCTGCATTGCGCCGGGGGTGACCGCATAGGACGATAGAATCAACCCAAGCGCATAGACCAGGCCGCCCAGCGTAATGGCTTTGCGATCGGTCACCTTTTCTGCAATCGCCCCAAAAATGGGCTGACCTATCCCCCAAAACAAGTTCTGAATGGCAATAGCCATGGAAAACTCTGTGCGCAGCCAGCCGAATTCCTCCGCCACTGGAATTTGGAAAATACCAAAGGAGGCGCGCACCGCAAAGCTCAACATCACAATAATGCAGCCGGCGATTAAAACGGGGGTGACGAGGGAAGTTGATTTCATGCTCGGACCCTACTGCGTAAAATGGTATTCGCAAGAGCAATAGCGATGGGCGCGCGATTGCACCCGGCGCGGCGCGCAGCTATTGGAGGGGCATGAATTTGCCTGACACCTATCAAAACGCCGTCGCCTGCGGACAGTTGCAGCTTGACCCGGCGCAGGAAGCCGCTCTGTTCGCGCTTGAGCGGTTGCGGCTCGCGCTGAGCCAACCGCGCAAACGGGGGTGGTTTCGCAAGGCCGAGCCGGCGCCTGATGGGGTCTACCTTTGGGGCGGTGTGGGGCGCGGTAAGTCGATGCTGATGGATATGTTTGCCCGCAGTCTTGGCCCCTCTGTCCGGCGCGTGCATTTTCATGGCTTTATGCAAGAGGTTCATGCCGGGATCGCCCGGGCCAAGGCGCAAGGCGCCGTGGATGCCATTCAACCGGTGGCCGAAGAGATGGCCAGCGGCATCCGCTGTCTGGCGTTTGATGAGATGCAAATCACCGATATCACCGATGCGATGCTGGTGGGGCGTTTGTTCGAAGCGCTCTTTTCGGCGGGCATTGTCATTGTTGCCACGTCAAACCGTCACCCGGATGATCTCTATAAAAACGGGTTAAACCGGCAACTTTTTTTGCCCTTCATCGCGCTGTTGCAACAAAAAATGGTGGTGCATGAGCTGGCCTCTCCTACGGATTATCGCCAAGACAGGATGGCGGGGCAGGGCTGTTATTTTACGCCCAACGACGCGGCTGCGCGGGCTCGTATGGATCAAATCTGGATGGATCTGGCCGGGGGGCCGGGGCAACCCTTTGCCCTTGAGGTGAAATCCCGCCGGGTGATGGTTCCAGAATTTCGCAATGGCATTGCCCGAATGTCTTTTGCACAGCTCTGTGGTGCCGCTTTGGGGGCGGCGGATTATCTCGCTTTGGTAAGAGAGGCCAAGGTTCTGATGCTCGATGATATCCCATTGCTCGGGCGCGCAAATGCCAGCGAGGCCAAACGCTTTGTTACGCTCATTGATGCGGTCTATGAAGCGCAAATTGGGTTTATCGCCTCTGCCGCGGCCATGCCTGAGGCGCTCTATCCCAGTGGCACAGGCAGTTTTGAATTTGAACGCACCGCCTCGCGCTTGGCCGAAATGCAGGCTGATGGATGGGGGCGAGGCTAGGGGCCCGCGTCATTCTCGCGCAAGACATGCCCTGCGAGATACAGTGATCCGCAGATCAAAATCCGCGCCTGCGGGTGGCTTTGGGACAGGTCCTGAAGGGCTGCGTGCACATCGCTTGCCTCGCGGGAGGGGATGGCACAGCTCCGGCCCACTTCAGCCAGATCCGCACTGGAAACCGCGTTGATTTCATTTGGAATCGTCACGGTGGTGAGCGAGGCGCAATGCGCTGCAATGGGCGCTAAAAACCCTGTCACATCTTTGGTATTGAGCATGCCGCAGATGATATGGGTGTCGCGTTTGGGCAGGGTGGCGAGAGTGGCGGCAATGGCGCGTCCGGCTGCGGGATTATGCCCGCCATCGAGCCAAATCTCATGGCCGGGAAGGCTGTCTATGAGCCGGCCTTGGCGCAACCGTTGCATGCGTGCGGGCCAATAGGCTTGCAACATGGCCGCGGTGCAGGCGTCCTCGCCCTGTCCAAGATGCCGAAGGGTGGCGATGGCCGCGCCGGCGTTTTGTATTTGATGCGGACCTGGTAGGCAGGGCAGGGGCAGATCCAAAAGCCCGGTTTCGTCTTGATAGACCAAGCGCCCCGCTTCGGTGGTGACATGCCAATGCTGCCCATGGATGCGCAAATCTGCGCCAATTTTGGCCGCCTGACGTTCGATCACCTCGAGGGCTTCCTCTGGTTGCGGCCCCACAATGGCGGTGACGCCGCGCTTTAGGATGCCCGCTTTTTCAAAGGCAATCTTGGCCAGCGTGTCGCCAAGGAATTGTTGGTGATCGAGATCAATGGGTGTGAGGACACAGGCCGCCGGCTTGTCGACCACATTGGTCACATCCAAACGCCCCCCCATGCCGGTTTCCAGCAAGGTATAATCTGCCGCATGTTCGGCAAAGCCCTGCAATGCCGCGCATGTGGTAATTTCAAAATAGGTGATCGTCTCACCGCCATTGGCGCTGTAGCAGCGATCAAGCAGCTCTGTGAGCGCCGCTTCGCTGATCAATTCACCGGCAATGCGGATGCGTTCATGGAATTTCGCGAGATGCGGCGAGGTATAGGCATGAACAGTTCGCCCCGCCCCTTCGAGACCTGCGCGGATCATGGCCTGCGTGCTGCCTTTGCCATTGGTGCCGGCCAGATGAATGACGCTTGGCAGCCGATCTTGCGGATTGCCCAAAGCACGCAGAAGCCGCCACACCCGGTCCAAAGTCAAATCAATGACCTTAGGATGAAGGGCCATCATCCGCTCGAGGATGATGTCAGAATTTCTTGATGTCATTTCGCGCTATTCGTTTCGGCAGAGGGCTCATCGGCCGAGGGTTTCGGCAAATCCCCTTTGATAGCAGGGGATTGTTTCAACAGCATCCGGGTGATGGTGATCAATTCATCGCGCATATGGGTGCGATGTGTCACCCGGTCCAACATCCCGTGATCCAGCAGATATTCAGCACGCTGGAACCCTTCGGGTAATTTTTCACGAATGGTTTGTTCAATGACCCTTTGGCCTGCAAAGCAGATCAATGCATTGGGCTCGGCGATATGCACATCACCCAACATCGCATAGGAGGCCGTGACCCCGCCTGTGGTGGGGTGGGTCAGTACGACGATATAGGGAAGGCCAGCTTCCTTGAGCATTTGCACGGCAACGGTGGTGCGGGGCATTTGCATCAAGGACAAAATCCCCTCCTGCATCCGCGCGCCGCCGGCAGCTGAGAACAATATCAGCGGGCGTTTGAGCTCAACTGCGCGCTGGGCTGCGGCGATGATGGCGTTTCCAACATACATGCCCATAGATCCACCCATGAAAGCAAAATCCTGGCACGCGGCGACAATGCCTGTGCGGCCCATTTCGCCTTCCACGACCAGCATGGCTTCTGCCTCGCCGGTTTTCTTTTGCGCGGCTTTCATTCGGTCGGGATATTTCTTTTGATCGCGGAAATGCAGCGGGTCGGTGATGGGTTTTGGCACATCCACTTCAACAAAGATGCCACCGTCAAACAAAGCTTCCATGCGCGCGCGCGGGCTGATGCCCATATGGTGATCGCAATGGGTGCAGACGTTCAAATTCTCCGACAGCTCGCGGTGAAACAACATCGTGCCGCATTCGGCGCATTTGGTCCAAAGATTTTCGGGAACTTCGCGGCGTGAAAACAGCGAATTAATCTTTGGCCTGACGTAATTAGAAATCCAATTCAACGGGTGTGTTTCCTGTTTTATACGACTTGGGGTCAGTTAATCATCTACGGGCAAAATTGCAACTCACCTGCGCAGTGCGATGCGGACAGTGAGATAGGCCAGCAGGAGGAAGGCAGCATCATATGGCATGAGTGAGATCAACCGCTCCTCATCCATGATTGAAAAATCATAGGTAAAAAACGCCAGCCCTCCGAGGTAGTCTGGAAACCCACAGAGAACAATGGCATAGAAGTTCCAAACAAAATGAAACGCAATGGCCGGGCCCAGCGTGCCACTGCGCGCGGTGAGGTCAGCGGCGATCACACCAAAGAGGGTTGTGGACAGCGCGATCCAGGGCGCCGCCGCCCCCATGACGGCGGGGTCATAATGCAAAAGGCCAAAAATTGCCGAAGGGATCATGATCCAGATAAATCGATGCAGGCCAAGCGCTGCCAATTGGCTTTGCAAATATCCGCGAAATACCAATTCTTCGGCACTGACCTGAATGAGCAGGAACGCTAATGTGAGGGGCAGCAGGCCGAGCCATTGGCTGAGCGGGAGGTTTTGCACGAACGTGGTGCCATAACTTGTGATGACAGCCACGACCGTGGCCATAACGAATAAACTGCCTATGGTTCTGAAAAATTGCCCTCTTGCGCGGGCGAAATCGCCGATGAGCAAAAGCGGGCTGTGGTGATGCAGGCTCCAGACCGTGAAACTGACGGCAGCAGTCATGAACACGAAACTGCCCAATATGACAAACATTTGACTTGGGCTGCTGGGGCCAGGCAGTTGCAGGGTCTGCTCAAACCAAGCCTCGCCCATGACGGACAAAAGCACCTGCCAGCTGAGCCTCAGAAGCAGCATATTAAGAAGGGCTGTGATCACAAGCCCGAGGATAAGCCTCAGAAGGCTCGCCTTTGCCCGTGCCGGGGCGATGAGGGCTTCATAGGGTTCGTAAGACATAAGATAAGATACTGCGCGTGCGCTGTGCTGGCCAGCGTGAAACGCAATTATGCGCAAAACTTGGCTGACCTTCACCCTTGTCCCAAGCTCGTGAAGCGCTTAAACAACCGCAAAGCTATATATAAAGGGTCCTGCAATGAATAAGCCTGCCTTCGATAAATCCAATCTGCCCAGCCGACATGTGTCGGTCGGTCCCGCGCGTGCGCCGCACCGCTCCTTTTATTATGCGATGGGCATGACCGCCGAAGAAATCGCACAGCCTTTTGTGGGCGTCGCCACCTGTTGGAACGAGGCAGCTCCTTGTAATATTTCGCTCAACCGCCAGGCTCAGGCCGCTAAGATCGGTGTGAAACATGCCGCCGGAACCCCGCGGGAGTTTACCACAATCACCGTGACGGATGGCATTGCTATGGGTCATGAGGGGATGCGCTCCTCCTTGGCCAGCCGCGAGGCGATTGCCGATTCCGTTGAGCTGACCGTGCGCGGGCATTGCTATGACGCGCTGGTCGGTCTTGCCGGTTGCGACAAATCCTTGCCAGGTATGATGATGGCCATGGTGCGGCTCAATGTGCCATCGGTTTTTGTCTATGGCGGATCCATCCTGCCCGGTACGATGAACGGCAAAGACGTGACGGTTCAAGATGTGTTTGAAGCCGTGGGCCAGCACCAAGCCGGTCAACTTTCAACCTGTGAGCTTGAAAAACTGGAAGCAGTGGCTTGCCCCTCAGCAGGTGCCTGCGGTGGACAGTTTACGGCCAATACAATGGCCTGTGTCTCTGAAGCGATTGGCCTGGCCTTGCCAAACTCCACAGGAGCCCCAGCACCCTACGAATCGCGCGACCAATATGCTGTTGCTTCCGGTGAAGCGGTGATGAACTTGCTGGAGAAAAACATCCGCGCCCGCGATATCGTGACATTGAAATCTTTGGAGAACGCGGCGCGGGTTGTGGCCTGTACGGGCGGGTCGACCAACGCCGGCTTGCACCTGCCAGCAATTGCCCATGAGGCAGGCTTGGAATTTTATCTTGATGATGTCTGTGACATTTTCCGCGATACGCCCTATTTTGTCGATTTGAAGCCTGGCGGGCAATATGTCGCCAAAGACCTCTTTGAGGTTGGTGGTGTTCCGGTTGTGATGAAGGAGCTGCGCAAAGCGGGTTTGATGCACGAAGATTGCATGACCGCCACCGGGCGCTCCATGGGCGAAGAGCTGGACTTGATCGAACGTGAAGCCGATGGCCGGGTGATCTATCCGGTCGAAACCCCCATCACAAAAACGGGTGGCGTTGTGGGCCTCAAAGGCAATCTTGCTCCGGAAGGCGCTATTGTGAAAGTGGCGGGCATCGCCGCACAGCATCAGATTTTCACAGGTCCTGCTCGGGTGTTTGACTGCGAAGAAGACGCTTTTGAAGCTGTGAAAGAGCGTGCCTATGAAGAAGGTGAGGTCTTGGTGATCCGCAATGAAGGCCCATCAGGGGGCCCCGGCATGCGTGAAATGCTCTCCACCACAGCGGCGCTTTCTGGCCAAGGCATGGGCAAAAAAGTTGCCCTCATCACCGATGGGCGGTTCTCCGGCGCGACACGCGGTTTTTGTGTGGGTCACGTGGGGCCTGAGGCGGCGGCCGGTGGCCCGATCGCTTTGATTGAAACGGGTGACGTGGTCACGATCAATGCTATTTCTGGTGAGCTGAATGTTGATTTGACCGACGAAGAATTGGCCGAACGCAAAGCCAATTGGAAAGGCCCGCGTGAGACCATCTACGCCAGCGGCGCGCTTTGGAAATATTCGCAATTGGTGGGTCCAACCTACCAAGGGGCGGTGACCCATCCCGGCGGCAAAGCAGAGCGTCACGCGTATTTTGATCTCTAAGCTTCTTTTGGCAGCTGGCATTTTTGCACTGGCTGGCTGCCAAACATATCTATTTGAAAACACACAACCCGCCGGCGCTCCCGGTGCTCGGGTATCCTTGCCCAGCGGGATCACAATTGGGGCGCCGAAAGGCTATTGCCGCGATGGCCGCAGTGGGCGCCGCGGTGCGGTGGTCTTTGCCAGCTGCGTCAGGCTGCGCGGCAGTGATGCGTTTGATCCCACCTATGGACATCTGTTGACCGGTGCCGCGGCCGGCGCAAAAAGTAATTTACAGGCGCTCGCAGGATTTATCCGCAAGGACGCGGGCAAAGGGTGGCTAGCGGCGAGCGGAAAAGCCGACGACGTGTCGATTCACGTGGTAAAACGAAGCCGCAATGCGCTTTATGTTGAGCTCACAGATCGATCGCGCCCGGGCTATCTTGGCGCGCGGGGCTGGAAAGCCTTTGTGAATGTCGCAGATCAACTGGTGGTTTTAGGGGCCTATTCTGGACTGGGCCCGAGCGTTTCAGGAACTGACGGTGAAGAGCTCCTCCGCGCCTTTGCTCAAGCGACGCTCGCTGCAGAAAACCCAGAGAAATAGCACTCCAGCACAGCCAAGCGTGACGTCAACACCGCCGTCCCGCAGGCCTGTTTCTTGCCACAATGTCCCCGCCTGCATCGGCCTCACCCGGCTTTGCGCATCGATGGGGTTTGCGCGAGCGGCAACCCGATCAAACCCTTGACATTTGGCGGGACAAAATGTAGGATATTATTATTTTTATAAGATGATATAGATAAAATAATTTTGAGTTAAGGAGATTTCCCGTGGCTTCGATTACCACACATTTTGTTAGCGCCGCTGATTTTTCATTTGGTACGCAACTTACTACGCTTCATAGACAATTCACCACCACAACAATAAATTGGAATTACGCCAGCTCAGAAGTTGATGTTAAGGCGCGTAATTTTGGAACTGGAACTAGCGCATTTATAGGCGGTCATACCTTTACTACCAACTGGGTCAACGGGGGAAAGGTTGGCGATGCGAATGAAGCGGAAATAACAGGGTCAACTAACCCTACTTTCGCGGCTATGGCGAATACAAACACCCGGTTTTATGCTGCAAACCCTTACGATCCAAATGATTTGTCTGGTGGAGCGGTGTGGATTATGATATTTGACCTCCAAACGGGCAACCAGGTTGCGAGAGTGGTTCCGGTGTATACAATTGATGCTAACGGGGTTACCTCTGGATTTCATGGCTATATAATTACGCAACGGAACGAATATATTGTGAATGGGGCACAATATAGAATGCAATATGAGCACTCCTCTTTAGTTAACACCGTCGCCTCCGTCCGTAGTGGCGTCACAGTTTGTTTCCTGTCCGGCACGCGTATTGCGGTGCCTTTGGGCGAAACTACTGTAGAGCAGCTCCGTGTTGGCGACACGGTTCTAACCGGCAATGGGCCTCAGGCCGTGTCTTGGATATCCTCGTCGCGCAAAAACGGCGCAGAGACGCCGCCGGTTGTCTTCACACCCGCCGCATTTGCCTCTGGCGCCCTGTCCATGCCCGAGGGGGCGCGCCTGCCCGAAAGGCCGCTCAAGGTCTCGCAGCAGCACTGCATGGTCCTAAAGGACCAGCGGGCGCGGGCCTTTCTTGGCACCGATCGGTTTTTGCTGGCGGCCAAACATTTGGTCAATGGCGACACCATCTATCTTGATCGCAGCGCCGGTGATCTGGAGTATTTCCACCTGATGTTTGATCAGCACCAAATCGTGCTGGCCGAAGGTGCATGGAGCGAAAGCTTCTATCCCGGAACCGAGGCTTTGAAAGCTCTCACGATGACACAAGTGCGAGATGTCTATGAGATTGCCCCAGATTTGATGGACGACCCGGCCAGTGGCTACGGCCCAACAGCCTTGCCGCGCCTCACCGGCGGCGAATATAAGCGTATGTTGATGGGCAAAGGCCCGACACCGGGCCAAAGACAGCGACGCTTGGCTGCCGATGACCTGCGAGCACAGCGATTGGATGTCTCTGTAGCGGGTTACGGCGCGCCCTTTGCACTCCCTGTGCAGCCCTCGGCGCACAAGAGCATGGCAGCGCATTCCAAGTAACGCCAGCTGCCGCGCCCTTGGTGCGCATCAGAGCGGCAAAGCTAAACTGGCCGAGGGCATTGGGGCTCAAAACGATCTGCCAATGCCCGCGGACGGACCCCTGAACGGCATGTCGCGTCGCTTGGGAATTCATGCAATAGCGCTGAAATATATGTAGAATTCCGCGCCTGCCTCCCCTATAAGCAGGAGTATATTGTGAAGTACTTTGGGCATTAAATTGATTTATTTTGGCTATTTGGGGCGGGCACTATCGGCTGTATACCTTAAGTTTTGGCGCAATCGCCTGCAGCGCGCTGCGGGGGAGAAGACCGCTAAGCTCCGCCAGCAGCGGCGCGAGGCCTTGGCGCTTCAGCGCGCGCTGGGTGACGTCTTGCCCCGCATCAATGATGAATTGCACCACAGGCTGCATCGGTCCAAGGCATATCG
>Ga0181557_1003544_pt1 | contig 15184 bp, 11 predicted proteins | sample 011ome_23_FD_148632 | JGI IMG/M metagenome (GOLD analysis project Ga0181557, IMG submission 148632) | Coastal salt marsh microbial communities from the Groves Creek Marsh, Skidaway Island, Georgia - 011506CT metaG (spades assembly) | ecosystem: Environmental > Aquatic > Marine > Intertidal zone... | reverse complement strand
GGATCCAAACGAGGCATCGCCGTCCACCGCCAATGTGCTGTCAAGACCAGTCGCACCGCCAATCTGGACCGTGCCGCTGAGGGAGGAATCACCGACCACCGTGACATTGGATCCAAACGAGGCGTCGCCGTCCACCACCAACGTGCTGTCAAGTCCAGTCGCGCCGCCAATCTGGACCGTGCCGCTGAGGGAGGAATCACCGACCACCGTGACATTGGATCCAAACGAAGCATCACCGTCCACCACCAACGTGCTATCCAAATTGGTTGCTCCAGATACGTCAAGCGTATTTTTCAAAGTCACATTGCCGCACAAATCAGTTGTCCCGTCCACCGTAAGATTTCCTTCTACATGCAAATCCTCACCAAAACTAACATCTCCAGTAACATTCAATGTACCATCAACATTCGTATTGTGCAATTGTGTATTATTGTTCACAAGAAGAGTCCCTGCTGTTACCGTACCACTCACGGCAAAGTCTCCAGTAATCTGATTGATTGTTGCCAGATCTATGATTGTTGTTGTAGATACACGCGAAAGTGAATCATCACGAAAGTATATGGCTGCACTTGTTCCCGTAGTGTCCCCTGCGGGCTGAATTGTGAACAAATCAATACGCACGATCTGTTGCGAGAAAACAGTTGTATCCACAGGTGTAGTAAATGTCGTTGCCAATCCCACCGGGTTTACAGGAATATCCGTAAGTGCCGATGTACCATCGTATATTAGTACATAAGTTCCTACGTTGGGATCGAGCGTATACACCATGGGGTATATGTACGTAGGGTTTGTCGAGTTTGTATTACAGTACACGGTATACACCCATGTTCCCGGCAAAGTAACATAGAATATATCTGCCGTACTCTCGAATCGTCCGAGCAAATGCGCGGTGTGATCCGCCGCACCCTGGAATGTGTACACATTGGATGTTTGTGCGAGATTAGAAAGTTCTGTACTGGTGGTGAGTTCTCCAATGTAGTCGGGGCTCGGGTTTTCATTCTCGTCAAAGAAAAGAGTGAACCCGTTTACGGAACTGTTAATGCCGTCCTCTCCAGTGGGACCGGTTGCGCCGATGGCGCCGCCCGGACCTTGGATACCTTGAATGCCCTGAGGACCATCAGCTCCAGTGGGGCCGACAGAACCGGTGGGGCCGGTAACGCCTTGAATACCCTGGGATCCCTGGAGGCCCTGGGGTCCTTGATCGCCTTGGATACCCTGGTCACCCTGCGGACCTACCGGACCCGCGACACCTTGAGGACCGGCTGGACCGATTGCACCTTCTGGACCTTCGTCGCCCTGAATGCCTTGAATGCCTTGAATGCCTTGAATGCCTTGAATGCCTTGAATGCCTTGTGCACCAGTAGGTCCGGTGGGCCCGGTAACACCTTGGTCGCCCTGGATGCCCTGGATGCCCTGGATGCCCTGTGCACCAGTAGGTCCGGTGGGGCCGGTAACACCTTGATCACCCTGGATGCCCTGGATGCCCTGGATGCCCTGATCACCTTGGGCTCCAGCGGGACCAGCAACACCTTGGAGACCCTGGGGCCCCTGAATACCCTGAGGTCCTTGGTCACCTTGATCACCCTGAAGACCTTGAGCGCCTGTAGGACCGGTAACGCCAGCAATACCTTGGATACCTTGCGGACCTTGATCACCTTGGTCACCCTGAAGACCTTGGGCTCCGGCGGGCCCAGCAACACCTTGGAGACCCTGAGGTCCCTGGATACCCTGGTCACCTTGAAGACCCTGTGTGCCTTGTGCGCCTGTGGGTCCTGTGACACCTGGACTTCCTTGCGTACCTTGGATGCCCTGTGGTCCTTCGGGTCCTTCGGGGCCCGCGATACCCTGGGTACCGACAGGACCGGTGTGACCGGTATATCCATAGAACCCGCGCGGACCCAACGGTCCCGTATAACCGGTAGGGCCGATATCGCCTTGAACACCCTGTGTTCCTTGAACGCCCTGAGGACCGGCCGGGCCTGCTGGGCCTGCTGGGCCCTGGAATCCGCGTTCCCCGGTGGGTCCGGTATCTCCTTGGACTCCCTGAAGGCCCTGGATACCCTGTACACCTTGAAGGCCCTGGATACCTTGTTCGCCAGTGGGGCCCGTTCCGAGGGGACCCGTGGGGCCCTCGGTACCTTGAATCCCCTGCGGCCCCGTGGGACCCGTTCCAATTGGGCCCGTGGGACCAACCACCCCCTGGGTTTTGAACCACGCACTGAACACGATGTTTCCGCCACCCATGCCGCCATAAGAGTAAACGTTGAACACATCGCCCGTATTGAACGACAACGATAGATCATTTACCGATATATCGCTTGATATGTTCTCGATCTGTACGCCCGTCGCCACATTGTTCTTGTAAATTTCTAAAAATCCGTTCATGGTTGGCGTGCTCTCGACCTGTATGCCGATGTAGTGCAAGCTACAGTCAAAGCCAATGTTGATGCCATTGCCCGAACTATCGCCCGAATCGCCGTATGAAAATATATATCCGCTTGCACTATTGCCATTTCCCGTTGAAAAACCGGCCGCAGCCTCCCCCGAAATCACGAATACACCCCCGTTTGACGCGCCCATTGGCCCCTGAACGCCCTCTGGGCCGGTAGGACCTGTGGGGCCCGTGCCAAGGATGTAATTGCATGAATTTGGCGGGAGGTTGGACCAGCATGAGTCAATCGGGTTTCCATCTTCGTCTACGTCACAATTGCATTGAAGCTGACGATATTTTTTAATAGACGTATAATCACTCGATGACATGCAGTCTTATAATAATTAGTGATAAAAGAATTCGGTATCGCGTACACACTGTGACGTAATTATGTGCCACAAATATATACATATGGATAATCTTGATCTCGACATCAATAACTACAATATACATGACCTGGAAACCTTCTTTCACATTGAACCTGACCAAAAGTATACTGCAGTGGACATTGAAGAAAAGGAGGTCCAGCTCCGCGAAATGCTTATGAGCTCAGGTCAGGTGGATAAAAAGTTTAAGCGTGATCTTATTGAGTTTCTGGGCATGGCGCGAGATTGGCTGATATTTGTTAAATGCGGGGGCAAAAAAGCAGTGAAGGACCCCGCAATCGACCAAACCCGCTATGATGCAGAGGATATTCCGAGAACCGACGAGTTGGTACCTGCAAAAACCACTCCCTTCATACACGCACAAGCGGAATCCTTCTTTCGCGGTTCTCTAAACCCGCTCAACACGCGGATCATAACCAAGTCACTCAACATCGATACACGATTTCGAAAAAAGTTGCTCGACACCCAGAGCTCCGATTTTGTCATTCAATTACCCGAGCGCATCGGCAAGGTGGTATCCATGACCCTTTCTTCGGTGGAGATACCCGTAACTTTCTACGGCATTTCGACGTCGTATGGCAACAACTACTGTCACATAAGCATTTTGGTGGACACGGGTTCGGGACTGGTTGAAACGGAACGCATGATTGTAGTACCCGATGGCAATTATACGGCGGCCGACCTAATCACGGAGCTGAACAACTCGGTATCGGAAAGGGATGCTTCAGGGAACGTGGTCGATCCATCGGACGACTTTTCGTATGTTGTTTTCAGGCATGACGTAACCATTAATGGGTCAGGATCGGGCAAGATATCCCTGATGGTCGACTTTGAGCGCACGGGATACGAAAAAATCAAAAACATCACGCTCAACTTTCGAAAGACCGTCAAGGGAGAACCCGATAACACGCCCGTTATCCAGAAACTGGCCTATAATCTGGGCTACCTCAAAACGCGGTACACGGGAGGTGTAATGCATACCGCGGATACCATCGCGGACCCGTCCCCCATACGGTACATCTATCTCGCGATTGACGACTTCAACAACAGCGTTAACAACCATTTCATGAGCGTATTCCCTGATTCGATCCTTAATCGCAACATTTTCGCGCGCATTTCCGTCAAGGGCGGTGGGTTCTCGCTGCTTATGGAGAACGATTTCAAGGTGGTTTCCGAACCGCGTCGGTATTTTGGCCCCGTTGATATACATCGAATGCATATTCGCCTGCTTGACGAGCACGGGCGGGTTCTCAACATGAACAACTCAAACTACTCCTTCTGTGTGAATTTGAAAACCGTTTATGATCTGTAGATAGTGTCATGGCATAGTATATGGATGAACACTTTATAGACACAACTACACCCGATGAGCCCACCTTTGTACATCACGACGGTTCCTTTGATATATACGACACCCGGAGGATTCTTCCTGAACTGGGGGAGCTGGATATCCATGGAACGCATATTGAACCGACCTATAACCGCCATAATGCTCGTCCCGTGACGGTGCCCAGCAACCCTGAAGACTTCTTCATTAACATGGATACCACCGACGAGCTTATTTTCATGTATTCACCCGACGCGTCCTTTGATATTTATGACACACGGAGAACCGCGCCCGCTATACATGAACTGCAGTTGCACGGGGAAATCGCCCCCACGACACTCGATACCCACCATCAGGAGAACTTTCAGGAGTGCGTAGACATTGGCGACCTTCATGTTCATCGTGATACGGGCAAGATGGCGGATTATCACCAGGAAAATTTCCAGCTGGACGTGAGCATCTATGACCTCAGTCTGCATGAACTACAGGACGATAACAACTACCATCTTCAGTGGCCCAAGGTCCGCGGGGACCAGATTTTTGTTGCCGAAGGTGGGTTCTCTGTATTTAAGGAGTTTGACTATAACACGGGATATGTACCCGTAGAATACGATCTTACACACACATTTCAAGTGCGTCGTCCATGCAGTATTCTCAATGATCTTCTCGGCGTTCAAAAAGACGCGTCGGGCAACCTCACTGGCATAAACACCAATTATACGTCGTCCACCAACAGCTTTGTTATCGACGATATCACGTTGAGCGCATCGTCATTTCTCACGGGCATGCTGGCCACCGACATCAGCGATCTCGGCATTTTCGAACAGCAATACACCAATTTTATCAACGGGATCAATCGCTACTTTGGTATACGGGGTGCAGACGATGAATTGGTAAGCCAAAGCATTGACGGCGACACGAATGATATACTGTCAATCCCTGAGTTCCATACGATGATTATGAGCACAGATGCGTCAGGGAATTACAACCTTGGGGGAAATATTACAATCAACCACGTAAATAAACAAATCAAGAACATTCTCTCGGTTGACCTATTCGAGAACCGCACCAACAAGGGCATCGCCGACGGGTTCATGCCGGGTGACAAAATTCTGCTCAAAAACGGTCTACTGGTAACCTTTGAACTGGATTTTGGACAATCCAACTATCCCGCAGCAAATCCGCCCATGCTGGACGAACCTTATTACAACGACGCGTCCATCAATGCAGTGCCCAATTTAGTCAAGGTAGTCGTTGGTGATGTTCTCCTATTCCTTACGTAAGAACGTAACCGGTTTATTCTTACGTAATTGTATATGACTACAATTCACGAAACAGAGTATGCGTTCAACGCATTTGGGGGGTTCAAGGTAGACCAGTCGTTCCCCACCTATCGCCCTCAGGGCGAGGGCTATCGAGCATACAACCTTCGTGACGTAATTCAGATAAACTATAGCGCCCGCGACCTCAATTATAAGCTGGGAATTACCCAGGATGCGTCAGGAAATCCACTGTGCACAAACGTGGACGCGAGCACGGGACTGTTGCGTGACGAGGTTCTCGACATAACCACCACCGAATTCCTGTATAACGTGGACGCGTCCAGCGTCATCACCATGGGTGCCATGTCTACGCTATATTCCGACTACTTGGAGACGATTAACACCTATTTTGGCAGCCATATTGTTCTCAATAGTAGCATTTTTAACATTAATGGTGGGGTATTTGATGCGTCGGCATTTATTCACTTGATCAACGGCGGGACGTTTGGCATAAATGGGTCTTTTGTGTCTGATTTCCAGGGCGGCATCACTGTGTACAATATGAATGACAAGCTACGACATGCGACCGATCGCAACATATTTGGCAACCGTACACCGGGGGTTACACAGGTAACCGAAGGCATTATTGCAGGGGACATGTTTTATGTTCCCGATGGCTTCACCGTGACACTACGTCTTAACATTGACAACGGGGCAAACATTGACATATATTCCGGACCGGCCAACCTCAAGAAGATTGAGGACAAACTCAACTACTATAACTCGGCCACGCGCGTGCGCAAGACCACCACGTATTCCAACACACACATTACGCAGACATATACCGTTCCCATGCTCATTGTTGCGAGCGATACTGCGTCCTACCAGTTCTCCTCGTTTGCCATGGTCTGGACTCCAGTTCTTACCAGTTTGGGAAATCGTGACTGGAATACCGGCGGAATATCATGCACCGGGCAGTACCAGACCATCATCGATGTATCTGGACAGATTTATCGCACGAATGATTTCGGGGCCACCTGGTCGTTCACAGCTGACATTGGTGGCGATACGTCGCTCAATACAGTGGCCGTGTCTGCAGAGGGACAGTACCAATTGGCCTCAAATGCCGCATCCATTTTCGTGTCCAATAACTACGGCGTGACATGGACTTCACCCTTTAACATGACGGGCGTGTTGATTCATATCGCCATGTCTCTCAACGGCAAATATATGAACGTGCTTTCATCGGGCGACAACATCTATCAATCCAGCGATTATGGCGTTACCTGGGCCGCGATGCCCGAGGGCACGGATTTATACTTCTCCGTGAATGCATTCCCGATGTCAGACATCAAAATGTCGCACAGCGGACAGTACCAGGTGGTTGCCAGTGAGACCATCTACATGTCCACCGACTATGGCGCCACCTTTGCCGATATTTACACACCAGCCGACCCGTTTGATGACCGTAACTGGGTGGGTATCACCATTAGCAGTGACGGCAACACCATGATTGGCGCGGATAACGGAGGCCGATTGCATATCACCACCGACCAGGGACAGAACTGGTCCGAGCTCACCGACCCCCTTGTTGGCTCAGGCAATAAGCTATGGGAGCACATTTCCACGTCCAGTGATGCAAAGTATGTGATTGCAGTTGAAGACAATGGCAATATCTACGCGTCCCAAGACGGCGGTACCACATGGTACTTGCCTCCGGACACGGATGTTCAGGGCAATCACAACTGGCGCTGGTCTGCAGTATCGTCAAACGGACAATACTCACTGATCCTGGAACACGGAGGCGTGCCGTACGTGTCCACTATGGTATAATCTCCAACTTATGTATATCATGCCCTATAAAATCCGAAAAGTGCGCAACCAGTCGTGCTACAAGGTGTATAACGCCACCACGCGCAAGGTGTACGCCAAATGCGCCACTCGCGAAAACGCGGAGAAACAAGTGCGTTTTTTAAACGCATTTAAATACAGTCGCCGCTTTAGAAAGACGGTGCGGGCGAGAAAGTGATTATGTTAGCATAATGTATATGAATTATACACCCATCCTATTTGATACCATTTTAGGGGCATTAATGCTGGGCACCGTGTCGGCCATGAGCCAGATCTACGCCACCCAGGCCCAGTATTTCATGATCTTGGGGTTCATGTGGGCCACGCCCCTGACCTACTTCTTTTTTATCAACCTCGTTTCGCGCGCGGGGAAGGAGCACATCAGCAATTTTAGCCGACATGCGATCATGGGGTCAATGATGACGTTTGCGCTGGCTGCGTTCGTGGTCACGTTTGACAACCTTTCCACCGACGTTCTTGTGTGGTCGGTGCTCGGGGTGTCTCTTATGTCCGTCGCGTCATACTTTTACTTTAAGCTGTACAACCTCTGAGAACACCTATATAGACACGTATCGCGTTTCTATATAGCATGCATGAACCAAGTGACGAGCAGGCCGCAGTGATACGCGCGGTGCGGGCCGGAAAAAACGTGGTTGTGGGGGCGTGCGCGGGATCCGGTAAATCCACTGTGGTTCTGTCCATCGCGCACCGCATTCCTGACCGCAAATTACTACAAATTACCTATAATTCCTCCTTGCGATACGAGGTACGCGACAAGGTGCGTGAAGCAGCACTGACGAATATGGAGGTACATACCTATCACAGTCTCGCTGTGCATAGTTATGATCAGCGCGCCCACAATGACACGGTAATGAGGCGCATTTTGGCGGACGATGCGCCCATGCGAGAGGGTGTCCGGCACTCCTTTGACATCCTCGTCATCGACGAGGCCCAGGACATGACGCCCCTCTACTACCACTTTATGCAAAAATTCGTTACCGACTGTGCACGTCCCTTCCAAATCGTGGTTCTCGGAGACTGGCGCCAGGGGCTCTACGAGTTTAAGGGGTCCGATATCCGATTCCTCACGATGGCGCCGCGGCTATGGAGGGGCAATCGGTTCCTGCGTACCCAGGACTTTGAGAACCTGTGCCTGCGGATGTCCTACCGCATCACCACACCCATCTGTAGTTTTGTGAATGACATGATGTTCGGAGAGGAGTACATGAACGCCTGCCGGGACGGTCCCAATGTCGTCTATATTAAGCGCGGGATTGCACAGATTGAGAGGATTATATGCTGTCGCATCATGCAACTCATTCGCGAGGGCGCGCGCCCCGACGATTTCTTCATTTTATGCGGGTCCGTGCGGTCTTCGCGTGTGAAGCGCATTGAAAATGCCCTGGTTCTTGCCAATATACCCTGCTTTGTTCCGCTATTCGAGGGCGAAAAGATTGACGAGCGCGTGATCGGCGGCAAGGTGGGAATGTCCACCTTTCACTCGGTCAAGGGTCGGCAGCGCAAATACGTCTTCATTCTCGGTTTTGACAACAGTTACTTTGACTACTATGGACGCGACCTCCCTCGTGATACGTGTCCGAACACCCTTTATGTGGGCGCCACGCGCGCCAGCGATACGTTGTTTGTGTGTGAGGGCGACGATTATGCCACCGACCGTCCTCTTGAGTTCTTTCGTGCAGGCCATCGCGATCTTAAAAAAAGCCCTTATGTGGACTTTTTGGGGGTCCCGCGGTCCATCTTTTACGAGAACACGGAATATCAGAAGCGCGAAGTGGATAACTACATCACTTCTCCCTCTGATCTTGTGCGGTTTCTTCATGAAGACATTCTTGATATCGTGACCCCCATTCTCACCAAGGCATTCGTGTTTGTTGCTCCCGAAGGCGAGGTGTTTGATATCCCCGCCATCGTGCAGACCAGCAACGGCCTTTATGAGGAGGTGAGCGACCTTAATGGGATTGCTATTCCGTGCATCTACTATGACGACATTAATCGTCGGTGGTCGAAGGAAGAAGAGAGCGTTTTGTACGACATGATCCGCCAGCGATATGAACTTATCGAGAACCCAAACCCCTACTTGGTGGAAGCCATGGAGAGGGTGAACCCGACTCTTGAAACTGTGACTGATTACTTGGATGCCGCAAACGTATACAAGGCAATTGACGAGCAGTATTACAGCAAACTTAATCAGATTCGTCGTGAAGAATGCACGTGGCTTGGCGAAGATGATGTCGAAATGTGCAAAACGCGCATCCATGGCGTCATTGGGAAGGACTGCACCAGGACCGAGCCGGAAGCTGAATATACCATTATACACCACAGCGACGAAGAGGCGCACGAGAACATCGATGCGGCGTTGGAAGGAATTATACCCGAGAATGCGCGATTTCGGTTCACAGCGCGCGTCGATTTGGTTTGTGAGGATATTGTGTACGAACTTAAGTGCACCACTGAGCTGACATTAGAGCATCAGATCCAAGTCGCCATTTACGCGTGGATTTATAGAATGATAGACCGACCGGAACGCAAGTTCCGGCTGTTCAACATTAAAACGGGGGAAATCTTAGAATTAAATGCAAGTATGGCAGATCTCACCACCATTATGGCTGCGGTATTGTCTAACAAGTTTATGCGTATTACCAAGAAAAGCGATGATGAATTCTTGGAAACAATATAAGTATTTTGATTATTCTGTAATAATCAAAAACCAAATAAATCTCCCTTACATTCCCAGCTTGTTATTTTTTATTGATTCATTGTATGCAAAAATGGCGTCATATAAGGTTTCATACCGCAAATTAGCATGTCTTTTTTCTTCAGGGAGTGTCATCATACACCCTCCAGTGGACAAGATAGATACATCAAAACGAATGATACCGTTATCCAATGCATAAAAAATGAGTGAACGTGTTTCATCTACAGAACGGTTTCCCTCATGAATATGCAGAGATAACATATTTGTATCAAATCCTGCCGCTTTATAGCGTTCGATAATGGGGGCTAAATTTTCCACGTTCATTGTACCGCACGTGTCTGATAAACATATTTCATCAATATTGATGAAATTATAGTACATATTAATAACATGAAACGCTCGTTCAGGGTGTATAATGCCAGCTAATGGGCATTCATTTATGCATGAAATATACACTTTCTTATGTAAAACGCTATGTCTATTGTGATTAAGAGACAAATATGTATCCATATTCATGATTTCTCTATGAGCGTCCCATAATGATTTGCCTGTATTGCGCTTTTGAAATGCATATGTTGTGGACACTATAAACGACACTCCTTCTACTTTTTCCTCTACTGCCTTTTCAAGATACTTAAGATTGGGTACAAGAGCATGTAATTTGGGCTGATATGCACCCTCTGGTATATCATCAATAAACTCTGCACAATAACGATGAAACTGTGTGACATCTTTCATAATCGGAACTCTTGTTGTATTAACAAATGACCCTATTTCGATATGTTTGGCTAATGCTTGACTGTATATTCGATGAAATATATTGATTTTATTACTGTATGACATAGTTTCTGGCGTCATACTTTGAATCCCGTCTCTAAGAGATACATCAGTTAAAATTAAATTTTTCTTACCTTTCATTTCGTTAATAACATTGTTTGAAATGGATCGCAAAAATGGCCGGAACCGTCTCATTAATATATGGTCAGATTAATGCTTTATGTTATTATATCGGCAGTCAAAAACAACATGTCATGCAGTGCCACGTGGTTTCTTATTGAAGGTAATCCTTCTGTATGTCTGAAAATCCAAACGGAATTTGAGGTACTTTAGCAATCCCAATACGACCCTTTTTGTATGGCCAAAAAGTGCCCAATTTGTTATCCATAGTCAATTGCACTTTTCATTTTTCGTATTCGCGACCCTTTCTTCGTCGAAATTTGAAAAAAGAAATTGACTATGGATAACAAATTCTCAGTAACAAAAAAAATCAGCGAAAAAATGATTTCTGAGCATTATGCTCACAGTCGATTTTTGCAATGTTTTCCAGAGTCAATTTCTTTTTTCATTTTTCGTATTCGCGACCCTTTCTTCGTCGAAATTTGAAAAAAGAAATTGACTATGGATAACATTTCTCAGTAACAAAACGGAAAAAACGGAATCGGCGCTGTGAGCATGATGCTCACAACGGTTTTTTCACTTTTTTACAAACTTTTTTCAAAATTTCGAAATTGGACAAGATTTTTTTGTCCAAAATTGAAAAATGAAAATGACTTTTTTTGTCAAAAAACGCAATTTTTGATTGTGAGCATAATGCTCAGAAACAGTTTTTGAAATTTTCAATTTGTGACTGAAAATTTTTTGTGAATAGGAACTATGGAAAACATGCAAATGGTAACAGATGGTAACAAAAAGTTGCAAGAGCATAAACGATTTTTTTGTGAATTGAATTGTGAGCAGTTTTGCAAACAAAAAAATCACAAAAAAACCGTTTTTTCGAAATGGTAACTCCTCTTATGCTCACAAATCAAATTTCAAATTTCGGTTGTATAGCATTTTATGCAGCCAAATTTTCATTTTTCGAGTCGAAAAAAAAGTTGCCAAATGGTAACGAAAAGTTGCAAAAGTTGCAAGAAGAGAAATGCTCTAAAAATCACTTTTTTTCGAAAATCCACCAGACTGAAAAATTCTCAGTCACAAATTTAGCCGTTTAGGAACCCCAAAAATCCCGATTTTTCCCCAAAAAACGCCCAAAATTTGGGATTTTTGGGGATTTTTGGGGATTTTTGGGGATTTTTTCGGAAATTTTTCGGAAATTTTCGATTCTCCGAAAAACTGGAGAACCAGAATTTTCAAATTTTCGAATTTTTCGATTTTTCCAAAAACTGGAGAACCCAAAATACAATTCTGGGACTGAAAATACATAAACTTCTATAGTATATGTAAGTTATGAGTAATAGTACCAAATACTTCTGTGAAATATGCAAATATCAGTGTAGTAACCGTAATAATTTTAAAAAGCATCTACAGACCCAAAAACACGAGATATTGGCGGGCACCAAGCCCGAACAAGGGTTTGAGTGCAGTGAATGCGGGAGTTCATATAAATATAAATCAGGGTTATCGCGGCATATGAAGCGCTGTCATCCTGCTAAGAAAGACACTGATACAACAAAATCATCCAGTGTGATCAGTGACGATATTAAGCAGCTTATTATAAACCAAACCGAGACGTCAAGACGGTTGCAGGATGAGATGCGACAGCAGCAGGAACGTCATCAAGAACAGTTGGACAACTTGATTCCCAAGCTGCAGCCAGTCACCAATATTACAAACAATGTTAATAAATTCAACGTCAATGTATTTCTTAATGATGAATGCCGTGATGCAGTTTCAATCCAGAATTTCATACAGACACTCCAGGTAGGATTGAAGGATCTCAAATACGTAGGCGATTTGGGGTTTGTTGATGGCATGAATGCCATTCTTTCGAACCTTTTGGGTAGTATGGAACTGTACCAGAGGCCTATGCACTGCATTGATTTGAAGCGCGAGGTGCTTTATATAAAGCAAGGTGATCGATGGGAGAAGGACTCAGATGAGAAAACAGAGTTGCGGAAGCTGATAAAGGCAGTCGAGCAAAAGAACTACAACAATATCGTCAACTGGGAGAAGGAGAACCCCAAAGCATTGATATGCGATACCCCCGAAAACGACCTTTATCTGAAAATTATGTCGGAGACGCTGGGATCAAACCAGGAAAATGACGATGAAGAGAACATGTCAAAAATAATCAAACATGTTGTCAAGGAGGTTTATATCAACCGATAGTATACATGGAGCATCAAGACCTTGTACCGATTGATATTGGAAACTCCGCTCTAAAGAGCAGGAGTATTGGCATAAAAAGGCCTCAGAAAACAGCGTTGGTGGCACATGCGAACCGACTCGATGATGCGACCGAACCCCAAAAAACGACGACGGTTTCAAGACAACTCGCTCTTGAAATATCCACTCTCCGTAATGCGCGCAAGTTGACGCAAAAGGCAATGGCGGCGAGAATCGGGGTTTCACAGCCGATATATGCTTCCATTGAGAGCGGTAAGGCACCGAATAGTCCCGAGACAAAGCGGATCATCCAGAAGATTAAAACGGCGTTTGGAGTCAAGTTCGGTGCTGCGTAATGCGGGTTTTTCAATCGAAGAAAATCCAACTGTAATCTATATGCCTTCGTTTTACGGAATCATGCGCGACATTTTGTCGCCTTACTACAAATATATTGTATTTGCTGTTATTTTGGTGATTTTCGGCGTGCTTCTGCGCTATCTGTATAACAAGCACGTGACCGAGGCCAAAAAGACCCGAAAATTCAACGACGTGGCTAATGCAAATACGCGGGGCGAGGAGTTGCCCATTTATTTCTTCCATACAGACTGGTGTCCTCACTGTAAGACGGCAATGCCTGAATGGAGAGGGTTTAGGGACGCATACCATGACAAACAGGTCATGGGATACAATGTCAGGTGCATTGACATCAACTGTACCGCAGAGGACGCAAAAACCCAGTCGGTAATGAACAAATACGACATTGATTCATTCCCCACAGTGAAGATGGTCAAAGGAGGCGAACAGATTGACTATGATGCCAGGGTTACAAGCGACAACCTTGAAAGTTTTTTGATGACAATGACAGCATCAGAATAAGCTAATGTGTTGACAGAATCAATACATTAGAATATTTACACAACGTTACTGTGGTGCTCGGAAGAATCGGCCGCCGACTCTGCGGTAGCAACAGGATCTTCGCTATTGATGTCCTTGGTGGGATTTTCGACGTCCTTAATGCGCACATCGGGATCAACGTCGTTGAACTGCACCTTTCTCGTCATGAATGCAGAATAGAAGACGTTCTTCTCGGTCTTGGTTGTGGAGTACACATCAACCAATTTCAGGCCCATGAACATCACGTTGGTCGCCAATACACTGATGGTTTTGCTGTCCAAGTAATGGTCCATAATAGGGATTAAGCTCAGACCAGTGTTTCCCAAGAAGCACACCATTGCCGCACCCGCGGTGATTTGGTATTCGCGGTCGAGTCCCCATACGAGTTCGCGCAGATTCTCGGGCATGGCCATCAAGTGCTCGCCAACGGCCTCGCTCGAACGGGGCTTGTCGGCATTCACCTCCAGGTTGTTGATAAGGGCGTTCTCGCGTTTCACTTCAAAGTAGTACATGACAAGGAAGGTAGCCAAGGTGACAAGGTTGGCGATAAAGGCGGCTTCGGACATACCACCATCTTCCCGGGTAATATTCTCGCTCATGCTGCACACGTGTTCGCCGCACTTTTGGGGGACAAATATGATAAGCATGGCTCCCATCATGACACGATAAAATTCAAACATGAGGGCCCCGGAAACCTTGATTTTCTGCATAAAATCCTGGTCGCTCATCTTGTCTTTCATGCCGTCGAACAGACTGTCGCGGCGCGAAGCGGTTGACTCACGGGGGACCTCGGGGACTTCTATCTCCTTGTTTTCGTCCATGCCTAATGGTATCTCGATGGTTAGATCGAGATTTGCATTGGCTTCCACTGACATTGTATAGACTACGATTATAAATTATTATCACATTTCTCAATGTCGCTACGGTTTTCCGTATAGTCGCGCGCCACGTTTACCCCGTAATTAATAAGATCGATCCGAGACTGTTCGTTGGCGATGATATCAATTGCCCCCGAGGCACTTAATCCGCCATGCTTAATTAACACGGTCCTCTCGTTGATATCACGGAGCGGGCGGCAAAAAATCTGCATGAGAAGCATATTAAATACAGACATGATGAATTCGATGATACTGTTTGTATTAAACGATCCTTTTATGCGATCGTCGAGCCCAATGGCTAAATATTCGGCCTCGCTTTCGCACTCTTCTTTGC
>Ga0181557_1003531_pt1 | contig 15209 bp, 6 predicted proteins | sample 011ome_23_FD_148632 | JGI IMG/M metagenome (GOLD analysis project Ga0181557, IMG submission 148632) | Coastal salt marsh microbial communities from the Groves Creek Marsh, Skidaway Island, Georgia - 011506CT metaG (spades assembly) | ecosystem: Environmental > Aquatic > Marine > Intertidal zone >... | reverse complement strand
ATCAAGAAAGCGCTCCGTGGTGGATATAAAAAATTTACCCAACACATAATTTGAGAGAAAACCGAGCAAGGTGAGCCCTAGAATACCCAATACCAAACCCAGGGCCGCCAGCAGTGTCTCCATCCCAAAGAAAAAGCTTTCCTCCGATAAGCCGAGTTCAAAAGCAAGTTTTGTAACCGGGTCCTTAAATAGATCCAAAAGAAAATTGAGTACGAAAATGGTTGTACCAAGCGGGAGAAAGATCAGAAGACCGGTTAAGAAGGCATTTCTAAACTTTCTTGCCAATTTTATTTTTTTTTCCTTTGCCACCCTCTTTCGCTACTATTGTTGTGATGTGCTAGCGAGCAGAAAATCGGGCCATGCCCCTAATTCTCGAATATAATCCATCGCATGCTTTTCTTCCCTACGCATAATTTTTCGATCGGATTCATCTATATCATCAAACCCAATCAGGTGAAGCCAGCCATGTATCAGATAAAGCGAAAGCTCCTCGGGAAGTGGGATTCCCCTGTCACGAGATTCCATAATGGCTTGATCGACTGAAATGAGTATCTCTCCAGCACTCTCTTCTTTTTGATCTGCAGGGAAGGTAATAACATCAGTTGGACGGTAATCCTGCAGAAACCGGCCGTGAATATCAGAGTGTTCTTTTTTCCCAAGAAAAGCCAATGAAAGACATCCATTGATATCATGATGGTGAAGGGAAAAAATATGAGAAAAGAAAGTCCTTAAAGATATATCCGTAAAAGATAGTGCTGGGTAAAGGTTTGAGCTTTCAACCTTTAACTGAGGATAGCTTGCCATGACAATCAAGCGCTCTATTGCTTCGCTTTTGAATTTTTTTCCCGCCGGGAAGAATGACTTTTTTCATTCTCATCCTCAGGGTATTCAATACGAGAATGAAGCATATTGAGGGTAGTCTTGGTGAAACTGGATTTAATCTTGGCAACTTCCTCCAAGGTAAGGGGGCACTCATCAAGTTGACCATCCTCAAGTCGGTCCTGGAAAATATTCTCCAAAAGCTCCTCCACGCTGTGATGGCTCACCTTTGGCAAACTACGGGCAGCCGCCTCGACTGAATCTGCAAAGAAGATGATTGCACTTTCCTTAAAGCGAGGCTTGGGCCCATCATACCGGTAGGTAGACTCATCGGGTTCCACAAGTTCTTTTTCCCCGTAGCTTAAAGTCTCCTGCTTAAAGCGCTGCTTGGCTTGGTGGTAAAAATATTTAACCAAGGTTGTACCATGATGCTGGCGAATAACATGACGTATAACTTGAGGTAGACGATGATCGCGAGCCATCTCGATGCCTTCCTTGATGTGACTCTTTATGATTAAAGCACTCATCGAAGGATTTTGACGATTATGAGGATTGCCAAACTCACCCTGGTTTTCCGTAAAATAATCAGGTTGAGCCATTTTGCCAATGTCGTGAAACAAGGCACAGGCACGACATAATGTAGGATTAGCCCCCACACTCAGTGCGGCATTTTCAGCCAGGTTGGCCACCATCAAACTGTGATGATAGGTACCCGGAGCCTCCACTTGCATTCGACGAAGTAGCGGGTGGTTAAAGTCGGTTAATTCGAAGAGAGTGGCGTCGGTTGCCACATTGAATGCATTTTCGATTAAAGGTAAAACCCCCAAGACAAGCGCACCAGTAAGCACTCCCACAACCAATGAAGCCAGGGCATGGTTGGCACAGGCAACTGCTCCACTTTCCAAAGCTACCCCAATCCCGATCGCCAAGATTGCCCCAGTAATTCCAGCCATGGCACCCGCCTTCAAAATACTCCCCCTTAAACGGGCATCCCGGCAGAAATAAACCCCAACCAGGGATGAACTGAGGGAAATTGACAATGCATCAATCCCCGCATTTTGCATGGTTGCGTGAAAAACACTTGTCATAATCGCAGTCAAGGCTGCCATGCGCGGGCCAACCGTAATCATCACAACCATGGATGCCAGGGCAACTGGCATAAGGAATGGTAGCAAGCCCATAAAGAATGTGTTGCCCCCAAATAAATCCGTTCCTCCCAATTCCAAAATAAAGCGGGAAATGCCCAAATTAAGGAGGATGACCAGAGCCACAATTCCAGAGCGTGAAGCATCCCGCCAAAAAGATGGAAGCACCAAGCTGATATAAACAATTGCGAAAAGGAAAGTGCCAAATGTTACAAAAATTCTTTTGGGTAACAGGTTCCGATCTTTCGTGGTGATCGAGAGAAATTTTGAATATTTTTCGAGATCTTCTTTCTCCACCTTCGACCCCATTTTTAAAATCAAATCCCCTTCCTCTACCGATACAATTGGAGGGTCCATGGCCGCAATCGCCCGGTTTTGAGCATTGGTGGTGGCTTCCCGGTCAATGGAGCGTAAAAACAAGCCCCTTTGGGTAATCGAAGACAAAGTGGAGGCAAAATCATTGCGATACTGCTGAGCCGAGAAAGATGCGTTCTCATCACTGCTTTCAATAACATCAACCAGTAACAGTCCATTCCCTGGTAAAGGCTCCCCTTGCTCTAAGCGCTGGTACATGCTCTCGATGTAGGACGCAAACGCTGAATACTTGGGCTCTAATTCTTCGGGCAATAAGTATTTTGAAAACCCACTCGCTTCAGGACCAACAACGATTAATTGATCTGCTAACTCGATCATTTTGGCATCGATTAAACTAGTAGCGTTGGACTCGGATAGAAACTTTTGATCATTGGACGGAAACTTAACCACCCCCACAAGGTGAAGCTTTCTCAGTAATGGGCTAATCGTGGAAAAGAAATTTTCCGAATCGGGAAAATGCTTCCAGTGGGCAAGAATGCTAAGTTCATCCACGCTTATTTTAAATTGAAAATTTGTAGCCAGCTCCTCGACCAAAGAAACTTTGGCCACCTCCCGTACATCAGGCGATATCGATTCAAGGGCGATTAATCCCTCCTGTAAGCGAATTAAAGCTTTATTAAACCCTTCTTCTCCGGAAAAGTCTCGTGAAAACTCTCGTGGAGTACTGCTCCGGATCCATTCTTCAGCCTCCTGCCTTCTTACTTCGCTCAGGTACTTAAAAGAGCGGTCCGAATATATATTCTCCGGAGCCACCTCCCCAAGAGTTCGCAATCCCGGCGGATCCTGCCCTACAAAGCAGATAAAGATAATCGCGAAGCCGAAAAGAACCGATAATGCAAAATGCTTACCTCCCCTTTCCCAGAGCCTACGAAAACCCTGAAGGTCGACTTCTAGGTCATCTTCTAAATCTTTCCTGCGCCTTGCTCGTGCTCGGCCATTCTTTCGACGTGAACCTCTTTTATCCTCGTTGGACATAAAAAGATGTATTATCTCACGAAAACAAAGATTGGGTCAAGGCTTAGAGGGCCTTTATTGGTATGCGGAAATAATCGCACTTACCAGAGGGTGCCGCACCACATCCTCATGATCAAATTCATGAAAATTTACCCCCTGGACTGGAGATAATTTCTTTTTCGCTTCCACAAGACCGGAAAGTTGGTTGTGAGGTAGATCCACCTGAGTCACATCTCCAGTAACCACCATTTTGCTTCCCTCTCCCAAGCGGGTTAAAAACATCATCATCTGAGAACTCGTGGTGTTTTGAGCTTCATCCAAGATCGCAAAGCACTTACTCAATGTCCGCCCCCTCATGTAAGCCAAGGGGGCTATTTCCACGACTCCAGTTTCCACAAGCTTGCGCGCATCGACCGGACCAAGAACTTCATCCATCGCATCATACAGAGGTCGTAAATAGGGTAATAATTTTTCCTCCAAGTCGCCGGGCAAAAAACCTAGGGCTTCACCTGCTTCAACAGCCGGCCGGGCCAAAACAATGCGCTGAACCTTTCCCTCCAGTAAGGCGTACAGGGCAGCAATAACAGCTAAGTAAGTTTTCCCGGTGCCCGCCGGGCCAATTCCGAAAACTAAATCATTCTTGAGGATTAGATCCAAAAACCTTCGTTGACCGAGGTTCCGTGGGACCACTGATTTTTTACGAATTTTAAGAATTAGCGGGTTATCAAGTAATTCTTTAATCTCATCTGCCTTCCCCTGGGCAACTTTTTTTAAAAAGCGATGAAAGTCTGATGACTTGGTCGATACTCCTTGCTTGCTTGCTGACTCTAATAAACGAAAGAATGTTTCACTCTGTTCAATGCTTACTGAACTCCCTTCCAGGATAAGAGTTCCACCTCTTGCAACAACCTTACAGCCCAATGATTTCTCCATTTGCTGGAGATTTTTAGGGTCTTCGGAATAAAGTTTGTGAAAATCTCTCTCCGACTCAAATTCTAAAGTTTTTTTGGCCATCTAGTATGGAATTAAATCCGCCTTACAAGTTTTATAATGTTCGCAACCAGTGCCGAGGTTAAAGCTAGGATACATGGTAAATTTCGATTTAAATGCTTAATTACCAACAACAGCAAGACTTGAATGATTTTTATTTAAAATCCCGAAAGCGATTGCCAATTTTTTTGATTCTGCCATGAAACGGATTGGATTCATGAAACCTATCAAATGAAAATTCTTTTTGTAAGCCCAGAAGTATCCCCTCTGGTGAGAACTGGGGGCTTGGGTGATGTAGTGGGAAGCCTTCCCGTTGCCCTTGGCAATCAGGGCTTGGATGTCCGAATCATTTGCCCTTTGCATCGATCCTGCCGAGATCTTCCCCGTGATTTGTATCCAAAACCTATCTCTTTTCCATTAGGGAATAAAACTTACTCGTTCGCTGTAAGTTCCACGAGACTATCTGACAGCCAGGTTACCGTGTACTTCATCAGAAATGACTCACTTTTTGACCGCGATGGTATCTATTCCAGCGAAAATGGAGATTTTAGCGATAATGCCCTACGGGCTTTTGCCCTTTCAAAAGCTGCAATCGAACTTGAAAAATCAACCGGTTGGCAACCCGATATCTTTCATGCTCATGACTGGATGGCTGCTCCCACTTCTGCTTTCCTGAATCATAAGAAAAGCAAATTAAAAAGGAAAGTGGCTTCGGTTTTGACCATCCACAACCTCGAGCACCAAGGTGTTTTTCGTTATGATGATTTTTTGGACTCTAACCTTCCCAAGTCTTACTGGGGAATGGAAGGCTTTGAACATAATAATTTCTTGAATTTATTGAAAGGCGGCATTCAGCATGCTGATAAATTAACCACGGTCAGCCCAAGCTATGCAGATGAAATAAAAACACCCACATTTGGCCAGGGGTTGGAAAAAAGCCTTATATACCGAGCAGCTGACTTAATCGGTATATTGAATGGAATTGATGAAAAAGCCTGGAACCCGGAAACCGATACATCCATTCCTCAAAACTTTAAGATTGATACAGCTACGGAAGGAAAAAAAATCTGTAAACAAGCATTACAAGCAGAACTTGGCCTGCAAAATAATAAGGATGTTCCCTTATACGGGGTAGTCTCGCGACTATACCACCAAAAAGGGCTCGACTTGCTCACTGACAGCATACCCAAACTCCTCAATCAAAATGATTACCAATTTGTAATTCTAGGGAGTGGCGATTCGCAGGAAGAAGAAGACTTTAAGAACTTATCTGAGAAGTACCCGACTCAGGTCGCTAGCTATATTGGATTTGATGATGGACTTGCCCGAAGAATTTTTGCGGGTTCTGATTTTTTTCTTATGCCGAGTCGGTTTGAGCCCTGCGGTTTGTCCCAACAGTATGCCCTCCGGTACGGATCCATCCCTGTTGCCCGAAATACCGGTGGACTCGCTGATACCATCACTTCTTTTAAAAACAATGGTAAGAGAGCAAATGGTTTTCTTTTTAATCACCCAGACGCCAAAGAATTGGCTGGGGTTATTCACAGGTCACGGGTTATTTATCAAGATCATACCACTTTTTTAAAAATAAGAGAAAACGCGATGAAAAGTTCATTTTCATGGGCTTCTGCTGCACAGCAGTATAAAAAAACCTATGAATGGGCACTCGAAAAGTAAGAGTGCCGACAAGTGATGTGGACAACTTTTTAGCTTACTTAGTGGTTTCCCCTTGCCCCAAATAAAAACGAAGAGATAACCTAGGGGTTGTTTTTTATACAACTTATACATGATTAGCAACGGTCCCTCTCGAACATTTACCCGCGAAGCGGTAGAGGCGTGGCTTCACAGGTTATCCTCATGTGATTGGGAAAAAACGATCCAGGAAGATCTTCTTCGGGAGGCCCAATCTTTTTACAGAAAAGGATTGCTTTCGGCCCTGGATATTCAGGCAGAACAGGTTATTATAACTCAGAAAATCAACCGGGAAGAAACTTATTCAGTCGTGGAATGGAATGGAGGGAAACCCGAAATTCGTACTTCACTTGATGACGAAAGTATGGGTTCTATTCTGGGCACAGCTGGCCTGTATGAAATCGAGGAGTTAATTGCCGAAATTCAGGAAGAAGACCCACTTTTCGGAGAGTTTTCAACTGAAAATAAAAAGCAAGGGAATGATGAGCCAAAAGAAGAAAGTTCTGCCGAGAATGATATTAAACATGAAGAAACAAAACCAAAAGTTTCCCTCAAAATAATAATAGAGATTTCAGGAAAAAAAGGCTTAACGGCGACTCCCAAGTGGCAAATATCCAAGGATAAAGAGATGAATGTGTACGGTAATACCTCAGATGACTCTCTTGCGGGTGCAGACCGCCCCGCCCTGATGAGGTTTGTGGCAGAAGCAAATGACAAGGGGTTTTCATTTCAAAAAAATACCGGTACTTTCACCTTAAGCGATTGGCACAAAATCGCATCGTTCTCTGAGGAATCTCTTCATAAGTGGCAAAAATCATTCTCAGTAAGGCTGGAGGGAGATGCTAGGCTGCTCAAACATGGACAACGAACTCTAAATTGGGAAATTGAGGCTCGAAGCCGTTCTGAAGAAACCATGGTGCTTAGGGAAAGTTTTCAACTTGGGTCCCACCGATTGGGAAGGGAAAGTATCCGTAAAATCTCCAGTGCAAAAATGGGGACCACTTTTATCCGCGGTCATGGCCTTGTAAAACTTGACCAAAAGCAAGTGGATGACTTTGACTGGTGGCAGAGAAATAAAGGGGATGTAAAGCGCACAAGTTGGCCGAAATACATGCTTTTTTCGTTGTTTGCTCGAAAGTATTTAAAGACGAGACCTGACGGTAAACTAGCGGACTGGGAAACTTCCATTCGAAAAATAAAAACCAATGGAATCGCCAAAAAGTTTTCTTTTCTCCGGCAATACCAAAAACAGGGAGTCGCCCATATACATGCCCTTCACCAGTTGGGCTGCCATGCCTTACTCGCTGATGAAATGGGACTTGGGAAAACCATTCAATCTCTTGCCCTTCTGGCTAATAATTCAGATGACAGCCGGGTTGATCTGGTTGTCTGCCCAGCTTCTGTCGTGCAAGTTTGGGTAAAGGAAGCCAAGGAAAAGTTTCCACACATACGGGTAAAAGTTTTGAATCGTGATAACCTTTTTGGCTCCAATTCAGATTCCTGCCTATGGGTGGCAAGCTATACCCAACTCCGGCGCCATCGCTCTCTGTTGGATAAGACTGATTTTCGATATGCTATCCTGGACGAAGCCCAATTAATCAAAAACCCAAAGGCTAAAATCACCCAGGCTTGCCTGGCCATCGATGCAAAATATCGCCTCGCTCTTTCCGGCACTCCCATTGAAAATTCTGCCCTAGATCTTTGGACTATTTTTCGGTTTTTAATGCCCGGTTTACTTGGTGGGCGTAAAGAATTTGAAAACAATTTTGCAGAAGATGCTCAAAAATCTGCCTTACTTGTAAGACGACAAATTACCCCCTTTGTGTTACGCAGATTAAAATCGGAAGTAGCCAAAGAATTACCGCCAAAGATTGAGACTGAACTTCCCTGCCAACTCAGTGACGAGCAAAAGAAACAATACCGGACACTTGTTGATAATGCAGTCAAAGCACATGGCGAAGATCTCAAAGGTGCTCTACGGCATTCACCAACCCATATCTTTTCCCTTCTTACTCGCCTTCGACAAACCTGTTGCGATCTCGGCTTACTTCCGGGCAGGGAGCATTTACCTGCTGAAGGTGCAAAATCCGACATCTTGCTCGAGAAAGTCAAAGATATATCATCTGCTGGTGGAAAGATTCTTGTGTTTAGCCAGTTCACATCGTTTTTAACCATTTTGAAAAAAAGGTTACGCCTTGAAGTTCCAGAACTTCAAATTCTTGAACTTACAGGGTCTACCCGGGACCGGGAAAAACCGGTCGACACCTTTGAGAACGAGATAGGATCAGCGGTCATGCTGGCATCTCTCAAAGCAGCTGGTCTTGGGCTAACCCTCAAATCAGCTGATTATGTATTCTTAATGGATCCCTGGTGGAACCCTGCAGCCGAAGAACAAGCGATTGATCGGGCTCACCGCCTGGGCAAGGAGAAGCCCACCTTCATATACCGAATTGTTGCTCAGGGCACCATTGAAGACAGGGTGCGCCAGTTACAACAATCTAAACGGGAAACCTTCAATGAGATTATTGGTGAAATCGACAAGCCTACTGGCTTACTTGAACACTTCAATACCCTTAAGGACTTAGTCGAATTGAGTGATTAAAAACCAAGAAGCAAGCAGTTGCTAGGCTTCCTTACTCTCGTCACCGGACTTCCGAAACCTGCGAATGAAATTATAGCCTGGTAACATGAGCAAGCCAGCAACCATAATGTAGGTTGATGGTTCGGGTGCCACCGAGTAAGTGAGGTAAAGATTACCACCGTTTTTGTAAACTCCCCAATCACCGTACCAATGCCCAGTGTAGAAATGATAATCATCAGCCCTGATGTTGAAGCTGGAGCTAACATCCCCATCCGACAATCCATTAATGGTAGTACCCGACGCAAAAAGAAAACCATTGCCATCTAAATAGTCATTCCAAGTGTTGGCGTTATTGCTTACGAGACCCATTGTGCCATCAAAGCCAGAGCCTTTCAGTGCCATAATGTTGATATCAAAGGTACCACTGCTCTCGAAATTCAAGGTGGTAAAAGCTAATTTGTCCCACTGGGTACCAGCTGTGCCTCCGGATGGATCAAAATCCTTAATTTGCCAGTCAAAAACGCCACCATCGTTCCAATTTAAAGTACCAACGGTAAGCGTCCCTATTGCATCAGTCGATGCATCTAGATCAACACCTTTCATAGAGGGTGAAAGTGATGAAGATATACCCCGCCCTGGAGAAATATAGTCAATCTCATTTGCTTGATCACCAACGGTAATCGTTGCGGCAAATGTCCCTGCTCCACCAATCATGCTTTTACCTGTCCCTCCCTGAATCGAGGTATTTGCCAAAGTAATACCAGAAGAAACTTCTAACTTTCCCTTATTGATTACAACTGCATTACCACTACCCCCCAAAGCGTCTCCATGACCAGCTACAACTGTACCATCGTTAATGTCAACACCACCGCTATTTGTATTATCACCAGTTAATTTTAGCCGGCCTACTCCAGATTTAACAAGTTTTTCAGACCCAGAAATAACCCCGCTGAGTGTTTGCTCCCTGGAATAATCTTCAGCATCGGTGCCATTTGATACTTTAATTACACTTTCCGAATTAGTACCAGCAAGCTCAATAGTTCCGCTAAAAGAAGCACTCGAGGATTCTGCAAACCCAAGCTCAAGGGTTTGAGAGGCGTAATCTGAGTTATCTATCTTTAATGCCCCTGCACCAGTAATGTATTCGAATACTTGAGTTTTATTGTTACCTGGTTTGAGAGTTAAAGTTCCTTCAGCAACATCCAGATAGGCACTGGCAGTGGCATCGTCTGAGTCAAGTGAAAATACCTGACCTGACAACATTTGTTCACCTGTACCAGTTTTCACTATGGTTAGGTCGGTTGAGGTACTGCTGTCAGTAAATATATTGCCAGAGAAATCATAGTTACCATCATTACCTGAATTACTGTGAATTGTAAGCTGGTTACCGTTGCTGCCTGCAGTAAAGTCCCCAGTACCATTGAGCCCACTGATAATAACATCTCCCAAACCTGAATCAGATAAATCCAAGTCATCATCTCCATCATGGTAAGTCACCGTGGCCACAAAATCATCGGTATCTAAACTGTTAGCAGTTGCGTCACTTACATTGTTCGATGCAAAATTACCCACATAAGCATTGTGGGTTCCATTTACCCCGTATGCTGTGTTATCAAACTCAAATTTCAAACCGGATTCTAGTGAAGTAGGATCTGCATTATCGTAAAGAAACATATTAAGGACAGACCCTCCTTGTTCAGGCAATACCCAGGAAGAGTTCATGATCGTGTTATAACGAACCCCTGACGACTTACTATTACTATCATAAAATCGAATACCAACAACAGGATCAACACTCGCGTCATCAAACTCGGTTAAATAAGTACTTAAACTACCTACATTATCCAAAAATTGATAAGTATCGACGGTCTTGGAGGGATCATTGACCTGCAATGAGTTGTCACCAAAATCGAAGACCAATTGGGAGCTAAACAAGCCAGCACCTACTGTAAAACCTGCACCTGAGTCAGCATCTTGCCCAATCGTGAGTTTTGATGTCAATGGAGTCCATTTACCGTGAAAAAGATCTGATGTACTGGTATTTGGGGTTAAGGAGCCCCCTGTGAGTTTGTCGAAAAAACCCAACTCTATAATATCACCAGTTTGGGTAGCACCTATCGTGTCTGCTGAAAGGTCAGAAACTGAGCCACTTGAAATATCAATCTTTTGTAATGTTTGGGCCGAGGAAGGATTTGCATAGTATTCACCCCAAGGTAAGTCGTCGCCACCATGGGTACCAAAATTGATGATAACTTGATCATCCGTTTGTGCGAGCAAAGGAGTTATAATGCACAAATATAGTAATAAATATTTGGCTCTAATGATACTCATTACTATAATTTTTACTCATCTTGCTTTCAAGTCAATATCTTTATGGTAATTATGATTTTACACAAAATTAATAATTAAAAAAACTAATGTCATATAATTCCGATATTTCTTGCATTAAAGAAGTCTTCAGAACTATAATTAGTCAAGTGGTTATTAATACAATGCCCCTAATTCAGCCATCATTCAGACAAATCTCTTTGCACAGCAGATTAGAGTTACTTTTTATCAATCTAGGTTTTTCAACTCCTTGGATTTATACCGTCTTTTTGTCATTTGCATCCATCGCTTTCCTTCTCCCACTAAAAAGTGCCGACCCAACTATTGTTTTCCACTGGTCATCAGCAACTCTGGAAAATGATCCAGATCTTTTAAAAGCCCGTGATGGATCCCTACTAAGTGCAGGACCAGGCGGTAATGGAAATGGACATATCGTCACTCTTGGTTATTTTGACCAAGCGGATTCTTCTTCTTTAGAGAATCACTTCAGGGGAGCTTGGGTGCCTTTGACGACAGGAACAAGAATAGGAGATTCAAGTACGGGATATGGTTTTTCCGATGGTATGTTTTCCTTCACCACAGTTTTTCAAAGATCAAGTAGTCAAGTCATTGTATTTCCCTATCAGCCTGCAAGTTATGAAGTACAGGCTCCTTTTTTAATTACCTCAAATGCTCCCTCCCCAGGAACTCCGATTTGCATACGCTTTTATGATCGCACTGAAGTCGGCTCCGAAGCACGCTACAATACTGTAACCGGTCCAAATTGGATTTGGCCAAGCTTCCAGGGCGGTATTCCCGTAAATTACTATCTTAAGATAGCCTCAGGCTCAGCCCCAGCAGGCTCTAGCTGGCAATACGGCAGCTACTTTGAAGATTCTGATAACAATTTTACAACTTCTATCGAGCTTCAGTCTTACCTGACTGTGAACATTGAAGGCAATGGTTCGGTCGAGAGCTTGGAAGCTAGCTACAATTATGGATCACTGGTACCGATCACTGCAGTACCTGCTCAGCATATGGATTTTGTTGAATGGCAAGGTTCAGGTGTAACTGACAGCTCGCTTCAACAAACAACAGTTGATATGACCGCGGACCGAAATATAACCGCTGTATTTGCCCCCCACCACTACAATGTTACCATTAACAAAACTGGAAACGGAACGGTTACCCCGAGTGGTAGCCACGCATATGGATCAACCATTTCTTTATTAGCTGAGCCGGCAACTGGTTACAACTTCTCTCATTGGAGTGGTTACGGGCCTGACTCCAATGTATCTGCCTCCACTAGCTTAACGATACAGCAAGATCACGCACTGGTTGCTGTCTTCGCACCCTTGGCTTGCTCCATTGAAACTTCGGTTACAGCCGGTGGCAGTGCAAACATTTCAGAGGAAAGCCCCTACTTATTTGACTCAAACTATACTCTCATTGCTAATCCTAATTTTGGCTACAGCTTTTCACATTGGACCAGTCCAAGCGATTCCCTTTCACTTTTAGGAATTCAAAATTCTGAAATCTCGACCTTTCTTGTTCAAGGTGATGCATCCTACAAAGCCAACTTTTCCTTAATAACCTACAACCTCTCTGTTGCCATGGGTACAGGAGGGATGGCAGTTTCACCAGCGTCAGGAAACTTGTCGATACTGTCGAATATTGCTGTTTCTGCAACCCCACTGGTGGGCTATGATTTTGCCGGTTGGGAGGATCCTCAGGGAATTTTAGTCAACCCAAACCTTGCGAACACCGAGGCTAATATGAGTATTGCCATGGGGGATGCCTCAGTCACTGCGACATTCAGTAAAAAAACTTATCCAGTTACTCTGCATGAAGGAGATGGAGGTAATATATCTTTAAACCCGCCAAATGGACCATGGGAGCATTTCGGCGTTTATGAACTCACTGCTACCCCTCAAAACGGATACAGTTTCGTTGAGTGGCAAGGAGACATAAATTCCACAAGTTCGCTTCTGTCAGGAACCAATGTTGCAAATAACAAAATTGGTGTTTCTGGTCCGGTTACTTTGAATGCAGTATTTGTCGCAAATTCATATTCTGTAGCGACGAGCAAAGATGGGGGAGGAACTGTAACGGATTCAAACACTTATTCCATCCATAACACACCCTCTGTTGAAGCAATACCTGATGAGGGTTGGTATTTCAATCGATGGGAGGGTGACCTTCAATACTTGGTTGCTCCTGATTCTTCTTCCTCCTCCATCAATTTAACCACTGCTCCTTTATCACTGTCATACACTGCTATCTTTTCTCGTGAAATTTATGATATCACAGTCAATATTGAAGGCAGTGGAAGCGTAAATGATAATGTTGAAAGCTTTACCCTATCAACTGACTCAGCAACTGCCATCTCTCTGAATGCTACCCCCTCCAATGGTTGGTATTTTGATCGTTGGTATGGGCAGGAACTATCAGACTCAAGCCTAGCTTCGACTACTTTCCAACCCACTCAAAACGGCACTATTGATGCATCTTTTCTTAGGAATTCATACTCACTGAATGTCTCTTCATCCAATGGAGGAGATGCGAATGGAACAGGGAGCTATCCATACGAATCTAATATCAAAATTCAAGCGACCGCGTCACCCGGATTTATGTTCACAGGTTGGAGTGGAAATACGGATGGCATTGATATTTTTTCTTCGTCTGTTGATTTACAAATCTTGGACCAAAACCTTAGCCTTCATGCAACATTTAGCCCGATTCCGCTTACCGTTTCAACTTCCGTTTCTGGAACAGGCAGCGTATCCGGTGCTGGGACTTATGATATGGGGGATATTGCGATATTGGAGGCACAACCAGGTGGTATCGATGCCAATGCTCCGCGCGGCTATCAACTTGAACAATGGATATGGGATGATGGGAAAGGAAATTATAGAAATAGCTCCAGTACTCCGCTTCACCTCTACATGGATTCCAACTTCACCGTCACTGCTTTTTACTCCCCAATCCCTCCTGATATTGTGTCCATAGAACTTGTTTCATCTCCCCCAGAGGCAGGTATTCTTTTTGACGACCCATCAAAGAGGTCATGGAACACTGCTACGGATGTGATTAATCGAGAATTACTTGCAACTGCAAACCCGGCTTATTCTTTTATTGGTTGGTCTTCTCAGGAAAATATTTCCTTCGATCCTTCATGGAAAAGCCCTTCGGCTGTTATAAACCCTGATGGCAATGCAACTGTAACCGCCAATTTTTCACCTAGAGCATATAAACTTGAAATCTCTTATGATTCATCAAAAGGGTCAGTGAGCGGAGGTGGATTTGATTTAGCTGGTGGAATTCCATATCCAGTTACTGCCCTGCCTGCAGAAAACATAATGTTTCAATCTTGGGAGATAATTAAAGAAATAGATTACAATGTTACTCGAGCTTCATCTTCCATCACCCCGAGTGAGACTGTTCTTTTTATCGATGCAAAAGAAAGCCCGGCATTATCTCTCATTAGAGGATTCACTTACAATTTTACCTGTAATCTTCCAGGAGATGAGAAAATTTATTTTGCCACATCCGGTAGCACTTTGGTTTCAGAAGCCTACACTACTGGGATTTCCGACAGGCAGTCGACAGATGGCACATTATCCTTCACCGTTCCAAATGATGCACCGGATTCGCTGTATTATTGCTCCACGAGCGAGACTTTTTCGGGCAATAAAATTTCGATATTATCGATCGATGATGACGAGATACTCCCCTTCCCTTCAGAACTCTCGATAGAGCCCTTTCTTGACCATGACTTAGTACTTAAAGCCAATTTCGTAAGTGACAATTTAGCAATTAATATAATGAATACCGAAGGAGGTGTTGTGACAGGAATCTCCGATCTGCAAACCTTTGCTTATGAGGAGTTGGTCGAGATAACTGCAATTCCCAATCAACATTATGATTTTCTCCGTTGGGAGTTTTCAGATTCTATCGGAGTAGACGAAACCAGCCCCACAATAAATTTTCAAATTTTAGATACAATTAGCATTCGCCCAATCTTTGAACCAAAAACATACACTCTAACGCTGTTATCTTCTCCAACGGACAGTGGGAATGCTTTTACGACCGACAACAAATATCATTTTCCTCATGGAACAAATGTAACGATTCAAGCAATCCCCAATCCAGGAAGTAGCTTTGAAGGGTGGGCTGGGAATGTAGCCGACCCAGGCAATAGTTTCACTTCTGTGTTGATTGAAATGGACACCACGATCATTGCTCAATACTCCGATTCCTTAATTAATATAACAAAAGAGTTGGTTACACTTGATGCAGATGGAACTCCAATCACTGCACACGCAGGCATAATAACTGGTGGCAGC
>Ga0181557_1003526_pt1 | contig 15217 bp, 9 predicted proteins | sample 011ome_23_FD_148632 | JGI IMG/M metagenome (GOLD analysis project Ga0181557, IMG submission 148632) | Coastal salt marsh microbial communities from the Groves Creek Marsh, Skidaway Island, Georgia - 011506CT metaG (spades assembly) | ecosystem: Environmental > Aquatic > Marine > Intertidal zone >... | reverse complement strand
CATCTGGTTCCAGAATCCACCAATCACGACTCGAGAGCACACACAGGACTCGAGAGCCAGTCGTGCGGGTGACGCAGGGGTGGTTTTTTTTCGCGCGCGAAGTCGTTATCGTGGTGGTCATGGTGACGACGACGACGTGCACACACCGCGACGCGCGCCGACGCCGACGACGACGCCGACGACGACGCCGACTTCGCGCGATGAATGACGATGATAGAATGGTCAAGTCCGCATGGACGCCAGAGGTACGTCGTCGATCGACGCGCGACACGACGACACGCGGTGTTCGACCGCACGCGAGGACGACGACGTCGACGGCGGGGGCACGACGCTAAGACCCAAAATTGCGGCGTCGCGCTGGCGCGTACGATGGCGGTTGACGACGACGACGATGGGTGAACGCGCGCGCGAGGGTGGTGAAGATGTGATGCGTAATATCTACGTCCCGTCACTCGTGGTCGTCGTCCTCGTTCGTCGTCGCTCGCGTCGACGTCGTCGAACAAGATGCACGGGAACGACCACCGCCAGCCCAAACGCCAACGACGACGGTGGCTAACAACCGCGCGTTGGATGGATGACGTTGTCGACGTTGGGGTTTAGGCACTGTTCCAGGTTCGCTGACTGACTGTGATGTTAATGTTATGTATCATTACACAGGAGGATGAATTGCTTCGTAAGCAAATTGAAAAACTCGGTGGACCTGGGAACTGGACCGCGATCGCGCAAGCGCTCGATGGGCGATCGTCCAAGTCGTGCCGTTTGCGTTGGTGCAACCAGTTGAACCCAAACGTCAAGCGAGGGCCGTTCACCGCGGATGAAGACGACACAATTTTGGCGCAACATGCCATTCATGGGAACAAGTGGGCGGTTATTTCGAGATCTATGCCTGGTCGTACTGATAATCAAGTGAAGAATAGATTCAATTCCACGTTGAGGCGGTTGATTGCGTCACAAAAGAAGGATGGGTCGAGCGGAGTCGTGGCGCCGACATCACCGCGGCCGCGCGCGCCATCCCGGCCGCAATCTCGACTCGCCGCTGAGCGTGACTCTGGTTCAAACGCTTCATCACCATCACGTTCAAAGCGTGAACGATCATCGAGCCCAGGGGGGGCTATGAGTGTCGATGGCGGCCAAGGGTCACCAAAGCGCTCGCGCGGCAAGGTTGTCGATAAGACGACGCCGCGTTCACGAGCCGCAGACTCCCCGCGCAAGGCTTCCTCGGCTGCGAACGATCGTCAGGGCTTGGAAAATTTAATTGAAGCATCTTTGCTCGAGCTCAAGCGATTGAAGAGCATCAAGGGTGAGATTCACGAGTGGGGGGCCATGCCGTACGGTGCGGCGCGCGACGCCAGTACGCCAGAGCCGACGAGATCGATGGATGAAGATGGCGTCGTGCCATCCTTACTCGCGCCCAAGCCGAAGCGTGGTGGATTTTCAGTGCCAGTGCCGTCGGACTTGTACGACTGGCGCGCGCACACCCCTGTACCGACGACCGGAATCAGACGCACAGACTCGCTGGCGAGCTTGGGTGAGATGATTTCTCGCCCCGCGTCGGCTCCGCTCAGCTTGCAGGCAATGTCCTCGATGCAATCCAACGGCTGGTACGCCAGGATGTTGGATAACTTGGGCACGCGCAAGAGTCCCCCATGTGAAGATTTATCATTGGCGGAAATCAACACCGAGTCTTTCGTAAAGCCGAAGGCGATGTTTGCGCCGTCGCCCACGCGGCCGACGCGCCTTCTCGCGTGAGACTTTCTCAAAGACAAGATTTTTGACAATATTCGTCATACCCCCTAAACAAGACACAACGACAAGACAATCTGGTATCAATATTTAGCGGCAGCCATACGTCGGATGCGAAAAGCTTCGACGGGCCTTTCCCGAAGACCAACCATTCATTCTTTTCTCGCGCGGTTACTTTCAAAACCGACGGCGAGAGTGTACGAGTACTCAGTGCTTTTTTGACTGCAAGTCACACAGCGCGCGTGACAACAACATCTCGTAGATAACACATATATATATAATTTTATACAATAAGAAACAAAGACAATACGTTGATTAAGTGCTTATTAAATCAAAACTTCTTGCGCGCTGCGAAGACTGTGTTTTACTTGCCGGTGGCGGCTTTGGCGAGCTCGTCGCCGCGCTCTGCGGCGGCGACGACGGCGTTCATCATCGCTTGCCGCACGCCGGCCTGCTCAAGCGCATGCACTGCGGCGATTGTGGTACCTCCCGGTGAACACACGCTGTCCTTGAGCACACCTGGGTGCTTACCAGTCTCTAAAACCATCTTTGCCGCTCCGTAAAACGTCTGCGCCGCGAGTTGCGTGGCGACGTCGCGGGGCAAACCCGCACGTACGCCCCCATCGCTCATTCCTTCGATGAGAATGAAGACATACGCCGGACCAGATCCACTCACTCCTGTCAATGCACTCATTTGATTCTCTAAGATGACCTTGCAGATGCCCACGGAGGACATCAACGCGAGCGCAGAGTTGCGATGCGCCTCCGTGCACGTCGAGCCTTCACATAACCCACTTGCTGCCGCACCGACGAGACAAGGTGTGTTTGGCATCACACGGATCATGGCTGGCGATTGATCGCCAGCTTCGGTCCAAACACTCTCCATGGTGCTCAAAGTCACGCCGGCGGCGACACTCACGAAGAGCGTGTCCTTGGCTTCTTCTTTACAGTTTGTGTACACTTCCTCGAGCACAGACTTGATGTACGGCGGCTTCACGGCTAAGAACACAATCTCAGATGACTTTACAACATCCGCAGCGGACAGAACCACGGAACCACCGCGCGAGGTGAAGCTCTCGCGGCGTTCAACGTTTGATTTGTTGCACATGGTCAGGTCACCCCAAGACACAATTCCGGCGTTGACGAAACCACTCGCCAAGGCGTCAGCCATGTTGCCGTAGCCGATGAATCCGACACGCATGATACTATAGATGCGTGTGTTTGTTCAAACGTACGATACACAGATGCACAATGTGCGCGTGGTGAAGTGTGACGTTTCAGTTTTTTCATAGAGTGGCGTAAGCGTTACAAGCGTGTAGCGTGGTAGTAAGTACAGTACACAAACAAAAAACAACAACAACAATTAATTTTACGGAAAAGATCACATGTCAGCATCATCAGCTTGAGCTGTAAAGTCGTATTCGAGTAACACATTGTTTGCACCGTCGCATATTATACGTTCGGCGTCGGCATAAGTGCTTCCCAACCACACCGTGTGTCCCAAGACGGCGTATCGCGCGTCGCGACGGATGGCTTTGATTTTCTCTCCTGGCTTGTTCTTTGTGAGATCTAAGTCCCAAACACGAATCGTTCCATCGTGCGCTCCAGAAACTAGCCGGCCATCGCATCCGCACGACAACGATACCACCGCACCGGTGTGCCCGCGAAGCTCGGCGACCAGCTCTGGCTTTGTCGACTCGTCGGTGATGAAGAATTTCGTGCCCGCATGCGCGTCAAACGCTGGGCTGGATGGCTTTGAACTGAGTCTCCAGACGCGAATGATGCCATCACCACCTCCAGTGACGATACCATTACCAGGACACTGCGCGATCGAGCGCACGGTCGACCCCTCGTGAGCTTTCCAGGTGAGCATGTTCGACACGCGAGACGAATCAAACGAGCTCGCTTCAGCGCTCAAAATCGCCGCCGTGCCATCTGCGTTACCAACGGCGATGATTCCACTTTTATCGCACGACGACAAGGACAACGATGGCTGACCAGTAGACCATTCACCTTGTTTGGCCAATATAGGTGTGGAAACTTTGGCGTACGCCGAAGCATCCTCCGTCTTCCATCTTTCGTGTTCAGTCGCCGCCACGGCGACTGGCGGCGGTATCAACGACCAACGACATAATCGGCCATCAAGTGCTGTACTCCACAACGAGCCGCGCGTGAACGTAATACCTGTCACCACATCAGCATGTTGCGCTTGACCTTGCTCCACTAACGCCGCAGAGTTCGTCGCTGCCTTGTACAAGTGAACCACACCGTCGCGACCGCCCGAGGCGACACGCGCAAAATCATATTTACTCCCGTTTTGCACGAGCGTGATTCCAACAGCAGTGACGGCACCACCGTCGTATTGTCCTAAAAGCACGCGTTCACCGAGTGGACGCGATTCAACTTCACTCCAGTCACGCCGATGAGCGGCTGGTGAAATTGCGAGCGCAGCAGATTTAGAAACATCGCACACGGCGACGTCGCCTCGAGCCGAGCCGACGACGGCGTATGGATACGCAACGGCGACTCTTCGAATATAGTCTTGTCCCAAATCGAACGCCACCTTGGGTGTCGCCGCGCCTTCATTCCATCTTTTCTTCGTTTCCGCCTCCCTCACCGCTTTGCGTGCGCGTATGAGCGTCTTAAACTCCTCATCAAGCGAGAGCTCGGGCGTCGTCGCAAAGGTTGATTTTTTCCCAGGCGCCCCCGCGGAGGATGCGCGTCCGTCCCCCACGTACATGTCGAAATCATACATCGATTGTTGTCCCGCTTCGGCGCCATCTGCATTCATACCTCGCGCATCGTTCCCAGATCCCCCTCCTGACGACGACGACGACGACGACGACGATGCGGCTTCGTTATTCGCATCTCGAACGACGCACGCTCCGCCTCGCGCGCGCGCCCTCAACGGCGCCGACGCCGACGCGCCGCATCGCGACGTCGACGACGACGACGACGACGACGTCGATGGTACGCGCGTCGCGTTCCACATTTGACGTGCGTTCGCGAATAACGCCATGCTTGCCGTCATCTCGACACGCGTACGACGCGTACGACGTGTACCACGAACACCAAAGTGCCGACGATACGCCGCGATTAATGATGAATGAATGAATGAGTCAATCAATCAATCAATCAATCAATCAATCACGAGGCGAGCCGTGCGACGAACGGTCGTATGAGGTATAACGCGTGTGTGTCGATGTGCGACGTCGCGCGTGGTAGCCGTCGCGTTGTGACGTCGTCGTCGTCGTCGTCGTCCACACGTCGTCCACACGTCGTCGTCCTCGCGCTCGCTCGTCGACGTCGTCGTCGGTCGTCCGTCGTCGGTCGGACGCGTGGTGTGCGCGCGCGGGCGTGCACACACGGTGTGTGTACTCCCTGGCTACTTCTAGAGTCATGATCGGTGGAATGGACCTCTTCGATGACCACATGTCCGATCACGACACCGCCCACGAGGCGAAAATATCTCGATCTTCGTCGATGGCGCCAGCATCTGTGCTGGGTTTTGGCGCGAGGGTGTGGGTGGGTGATCGGACATGCGGTGATCGGACACGCGGTGGAGTGGTGTAAGGGTGAAGTGGTGTGTGTGTGTGTGTTGGTACTTTGTATAGCCATAATACTAGTACACGTACTACACGAAATTTTTATACCTACATGATAAACCAAAATGTGTTCGTATTCTATTGAGTTGTGACGTGTGTGACGTGTGTAAGGCCCCATCGCTCGACGATCGCCGATCGACGACGACGACGACGACGACGACGACGACGACGACGACCCAGGGCCCAGGGCCCAGGGCGATGGCGACGACGGGTGTGTTGGGCGTCATTCTGTGGACGCGGCGAACACACGACATGGCGTTCATTCTTGGTGGTTTCAGCCACTTATTCGCATTCAAGGGCGCGTTCCAAGCTGAGGTAGGTGACGACGACGACGCCGACGCCGACGCCGACGGGCGCCGACGCCGACGATGCGTGTTTGAGGGTCTGCGCGTGCGCGTACTGACGGCGACGATGTGATGTGTTTCGTGTGCGGTATGTAGGTTGTTTTGGGGGAGAACGAAAACGCGGAGAGCGCGATTCGTCGATTCAGAAAGGCTGTGATGTCATCGGGTCACATCCAAGAGGTACGTCACGTCGCATGCGCGCGCACGCTCGATGGAAGATGCGTTCAATGGGGGTGGATAGTGTGCACAAATAGGGTTACGCCGCGGCGTCGGGTCGCGCGACGTCGCGCGGCTCGTGCGCCCGCGCACGCACGCCGCATGTGCAAACACGCGTACCGAACACATGACTGACATTCGTTACCTGCGTTCGCGCGACTTTTTCCCGCATCCTACTCAGACTCGCCGTAGACGTTACTTTGAGAACAAGCAAGACATCTTGAAGCGCAAGCAGTCCACGCCGCGCAACAAGAAGGGAGGCAAGCCCCGCACTGCGGCGCAAGCGATCGCGGACAAGGAAGCGGCGGCGTTGAACCCGCAAGGCCAGCGCGGTGGCGGACGACGCAACTTTAACAACTAGGCATTTCGTGTGCACATACGCGCGCGAAGACGAATTAGCTTACCGATTCTTGAACTCACATGTAAACGCTTGCGAGAGCATTTTAAACTGTTCTAGTCTATTCATCCGATGGCGCCCGCTTGAACGCGCGTGCGTATTCATACTTTTCTGTCGCATCCCCAGCTTTCTGTGCGTCGTGCGTCGTGGCGTTCCCATGTGTTCGCTCGCGCCCTCTCCGAGACCCTTTAAGGTCAGTCACATGTGTGAAAAAACTGCCCAGCTGATGGACGTGTGACGGCACACTCGAGCGTGCCGCGTCACTCGCACGTCGGGGCGTGCCCACGCGCGACGCCATGTACGGGCATCAAGGCGCGTATGCGGCGCCTCGCCCACAGTCGATCCAGCGCTCGGCGAGTCAAAAGGTACGTCGTCGTCGTCGTCGTCGTCGTCGTCGTCGTCGTCGTCGTCAATCTCAAACAGAACGCGTGGATGGTTTTCCAACGACTGACGAACGCGTTCGTTTGTGCGTCACCAAACACAGCGTCGTGATCAGGCGAATGCGCGTCAGGCGTATAACAATGAATGGAAAGTAGGCATGTTCAACGCGCCGTGCGCCGATCCGGCGTTTTGCTGCTATGCCATGTTTTGCGCGCAGTGCGCCGCGTATTCTCAAAGAAAATTGCAAATGGGTCCAGCGTGGCCCGCGCAGTACACGTGTTGTAACGGCGGCAGTTGCGTCTCGGGACGCTGTGGCGAGCAATCGAACCCAGAAATGTGTTTGTGCTGCGAGGTGTTTTGCTGCTTTCCTAGTGCAATGGTCACGACGCGGTTCATGATTCAAGACGAGCAGAGAGTCATGAACTCGCAGTGCGACAACTGTTTGATAGGTTTCATGTTGATCACGCAGCAGATTGCGATGTGTTTGCGATGCGTGGCGATGATTACGCAAAATCCAGACATTGAGCAACTCGCCGATTTAGTGGATTGCTTGGCGGATGCAGTGTACTGCAGCGTTTGCGCGTGCATGCTTACGCAGCAAAACGTGCAAATTTTACAACGCGACGTCGGCGCTATTCAACGCCGTCAACAACACGCACAAGTCATGGCTGCGCCTGTAGCTCCGCAGATGATTTACGGACAGCCAGAGCCGCGATATGTGCCGCAACAACAACCCGTTGGACCGACGTACGTGTACACTGCGCCTCCGCCAAAGCAGAGCAAACCATCGGCGTCGGCAAATCCCGCTTCGTATTATCCGAACATTTGATGAGCCTCGATCGAGCGTGTATAAAATAGTGTATATACGAGTACCTTTACTACGGGCACAATTGTTTTGAATGAAACCAGTCAATTCTAAATCTACAATAACATGTGCTACATCTATCAAGGAGGAACTACTGCAATTCTATTATTAGAGAAATCAAGTATCAGCTCGCACCCACGGAAGCAATCCGCACAAATCGCGCCCTCCGCGTGCGGCGACAAATCTACGTCGCCTGGATCTCCATCGAGATGTAGGACAGCTCTAATGTTTTTGAATTCAAAACCCTTGAAACGAATCGTTTCGACACGACCAGTGACGATTTCGTCACCAACACGCTGCAAACGACCGGACGACTCACCCGGACCAGACATGATGCCACCGGGTTGCAGCGCGTGTGTTCTGTTTGCAACGTCAGCGTCGCGCGCAACTTTCGAGCTTAAAAGCGCTCCTACGCCACCTGTACCAATTGCCAACTTGAACAATCCTTTACGTTCCATCACTTGTTCGGTGACGCCTTGAAATCCATCATTTGCAATCGTGTACTCTAATTCGACGTATGGCACCCCAGAGATAAATGTTACAGGCATCCACGCGCGTTGCACTTCGTTCGACGGTGCGTATTCAGCCGGCTCGATAACTTTAACGGTGACTTTTGGTGCATCTCGACTCCCGGGTATGCGCATTGGCGCATGAATACTCAACACGGTGTGCGCAAAAGCTGGGCACCCGAGAACACCTCCAAGTTCGCCTCCGTTTGGCATTCGCACGGCGCCGTCGAGATTTTGTTCCATGAAAATTGGCTTACTCAAAGTGAACGCCCCGAGACACAGTAGGTCTGCGCTACGCAGTGCCCCTTCCAGTGGCGCTGCGACGCCGCTTATGGCCATCGAACCAAATGATTCCATCAAAACAGCATCGGCGACGCGAGGCGCGATTGCAAAGCCTGCTGTCGCCGTGTCGACTACAAACCATGACGTCGCGTCTTGTCGTTTCTCTGGGCCCTCAACTCGAGGTTTGACAAGAAAATGTCCCCCCTCGCCTCGCATAGCTTCGAGCGGAACACCGTCGGGGTTGTTTTTCAGCAGCCACGATTTTTCTCGAGCCCATTCTACTGCGCCGGCGGGCTTTCTGAACATGGCTTCCGCATCCGAGCGACGCGTGGTGGTTTCTGCTGAAAACACAGTGACTTGTCCTTCGGCATGTATGCGATGCGCAATTCGTGGCACTGAAGTTTGCACGCCACCACCAATGTCTACAGTCTCCCACTTATCAAAAGACCACTGCTCGACGCCGCGTTGATGATAAAACTCAGCACGCCAGGCCAAGCCAGTCGCCTCGTCTACAAAGACGCGTCCGCCGACTCTGCCGCCGTCAACGATGGACACAGCAAATACACTTGTCGGGCAAGATGGGATTTTCGGCGCTGAAGCCGTTCGTCGATCGAAACTACTGCTTCTCGCATTTCCACGGGATTTGCTTGTTGATTTCTTCGCTGTTTCGCCCACCGGTTTCGGCGCCTCCAAACCGTAAAGCGCCTTGGCGCGCTTGGCGTCCATGCCTCGCGCAAGTTGCTTTGTTCTCACCAGCCTTCGAGTGCCCGCATTCCCGATATCGCCCCATGGCATGCCAGTTCGCGCCCACGTCATGAGCATCGACAAATGCGCGCCATCAAGCGCGTCATCCGTCGCGTCGCCGTACCAATTGACGTCCCAGCACTTTTCGCCGTCAAAGCCACTCATCGCGCGAAGCGTCCCGTCACGCAACGACACTTCTTCTACGAACGACTGCGACGACGTCGAACACGGTGGATCAAACGAGAGCGTGAATGTCCCATCGAGACCGTGCGCGCGCACGCGCCCGACCGTCTCAACGTACGCGCCTTGGTCGTTCGGGGTTGCCGCTGACGACGCACACACCACCCGTATGGGCTTGCGACCTCGACGTTGCACGGCGCGCACTGCGTCACCCGCGACGACGCATGCAAACGCATGCGTTGCCATCGCGCGCACAACTCCAATGCGTGCGTGCGTGCGTGCGTACGTGCGTGCGTGCGTGTGAGGTCGTCGTTACGTGACGAATCAACCACAACAACGCCGTATGTCCGACAGTCCAGGTTGACAGATGATTGTTTTTAAAATTCAAGACGCCTGTCGCGACGATGACGACGACGACGACGACAGAGCGCGACGGAGGCGAGGTACAACACGATGCGGTCGAGACCGAGACGTTCGTACCGCGAACTCGACGACGACGACGACGATGATGATGGTAACGGAGACGCGCGTGGACAACAAGGCGTGCAGTATGGTCGAGTGGACGTCAAGCGAGAAACGACGAGACGCAGAAGCGCGCGAGCGGAAGGGAAACCGAGGAAGAGATATACGGAAGCAGGCGAGAATGGCGATGGTGACGACGATGACGACGATGCTTCGTTAGATGACGATGGGGAAGACGACGACGACGATGATTCGGAAGATTTTGATGAAGAAGAAAGCGATGACGAACCCGTGCGACGAAGTTCTCGCGCGCGCGCGACGGTTACGCGTCTGTCTCCCCAGTGGCCGACAAAAGATTCGGATGACGAACCGCCGTTGGACGATGATGAAGAAGAGACGGATGAAGACGACGTCGAGGCGCTTCCGAAATCTTACCCTCGTCGTTCACGTGGCCCACCTCCGGCTCGATATTCGCCGCCCAAGGAACAACAACAGAACGATAAGGCGAATGAAGCGAAGGGTCGTGGTTTGTTTGAGCGAGGCAATCGGAACATTTGGGCGGCAAATGACCGTAAAAATTCGTCGCGCGGTAAATCATCATCCCGTTCTAGGCGTCAATCGTCTGGACGATGGATTGATGACTCCGAAGATTCTGACGACGGCGACTTCAATTTGGGTGCGGGCGCATTGGACGCTGCATTCAAGGCGCCTCCGCCGTATCCACTTGCAGGTGGTGCAGGCGGTGCAGGGCCTTCCGCAGCACCCAATGGCGGCGGTGATGTAAATGCAGAAATCACCCCGATTGCTGTAGACCCGACACTAGCATTTGACGCGGTCGGTGGGTTGGACAAGTACGTAGATTCACTCAAAGAGATGGTGTTTTTACCGCTTTTGTATCCCGAAGTTTTCGCCCGTTTCAAAATGTCTCCACCGAGAGGCGTGCTGTTATATGGCGCACCAGGCACTGGTAAGACGCTCATCGCGAGAGCGCTAGCCGCATCGTGTTCGCGAGCGGGTTCCGAGGTGGCGTTTTTCATGCGCAAGGGCGCCGACGTTTTGTCAAAGTGGGTCGGCGAGTCTGAGCGCCAATTACGATTACTTTTTGAAGAAGCTCAAAAGCGCCAACCAGCAATTATTTTCTTTGACGAACTCGACGGTTTGGCTCCAGTTCGCTCGAGTAAAACGGATCAAATTCACAATTCTCTCGTAGCCACGCTGTTGGCTTTGATGGATGGCTTGGATAATCGCGGGCGAGTCGTCGTGCTCGGAGCAACGAACCGGGTTGACTCTATTGACGGCGCGCTTCGACGTCCGGGAAGATTTGATCGAGAACTTGCATTCCCACTTCCAGGTATTCGAGCTCGAGGAGAAATCTTGCGTATTCACACGAGAGCCTGGGAGCAACAACCGTCTGCGGCGCTCATCGATGACCTCGCGGCGAAATGCGTTGGATATTGCGGCGCAGATTTAAAAGCCCTTTGTACTGAGGCCGCTGTACACGCCCTTCGTAGGCGTTACCCGCAGATTTATGAAAGTGACGAACGTTTAGCGATTGATCCAAAACAAGTCACGCCAAACCGTATTGACTTTAGAGCGGCGCTCGCAGCAATCGTCCCGGCGTCGCATCGGGCTGCTAGAACGCACGCTAGACCGCTGACTGCTCTCCAAAAGCCTCTTCTCGAGCACGTTTTGGAAGAGTGTTTAGAGAAAATTCGGCAAACTTTCCCTCCGGCGGCGTTCATTACTCTCGAAGGTGACGGCGAAGCGGTTGGTGTCAACTCTGGTGCTCGCCAACTCGAAGACGAAGAAGAGGATGATGATGATGATTTAATTTTGGCACAAGCTACCGTCGCAGATCAAGGCGAGGGCGTTGATATCGATGCAAAATTGCCACGGGAATCGGCAGCTACTGCAGCGCTCGAGTTCATGCGTAGACCGCCTTGTCAAAGAACTGCACTGTGCATTCACGGTGAAGAAGGAAGTGGATACACTCAAATGACTTCGGCGTTGCTACACTGCTTGGAACAATTTCCTGTGCACGCGATCGGAATGCCTTCTCTTCTTGGTGATTCTGGTCGCTCGCCAGAAGAAGCTTTGGTGACGGCGGTGACAGAAGCGCGGCGTGCGGCGCCATCCATTTTGTTTCTTCCGGAAATACGTCTTTGGTGGGAGAGTTCGACACCGACGTTGCGCGCGGCGCTCACGACATTGCTTCGTGACATTCCTACCGATTTACCGGTGATGCTTATTACAACGGCTGACGTCGCGAACGTCGACGAGCTTGAAGACAGCTTGCGTGCATCTTTTGCTTCAGTACGCTGGCGTCCAGTATCGATGCCGAGTGAATTCAAGAAGAGCACGTTGCAAACGTTCTTTCATCCATTGTGTGAAGCTGCGTTCAACATTGCACACCGTAGAGATGTCGTTGCCGAGCGCGGAGAAGCACCAACCGCGGGTAACTCGAGTAAGCGAGAGCGAGAAGTCTTGGCGCGAGCTGCGGGAGCTCATGCCAGCGCCAAGCAAACTCGCGTCGTAGCAAAAGTTTCAGAGGCTACGATTGCCGCTGAAAACCACGCGCTTCGGCAACAACGCATGTTCTTACGGGATGTCGTCACAAGGCTCCTCTATAAAAAGACATGGACGATGCTCGCGGCACCAATTACAGATGACGATCTGGCGCAATATAGCGAGCGTGTGTCGAAACCGATGGATCTTTCGACGTTATTGTGGAAGGTTGATGGCGAATGGTATACGACGATTGATGCATTTTTAAGCGACGTTCATCTCATCACGAAGGGCGCGCACGAGTACTGGGGCGATACCACTGATGATCCTGATGGTCGGCAAATGCTCTCCAAGGCGCATGCTCTTGAAGATACCATCGCGCAAATGGTGTCTGCATTGGACCCGCACCTCGTCATGCGTTGCAAGGAAATTCAAAAAGCGCGCGAAGAACGCTCAGCAATTGCGCCGACAGCGTCCATTCGCGAACGCGACGCGCAGCCTGCTACGCAGAAAGCGACGGCATCGGTCAACAGTGGTGACGACTCCAGTGGCAGCGAAAAGCGCATTTCACCTAAAGGCGCTCCAGTCTGGCAAAACCCAAATTTTGTTCCTGATCCAGAAAAGATGGCGCGGGAACTCAAACGCAAGCTCCGCGAAGAACAACAAGAGCAGCCGCCCGCAAAGGAATCCGATCCCATGGAGGAGGATGTCGTGGAACCGCAAGCCGCCGTGGAGCAAGTGAGTAGCGCGTCACTGGTGTCTAATGCGCCACGTGGGCCACCAGCGAAGAGTGCCGAGGAAGTGAATAAGATGGTCATCGCGATTGAAGATAAACTGTGCAAGGACGCTGCGGCGTTGGATTTTAGTAGACTAGAGAGCATTTCAAGTGAAATTGCGCGAATCGCGAAGCGCGTCGCGACGACGGCACAAAGTGATGCAGGCAAGGGTCAATTACGCGTGGATGCGCTGTACCACGCCTTGATGTCTGATTTGTAATTGAAAAATGAAATGAAACTCTTCGTGCGAGGTGAACAACTAACCAGTGAAAAGACTGATGATGGATGAATGAAGTCAACCCCACAGTCTCGCGCGCGCATCGAGGCGTGACAATGACGTGCGCGCATTTCGATCACTCGACGTGTATGCGTGTCATTGACGCCTACGCGAGGGCGAGTGGCGCCGCACGCGACGATGGTGACAGCGACACATGCGCGAAAGAGGATGACGGCCAACAGCGTTGGTTTTGCGCGACGCCCGCGTGTGGGATGTCGTTCACTAATGCGCGAGACGTAGCGTCGCATAGCAAAAGTTCGAAGGGTACTCATCTTGTCTACGTCAAAACTAGTCGACGAAAGCCGTTCACTGTAGTGTGTGAGTCGTGCGCAATTGAAGTTGAGAGCGTAGGCTTGGACGCCGTCACCTACGCGAGAGCTGGGGCTGAAACAGATGCATGCGACGAAGATGCTGCCCTCTATTTAGATTTAGAAAAGCGACTTGCTGATCGTGAACGCTACTTACAGCCATTGCCTCGGGCGAGCTCTTATCGAGCCGTGAAAAGGGCGAAAAGCACTGTTTCGCCGCGAGGATTAAAAGGGAACGTCAACATGGGCAACACGTGCTTTATGGCGGGCGTGTTACAAGCTTTGATGGCGACACCAAGCGTTGCGAATTACTTTCTAGCTGAAAATCATCGTGAGATAAATTGTCATGTGCGAGATTGCGTGGCGTGTGCATTCGATCACTACGTCGAGCGAGCGTTCTCACAAGATGAAGACGACGACGGCGATGGCGACAACGAACCGCTCGTTCCTGCAGATTTGCTGCACACTTGGTGGAAGAATGATTTATCGTTTGCAAAGCACGCGCAACAGGACGCACACGAGTTTTTCCTTTTGTTCCTTGAGCTTATACATGCAAATGTGAAAGGTCGATCTTCGAAGACAACGCCGCCGATTTCGGCTCTGGGTGCCGAAGAAGCAAAAAGACGCGGCTTACTGCACATTCTTTCGCTCTCGAAGGTTTCATCGACGACGCGCGCAGAGCGTTCTAAAGCGAGTGATGATATTGATAGAAATGATGACGACGACGACGACGACGACGACGGTGATATTTCAAAGTGTCAATGCGTCGTTCACAGTGCTTTTGCGGGAGTTACGCAGTCCGATTTGATTTGCACAGGATGCGGCGCAGTGACGTCTGAAACGTGCGAAGACACAATTGGTCTTTCTCTAGATGTTCCTTTTGCTAGAACAACGTCGGCGGTTGAATTGCTTGATTGTCTGAATGCTTTTACTCGCGTTGAAACCATGGACAATTCTAGTTTTTCGCTTAGGATATGCCCCAAGTGCTCTTCCGCCCAAGGCATGCAGAAACAAATGTCGCTGAAACGCACACCGCGTATGTTAGTTTTGCATCTCAAACGTTTCGCCGCGCGCGGCAATGATGGCTCTAGACAAAAAGACTCAAGCGACACCGCTGAAGATGCAAATGTTGATAGCGACACGTCCGATGAAGACAGGACGCATGCCACCGGGTTCAAGTCACTCGTGAAAACAAACGTGCACGTCGAGTTTCCTCTAGTCCTCGACGTTTCGCCGTTTTGCGCCTCCAACGTCAAGGCGAGACGCATATTTGGAGATGATGACGTTGCGATAAAAGCACAGCGCGCGCATGATGTCAAGTACAAGTATTCGTTGTACGCCGTGATTGTACACTCGGGCGTGTTACATGGCGGTCACTACACGTGTTACGTAAAGCGCGGCGACGGCGAATGGTATTTTTGTGACGACGCATCGGTACGTCGCGTCGAAATCGACGAAGTGCTTCAAGCACAAGCTTACATGCTCTTTTACGGATAGGCGTGCTGAATGAAGAGTAGAGGAGAATAGATCTAGACTAGACTAGACTGGAACGCAAATGTATGCGAAATTTACAAGAGGCTGCGACAAAGTAGGTAAATAGACATGAGCTAAATTTGTAAAGGT
>Ga0181557_1003522_pt1 | contig 15233 bp, 13 predicted proteins | sample 011ome_23_FD_148632 | JGI IMG/M metagenome (GOLD analysis project Ga0181557, IMG submission 148632) | Coastal salt marsh microbial communities from the Groves Creek Marsh, Skidaway Island, Georgia - 011506CT metaG (spades assembly) | ecosystem: Environmental > Aquatic > Marine > Intertidal zone... | reverse complement strand
CATCTGTGATATCGGCAAAGCGGGTCAAAACCTCTGGATGGTTTAGGTCAACTTGATCAAGGTTTAGGATTTTATGACCTCTGGCCAACAAATAGTCGATACAGTGTTTTCCTGCTTTACCGCTACCGCCTGTAAACAAAATACGCATGGTGTCTTCCCTCAAACTACATTTGGTCCAAACTTAGTGGACGACGACCCCAATGCAATGCTTAATCTGCATCCCACTGTCCAATCAGTGCCAGTGAGCAGGTACAAAAATGGGGTGCTTCCAAAGTTTTGAAACATACATAATTTCCTTGAGCATTGAGACCTTAAGCATAGTCCTAGCACCTCATTTTTCTTTACTTATCTCTCGTATTAAACTTTCAGTTTTTCTTTTCGAAATTCCAAAGTGTTTTCGTAGGCTCTCAATATGCTTAATTTCAAACTCGTCTAAAAAACCATCTTTCAAAGCTTCACGTATCTCATCTTCGAATTCTGCCTTGCGCCTTTCCATTTGGAGACTGAAAGAGGAAGCGATGATACCCGTTAACAATGCGACTACCACGACGCCCCCCATTGCGGACACTACGGATATAAGTTTTCCTAAATTGGTTACTGGAGTTACATCACCGTAGCCTACCGTAGTGAGTGTTATCAAAGCCCAATACATTGAGTCAGGTATTGAGTTAAAATGAGATGGATGATTTTGATGTTCAGCAAAATATATTAATGATGAAGCAATGATAAACATCACGATGAATATGTAACCGGCTGCAATAAAAGAGCGCTTTTCTTCGCGTATCGCTTCAATAAGATCCGTCAAAGCAGAGTTGTACGTCGATAATTTTAAAATTCGTAACAGGCGAAGGGTCCTAAGGATCCGCAAATCCAAACCAGGTAACAAGAACTGCAAATAAAATGGAGCAATCGATAACAGATCGATAATGCCATTCAAAGAACCCACGTACTTCAATCGAGCCGTGCTTTTAGACTTTTTGTCTGATTTGAATTTGAGGGGAGCAACCCACAAACGAAGTCCGTACTCGATAGAGAAGATAGAAATAGAAAATATTTCAAAGTATATGAAGAAATGTCGATATTGTTCATGCAACGCGTTAACAGACTCCAAAGTGACTGCTATAATGTTTAAAATTATCAATAATGAAAAAAACTGGTCAAACCTTTTACTTAAATAATCCCCAAAGGATGCTGGATTGAGTAATTGAAACGTTCGTTGCTGGATTTTGGTATACATCTACTCAAGTTCCTATGAGCCAGTTCTATTGTGACTTTACTAAATAAATTTCGGAAAGCCACGAAACAATGCACCTTCAGATTTTAGAGGTGTACGATGCATAAAAGTGTGAATTCCGGTATTTCAAAGGCATGTGTAAAAATTACGCTATACTATTGTTATTCATAATTAAAATTATTTTGGCACGATGCATGCTTGGATACGTTCATGAAGAATGTGTCAAAAATTTCGCTTACTAAAGTGCTGAAGCTAAGCAGTTTAATCGCACTTTTGGCTGGCTTGTGTTTTATCTGGCTGAATATTTTTAGCCAAGTTTATGAGCGTTCTGTAGATTTACCAACGCCCCTTACTTACTCAGAGCTGTCTACCGATCAGTTCAATTCCTCATTAATCTTGCCATCAAAGTTACCAACTCCGAGCACTACAAAAAACACAGATTCACAATTTGTTTCTGAGCGGTCTGTAAACAAGTTACACCAGCCAACCGAAGAAATATCGCCCGCGGCTTTAGCTAACGATTACTTTATTTATCCAATATCCGATCAAGTATTAGATCAACTACTCTCGCTATCTAAGTTCTCAGAGACAACTATATCTTCCTTCCAGAAAAACTATAGCTCTGATCAGATTGGAGATACTGGCGATCAGTTATATTCAAACTACAAAATGTCCCTTGAATCAAAGGTCCCTCAGTTTAGTCTGCCTTCCAACTACGCGAGTTTCTTTTCAGTAACATTGATGCAAGATAAACTTCCGCCAAACATTCCATCTGAAATCAGTCATTTTTCTGTTAAACGAAGTGTAATCGCTAGCATCCGACCGAAGCTTCGCCCAGAAAATGTCAATAAAGGAATAAAAATTGCTGTAGGTTATTTTTCGCAGCGCGAAAACGTTACAAAAGCAATCAAAACTGTAGAGATGACCGGTTATCCATTTCAGAAAACTCCAATGGGCACAGGTGACGCACACTTGCTAACTTTAGGGCCGTTTACCAGCAAGACGAATGCGGAAAAAGCATTGGAAATAGCAAAAATAATGGGTTTTGAAGATGCATATTTTCTGAATTAAAAATCTACACAATCACTTCACAATGAGTGTAATCAACAATAATCAAAAGCTCTACTTTAATCTTTTTGACCAAACTGATTATTCATACTATCGAAAATATTACTCAAAGTTACCTCTTTGGAGCAATCTTGAAAAACATCTAAGTTGGGCTCCGCAATAAATTCCTCACCATCCATACTGACCAATGAGTATTTTGGCGCCATAACGACTTTCAATTCGTGGTCCCGAGCAGCTCTAATAAATGCCTCACCGTGTTTGAAAGGCGCGATTTTTCCAGTTGTGAGGTTTTTCAAAGCAAAGGAGTTCAAGTCTAATTCACAATTCGTCTCCAATGAGACACGTGATATGAATTCGACAGGCTGGTCGTCTTTAAGAACTTGGGTATTCAGGTAAATAGCAGCGCCCGAACCAATCAGAAGTATCGTAGCCAGTTTAAGCATAATTTGAGTCCTTTATGAGAGCCTTAACAACCTGAGTGAACTATTTTCAAACCTGTCAAATTTATTTTTCTACACAAAACGTTTTTTCATGTTTTAGTAATTTGTGCTCATAAACAGATGTTTTGCCCAAGTAATTGTTACAAAATGACAGAAAATCTTCCAAGTTTTCATAAAAGATGTTTGATTTTGAGATCTTGGGAGTATCAGAAATCATAAGGTTAAAAATGAGTTTTTCTCGAACATACTTAAAACTCGTGAGCAATTCATTTCTCATGAAATCACGCCAGGTATTAACGCTCACACCTGGCGCGTAGTTAAATGTTCCAGATATGACACAAAAATCACATGGTGCATGCAGGTTTGAACCTAAACGAAATTCTAAATTCTCAGCAGTAATATTTTTCTGACAATATTCCACTAGTTTATCAGCGATGTCATATCCAACGTATTTATAAGGTAAATTAGGATACTTTTTATTCAAAAATTCTGAGAAGCCGCCGTAACCACAACCAATATCACTGATCTGAACATCACGCTTTAATTTCTTTCTAAAGATGTGTTGTGCAATCATTTCGAAACGAGCCATTTGTCGGTCTTTGCAAAACCAAAGACTCGCTTCTAATTCTGGACCATAAGTCTCAAAACGTTCATTATAAACTGCAGCAATTTCTCGCTCAAGGACACCACGAATTTCCATTAATTTATCCCTTGATCAATTCTCGCAATGTTATGCTGTTTCCACAGCTGTCCCTGATACCGATACAATTACGTAATTTTTTTTGTCTAAATAAGCATCGGTGAGATGCATGCTGTACCCCAAAATGGTATTCGCCCCTTTGCGAATTGCATTCGCTTTTAATTCTATATCTGCCTCTTGTATTGCTTTCCTAAGTGACTGATGATTTTGCGGGACTGGCTTGCGTAAAAGTATTTTCTTCCAGCTTATTTCTTTTTTATGCGGAGATCCTGTAAGGGTCGCCTCACCATGCACAACACCGAAGCGCTTTCTAACGCGCAAGTTCGTGCTGAGTTCACTTGTTATCAATATATTTTCAAATTTTTCAAAATAGTTATCTAACGATTTTACGTTGCTGGGGCTTCTTGAGCTATTGGCGACTTCAACTTTGGTTTTGACGAGTGATTTAACGTAACATGCGACACACATACCCTCATGATCACGCGCAACATTAGACTCGGTGTAGCCCATTTTTACACTGCATTCTGCACAATTCGCCATATCAAATTTCCTCAGTATAATTTTCGATCAACGTGTTAATTTTTCTAATAATTCTGAATTTGTCTGCAACAATCGGGCAGCACCGTTAAACTGTTGCTGCGCCTTAATCATAGCAGTCAATTCGTCTGTAATGTCCACATTTGAAGCCTCAAGCCAGCCACTTTTCAGGTTCGCATACCCGGTATCGCTAGGTCTTCCGAGTTGTAATGCTCCAGCATTTTGAGTAGCGGAATAACGAGAGTTACCTAATTCACGAAGATTGTCTGGATTAGTAAATAATCCGAGGGCCAACGTGCTGATTTTCTGGTAATTTTCATCGCCATAAATAGCCGTGATATTTCCATCTTCTTGAATTTGAAGTTCTGTCATTTGAACTTCGTCCCTCGCAGTCGGGATTTGAATAGGGAGTAAGTTCTCAACGTTCATATCATCAATTGAAAACTCACCCTCTACTGTAGGCTGACCGAGAACTAGGCAATTGTCAGTTGTCGTAAGGAAACCATTTTCGTCTAGGCCAAATCTACCATTCCGCGTATAGCTTATGGATGCATCAATAGGATTTCGTAAAACGAAAAAGCCATTTCCCGCTAAACCAAAATCTGTTTTTTTGTCAGTCTCAACAAGTGTACTTTGGGAATGACTAATTCGCGTATCTTCAATCATTGCTCCTAGACCTGACGAGGAAGCTTGAATTGAGTCAGAAAGCGAACTTGGCGCTAAATCAGAGTACGAAGCCATGGATTTTTTGAAGCCATTCGTATTAGCGTTTGCCACGTTATTCGAGATTACCGATAACTCGTGCCTTGCGGTCGCCATCCCAGCTTTTATAATTGAGAACATCTTTGACTCCTAATTTGCTAAATAGGAGCAAGTTATGTGCCAAAGCTTAAAAGGTTATTAGCTTAAAAAATCAAATAACGACTTGCTCGTTATTCTGGTGAAAGTTGCCTGAGCAGCATCTTTCTGGACCATTAACATTTCAATACGTGTCAAAATTGCAGCGAGATCAGCGTCTTCGATATCAGCTATATCTTCTTCTAAACTCACAAGAATATCCATATTGGCCTCTTCAGCGTCTTGGGCTCTGCGTGAAGCAGCAGATACTTCTGCACGCTTTGTTGCAAAGTGCTCAAAAGCATCTGTAATCCGTACTGAAATATCGCCAAAATTAATATTATTCTGTGATACTGTTTCTGTAGTTACTAAAGTATTTGGATCTAAAACTTTTACCACACTGTTGGGATCCGTCATACCTTTTTGCGTGAAGTTAATTGCTTTCAATTCACTTGATGTAGCCTGCAAAGATATGCGATTTCCACCAAGATATGTGGCCGTTATACCTGAGGTCGCAATCTTTGAATTAATGTGACTGACAAAAGCGGAGTAATCATTTCCATAAATCTTAGCCGAAACTGAAGTGTCCCCCGCAGCCGTTGCCAATGTCAGTGAAATTTCAGCTTCAGGACCCGTATCCGGTAGCTCAATCACTGCTGATGTGGCGCTCTTCAATAAATTCGTTGACACAGTGCTACTAAGGTCAACCGATAGGCTATTAATTAAGTCATCAACCAGCTCAAAAACAGAAAAATTACCGTTTGGACCCTTTGCATTCTGAAAAACATCAGCCCCTGAAAAATTCTGCATCACGGTTAATCCATTTGAAACCGAAATTTGTTTTGCCATCGCGGAACCGAGAAAGCTTACTTTTCCATCCCCAGACATCTCAAAAGGTAGGTGTTTCCCTGAAACGCCACCAAATAATGAATTACCAAAGCTATCTGACTGATTTGCGATTTCAACGATCTCATCTTTCAGCATTTTTGCCTCTGCAATAAACCTTTGCCGTTCTTCGGGTAACAAAACGTCATTCGAACTTTCAACTGAAACTTCTTGCAATCGAATTAATGCATTTTGTAAGCGATCCATCGCAAGATCTAGGGTTTCCAGATCTGTTTGCACGCGCCCTGAATTAGCGATGAACTGCTTAGTCTGCGTTCTCATTTCGTCAGCCGCGCTTAACTTTGCTACGTCTCGAAAATTCTCAGAAAGTTTCAAATCAGCTTTACCTGATCCCGCTTGGGACTGAAGTGATTTCAAATCTTCGTTCAGACGCGAGAATAACTCACTATTATTTTGAAAGAAACGCGTTGTGCCAATCGTCATAGTGTGCCAACTTTCTTAAAATGATCTCAGTAAGGTATCTACGAGTTCTTTTGCAGTGCTCAACACCTTTGCCAAGGCCTGATATGCCTGTTGTTGTTCCAGAAGCCTTGCAGCTTCGGTATCCAAATCAACTCCAGAAAATTCAGACTTTCTATCTAATGCCACGTCATGAATTGCCTGTGTCGTCTCTAATCGTTGCTCAGCTTCGCGAGATTTAAACCCTGTGTCGGTAACCAGATTTGAATAAATTTGCGAATATCCACCCTTTCCATTTGTTTCAGATAACGACGCAAGTCGATTAAATCTTACCAAGTTAGAGGCATCATCTTGGCGATTACCAGAAGTGCTGAGTAGAAATTCATCATTTTTATTAGCTATGCTATCAAACTGCCAATCAAATCCACGAAACTGGAAATTATTAGTGGGTCTTAAAGTACGCGACCCAAGATAATCTCCTGTTTTTTCATCTTTTAGAACAACCGTACGACCGTCATCTGAAGTAACTTGCACGGAAATTTCTCGAGGATTTAGTTTATTGGTTGAAGAAGTTACCGCTCCTAAGATTGAGGGCCGGACATTTCCAGTTGAAATGACTATAAGGTCTTCGCCAGATAGACCATCAATTGATATCGTCTCACTGGCAAGCGATTGCACTGATCCAGTCACTTTAATCCGGTCATTCCCATATTCAGAGAGGCTAAAGCCGCTCCCGTCTAGTGTCAGCTGAGTTGACGCTGATTTAATTCCAAAGTTCGAGGAGTCTTGTATAGCTTTTAACCTAATATCTTGATCAGCAACAGAATTAGGAATGCTTATTTTTAGAAATCTTTTGGTGTTCGCGCTTCCTTGCTCTAATGAAATATTAATACCAAGTCCCGCTAATGTCGTTGGAGAAATGACACCATTTTCAAAACGGATGCTCGTGGTAGTTGCCCCGACAACTAATTCCGCAATGTTCTGGTTTGCAGCGTTTGAAATATCAAATTCACTACCCTGAATAAACGCAGACGACGCATTATCAAAATGGAATGCATTTAAGTTACTTGATGAATTATTACTGGTTAATCTTAAAGAATGCCCAGAAATCACTCCATCATTTGCAACTGCGTATAATTTAAAGCCACCAGAAGCTTCTGTAAAGCCTACTCGAATTCTGTTATCCTCAGGTCCGCTTATAGTGAAGCTGGATAAAGAGACAATTTGCTTTAGCGCTTCAGTTTGCGAATACGTTTTCCCATCAATTTTTACGTTATTACCTTCAATGACAAACGAAGGTACATCGTTCAAAGTTGCGCGATATTTTTGATCACCCAATCTAAATTCTAATGTATCCCCATTACTCGGAAAACCATCTGAAAAACTAAATGTATTGCCGTAAATGCCTGCTTGAACAGAATTCTGTCTCAATTCACTGGCTAATTTTTCAGCAACAACCGTTCCGCTTAAATCTTCTGATTGCAAGCCTGCAATCTTTGCTACCAAGTTTGACTTTGAATCATCACCTTTAATCTCAAATTTATAGGAACTTGACGCAGCGACTGAAGCCAAACCAGCGGCACCGATTGACGCATCATCAGCATGTTTTAATGTCTTAAACGAATAACTTGTTGAACTTTTTTCAGGTTCGAAAGTTCGTTTAATGAAGCCACTTGCAAATTCTGATTGTGCAACGGAAATATCAACATCGTTTGTGGAAAGTTGAAAATCACTTGGGCTGGTGAACTGGATCTGGCCTCCTAAAATTGCGTATTTCCCTGTCGATATTTCAGGAGCCGGTGAAGCCGTATTCTGCGGCGAATTAATCACTTCTCCGTATTGATCCAATTGACGAACCTTGATCGATCCAGATCCGGAAATAGAAACCGCTTCAATATTTATGTCATTTCCAGCCCTTTGCTCCAAAACCAACGCATTGGAAGCAGATTTTGAGGCAAAAATACCGGTCGATTCTGAATATTTATTAATCTGATTGACCAACGCCTGAATATTCCCAGAGGACATATCCAAATTTATGCGCGCGGGGGTGAAATTATCCCCCTTGAGATCAAACTGTACGGTTTCAGACGGGATTTCGTATAATTCCACAAAGTTGTAGGCGGATGCATTTATCCCATACTGAGAAATTTTATCATTTAGCGCCACAGAGATTTGCCCTGCCATCATACCCTGTGAAGCTTCATAATTTAACGACAGTCCGGTTGCAGTCTCTATTTTAAGCGGTGCAGTCATTTTAGCTCGTGCAGTTGGTGTGGGCATGGCGCCAACGGTTATGTTTGAGTCAATCGCGCTGGATTTTGCCAAGCTTGAAATAGTGGAGGTATAATCCCCTCGTGTTGTGAGCCTTGAAACCTCAGCACCAAGATAACTCGTCACTTCGCCAGAAGCTAAATGTGAGGCTGTGTATTTAGCGCCCTGTGAGAACCCATTTTCTGATGATATTAAAGATTGTATTTGAGTTTGGCTCAGCGGCGTTCCCGCCAAATGTACACCTTCTTTGGTGAGAATTTGTAACCCCGCAAAATCTGTATGACCTGGAATCAATAATCCAGAAGTCCCCGACAATTCTCCAGCCGTAAGTTCGGAATAATTATCAGAATTTCCCAAAAATGCAGATGAAATAACCAAGGAAGTAGCGTTACCCCCTGCCGAAAGTCCTAGATCTGAGAAAGTTAAATTCTTTCCATTTACGGCTACATCTGTTCTGATAACACCTGAATTCATCAACTCAGCTAAATCTGAATAGTTCTTAATGGAACTTGAATGTGAACCTAAGGTGAATGCATGCGCCGTATTTCCCACAGTGACCCTCAATTGACTAGTCGTACTTAAGTTTGCAATCGGGGTTGCAATCTGTAACTTGGTCTGCTGTTTCAGCGCGGTTAAGTCTTCTAATTTATCTAAATTCTGTAATTCACCCAATACACCATTATTCTTAAAGGTGATTGGGTTAGCGCTATTGTTTGCACCCACAAATAGATCATTCAGCCGTGTTAGGTCTGAAGATAATTCTTCTGAAATCAACTCAGTCGTGACAGTCGCGTTACTAGAATTGTTGGTATTACGCGTCGTTAGGTAGTAAGAACTGGCTGCTAATTTTCTTCCATCAACTAATTTTACTGCCATGTTTTCAGCATGTTTATCACTGAAAATAACAATAAAGCTTTCACCGATGGCTGGCTGACCAGTAATATTTATCTTAAATCCATCAAGTTGAATTGAACCTTTGAATTGACCTAGATGCTGGCCATTTTGATCAGTTAACTGCCAATAATCTTTCTCAGCATTATAATTCACATTAAGCGGCTCATTGACATAACGACTCGAACCTCCAAAAACTTCAAGCTGCGCGTTGCTATCAGTTCCAGGTTTTTTCTCAATTGAGACTGAGGCAAGGCTGAAGAAGTTTTCTCCAATGTTCCCATCTAGATCTAATCCAGTTGTCTGAACTTCATTTATTTCATCAACAAATTTTTGCGCCAGATTATCGAGTGCAGCCTTACTGCGACCAAGTTCATATTCAGCAGAAAGATTGCCTGCAATTTTACCTGAAGAAATTTGGACCATCGTACCAAGCTCGCTTTCGAGCGGGCCGATGAAAACCTTATTTGCATCTCTCACAGTCGCAACGGAGAATTTCTTTGTATCAAATCCAGATAATAAGAGTTGGCCTTGGCCTTCAGTTCCAGCAAGAATTTCTATTTCGCCATGACTTTTATAATTTACTTTTATCTCGACAATTTCACTTAATTGCCCAAGCAGACGATCTCGTTGGTCTAATAAATCATTGCGAACACCACTTGGGTTAGTATTCCCCATCAACTCTCTTTGAATATTAGAAAGCTGCTTAATCACGGAATTCGCATCAGACACATTTGCCTTTAGGTTTTCACCAACAAAGGACTTCAAATCATTGATGCCTTTGGCGACTGTGACGAAAGAATTTGTAATTGCTTTTGCGGTATCTACTGCTCCATATCTTGCGGCAATATCTGATGGATCTTGTGCAACTGTAGATAACGCAGCAAAAAATTCGTTTATTCTTTGTGATACGCTACCAGTATCTGGTCGTACAATGTTTTCTAGCTGATTATAAACTTGAGTTTGCGCCTGTGAAAAAGAAAAATTCGATTTGGCATTCTGAAGCTGAATATCAATGAATTGATCAAACGCGCGTGTAATCCCATCTACTTTAACACCAAAACTAAGATTTTCTGACAATTGCAAAACATCGGGCGAACCTGATTTGACTTCAGAAATTGAAGCTTCACGCCGAGAATATGCCTCATTGCCCACATTGGCGATATTCTGACCAGTGGTTGCCAGACCTTCTTTATAAGCTTTAAGTCCAGACTTCGCTATTGTGTATATATCACTCATGAACTATCGCCAGACTTAGAGCTTGTCATCTGCCTTATGATTGCTTCTGCAATACCAATATCGACCGTTTTGCTCGAAGTGTTAGCCAACTCTTTATCAAACATTTCAACAAAATTGTCGTCAGCATCGGTATCAAACAAGCCATCACTCAGTTTGCTGGAACGCGCTTGCTTCAAGAGGTTTTCTATAAAAATTGCCTCGAATTGATCCGCAACATTTGCTAACGCTGCTTGATTATTTGACCCTGTTTTTTCATTTAAAGTCGTATCATTTTGCAGAGACAAAAATGGGTTAGAATTTGTGGGCAGGTTGGTCTTCATACATGCCTCCCATCAAATCACGATCAATTCAGCATTCAAAGCCCCAGCTTCTCTCAATGCCTCTAGAATAGCGACTAGGTCTGAAGGTGTTGCTCCAACTGCGTTAATAGCATCAACTAGCTCGTTTAATGAAACGCCAGCATCAAACAAGAAAGCTTTTGCGATTTGCTCGTCAACAACAATTTCAGTATCGGGAATTGCCTGACCACCTGCGTTTGCTTGCGCACCATCACCAATGGCCACAGCATCACCACCCTGTACATTAACATCCTCGTTTACACGCACAGAGAGTGTGCCATGAGAGACGGCAGCGGGCGTTACTTTCACATTACCACTTATTACCAAAGTGCCTGTACGAGAATTTACGATAATTTTTGCGGGTGGCTCACTACGGACAACTTCTATGTTTTCTAACACAGAAACAAATCCCACCTTTAGGGTTGGATCTTGAGGTGCAACAACACGAATGCTATTCGTGTCTAATGAAATAGCAGTACCTTCGCCAAAGGTTTCATTAATCGCTGTCGTTATATTATTAGCAGTCGTAAAATCACCCCTGTGCAGATTTAAAATTACAAAGTCAGCTTCCAAAAATTCAGTGGGTACCAATCTCTCGACTGATGCGCCTTTGGGTATTCTACCGACAGTTGGAATATTAACGGTAAGCGAGGAATTATCAGCCCCTTCAACTCCCAAGCCCCCTACCACAACGTTTCCTTGGGCAATCGCATATGTTTCGCCATCCGCACCAAGCAACGGAGCCATTAGGAGCGTACCACCTTTTAATGACTCCGCTCCGCCCACCGTTGAGACAGTGACATCTATAGTTTGACCAGGTTTCGTAAACGGAGGGAGATCAGCAGTTAGCATAACAGCAGCCGCATTGTCTCCATTAAATCCACCTAAATCAGACGTGATACCAAATCTGGAAACAAGTGATTGCATGGATTGCAAAGTAATCCCAGTGTTCCCGTCACCGGTACCAGCCAATCCTACCACCACCCCATAACCAACCAATTGATTAGACCTAACACCCGCAAGCGAAGTTAGATCTTTTATACGATCCGCAGATGCGAATGTGGAGACGCTTGATATGACTGAGAACAAGAAAACTCTGATGAACCACATTTTACTAGCCTTAAATTGGTGCGATGGTTTCCATAAGTCTTGTGTACCATCCCTTTTTACCAGAACGTGCGATGTCTCCCGCACCGATGTAATTGATGTCGGCATTTGCTATTCTATCAGACTGGACAACGTTATCTGCAGAAATGTCACGCGGGCGAACTATGCCAGAGACTCGGATATATTCATCACCGTTATTCAATGTTAACTTCTTTTGGCCCATAATTTCCAAGTTTCCGTTTCCAAAAACTCTTATCACATGGACTGAAACTGAACCTGTTAATGAATTAGATTGAGCGGTTGAGCCTGAGCCAGAAAACGTATTTTCGCCACTCGAAGCAAATTCTTCCCCCGGGATTAGTTTTTCTACCACGGGCGGAAATGTCACTGAACTCTCACTAGATCTCGAAGTTGCTGCATTTTGAGATTTTGTGGCTTGGAAACTTTCGGTGAAGGCAACCGTTAAAATATCTCCAACCCGACTTGCGCGCCCTTCCATCGCAAACAAGCTACCTTGCTTCGGCTTATAAATACTACCAAAACCAGCCTCACTCTCTGAAACAGTTTCAGTTTCATAAATAGGAGCGTAATCGATAGATTTCCGATCTTCGATGTAAGTGCCGCATCCGCCCAAAATCAGGCCGAAAATAATGATATATTTATACATCTAAGATCCCTACAAGTTGCGGGAAATGAATTGCATCATTTCATCTACTGCAGTGATTGACTTAGAACTCACTTCATAGGCTCTTTGGGTCTCGATCATGTCCACAAGTTGTTGCACAACGTTCACATTTGAACTCTCAACATAACCTTGTAGAACTTTCCCAAAACCACCATCCAAAGGTGCGCCTGCTTGTGCAACACCACTTTCAGCGGTCTCAACTAAAAAGTTTTCTCCGATAGGTTTTAGTCCCCTTGGGTTACTAAAGTTTGCTAAAGAGATTTGTCCAACCTCTTGTGCTATTTCATTCCCAGGAGTGGTGACACTGACGATTCCTGAACTTGAAATATTTATGCTGGTTGCATCAGCAGGGATTTGAATTTGAGGTTGTACGACATATCCACTTGTCGTTGTAAGTAATCCATCTCCATTCCGAGATAAGATACCGGAGCGCGTATACCCTATTCTACCATCAGGCAACAAAGCTTGAAAAAAACCTTTTCCATCAATTGCAAGGTCCAAAGCGTTATCTGTGTTGGTTAGTCCGCCCTGAGTGAAAAGTTTCTGTGTGCTGACAACTTTAACACCCGTGCCGACCGCGAGAGGTGATGTAAGTGACGCATCATCTGCTGTCTGGGCACCCGCATTTTTAACAATTTGATAGAAGAGGGATTCAAAATTGGCACGATCCATTTTGAACCCAGTGGTATTAACATTTGCAAGATTGTTGGCAATGATCTGCATCTTGTACTGTTGTGCAGTCAGTCCAGTTTTTGCTACGTGCATCGCGGATGTTGACATTATTTTGAACCTCTTTCATTCAAACAAGAGGAGCAAGTTCTGTGCCAACGTAAACTTTAAGTAGGTAAGCTTAGTAATTTTGAACCAGCGCTGTCTAAGTCACTCGCTTTTTTGATCAACTTGATGTTGATCTCAAATTGTCTCTGCATATCGATGTTATTAATTAATTCTTCGATAGCTGACACGTTTGAAGATTCTAAATATCCCTGGCCAAATCGTGCAGTTTGGTCAGCGTCAGGTACTGTGCCATCCGATTTTCGGATATGGCCATCAAGACTTTTGACAAGTTGATCAAGCTCTGTTGACGTAGAGCCAATAAAGCCGACACTTGTGAACTCACCATCAGGAGCCCCCGCTTGCTGAACAAGGATTTCACCAATATCCGTGATGCTGATGTCAACAAATTCTGGTAAAATAATAGGCGCCAAACCATCAGATAGCACAACATCACCAGCGCCATTCACAAGTTGATTTAAAGCATCAATCCCAAAATCACCGCGACGCGAAAGCGCAATTTCACCATTTTCAGGAGCAATAAAAAAGAAACCCTCATTCAAAACAGCTACATCAGTTGAAAGACCTGTATTTTGAAGTGGACCAGCTTCATTGGAAAAAGATCGACGATCCACTTCAAGAGGAAGCACCTTCGCAGATACTTTGTCGAGTTCCTTCAGAAATGCTGCATTTCCCTCATTCGGCAAGTCTCTACGAAAACCCGGCACATTCACATTTGAAAGGTTATGCGCCAGGTCAAATTTAGTATCTTTCATCTGCCTAATGGCGGATAGAGCTGTTTGGGCGAGACGATCCATTTAAATTATTCCAGAATTAAGTCCGAATATTAATGATTGTCTGCGTCATACTTGAAGAAGTCTCTATCGCCTTTGCAGCAGCTTGATAATTTCGCTGAGATGTAATGAGGTTCACAAGTTCCTCGGTGATATCAACGTTCGAACGCTCGAGTGAGCCAGACAAGATCTGACCGTATCCATCGTTTGCCGCTTCACCCAATTCTGGATCACCGCTGGCTTTGGTAGCCAAAAAGCTTGAGTTTCCGATCTGTTTGAGGCCACTATTGTTCGCGAAGTTTGCGACGATAATCTTACCGAGCGCAACGTTCTGCCCATTCGAGTAACCAGCATTTACGTTGCCGTAGTTGTCGATTTCCAAGTTTGTCAATCGACCAGCAGCATAACCATCTTGGAACATTTCTTCCGCGGAAAATGGTTTATCAAGCTGTGTAATCTTAGAAAAATCCATGGAAAGCGGTTTGAGTAGTCCCTTGTAATCAACTTGAGTGATCGGGCTGACAATGTTTCCGTCAATATCAAATGTAAGTTCACCCTCATCAAGGTACAGTGGATAGTAATCCTGGACCATATTGTCAGCAAAATCCTGGTTATTCGCAGTGATTTCACCCGTTGGAGAAATATATAGCGGGCGACCAAGCTCGTCGGTCGCTTGAACAGGTTGGCGTACCTCTGTTGTTTCGCCTAAACCCAATGGAATATTCTTTAATCCAAACTTCAACGCCCCATCAATTGCTAATGTTGAGCCCTCTCCAGATGTTGAAGTCGTAAACGTCAGATTATTTGTATCTGCGTTATATGTTACTTTTACACCTCCAACTGGAGCGCCCGAAATTGGGTTTTTCATATTATTAATGCGAGTTTGCAGTGTCGCAGCAAGTGTTGAGCCCTTGTAATTTCCTTCAGGAATAACAATCGAAGCACTGACACCATCAACAACGACATTCACAATGTTTTCACCACCAAGAGCAGAAACTGCAAATGCCTGAGAC
>Ga0181557_1003512_pt1 | contig 15264 bp, 15 predicted proteins | sample 011ome_23_FD_148632 | JGI IMG/M metagenome (GOLD analysis project Ga0181557, IMG submission 148632) | Coastal salt marsh microbial communities from the Groves Creek Marsh, Skidaway Island, Georgia - 011506CT metaG (spades assembly) | ecosystem: Environmental > Aquatic > Marine > Intertidal zone... | reverse complement strand
GACGTCGAATTGATACCCAGGGACACTCGGTGATTATGTGGCGGCCGGGAATGAACCCCGAACAGGTCGCTCAATTAGCCTCGCGGCGCAGCTACCCGCTGCGCTCCAGCTTCCGGCCGACCTACAACATGGCGGTCAACCTCATCTCTCAATTTGGACACGAACGCACGCGAACTATCTTGGAGAGTTCCTTCGCCCAGTTTCAGGCCGACCGTCACGTAGTGGAGCTCGCCCGAAATGTTCGACGCAACGAAGAGTCCCTCGCGGGTTACGACAAAGCAATTGAGTGCGATCACGGGGACTTTCGCGAATATGCAACTCTTCGGCGGGAATTGAGCGATACCGAAAAGAAGCGCCGAAAAAGTGACGAACCTAATACCCAACGCGAGATCGATCGACTCCGACGCACACTCACCCGCCACGCCTGCCACGCCTGCCCTGATAGAGAAAACCACGCGCGCTGGGCAGAGAGGTGGTGGCGACTTCATCGAGACACCGAGAAAATTCGACGCCAGATTGACCAGCGCACCGGAGCGATTTCGTTGGTATTTGATCGAGTCGTGAGCATCCTCGAGGAGCTTGACTATCTCAGGCAAGATCGCGACGACTACCAGGCCACCGTTCACGGAACGCGTCTGCGCAGGATCTACGGCGAGCGCGATCTGCTCGTTGCAGAGGCGATTCGCCGGCAGTTGTGGATGAGCCTGGATGCCCCCTCCCTCGCCGCGATGGTCTCTTGCCTCGTGCACGAGAGTCGTGGTGACGAACTACCGGTCAAGATGTCCGAACTTCCCCCTGGGGCTTTCCGTGATGCTCTTGAAGACTCTGAAGCGCTGTGGTCGACGTTGGATCGCCTGGAGCGAAGTCACCACCTTCCCGGAAGTGATCCACTCGCGGCTCATCGAGCCTGGGCAGTGTGGCATTGGGCTGGGGGAGGGGACCTCGCTGACATCGTGGATGATGACGATGTGGCGGTGGGCGATTTTGTTCGACTCTGCAAACAGATAATCGATGTGCTGGATCAAATCGAGCAAGTCGACCAGGGACCCACGGGAAAAACCGCTCGCGAGGCCCGCGCCGCTGTATTCCGAGGCATCGTCGCTCTCAGCAGCGTTGTCTAAGCTTCCAAGCGTGAAGGATTGGGGCCGTCAATCGGTGGTCGATCGCTCCACCCCTCAACCCCTGTGGGTGTCCGTCATTTTGGCGATTGCGGCAGGGTGGCTGATGGATCTCGGCTTTCCCGATCGTGGTTGGTGGCCGTTGACCTTTGCCGGTCTGATGCTCATGCTCTGGGTTGCCCGCGACCTCACGATTCCGCGAGCGCTGTTGGTCGGCGCTGTGGGGGGATTTAGCTACTACGGAATCTTGATTACCTGGCTCACCGTCTATCTCGGCATCATTCCGTGGTTGGCGCTTACCCTCGCGCAAACAGTTCTGTTCGCTGCCGGTTATGCCCTCTTGGCTTTGATTTGGCGAGTGGGGGAGCGGCAATGGCCGGGAGTAGCCGCGCGGCTGGGTTTCCTCCCAGTTGCACTTGCGGGGGTGTGGCTGATTCGCGAAGCCATCGCCAGCTTCTGGCCCTTCGGCGGATTCGCCTGGGGGCGACTTGCCCACAGTCAAGCCTCCGGGCCTGCCCTGGAGTGGGTGGCATGGCTGGGCACGAGTGGGCTAAGTTTCCTCCTCGCCTGGTTGGCGGCCCTCACAGTCGTAACACTCACCGAACCGCGGCTTCTTCCCATGGGCAAAGCCATCCTGCCGCTCGGAGCAGCGACGTTCTTAGTGGTGTGGCCGGGTTATCCCGCCACCATTTCCGACACCATCCGTGTGGCTGCCATTCAGGGCAACACCGACGCCTCGCTGTTTTCCCAGTCGTCGCGCGGTGACAATCTCATGGATCACTGGTCGGTCACGCGCGAGCTCTATGGGGAGAGCGTTGATGTGGTGATTTGGCCCGAGAATGCCTCCGACATTGACCCTCTGCGCTTTTCCGAGTCAGCGACCATTCTCGATGAGGTGGTGACCACTATGAATGCTCCACTCGTGGTGGGAACAATTACCGCCAAAGGGGAGGAAACGTTCAACAGCGTGCTGCTCTGGGACGTGCCGGATAACCCGGGTGTGGGCTACGCGGCTGACCAATACGACAAAATTCACCCTGTCCCCTTCGCGGAATACCTTCCGGCGCGAGAGTTTTTCTACCCTCTTGCCCCGACCTTGTTTGACATGGTTCCCCGCGACTACAGCTTTGGCGAGCGCGACACCGTATTCGACGTGGCCGGCCATACCGCAGGTATTGCCATTTGCTATGACATCGTCGACGACGCGATCTTCCGGCAGATGATGGCCGAGGGTGCGGACGTGATTTTTGCGCCGACCAACAACGCCGATTTTGGTCGAACGGACCAAAGCGAACAACAACTCGACATCGCGAAAATACGCGCAGTGGAAACTGGGCGCACGGTAGTGAACACCTCCACCGTGGGAACGAGCGCCATCATTCTCCCCAGCGGAGAGGAACTCGTGCGTCTCCCGACTTTCGAGGAGGGATACATGCTGGAGGAGATTCCAACCACCTCTCACACCACTCCAGCGACCCGATTGGGAATGACCCTCGAACTTGGGGTATCTGCCCTGGGGCTGCTTAGTGTCGCGATGGGCTGGTGGGCGAGGCGGCCAGCTGCGCTCTCCGCTCGACGGCCAGGTCAGTTCGGTCGGTAACCACCACTTGCACCCCCCGATTCCACAGGGCTTCCATTTCATCGGGGTCGTTGATGGTCCACGCCCCCAGGGTGACCCCATATCGGTCTGCCGCTGCGACCATACGAGGCGAAAACATGCGCACCCCATACGCGGTGGTGGGCAGAAACAGCGCGTCAATCGGTTCTAACAACCCCCGGAATAGAGACACCGCGCTCCACGTGGCGACCGCGTGGCGGTGAGTTCCCATCGTCGCGACGCTGCCCAGTTGTCGCACCACAGCGCGCCGTCGCCGTTCAGAAAAGGAAGCAATCACGACACGGTGGTGGGAGGCCGTTCTCTCAATCGCACTCACTGTGGGGCCCACCGCTTCGGGGGATTTCACGTCGATGCTGAACCGAGCGTCGGGCAATGCGTCGAGCGCCTCCTCCAACGTCGGCATCGTCTCACCTCCCACATCCACTCGACGCAGGCTCTCGCTGGTCATCTGCGAAATCAGCCCGTTTTGCCCCGCCACTCGCAACAAACCAGGATCGTGAGTGATCATTGCCACTCCATCGCGTGAACCGTGCACGTCGGTCTCAATCACATCAGCCCCGGCCGAGAGCGCCGCTAAAAAGGCCGAGAGTGTGTTTTCCGGGTGGTTCAGCGCAAATCCGCGATGAGCAGCAACGAGGGGTAGGTTGCCCTCGAAGAAAGCTGACAACTCACCCACCTTTCGCCACACGAACGTCTGCCAACGAGGATAAACCTCAACCGGTTGCTAGGGTGTGGGCCATGTCAGAAAACCCCCTTGCTCCCACCGATTTGCTGGGAAAGCGCGTTCTTGTCACTGGTTCATCTCGAGGGATTGGAGCCCAAGTGGCGCAGTTCTGCGCGGCGGCAGGAGCGCGAGTAGCCATCAACTACCGCAACAAAGAGGCTCGGGCCAAGAAAATTGTGGATGGTATCGCCGAAGCCGGGGGAGAGGCCATCATGGTCGGCGCCGACCTCACCGATCCCGTGTCAGTCATGAAGATGATGAACCAGATTCGCGACTCTTTTGGCGGGCTTGATGTTCTCGTGCTGAATGCCTCAGGGGGAATGGAGGCCGACGTCGCTGAGGATTACGCGATGAAGCTCAATCGCGACGCCCAGGTAGGGGCCCTCACGGCGGCACTGCCTCTTATGTCCACTGGTGGTCGTGTGGTGTTTGTGACGAGCCACCAGGCTCACTTTATCCGTGAAACCGACACCATGCCGGAGTACCGCCCTGTGGCTCTCTCGAAGAGGGCAGGAGAGGACTCATTGCGCGCCATGGCTGATGAAATGGCGGCTCGTGGCGTCGATTTTGTTGTCGTCTCGGGCGACATGATCGAGGGCACGGTCACTGCCACCTTGCTCAATCGCATCTATCCGGGTGCGATTGACGAGCGCAAAGAAGTAGCGGGCAAAATCTATAACGTCGGAGAGTTTGCAGCCGAAGTGACTCAGGCCATCGTCGATGACGTGCCAGAAGACCACACCCGACTCGTGGGTGACGTGAGCTCTTTTCAGCAATAACCGACGTGTTCGCGGGACCTCGTCACACCAGCCGAATCGTTCTACTGGCGCCCACTGGGCGCTGTTTACTGCTGTTCACCCGCGTTCCTGACTCATCGAACTGGCGTCGCTGGGTGACACCAGGAGGGGGAGTTGACCCGGGGGAGAGCCACCGAGAAGCGGCGGTGCGGGAGCTTGCCGAGGAGACGGGATTGCGCATCGACGGTGTGGGGGAGATGGTCTATTCAGAAACTATTCCTCTTCCCTATGACGAGGCCATTTATCCAGAGGCCTACCAAGAATTTTTCGTCTACCGGGTGTCGTCCGAGTTTGAACCCGATACGGCGGGCTGGACCGACTCGGAACGAATCGATGTGACCGGCTGGCAATGGTGGAGTCCTGAAGAGCTGCGAGCGACCAGCGAACCCTATGAACCGGCCGGGTTGCCCCAACTTCTGCGTAGGCTACACACAGACGAAATGGCAAAGGAGCCTCACCGTGACTAGTGGCGGCGTGGTGTCGATTGGCGAAGCGCTCGTCGACATGATCCAGTTGGATGACGAAGACAGGCCAACCTATCTGGCGGCGTGGGGCGGTAGCCCCTTCAATGTGGCCGTGGGAGTCGCGCGACTGGGCTCACCGACCGAATTCGCTGGTTCATTTGCCGATGACGCTCTGGGTGCCCAGCTGAAGAACTTCCTGCATCAGCAGGGCGTTGGTCTCGACCTATCGGTGACAGTCGACGCTCAAACAACAATTGCGATGACATCCTTCGTCAACCACGAACCCCGATACAACTTCTACGCCAACCCAGCTTCCTACGGGTTTGTTCCCCCGGCGATCGGGGCGAGACAACAGGTGGCGGCAGCGAGCGTCGTGCACGCGGGTTCGTTGGGTGTACTCGAGAACATGACCTACGAGGCCATCCGTGAAGCGTTTTCCGCCACACCTGGAATTAAGACGTTTGACCCCAACGTGCGGCCACGAATGGTGTCCGACTGGGATGACTACCGAGAGCACCTGGGCCACCTCATTCACGAGGCCGATTTCGTGAAGTTCAGCGTCGAGGACATCGAAGCGACCTATCCCGGGCAAACAGAAGACCAGATTGTGATGGCGACGCTCGATGGCAAGGCGAAAGCCGTGCTAGTAACGCATGCGGGTGACCCAGCGACCTTATATACCGCCTCATCTCAGTCCACCATCCCGATTGCACAAGGCTTTGAACTCGCCGACACCACGGGTGGCGGTGACGCCACGATGGCGGCCATGGTCCACCAATTGCACCAAAGTGGATTGCCGTTCAGTCACGAAAGCTGGGAACACTATGTTCGACAAGCGCTGATCGTCGCAGCAATCGTCTGCTCCCGCCGTGGTGGGGCAATCGCGATGCCCACCGGGAAAGAGGCACGGACGGCTGGTGCCGAGCTCTAGCCCTGCCGTCTCACCCTCTCGAAGTATCCGATAATCATTATTATGTCAGGTAACGTTTTTCAGCGGCTTTGGGTTGCGAATAGTGCCACTACCCTGCCGCCCGGGCAATTACACCGCGTGTGAGGCGTCAACCCAGGCATCGAGGGTGCGCTGAGCAGCACCCGAATCAATCGCGTGTTGGGCACGCCCGATGTTGTTAATCAGTCGCTCCTTAAGCGCAATGTCCTGTTGATGCGGGTCGTTTGATAGGTCAAACGATGTGAGCCCCGCCGCGGTGTTGAGAACAACGATGTCTCGCACGGCTCCGGGCTCGCCAGCGAGGACCGATTTGGCGAGCGAGGCGTTATGGGCGGGGTCTTTGCCCAGCAGATCCTCAATTGAGGCCTTTGCCAAGCCCACTTCCTCGACGTCGATGACGTGTTCAATAACATCGCCTCGGCTGACCTCCCAGACCCGGGTGTAACCGGTGGTTGTCATCTTGTCGATGCCGTCATCACCGCGGTACAGAAGCGCTGTGGCGCCACGGGTGCGGAAGACCCCCGCCATCTGGGGAACTCGCTCCAACGACGACACCCCTACCGCTGAGGCTTCCGGGCGAACCGGATTGCACAGCGGCCCCAAGATGTTGAACACCGTCGGAACACCGATTTCTTTCCGGGCTTTTGCTGCGTGGCGGAAGCCCGGATGAAACTTCGCCGCGAAGACGAATGTGAGCCCTACCTGGTCAAAGACGGCTTTTACTTGGTCGGGCTCAAGCTCCAAATTGACTCCCAACTCCCCCAACAGATCGCTCGCACCCGAGGATGAACTCGCCGCACGGTTTCCGTGTTTGACCACGGGAACACCCGCTGCCGCGGCGACGATGGACGCAATGGACGACACGTTCACCACCGCACCGTAAGGGTCACCTCCGGTGCCCACGATGTCTAGGACCGTTGGCGGAATATCAAGGGGAACGGCATAGTCCAGGATGGCCGCCCGAAACCCCACTACCTCGTCAACCGTCTCCCCCTTGGCGCGCAGGGCGACGAGGAACGACGCAATCTGGGCATCAGTGATTTCCCCCTCCATGATCTGCGACATCATCTGAGTGGCCTCAGCAACTGACAAGTCAGTGCCAGAGAGGAGTCCGGAGAGGACGTCCGGGTAAGAACGCTCGTGTGCCATAAAAAACCATCGTAGTTTGCCGGAAGACCCCGCCGTGTGGCGCAGGGCACGACGGGGAATCGGGCATAATGGAGGTTGTGACTACTGCCGCGCCTATGACTTATCCGCCCACTGTTAATCGTCCAAACACCACCGCTGTGGGCACCATTGTCTGGCTCGGTAGCGAAGTTATGTTCTTCGCCGGTCTCTTCGCGATTTACTTCACGCTGCGCAGCACCTCCCCCGAAATTTGGGATGCTGCCGTGGAAAAGCTCAACATTCCTTTCGCCGCCGTGAACACCACGATTCTGGTTCTCTCAAGCGTCACCGCCCAGTTCGGCGTCTTCGCAGCCGAGCGTCTGCAAGCGCGGGCCACCGGTTGGAAACCGACTCAGTGGGGAATGGTCGAGTGGTTCTTCCTCACCTACGTCATGGGTGCCATCTTCGTTGCCGGACAGGTATACGAGTACGCGATGCTGGTGTCTGAAGGTGTAGCCCTGAATTCAGACGCCTACGGCTCCGCGTTCTACCTGACCACAGGTTTCCACGGTCTTCACGTGACCGGAGGGTTGATTGCGTTCTTGTTGGTGATTGGACGCGCCTACGCGGTCCGCGTCTTCACCCACCGAGAAGCCACCAGCGCGATCGTGGTGTCCTACTACTGGCACTTCGTCGACGTGGTCTGGATCGGACTCTTCCTCGTCATTTATGTCTTGCAATAACCAAAAAATTTGAGCTGATACTACACACAAGGAAACGATGACTCACTCCACCCCCCTCCCCCGTAAGCGCGGCCGTCGCCACCCGCTCGCAGGCGTGGCACTGATGATTCTTGGTTTGTTTGTGACCGGCGGGGCCTACGCTGCGACCACGGCCGGTATTGCCAGCGCTCAGACTGAGACGGTCGACGCAGCATCGCTGGTTGAAGAGGGTGGCAAGTTGTTCCTTGCGAACTGTGCGAGCTGCCATGGCACCAACGGTCAGGGCACGGACGCTGGGCCAAGCCTTATTGGTGTGGGTGCACTCTCGGTGGAGTTTCAGGTGGGCACCGGGCGCATGCCCATGGCCGCCTCGGGCCCTCAGGCTGAGCGTAAGCCCGTCCAGTTCACCCAGCCTCAGATTGACGCGATGGGTGCGTGGGTAGCGTCACTGGCCCCCGGTCCTGGTCTGCCCGACCCCCGCTACTACGCGGCTGATGGCGACGCCGCGAACGGCGCGGAACTGTTCCGCATCAACTGTGCGATGTGCCACAACGTAGCGGGTGCCGGTGGTGCGCTCACCGAAGGCAAGTGGGCCCCCGGCCTAAAGGGCGTCGACCCCATTCACGTCTACGCCGCGATGGTCACCGGCCCTCAGAACATGCCGGTCTTTAGCGACATGAACCTCACCCCGGAGGAAAAGAACGACATCATTACCTACCTCGCCTACATCGACGAGAACCCGTCGGTAGGAGGTTTCAGCCTCGGTAGCCTCGGGCCCGTGGCGGAGGGATTGTTTGTCTGGATTATTGGGCTTGGTGTGTTGATTGCCATTGCAATCTGGCTCACCGCGCGCTCGAACTAGCTTTTACGACGAAGAACACAAGAGGAGATCTCGATGGCGGTAAAGGCCAGCGGAACGGCTGACGAGTCACACGAGCACGAATACGAACCCGGCTCGGCCGTCGTGCCCAGTGACGGAGTCTCGAACCCGGGGCTTCCCCCGGAACGCTCCCGTATGACCGACCTGGATGCGAAATACGAAAAGCAGGCAGAGCGACGGATCGCCATGTTCTTCGGACTTTCTATTGTTGGCAGCATTATTGCCGCGGTGTCCTACAGCGCCTTCCCCATTACCCCGGGCGACATCATGTCGACCCGCATTAACAACCTGACGATTGGCCTCGGAATCACAATCGGTCTTCTGGGAATCGGTTTTGGTGCAGTGCACTGGGCGAAATCGTTGATGCACGGACACGAGCTCGTGGAAGAGCGTCACCAGACCCGTGGCGACGAAGAGACGCGTCAAATCGCCGCCAATGTCTTCACTCAGGCCAACAAGGAATCCGGCTTCACCCGTCGTTCTCTGGTGCGCAACACCATGATTGGCGCACTACTCGCCACCCCTATCCCGGCGGTGGCACTCTTCCGTGATCTCGCTCCGGAGGAAGACCCCAATGTGGTGCTCAAGCACACCATGTGGGAAAAGGGCATGCGCCTTACCCGTGACCCCTCTGGCGTCCCGATTAAGGCATCCGAGGTGACCATCGGTTCCGCATTCCATGTGATTCCTGAAGGTCTCGCTGAGATGCACGAGCACAAGCTCGAAGAAAAGGCCAAGGCTGCTGTCCTGCTGATGCGTCTCCCCTTGGAAGACCTCAACGAGGCAGAAGACCGCAAGAGCTGGTCATACCAGGGAATTGTCGCCTACTCCAAGATTTGTACCCACGTAGGCTGCCCGGTGGCTCTGTACGAGCAGCACACCCACCACCTGCTGTGTCCCTGTCACCAATCTGAGTTTGACGTGTCAAATCACTGTGAAGTTATCTTTGGGCCCGCGGCGCGGCCCCTTCCTCAGCTTCCTATCACCGTTGATGAGGAAGGATATCTGGTAGCACAAAGCGACTTTAACGAACCCGTAGGACCGAGCTTCTGGGAGCGACAGCTATGAGCGTGACAACAGCGACCCGCACCGAAACCCCGAGCGCAGGCATGCGCTTCACCGGCGCAGCCGCGAGTTACATTGACGAACGCACGAGTATTTCCACCGCGGTCAAGACCCTCGGTCGCAAAATCTTCCCCGACCACTGGTCGTTCATGCTCGGTGAGGTCGCTCTCTATAGCTTCGTTGTGATTTTGATTTCAGGTACGTTCCTCACCTTTTTCTTTGACCCCTCGATGACCGAGGTGGAATACGAGGGCTCGTATCTGCCGCTCAAGGGCATTGAAATGTCGGTGGCGTACCACACTGCGCTCGACATCTCATTCGACATCCGCGGTGGCCTGCTGATGCGTCAGGTCCATCACTGGGCTGCTCTGTTGTTTGTGGCGTCGATTGGTCTGCACATGCTCCGCGTGTTCTTCACCGGGGCGTTCCGCAAGCCGCGCGAGCTCAACTGGGTCATCGGTTTCGCCCTCTTCGTCCTCGCCATGGCGGAGGGCTTCACCGGTTACTCACTGCCTGACGACCTGCTCTCCGGCAACGGTTTGCGCATCATCGACGGAATGGTGAAGGCCTTCCCGGTGATTGGAGTCTGGATTTCTTACCTGCTCTTTGGTGGGGAATTCCCCGGCACGGAAGTGATTCCGCGGCTTTATGTTCTGCACATTATGTTGCTGCCTGCGATTTTGATCGCCACCCTGGCGATCCACATGGTGCTGCTCGTGGTGAACAAGCACACCCAGTTCGCTGGCCCCGGTCGCACTAACGACAACGTCGTGGGCTCCCCTGTGATGCCGGTATTCGCGGCAAAAGCAGGCGGATTCTTCTTCATCGTCTTCGGGGTGATCATGCTGGTCGCCTCGCTGTTCACGATCAACCCCATTTGGAACTACGGGCCCTACGACCCCTCCCCCGTCTCCGCCGGTACCCAACCGGACTGGTACATCGGATTTGCCGATGGTGCTTTGCGTTTGGTGCCGCCAGGCTGGGAGTTCACCGTAGCGAGCTACACCTTCGCAATGAACGTATTGATGCCGACCATTGTGCTGATTGTGTTCATCGCCCTGGTCGCGCTGTACCCCTTCTTCGAAGCTTGGGTCACTGGTGACAAGCGCGAGCACCACATCGCCGAGCGTCCCCGCAACGCCCCCACCCGTAGCGGCATCGGTGCAGCCGGTGTGACCTTCTACGCCGTGTTGTGGGCTGCGGCCAGCTCGGACCTAATCGCCACCCACTTCCGCCTCTCCATTGAGGGCGTCATCACCGGCCTTCAGGTGCTGCTGATTGTGGGGCCGATTGCGGCACACATGATTACCAAGCGCACCTGCCTGGCGCTCCAGCGGAAAGACCGTGAGATTGCTCTCCACGGTTACGAGTCGGGACGCATTGTGCGTCTGCCCGGTGGACAGTACGTCGAGGTGCACGAAGAGCTCGACGAGTACGAGCGCTGGAAGCTATTGGACTACACCGAGTACAAGCCCGTCACGGTCCGACCGAACGACCAAGGCCGCATCACCGCAGGAATCCGTCTGCGCTCCTCGATGTCGCGCTGGTTCTTCGAAGACCGCGTGGCACCGGTGGAACACCGCGAACTGGAGTCGCAGAAGCACTAACAGCGACAGAGCGTCCGAAGAAACCCTGGCTATAGCGTCAAGGTTTCTTAGTAACCAGGGGTAAATGCCTTGACCCCAGTTGCTTCCTCATCGACGGGGGCCAGTTTTTTGCGCTCCTCGTTCTCGCCATGGATTAACACGATGCGCTTGGGGGCAATATTTGCTGAGCGAAGCCAGGCCAACACATGGTTTCGATCAGCGTGTACCGAGAAGAAACCCAGGTCGTGGATTTCCGCTCGGACCCCCACGTCCTCGCCATGAATCCGTAAATGAGAAGCTCCGTCGCGCAACTGGGCACCCCGCGTTCCACCGGCTTGGTAGCCCACGAGGATGACGCTATTAAGGGGGTCAGGTAACAGCCGTTTGAGGTGGTGTAGCACCCGGCCACCGGTGGCCATTCCAGATGCGGAAATAATGACGCAGGGAGGCGCGCCGTTGATGCTCTTGGATTCTTCAGGGGTCCTCAGGGTCTCGAGCGTGCCCGGGTTGAACACGTCCGCCGCGCTCAAATGCTCCCGAATTTCTGGGCGGATCTCGGTGTGGTCGCGGTCGATGGCGTGTCGATAGACCGTGAGCGTCTCAATCGCCATCGGCGAGTCCACGTAAATCGGCACCCGGGGAATCTCCCCCGCCTCCACCGCCTCGTTGATGGCGTGCAGGAGAACCTCGGTTCTATCCACCGCAAACGCGGGAATGAGCACCGTGCCGCCTCGTTTGATGGTGCGTGAAATCACTGTGGCTAACGAGTCATCTCGGGGCGGGTGTACCCGATCGCCATAGGTAGATTCGACGAGGATGGCGTCGTACTCGACCTCCGGAACCACGTGCGGGCCGACAAGAAGGGGATGCTCACCCTGACCTAGGTCTCCCGAGTGCAAGATGCGCACTCCCCCGCACTCGATATCGACGATGGCCGCGCCCAAAATATGTCCAGCGGGCAAGAATCGAACCCGACCTCCTTCGGGAAGATCCTGCCAGGCAGAGAAGTTCACCGGTCGAAACAGTGAAATCGCGCCCTCCGCGTCGTCTTGATCGTAAAGCGGCAAAGGCGTCTCATGTTTCGAATAGCCCTTCTTCTAGGCATAGAACGCGTCTTCCTCCTGCAGGCGCGCCGAGTCCCTCAACACACTGGACGCGAGATTCGCGGTGTCCGGGGTCAGATAAATCGGACCGCGGTATCCCTGACGCCAGAGTCTCGGCAAATACCCGCAGTGGTCGAGGTGGGCGTGGGAAATCACAACCGCATCAAGGTCTTTCGCAGGGACTGACAGGTCATCCCAGTTGCGCTGGCGCAGCTCTTTGGGCCCCTGAAAAAGGCCACTTTCTAATAGCAGCTGCGAGGAGCCGTATTCGATGAGATACCGGCTACCAGTGACGGTGTCCGCCGCGCTAAAAAACGTAATGCGGGGGCGGTTAACCCTCGACATGGCCTAGAACAGCCTCCGCATGTATTCGGCCTGCTGGCTATATCCCAACCGGTCATAGAAGCCCCCTGCGCGGCGTGACGCGACCGTGAGCTGGGTGACCCCGGCTTTCTCGCAGGCGTCCTCCACGGCCCTCACGAGCGCCGTTCCGACACCGGCGACTCGGGCTTCCTCATCAACCACAATCTCTTGCAGTTGAGCGGAAGGCCCATTCGAATACAGAAGGGGTGAAATCGTGGTGAGGCAATAACCGACCACCTGGCCCTCGGCCTCCGCTACCAGAAGAAGCGAGCGACCAGGATCGTCCATCACAAAATGGAAGGTTTCCGAAAATTTGCCCGGGTCGACCTCAAAGAGGTGTCCGAGTTTCCCCACCAGCTCCAGCACGCGGTCGTGGTCCGCAGCCGCAGCCGGCCTCACGACGACGTCGTTAGCGGCCAAAATATCCTCGGTAGTACTCGTAGGTCCAGCCCACGATTCCGATCAGCACCAGCGGTAGCGCATAGAGCGCCACCCAGACACCGACAGAAAATCCCACCATGGCCAAGGCCGCTCCTCCTGCCAGGAAGACAGGCCACCAGCTCCAGGGGCTGTAGAACCCCAATTCGGGATCACCGTCGTCAATTTCGGCGTCCAGGCGGTCCTCCGGTAGAAGTCCACCAGCGTTGCGTTGCTGGACTTGGAGGAAGAACGCAATTAGCGCCGTCAATCCGCCGCTCAAGGCGATCGCAAGGGTTCCGACCCATTCGATGTGCCCTTTGTCGATTACCGACCACACCGAATACACACCAGCGAGGATGAAGAAGTAGACGGTCATCACCCACAAGACCCCGATATTGGTCTTCACGACTAAGCCTCCGTCTTCGCCGGCTTGCGCGAGTTGCCCACGGCGAGGGGAAGGTCGAGCTCGGGGTGGTTGAGATCGAAGGCCGGTGACTCGGAGCGAATACGCGGAATTGAGGTGAAGTTGTGACGGGGCGGCGGACAGCTCGTTGCCCACTCGAGCGAACGACCATAGCCCCACGGGTCATTCACGGTGACCTTCTCGCCCTTGCGGTGAGTGAGGTACACGTTGAGCATGAACGGAATCATCGACAGCGCCAAGAAGACTGAGCCGATGGTGGAGAGTTGGTTCATCCAGGTAAAGCCGTCTTCGACCATGTAGGTGGCGTAGCGACGCGGCATACCCATCACGCCCAGCCAGTGCTGGATGAGGAAGGTCATGTGGAAGCCAATGAAGAGAATCCAGAAGTGGATGTGTCCCAACGACTCATTCAACATTTTTCCGGTGAACTTTGGCCACCAGAAGTAGAAGCCCGCGAACATCGCAAACACCACGGTTCCGAACACGACGTAGTGGAAGTGGGCGACCACGAAGTACGAGTCTGACACGTGGAAGTCGAGCGGCGGTGAAGCCAGGATGACACCGGTCAGGCCACCGAACACGAAGGAAATGAGGAAGCCCAGGGCAAACACAATCGGGGTTTCAAACGTCACCGACCCTCGCCACATCGTGCCAATCCAGTTGAAAATCTTCACACCGGTGGGAACCGCAATCAGCATCGTCATCAGGGCAAAGAACGGCAAGAGCACCGAGCCCGTGACGTACATGTGGTGCGCCCACACGGTCATCGACAACGCCGCGATGGCGATCGTGGCGTACACCAGCGTCTTGTATCCAAAAATCGGTTTGCGACTAAAGACCGGGAACACTTCGGACACGATTCCGAAGAACGGCAGGGCGATGATGTACACCTCGGGGTGGCCAAAGAACCAGAAGAGGTGCTGCCACAGAATCGCTCCCCCATTCGCAGCGTCGTAGACGTGCGCCCCAAAGACACGGTCAGCACCCAGCGCCAGCATGGCGGCAGCGAGAACCGGGAAGGCGAGAAGCACCAAAATCGAGGTCACCAGGGTGTTCCAGGTGAAAATCGACATACGCCACATGGTCATGCCAGGCACGCGCATGGTGATGATGGTGGTGATGAAATTCACCGCGCCCATAATGGTGCCGAAACCACTCAAACCCAGACCAAAGACCCACAAGTTTCCACCCAAACCGGGGGTGAAGGTTTGGCTGGAGAGTGGCGCATAGGCGAACCACCCGAACGATGCTGCACCCTGCGGGGTGAGGAAACCGGCCACCGCAATGAGCGAACCGAAGCTAAAGAACCAGTAGGCCAATGCGTTCAAGCGCGGGAATGCCACATCGGGCGCTCCAATTTGCAATGGCATCAACACATTCGCAAAACCCGCGAACAGTGGTGTCGCGAACATCAGGAGCATGATTGTGCCGTGCATGGTGAAGAGCTGGTTGTACTGCTCCTTCGTGGCGACAATTTCAAGACCCGGAGCAAACAGCTGGGCGCGGATGACCAGCGCCATCACACCACCGAGGAGGAAGTAGAGGAACGACGTCCACAGGTAGAGGTACCCGATCTTCTTGTGGTCAGTGGTGGTTAACCACTCCACGAACAGGTTTCCCTTTCGAGCCACTCGTGCGTTGGAGAGACCGGCGGGAATCTCCGTCACACTGGGGCGGGGTGCGGTCTGAGTCATGACTACTCTCCCTCTGCGCTTGCCGTCGTTCCAGGCAGGTTTTGCAATACGTTGAATTCCGGCCCAAGGCGACCCACGTTCCCGCTGTCGCGCAGCGCCTGCATCTGCCGATCAAATTCTTCTTGGCTCACCACATGCACTTCAAAGAGCATCAGCGAGTGATATTCCCCACAGAGCTCAGCACATTTGCCGCGGTACACACCTTCTTTTTGCGGGATGAAATACCAGTG
>Ga0181557_1003511_pt1 | contig 15266 bp, 9 predicted proteins | sample 011ome_23_FD_148632 | JGI IMG/M metagenome (GOLD analysis project Ga0181557, IMG submission 148632) | Coastal salt marsh microbial communities from the Groves Creek Marsh, Skidaway Island, Georgia - 011506CT metaG (spades assembly) | ecosystem: Environmental > Aquatic > Marine > Intertidal zone >... | reverse complement strand
ATGGCCCGAGGCATTTGATGATACATTAGTGGCGCGAACACCATCCATCCGACCCGACGCGATGCCGTTGACTCGCCGCCGCGCACGACAGACGACGACATACGACATACGACATACGACATACGACATACGATCGCCATGAGCGCACCATCGTCCATGCGGTACGTCATCAGTATTGCGTCATCTCGCGATGTATGCACTGTGATGGACGACGATGGACGACGATGATGCGCGGGATTTTTCAAATGTACAATCGAGACAGATGACAACTAACATCGCGTGTTGTTCGTGTCGCGACGTATACACAGGACACACGCGACGTATGCGACGGGGGTGATGACGCACGAGTCGCGAATGATACATGGTCGTGGAGCGTTGACGACGTTGAGGGCGAGAGTGTCGTCGAACGCTCGAGTGAGAAGAGGCGCGGCGCGCGAGGGGACGTCGGGTGAGGCGACGCCGCGAGCGAGCGGCGGAGATGGCGAAGAATGGTATACGTTCAAGCATGGCGAGAACACGAGGTGGTTGGTGGAAGAAACTGGTGTAGATTTGGAGGCGTTACAAAGGTTGAATCCAAACGTGGATCTGTCGGCGATATTTCCTGGTGATAGGATTGTCGTTCGCGAAGCCAAGGCGCTGGCGCCAAAGGAGCAAAAGGTGACAGTCGTCGTGGGGGAAGCGTCGAAGCCAACGCCGACGATGGCTGTAGTGAAACCGAGTTTTACGAGTTGGAATTCATCGTTGATACTTTCGGGAGTCCTTGTTGCGGGAACATTGAGCGCTGCGGGATATTTCAATCGTAACCACTTGACGTCGATGTACTCACAGTGGCGTACGGGTCGAGGATGGGTTGGAGCAGATGCACACAATGCCACCGTGGAGGAAATACAAATGCAACGTGATGTAGCGGAAAGAGAAGTTGAGAATCTTCGTGAAAAAGGTGAGAGGTATGAGAAAACTCTAGCAAATTTGCGGGAGATGCTCGATTCTGCATCGAAGAGCGACGCGGCGCTTCGTGAACAAATTGGAGAACTAAAAAAATCTTTGGATGTAAAATCAACGGACGTCGCTCGCCTTGAGAAGGCTCACGATGACGAAAATATCCTTGCTGAGCGTTACAAGAATCAACTTGGTACTGCTGAAATGGAGCTTGAGACGCTCCGAATCACAGCTGTACAACTTGTCGATGCGACCAATAAGACCACGCAGTATGAAGGAGAAATTCTGGCCCTCAAGGATAAGTTGATTGACGTCGAATCTGAACTCATGGCACTCAGAGAGCTCAGCGTTGGATACTCAAGCGATGCTGTGGCTTCGAAAAATAAGTTCAAGGCTGCTCTGTCAGAGTTGGAGTCCGTCAAGCGACTCAACAGCGTACTTGAGGAATCTCTCTCTGAGGCTAAGCAGTCTGTGTCAACTCATCTGAACACGATAGAAGGCTACAAGGCGGACGTGAGCGCACTAAAAAGTGAGATTGAAGGACGAAATCAAGAAATTTCGAAAATATCGACCAGCCTGAGCGACGCTCACGAGGAAAGGCGTTCATTGGAGTCCTCGCTACAAGGAAGCCGGGACGAAGCGCACGAGTTATCTCTTGAGTTGGAAAGTCTTCGCAAAGATCTTGACACTGTTCGATCGGATCTTCAATCGTCCGAAGACAAAGCTAAATCTTACGCCATCGATCTTACTGCTTACAAATCAAAGCTGGCGTTAGTTGAGACGGCACTCAAGACAGCACACGAAGAGGCCTCTCTACAAGCGAATGATTTGATGAAAGCGAGTGATGAGTTGGCAAATGCAAGTAGTGCGCTGTTGAATTCGAATAACGAATTGGAATCAGCGCGTACGGAAGTGGCCTCTCTCACCGAGTCTCTGTCCGAATCGCAATCGTATGCAAAATCTTTGGAAGCAACATTGAATGCGACTCAAGCGCAGACATCAACGCTCTCCATCGACGTTGCTAGTTTGCAATCAAAGTTAGACACCGCTGTGTCTGCGCGCGAAACATCTCAGGATGAGCTGTTGAAATTAAAGACTGAGTATACTTCGACTGTAGCTGAAATGGAGGCGCGCATTGCCTCTGTTGAATCCGAAAGCCGTGCGCTCGCCGATGACAAGACAAATCTTGAGACAAAACTTGTTGAGCTCGAACGTTCAGCAGAGGCACTCACAATTGAAATGGAGAGTGAAAGATCTCAAAAGGAAACGATTGCCGAACAGCTGGCGGATTTCGAGCAATCCAAGAATGATTTGGATGCTGCGTTAGAACTATTGCAAATGGAAGTGGCAGAGTTGACCGATGCACTGTCTGAATCTAAGCACACTGTGGAATCGTTGGAATCATCTCTTGAAGCTGCAAAGGATGATGCGTACAAACTTGAAGGCGATACTGAGTTGCTCCGAAACGAAATGCGACACGTTGAAACTGAGTTGGCTACAGTTCAGAGCGAATTGACGGAGAAAATGAACGAAATTGATGCGCTTCAAGGAAAGAAAACTGTAGCGCTTGAGGAGGTTGAATCATTGAAATGCCACGTTGTATCGATTGAGTCTGAGCTTGCGGATGCCAACAAACGTGCCGCTGAGGTGTCGAGTGAGCTTGAGTCTGCGCGCAGCGCGATGTCTGGTCTTGAATCTGACCTCGCGCAGAAGCTGGCGTCGACTGAGTCTGAGCTTGCGGATGCCAACAAACGTGCCGCTGAGGTGTCGAGTGAGCTTGAGTCTGCGCGCAGCGCGATGTCTGGTCTTGAATCTGACCTCGCGCAGAAGCTGGCGTCGACTGAGTCTGAGCTTGCGGATGCCAACAAACGTGCCGCTGAGGTGTCGAGTGAGCTTGAGTCTGCGCGCAGCGCGATGTCTGGTCTTGAATCTGACCTCGCGCAGAAGCTGGCGTCGACTGAGTCTGAGCTTGCAGATGCAAATAGAAGAGTGATGGCAACAGCAAGTGAGCTCGAGTTCTCTCGGGGCACTAACGCATCTCTGGAATCTGAGATTGCGCAGCTTCGTGTGCAAGTAAACGCGAGCGATTCGAGTGCGAGCGAGTACTCCCAAAAGCTTGCATCAGCTGAGTCTGAGATTGCGCAGCTTCGTGCGCAAGTAAACTCGAGCGATTCGAGTGCGAGCGAGTACTCCCAAAAGCTTGCATCAGCTGAGTCTGAGATTGTGCAGCTTCGTGCGCAAGTAAACTCGAGCGATTCGAGTGCGAGCGAGTACTCCCAAAAGCTTGCATCAGCTGAGTCTGAGATTGTGCAGCTTCGCGCTCAAGCCAGCGCCGGTGATTCCAACGTAAGTAAGTACTCGCAGAGACTGACATTAGCTGAGTCTGAGATTGCCGAAGCGAATGAACGTGCGCAACGCTACAAAGAGCGATTATTGCAGCTTGAGAAAAGTATGGAGAGCAAACTTGCTGCCCTCAACGATTCATTGGTAGATTTTACGGAGCCGTCGGAGGAACTTCTTTCACTCAGAGAGCGTGTCTCGCAACTTGAAGTTGAAAACGCTGCAGCAACAACAATGCTTGCAGAGGTGCAAAATGAGCTCAACTCGTCAAATGCAAACATTATAAATGCTCCGCCGCCTCCATCTTGGGAGTTGGACACTCGTCTCCATGAAATGGAGGTGGCGCTGGCTGAAGCAAATAGAGCGGCCCAACTGTCTCTGGCACAGGTCACGCACACAATGGTTAAGCTACAGCAGCAAGCCTCGGGTGATTTACCCACGCACTCAATTTCTTGCGAGTTCAAAGTTCAAAAAGACGTCGGTGAAAATCAATTCATCGTCTTAGTTGGAACGTGGTGCGACTGGGATGTACAAGGAGGCGAATACATGTCGCGATTGAAGGATGGATCGTGGCAGGCAAGTTTGCCTCTCTTTTCTGACGAAGCGTACGAATACAAGTATTGCATCTGTGAGTTGACCAGTAAAGGTACGCGTGTGCCGATTGAGTGGCAAATCGGGCACAACCACTGTTTTGGGTTTGATTCGACGCTCATCACCACCCAGAAAATGTTACCAAAGGCTCAGATTCGAGACAAGTGGCTAGCAGATCCAGCGCACAATCCTATTATTATCTACGGCCCCAATGGCGAGAAGTATGAAACTGGTAGCACAAAGCTTCTAGCGAACATGTCTCATAACATTGCCGAGCAGGGCATTGAAAATGCGCGTTTGAATATTGAGCAACTGAGTACGATGGTGAATAAGACGCTGTCGATGGTTCGCAGTCACTCTCGCGTGTTGTCAGACAACTTTCACTCTGAAACGAAATAGGTTGCAATTGTATTTATTAGCAAAACAATAAATGTTGAGTTTATGGACTATGTTAACTATGAAATGTTATGAATGCGCCTCTGCGCTCCTTTTTCAGGCGGATTCACTAGCTGAGCTTTTTTGCTTTCCTTAAATTTGCCCGCTGTGTTATCAGCCAGTGCAGTCGTCAATGCTACTTGAACGAGTGACGTGACACCAGGGATCCCCTTCAACGAAAATGTTCCGAGCTGATCGATAACGATATCTGGTAGACCATCACTTTCGTGTGCGAGAACTTTATTGAGTTCTGACTCCACGCACGTGATTTGACCACCTACCGCAACTGACATCACACGCGCAGCGCGGTTCGCACTTTCTCCATAGTAGTCGGCTAAACCTTCACTAGGAATACGAATGCGCTTTAATGGTCCGCTGTGCATACCCATACGGACAGGAACCCCTCGAATATTCGAATCTTTCATGTACTCTGCCAACTCAGAAGGCCACTCTAACTTTTGCAATTCAGCTTGCGATTCCAAAGCAAAGAGGAGGCAACTTTTATAGTCACCAAACACATACATGTTCTCTCCGTTTCGCTCGTATCCTCGACAGTCGTAACCAGCGCAGTGAGGACGCATCAGAACTTGACGTAGCGTCTCAAACACCATGCCTAAAGCATCTTCCATGACCTTGATACCGACAGCTTTCTGCAAATCTGCCAAGCCGACAACATGTGTGTATATCATAGTCACGTCGCCTTCTGGCGCGGAATGGAAAGATGGAGTGAGCCGCTCTAGAGTATCAAGCTTTGCAAATACTTCACATCTACTCTGCAAAGCTTCAGGATAAATCTCTTTCAAACGCTGTGGTTTCGTGAAATCATTCATTTTGTGCAAACCTTGATCAAACATCACATACGGAATCGTTATGTTTGCCGATAATGGCAAAGTCGCTTGAGAGAGAAGAATGCCACCGCCAACGCCAGCATCCGCAACACTAGTAACTTGTTTCATAACTGCGCCTTCATAAACAATTTTGCCTTGATGCTTGATGCATTTATCAACGGTTCCGCAGTGAATACCCATGCGAACACGTAATCCATTGTATCGACCAAACTCTTGCTGCGTACCAGCTGTGACGTTGTGCGACTCTGCCGGCCAAGCAGCCTCCATGAGATCCAACTGAACTTGCAACGCCCAAGAGAGAGCATCGCTCACGGAGTGAAAAGCCACTAAAAATGCGTCACCACGAACGAGAAGCTCGTATCCAAAATAAGTTTTCATGCTTTTCCTCAAGACTTCGTCGTGTAGTTTCATGACGCCGTTCTTCATGATGTCCCCCTTTCCTAATTCGCCCATCTTCTCCCAAAGCTCACTAGAACCTTCGATATCAGTTTCAACTAATACCACAAAACTGGTCGGAGGACCTTTTGACTTGTGGCGATTGTTTACGGATTCAATGATATCTTTACGAAACACAATCAAAGAGCCGAGCATCGCAATAAGCGTTGCCGCCGTGGCTAAACCAGAGCTGATTGGTTTCGCCTGGCATCTTCCATACGGCTTGGCGGTAACGTCACAAACCATGTCTTTATCGCAATCTGAATCGAAATCGCACGTGCCTTGACAGAGTTCTTCGAGCGCATCATCGACACTGGTACTTGCGACGATTCTCGCACCACGCGCAATGGCTTCGGCTTTCATGACACCACTTCCGCTTTCTGGTGACGATAAATAGTAATCTCCAGGCTCATCAAATACTCCTCGTACACCTGCGGCAACTAGGACGGCCTGTAAACCAGTGTTGTTAAACGCTTTGGAAGATAAAATGTCCCACAACGTATTCTTCACCACCATATCAGTCGCTATGCCCATGACGAACACACGCCCAATATTTTCATTCTTCAATATATCTTCCATCGATGATCCGCTTTTATCATCCTTGGCGGAGTACATGCTATACGAATCTCTATCGCTAGCGAGCGAAGTCTTGAGTGTAGTTGTCTGTGGAGGCACTTCTAAGTAAGGATCGAGCTCTGCACCAAAGGTACCCGCGACGCAGTGCGGTGGCCACTGGAAGTAGCGACTTTGTAAATAATCATTCGACGAAATTTCATCGACGCATCGATTAGACGAGTCAAAGACTTCTTGAGGAACACCTGCGCCAGTCACGCATAAACCTTGAGTGCCTCCGCATCCCCACACGCAGTCGAGTGTTTGTTTACCGCCTTTGCCAAATCTACAAAAGCTGCAATGCTCCTTCGGGTGCCAATCCAAAGTCACCATCAATCGACTCTTTGCTGCCGCACCGCGCGCGAGCCATTGATTAGCGACATCAACCACTTGTTCTGCGTTCCCTACCGCCAACGTGCCTCTCTTCAACGTCAATCCATCTTTCGACACGGCAGCCTTTGGTATCGCATACGCCGAGCTCTTGTGTGTGGCTGTCGCCACGTACGACCCATCTGCCGCACGCTCATCCATAAAATCATTCTGCAAGCACACCGCAATGACCGCATCGTTTGGCTGCAACGCAGCGCACTTCCTCGCGCCTTTCCTCGTCGTCGTCAAAGGTTTACCAAGCACACCCGACGCGCCCGTGAGTGCCAGCGCGCACACGCCGTTGGCGACGCCGATCACGCTCATCAGCGCGCACGCCACGAACGCTGCGCGTCGACGCTCGTGCGACACTCGTCGCGTTCGCCTCGCCATGGTCCCGCGAGCGCGCATCGTCGCGCGCGATGTCCACCGCGTGCGCGAAAGTGAGGACGACACCGAGCACGTCAGTTCCGCGCGCGCCGCCGTGAATTTACTTCCGACGAGCGCTCGACGCGACGCGAACTCGAACGCGCACGAGTACTTCGCGGGAAGAGATAATCGCGACGACGACGGCACCGACGCACGCACGCGCGTCTGTGGTACTCTCGCCCGCGCACGGTCGTCGACTCGGGGCGAGCTTATCCTTGTAAGAGAATTATATTCCAGGATCCGCTCTGCAGGATGTCGGCGATGATGAACGCTCGAGGCGTGGTGGCGAATGCACGAATGCGCGAGTATGGGCGGCATTCGTTGTTGAAGACGGCACCGTCGAATGGTGCGAATAGACGGGCGTGTACGACGCGGAGATCGGTGTCCGCGGAGCATGTGGAGGTCGAGGTTGTGCGTGAGCCGGGTGTGCTTTTCGACATGGCAGTCGTCGGTGACAGCGCGAGTTTCGACGCGATATTGGAAAAACATTCGGCGGTACTGCGCGCATATGCGGAGGGTGTGGAAGATGGCGATGTTGTACCAAGCAAAGACGTGCTCGCCGCCGCGGAATGGATCCGACAGGCTCTCGTGGAAAAAATTGAGAACAAAGGCAAGTTGCAGCCAGCACAATCAAAAGTGTTGCTCGGGGACTGTGTGGACTCCTTGTGTATATTAGCCGAAAATGACTGCGCTGAAGCGCTCTGGGCACTTCAAGCGGTGTGTTACAGAAACTCTTCAGCGTGCTGGAAGGTTGGCAGCCAGCACAACATGTTTGCGTATTTTCGACAGTCCTTGGCAGAAGGTGCGCCCGAGTACGTGCAAAACGCAGCGCTTTTCTTGGGTTCAACGCTCGTTGCATTCAATGAAGACCTGCATCGCGTGATGGCCAAGTCGCGTCTTGTGCCAACTATTGCGCTGATGTTGCAAAGTAAATGTTCGGACGAGGCGTGCAAAGTGTCATGGTGTGACGTTCGAGGATTAACGGCGTGCGATCACGCTTTGTGCTTGGTGAGAAATTTAAGTCTCAATGGTGCTCAAATCAAACTGTTGACGTCGAATGGAATAGTTGAAATCTGTGCATCATTTTTGGCGCGCGAAGGATTTGGTCGCGTGAACGCGGCGATGACAATCGCAAACCTTGTTGGTCGGGAGGACAACGACAACACGCTCGGTGACGACGAAACTGTCATGGAGTCAATTGTAGACCTCCTCGGAAGAGCATTAGAAGGCGAGCGTTATATGGGCATGAATTGCACCGTTTGGAAAATCACCCAAGGGATCGCAAACATGGCGACCATGGAGTCTGCAAAGCCACGTCTTGCCAAGGCGGGTGTTATTACCCTTCTTGTTCGCGTACTTCGAGAGAAGCAACACCAATGGGATCGTGCTTCATTTTGGGCCTCAGGAGCTTTATGGAACTTAGCTTTTGACGATGAAGTGAAAGAACAACTCGTTGCTGAGCCAGGACTCATAGAGGCCCTTGAGGAGGCAAGACGTCTCGGAAGTGAAAATACAAAGATGAAGGCTCGTGGCGCGTTGTGGATGATTCAACCGCCGCCTGAAGAGACCAACGATGCCGAAGGAAGCGGTAGCACCGCACTTGGCTTGAGTGCAGAAGACATGCAAAAGCTTGGAGCAATCGAGAATGCCAAGGCCCAAGTTATGCTGTCGTATGAGTGGCATCACCAAGCGCAAGTCATGCAACTCAAGGAGGAGCTCAACGCTCGCGGGTTTAACGTTTGGATGGATGTCGATCGTATGATGGGATCGACTCTCGAAGCTATGGCAGCTGCGATTGAATCATCTGATGCGATTGTCATGTGTGTTTCTCGCAGATATAAAGAGTCCCAAGCGTGTCGCACTGAAGCTGAGTATGCGTACACGAGGAAGAAGTGCTTGATCCCAGTAATGGTTGAAAAGGGCTACAAACCTGACGGCTGGTTAGGTATTCTCGTTGGAAGCAAACTTTATTACAACATGTTCAACACGGACATGATGCAGCAATCTATTCCTGGATTAGTGACCGCTGTAGAAGCTATTCATAATGACTCTGCGGCTCCAAAGTTTTTGCAGAAGGCAAGCGGCGGAAATGCGCCTGATGCGCCTCAAGAAGCCGCAGCCGCACTAGCAGCTCCTGTGCGAAGCGCCACCGATGGCGTTTCTGTACCGAAAGATTCAGATGCCATGGATCGTTGGCTCTCAGCTGTTGGCTTACAGGCATATGTCCACGTCTTTGAACATAACGATATTTATGGCAAGGTTCTGTTGAAGATGCATCAAGAGCTTGGTCAATTAAAAATAGCTGAGCAACACGAACTTCTTCAAAATGTTCTTGGTATGCAATCGTACGGTCACAGATTGCTCTTTTTGACCGAAATTGAAGAACTAGTAGGGCCGCTTGATGGAAAGCTGAGAAAGTTGAAAGACTCCACCGCGCCTCCACTCAGGTCCACCCCTATCGTCCGTGGTCCTCCAAAGAAAGACAAATCTCCTGGATATCGAGCGCATTGATTTGTACCTTGAGTCTGATTATACTTATAGTGATCGTATGTAATTCCCGCAACAGTAATATTGCAAAGTTAACGCGTCGCACTCAAATAGTAGTAAACACCATGCCTCAACGATGGCGCCATTACGAACCTCGTCGCTCGGTGCGACGATAGTGCGGTTTTAAAAGCGGCGTGAAGAAAGGCAACGACTCGCTGATAAACCTTCGATCACGTGTTTGAACGCGCGCGTGATATTGTTGCCGCTGGCGTTCGCCAACATGAGACTTCTCGATCAGGGTGTTACACTGACGAGCGACGTCGAATCGACGATACTACTCGATCAATCGACGACGGCGGGACGGCGAGACGCGACAAAAATGCCAATCAGACCAACTTTTGGCCTTTTCGTTTCATGCGCGGTCGTTATAGGAGTAGTAATGGCTGTGTCAGGGCATTCAAACTCGCCTATGCCAGTTCACAGCTCCGCTGCAGTGTTGGGCGATCGTTCACCTTTAACGGCGCGCGCGGGAACGTTCATGCATTCAAAGTCCTGTGAATGGCGGCTCGATCGAGCAGCGCAAGAAAATATTCGCTGTAACCCGCGTGGGACGGACGTAGTTGTGGTCGATGCTTTGCGGGCAGTGTATGTTGACGTCACGAAAGCTGCGAGCGAGAGCATCAGAGAGAGACTAGAAGAGGCATTCGGGGCGAGTTGGAACGATCCAAAGTATGCAGATCAGTCTGTTTACGACGTCGGTCCGCATGGAAAGATAAAAACGCGTCGGTCGACGACAGCATCTTTACCAGATGAGGTGTTGTCCAACTATACGTTTTTCACGTTCGTGCGCAACCCGATAGAGCGTTTCGCATCTGCATATCGTCAAACGTTCTGCCGCTCAATGTGCCAAGGTTGTGAGGCTGGGAAGACACCAACACGACCACCTACGATCGAGCAAACGATTGATTTGCTGGAGATAATGCGCGAAAAATCGGCGAGTGATGACACATTTTGCCTGTTGAAGGACGGATCGACGAATGAGTGGAATTTTCTCAACAATCCTTGGTTAGATGAGCACTTACAATCTGCGGTGTTCCGCATGAGTGGAGTCACTCGGCACGGAAAGAGAATTCCGATACATTTTATCGGGCGCGTGGAATCGCTCAACGAGGATTGGACGCGTCTTTTGGATCAACTCTCCGTGAGTGCTAAGCATGGCGCACGCGCGCCGCTTGAGCGTATCGATCACATGTGCGACATCGTTGAACGTGAAAACCAACTCAAAGCGCAGATTAAAGCATTCCGTAACTATACAATCGAGGGCAAACGTGCACCGCAAAAGGGGGATTTATACGAGCCAGTACGCGTGGTCTATGACGGTGTTGGCCGAGCGGTGCAAATTCCAGAGCCTTCGACGGATCGAGGTACATACGTGGATCGATTCCACACGCTTTACGAAGATGATTATAGGTGTCTTGGTTACGACGAAAAATAAATAGATTCATAGAATATTAGCTCACACGCTTAGCCATAGCAGTTTTAGTTTCAGATGTGTATTTAGTTGATCGTCTTTGGGTGCGAACGAGAAACTTGCGCCCTCTGTGACGGCACTTCTAATCTCGGAGCGATTCACACGACGCTCTTGCGTCCTGACTATGGTCCATGACCCGTCCACATCGCTCCTCAGCGATGTGGTAACAGTTGGCGACGTCCACGAGCGCACAAGCGCGCGAGCATCGACGATGACCGTTGAAGATGCTTGGGCCGAGCTCTTTGCCGTCGACGCCGCGCTACGCACGGCTCTGTCGGAGCCCGCTCTGGCGGATGCGCACGAGTTATCGAAGAATAGTACATTGAAATTGGCAATTGCGTTGATTGCGCGCGTGGACGGCGAGGAATCCGTCGAGAACACACCACCATGGGGGACACCGACGAAGACCGCGGTGGAACGGTTTGCCGAGGAGTTAGAGGTTGTATTAAGGGAACGTGATCGAGCTGAAATGACAAGAGATCGCGCTCTAGGTCAACGCAAAGATGCACTGCTGGCGTACGAAAGGCAATCTGCTCGCGTTGAGACGAGTGAGAAGGCTTTGAATTTCGCTCAAGCTGAGATAGGACGGTTGACACAAAAGGTTCGCGCGTTGCAGACGTCTAATGGAGGTTTACGAGGAGAGTCAGCGGAACGTTTAGATAGATTAAAACGAGCAGAGAAAGCCGTCACAGAGGCACGCGCGGAGGCTGATGAAGAGCGAATGAGATCGGCGAAATTGCGTAAGGACTTTGAAGTTGAGAGGCAAGTATTTAAGGCGAGGAGTGCCGAAATCACACGCCTAGAAGGTATGCTTCGTGACACCAAATCGGTGGAGAGTGCGACAGACGCCGCTAGACAAGCAAAGCGCATTGCCGAGCTGGAGGACAAAATACTTGCCATGGCGGCGGGATCGGTGTCCCAGCCTCAGCAGACGAATGAACGCGAGCTGGGATTGTTGCTCGTTCAAGAGCTCGCAAAAGAGGAGTTGAAATCGCGTGCGCGCGCGGATGCCGCGGAAAAGCTTGTTCTAGAATTGCGTACGCAACTTGATGGTAAAATTGCGGAAGTTATTAGTCTGCGTCAACACCTCGATAGTCTTGATCGCAGCTCCTCCAGGGGGAGAGATGCAACGCCACGGTCATTTGAGAATCGCAGTCACATGAGCAATTTGGATCGAAACCTTCAGGATAGTTGTGAACGCGCAGAAGAGCTGTGTCGAAGACTATCATCGGTCGTCAGCGCAAGTGAACTTGTGGTAAGCGCGACTATGGGCTCAGGTGGTAGTATCCGTTCACAACCTTTTGGAACCGCAACGCCCATGAGCGGGGAATCAGAGGGTATGATTCGTAATTTGCAAGCTGCATTGGAGGAGCAAGCAGAACGGGTAGCGAACGCAGAAAAACTTGCATCTCGAGCTTCGGGCGAAGCCACAGCATTGCGAGAAGCTATAGCAAATGCTGAACTCATCGCTAGTGCCGCAGCCGCTGTCGCAAGAGACAGAGGTTTGACTGAAGCGTATGTCGCTCGTGGAAATATTGATGTGCGCTCACCTTTAAGCTTTGCATCGACTCCAAGCAATCATGCGCAACCATCGTTTCAAAGTCCACGCACAGTACAATCGAGCAGTAACCAGGAACATTCGTTGCTCGTGGAATTAGAAGAGGCGAAGAACACAGCTCGAAAGGAGCGCACAAAGCGCGAGGCAGCGGAGCAAGCAATAGTTCGATGGAGCCGATTAGAGGAGTGATATTTAAACTTTAGTATGAAATAGAAATAGAATATAATTAGCATTGCAATCGTTCCCATTGAACTTTTCCAAATTTGACAAGCTCTATCACGAGTTCATCGTTTACAAGCTCACCATGACTCTTGTCGGCGATGAACTCCATGGGCGTTTCGGTTATTGCAAAACGATACCGCCGTTCCTCGTGCATGATATCCGCATTAAAGCTCTGCGATCGAAATTGTAATTCCAAAACAATATTCGCATTTTGCAGACAAGTAGGTAGTCTCACGTGCACGATTACTCGATCGTGTCCATCAATGAAATAATAATCGTCGAGCGTATCCGTCACATCGATAGCGCGTGCCCCGCAACCGAAACGTTCGCGCTCTTCTTTTGGTACTTCTGCTACAAAACGCTTTCGTATACTCTTATGCTCTTCCCTCCTGATGCGCACGATGTCTTCTTCGCTATCGGAATCGGACAAATCGCGCGCAAACTTATCCCACGCTGCGTACATAGCAAACGCCACGCCGTAAAGTGAAGCTAATCAGCGGCTGCTCGCAACGGCTGGGGTGGGGTGTCGGAGGCAGTTCAAGCACATGTAATCACCGATCAACTGGATGATAGAGCACACAATAGGCATTCATGCATTAATATGCCAGCACGTCTTCATAGTCGTATGGATTCCCCGACATAGAGTTGATTTCGGTGGTTCCTCGCGCTTTCATATTTTTCAATTTGAGCGGCAACGGCTGCGACGCTCCGACGGTCAACTCAACCTTTGTTTCGTTTGCACCGGGTTGTAACTCTTTTATTGATCCAATGCGCCCGCTGGACAAGACATCGTCGTTCGCTTGGTCCTTGACTTGTCCGAAAACGTCGGCGTTGTACACAACCTCGTTCGATTTGTTGTAAGCCGTAAACTTCAAACGTATGCAGTTCGCCTTGTAGGTTCCTGATCCAGGCACTCCACCCGCTCGACCGCATGACTCTTGCACGACCTGGCTCGCGTCGATTGTGATTTCTACGTTCTTGGCGACCGCAGGCGAGGCGCTTGCGAGCGCGCACGCGAGGGTGGTCGCAGCGATAAGAGACGAAGTTTTACTCGGTTGTCCATCTGACGCCGACGATGCGCACACCGTTGGACGTCGCGCACGCGTCGTAGATGTCGTAGATGGCGTATTTTGTCTCCGAGAAGCGAAAGTCGCGGTGCGCGTGGAGAGCATCATGCGTGTGGAGGTGTGTCGCCTAGAGTTGCTGTATGTGTATGTGTATGTGTGTGTCTTTTGCGTCAAATTTCAAATTTGTCTACTTGTGTACAACGAGGGGTGGGGATTTTTAAGCCGTCGGCGCCGCCTCGGGTGTGGGTTCAGCCGCGGAAGTTTCCGCATCAACGGAAATTTCATCATTGGTGTTTTGTGCGGATTTTAAAGGCGCGACGGCTTCACCAGAGATGGCTTTCACCTTGGCTGTCGCGGTGTTCAACCCGCTCACGACGGTGTTCGTGGCGCTGGAAATGACTGAGTTTTCCATCGCTTTATTTACGACACCCTTGCCTACATCCTTGCCAATACCAACTACCGCACTTGTCGTGGCCGTAATCTTCAAGCTCTTGTCGAGTTCGGTCATTTGAGCCGATGCTTTGGCGTTAAATGACTTGACGCCTTCAGACAAGCCAAACTTTTCATCCGTCTTCTTAATGCTCGCGGACACTTGCAACTTTTGATCCATCGCCTTCAAATTTTCCTTCGCCTTGGCCGTGATCTGATTACGTTCATCAAACTCTTTCACCGCCGAAATTGCTTGTTTACCAGCCAATAAAGTCTTGCCCAAGAAGCCCGCAAACTTGCTTTCAAATGCATTCAACTCGACGCGGTCCTCCAAGTTCACATCCTCCGCCACCGGATACGCACATTCTACAATATTCAGCGGATGATTCAATAACAAGCATCCATTCAACAACACCGCCGCACTCACGGCTTCGCTAGCGTTGAATTCAATGACGGCTTTACGCGTCGCGTTTGCCTTGGGCGCGCTCACGCGCACGCGCGCAATCTCCCCCGCTGTACTGAAAAACTCACGCAAATGCGACTCTTCCGCACTCGACGCCACATTCGTCACCTAAGCATACACGCACAAGGATCATCCGCGTGCGTACCACTCGTCAGTCATCTCGATCGACGCAGCACACACCGCCTATGACGCGATTAATCACCCACCACACGCAACGCCAACACTATCCAGCGCGCGTGCGTGTGTCGTCGTCGTCGTCGTCCTCGTCCTCGTCGTCGTCCTCGTCCTCGTCGTCGTCCTCCTCCTTCGCGCACGTGCACGTACCATGATCGCCGACATCTCGTCCGTCGTCCGTCGCTCGTTCGTCGCTCACACGGCGCGGCGACGAATGCGCGACGAGACGAGATCCGCACCCTCGCGCCATCGCATCCGCGCTCGTGGCGCCCCGAGGCGCTGGGCACGACCACGCCACCAATGTAAATCCTAACACACAAAATAATAACGCACGAACGAC
>Ga0181557_1003508_pt1 | contig 15273 bp, 8 predicted proteins | sample 011ome_23_FD_148632 | JGI IMG/M metagenome (GOLD analysis project Ga0181557, IMG submission 148632) | Coastal salt marsh microbial communities from the Groves Creek Marsh, Skidaway Island, Georgia - 011506CT metaG (spades assembly) | ecosystem: Environmental > Aquatic > Marine > Intertidal zone >... | reverse complement strand
CCGTCTTCTCAAAAACGACGACGTTGAGAGCTTATCGCACAGCGTCAAAGACTTTGTGCTAGGAATAGCTCCCATACTATAAAGCTTGTCTAAAAGCTTCTCTGTCATTTCAACTCTATCAGGATCTCTCGGATCGATTTGCCGCAACAAGTTGGTTAATTTTGTAACCATACCGCAAACCTTGTTCAATTCCTTGTACTCCTCGCGATCCTGCACGTGGTATCTGCGAATAACTTCCAACTCGCGATGGTTGTTTTCGCTCTTCCACTGCAAAAAGTTGGTTTTCTTCAAGAGCTTGCGCTCGTGATGTTTCAACTTTCTCATGTTCGTTGTTTTCTACACTATACTCTTCTTACTTCTAATTGCTGATATTCCTTCGCTCTGATGCTTGTTGTCGTGCACCAAAATCAAATGTCTCCGCTCTCTTCTTCCCCTGCTCTCTCTCTTTCCGTCGACAATACAACGTGCGGCGTCGAGAGAGAAGGCACAAAAATCTACTACGTCGTTATATAACCTTCTAAAACTCTATCTATTAAGAAACCTTTCTTTTGTTTTCAAGAGACTCTCTGAATAAGAAGATTACTTAGATCTCATGCGCATCTTTCTGCGCTTGCGTTTCAATCTGCGGGTGCGTTTTTTCTTCCACTTGGCTGTTGTTGTTTATTCATGAAAGGAGAGAGAAATTGTTGCGGTCAGTTCCGTCGTCGTCGTCTCCTTCCCAAAGGGTGCGGTGCCGAGAAAGAAGAATAGGTCTAAAAAAAACTGCGAAAATAAAATATTCGCGCGCGCGCCTAATACATCGCGCGGAAAAAAACCTCGCGACCACCCGAGCACCAAACCGCGTTCACGCGCGTCCACTCCGCGCGAAACGCGAGTCGTTTCTCGCCAAACATTTTCGCGTTCGCGCCCGGGGGGGAGGGGACGAGCGCGCGTTTATATTTCTTCTCTCCATTTTCTCCCCGCAAAAAAAGAGAGAGAGAAAGGAAAAAAACAAGGCGCGCATTCTTAAAATAAAATAAAAAAAAACGAACGCCGCCCTTCAGATGATGACGCGAACGCGCGAAAGCGCGAACGTTCGCCTCGATATAGGGTTCGTCGTGTAGTTCTCCGCGCGAAGAAAAGCTCGGGATGCGCGCGTGTTCTTCGTACCTCTCATTTTTTCTTGCTTTCGCGCGCGGCGGTTTCTTTTTTTTTTTCTGGGGCTACGAGTCGTTGTTTTTTCTTTCTCCCTCTCGCGAGTCGTTCGATTACATTTTTCATAGCTTTCGACAGCCAATTTTGCCTTTTTTGCCTTTTTTTCGCGACGTGATGTGCATCGATGATACTCGAGAAGAAAAAAGTTCCTCGTTTCGTTAAATGCGCGCGCGCGCGGGTACCAAGTAGAAACAGAACGCACAACACACACAAAAAAAAATGGTGGGAGGCGGATTTCCGTTGCGAAACGTCCTCTCGGACAACGTCGACGAGTTCACGTGCAAGATATGCTCTGATTTTTGCGAGTCGCCGGTGGTGACGTTGTGCGATAATAAACACATCTTTTGCAAAAGCTGTTTGGACGAATGGTTTCAAAGTTCGATGACGTTGGCGTGTCCGACGTGTCAACAACGAGTGGCGTACGGGACAGACGCGAGGTACGAGAACTTGAAAGAACACTCGCCGGTTTTATCTAGAGTGTACGAGAAAGTGCGCGTGAGGTGTCCGATGGAAGCGTGCGATTGGATCGGATCGTGTTCGGAAATTACGAGTCACTTAACGTCGACAGACGCGCACAAGAAGAAGTCAGCGAAAGGGAATCGGAGAAAAAGTAGTGGTGGTAACAATAAGGAAGATAAAGATGATGCGAAAGAAAAGAACGATGCCGACACCGCGGATGGTTTACAAAAGCAAGCGAATAATAAATTTGCGGCGAAGCAATATCGCGAGGCTGTGCAATTGTGCTCGAAATGTTTATCCGTTGATAAAGACTCGATGGAAGCCTTACTCTTGAGAGCAGACTGTTGGTCCGAGTTGGGAGCGTTCAAGGAGGCGATTAAAGATTACAAGGAATGTCAAGCAATTGCGGAAGATAAAAACAACAACGAGCGCGTGGTTTTGTGCGCCAAGGCGTTGATGGGTACATACAGGAAAACGGGTGACTACGAGGCGTCCATTCGATCCGGCGAGAACGTCTTGAAGAGAGGATTGAATGACATCGACGACGAATCGCTCGAGGAAGAAGTGGCGCGCATGCGGTATGCGTTACAGACATTTCAAAGCGCCGAAGAAGACGAACGAGAGAAACGATACGCGCAAGCGGTTGAGAAATATACGCACTTATTGGAGTTAGATTGCGGGGAAAGATGTGAAATTGCGCGGGCGAGATGTTTGCTCTCGCTGGGAGAAAACTTGACGCAAATATTAAAATTTACGTTAGATCTGATTCGCAGAGACGATTCGAGGGTGGATGCACACGCGCTGAGAGGTCGAGCGTTGTGTTTGACCGCGGATGGCGATTTCGAAAACGGTATTAAGTTTTTCAAACACGTGTTGATGCAAAATCCAGACGATACCAAAACCATGCGTCTGTTCAAAGACGCGAAGAAGATAAAAGTAGCGTTAGAAAGCGCGCGAGCATCGCATCAAAACAGAAAGTTTGCAGACGCCGTCGAGTCTTTCACCGAAGCCCTCGAATCCACGGAGTTTATACCGGAAAAGAGTCCCGTGTGCGCTCGAATACTGGTGGAAAGAGCTAATTCGTACTTGCGATTAAATGAAGCCGAGAAGTGCGCGTCTGATGCGCGGAAAGCGTTATCCGCCGTGGACGACTATAAGCCCGCGTATTTCACGCTATCAAACGCCTACTTAAAGCTCAAAGAGCCGCAAAAAGCAAAAGATGTGCTAGAAACTTTGCAGAAAATTCTTCCAGACGATACAGAAACCAAAGCGAGAATAGAAAAGTGCAATTTTGAAGTGCGAAAGTTGAATAGATGCGATTATTACGCTCTGTTAGGTGTGTCGTCTTTAGCGTCTCCGATTGAAGTTAAACAGGCGTATAAGAAAAAAGCTATGGAATTTCACCCGGATCGTATTCCAATCGACGCCACAGAGGATGAAAAGAGTAAAGCGGAAACAAACTTCAAGTTATTAGGCGAAGCGTTGGAGATATTAGAAGACGAAATGAGCAAGAGATTATACGATGAAGGGTACGATAAAGAAGCGATTCAGGAGCGAATGGAGGCGGCGAAGAGATCCGCGTTCAACCGACAACATTCTCACGGTGGATGCGGGTCGCACCATCATTAAACCCCAGTTGTAGCTGTACTAGTAGTAGAAATTCTAATATATTACCTAGTGTACTGTATAACAATCGAATTGCCATCTATCGGATATTGTTAGATAAGACAAATAATTTGAACAACATGGAAAGAAACGAAGCAAGGACGATGCAAAGAAACAAAAACGCCATCTTCTTCCTCTCTGACATTTCCTCATCTCCATATGCTGCGAAAAAGTTCCCATCGTCGTCGTCCTTCTCTCTCTCACCCATTCTCGGCGTCGTTTTGGAGCGTCGTCGCGCACCTTTAAAAGAGGGACTCACTGTCGCTCGAGATTCTTCCTCTTCCTCTCTTTGCGAGTTCGCCAATGCACTCGATTTGCGTTCAACCACCGCCTTTGCTTGCTTTTTATCATCCTCGAAATACTTTTCTGAATATTTCGCGAAATATTTTGGGTATCGCTTCCTTGTTCTCTCGATGCACTGTTTGTGATGTACCCATCTCTCCTCACTCGTTAAAATCTCCTCCACGGAGAGCGCTTTTCCGGGATACCCTTCGCCTCCTAGACATTCAGGAATATCCTCTTTTTCCAATCCCCACGCCTGTTTCATGGCTTTTTGTAAGCTCGATCCGGTCATGACAAATTTCAACCGTGCGGATTCGCTCATGAACAACTTCCCAAACGTGAACAACGCCATCACGGACATGGGGGCATTCGCTATGACAAATTTGGAAAACGGTTCGGGGTGGAACATCGCCACTCGAAATGTATCCGCCAGTCGAGCAACATTTTTCTTGGTACAACTCATCAGAGATAACTTCTTAACATCCGCGATGAAAATAGGCGGCGTTTGTAACCTTTTATCTCGCGGTCTTGTCCTGTTCGGTTGCGCTACCGTCCACTCGTAAAAATGGTTCAACGCAAGCCAACAATCAGGAGCGCTGACGGAGAGTAAATCTTTAAACGCCTCGGTATCTGGAAAAGATAACACCAACGCCGCCGGGTGCGAGTCAGAAGCTTCCACAAAAGTGAAAGCACGCATTTTGTGCGCGACATCTCTGGACAAGCGAATCCGTTCAATTTTAGAGTCCAACTTCGGATGCATAAAATTTGTGGTGATCGGAAACCGTTTCAGAAACCTCGTGTTCACGTACGCTTTCAAATACGCCAGCGCACCTAAGTGCTGCGAATCGGAGATGTGCTTCATCCCAAACTCAAGACTCCTGTCTTTAAATTTTGAAAATACGGCGCCCTGGCACCCTTCTAAACATCGATAGAGAAACATCTCGCACCGATCGACGTAATCTTTTTCATCCATCTGTTCGTTGCCGGAATCGATATTCACGCCTTCAAAGAAGTTGACGCAAAAGTAAAACAACGGATGGTTCATGTACTCGCACCCGAGAGCTCGAATGAGTTGCATCATTCGTTCTTCCTTCTTTTGCATTTTTCTCGTGTCTGGTAGCTGTAACGCCGAGCTCTCCGACTCATCTCCCGCCGCCGCCGGCGCGTTGCTGTCCATCGATCTCCTTCTCGACAAACCGCTACCACCACCTTCATCCTTTCCACCACTGACTCGCATGTGTTTCAGCACAAACGCGTAAATGGCAAACGCTCTCGCCGACGTCCACTCGTGATCGTCCCACGGCTCTATTTGCATTTTCACCCTCTTGATATTATTGCCAACGCCGCTGCTTTCGCCGGTCTCGCCGACGACTTTGCCTTCGAACCAGACGGACTCGTTATCCTCTGTCCGTTCGTTAAACGCCAAAAACTTCCCCTCGTAATCTCTGCAATACGCCTTGAACGCGTTCAAATACTCCTCGTTTACTTCCGTCTCCTTCGGCCACCGAAGAACGATGTCGTTTTTCGTCGTAAAAATGGTCTCGTATTTTTTAAACAACAGTTGGTTCATCGGTCGCAGAAATTGACTCTGAATCGCGCTCTCGATTTCGCGCTTCGTCGTCGTCGTCGTCGTCGTCGTCGTCGTCGTCTCATTCGTCGTCGTTAACACCGTCGTCGGCGACGGCGATCTCGACCTTTTCGGTTGCGCTTTCGATAACGGCAACGACGTCTTCGACTCTTCTTCTTTTTCTTCTTCTTCTTCTCCGAGCGCTGCTAACGGGGAATCGGACGACTTTTCAACCGTGCCGTTTTTTCTCGACCTTTGTTTCTTCTTCTTTTCCTTCGTTTTGATCTCCTCTCGTTCTTCTCGTCCTTTTCGCGCCGCCGCCGGTGAAACCTGCGGCGCGGACTTGCAACAGCAGTTGCCCATTTGTTTAAATCACCGCGCGCGAATGCGCTCGCAAAGAAAAAAGAGACGCGAATGCGAATATTCGTTCGTGCAGTCTTATAAAACTTTGTTGTGGCGAGACAAACGACATCACACAAAAGGAGAAAAAAAGTATATACTTCTTCTTTTCGGGAGACGTATATTTTTTCTTTTCAAACAGTCGAGAGCTCGAAAGCGAATAAAGCACGGTCGACGTTTGGAGCAAGTTCTAGAGCTACCGAGAGAAAACCGCGCACTACTACACTATTTTACACTTTTAAATCACACGCTTTACCGCCGAGGGTTCCCACCGCCAGAGTCTTTAATCTTTTGGGCGAGCGAATACGCTACTCTTCTTTTCACACCCAACTCTTTGCTCACTTTACGAGCGGCTTCGGAGACCGAGAGCGGGTTCTCCGCGCGTTCGAGGAGTAGGTATCGCAAAGTTTTTTCGACGTCTATGCCGTCTGTTTCTTCGTTCGTGCTATCGCGATTGTCGTTTGTATCTTTGGCGTTGTTTTTTGTCGTCTTCGGTCGGTCGCCGCATTCGACGAGCAACGTAATCTCGCCTCTCGCTCGGCCTTCTTTGGAAAATTCCTCCAAACACTCTTCGCACGTGCCTCGAAAAAACTCTTCGTGACGCTTAGTGAGTTCTCGAGCGATGCACACGCGGCGAGGAGGCGTAGAGAACACCGCGGCGACGTCTTCTAAAGTTTTCACCAACTTGTGCGGTGACACGAAGAACACCAATAAACTCGTCTCGGATGCTAAACTCTCTAAAACTCTCATTCGTTCGTTCTTCTTCGCGGGAAGAAACCCACAAAATTTGTATCCATCGTCGCATTTGAATCCACTCCCGATGACAGCGGTCGTCACCGCGCTCGCTCCTGGAATGGGTACGACGACGTTCTTTCTCGCCGTGCCGGAGCCGGCACCGACTCCGCCGCTTGCCTGTGAGGTCGCCTCTAAAACTAAATCCACTAAATCTTGACCTGGATCGGAAACTACCGGCGCGCCAGCGTCGGACACCAACGCAATCACTTCCTCCTCTTCGTTCCTAACGATTCGATCCCTCAGAGCTTCTCTTTGCTCGTAAAAATTGTGCGAGTGATATGCGAGCAACTGCCTTGGTTTTCTTCCTCCTTTCGACGGTATGCCTAACAGCGTCAGCAACTGACGCGTCTTTCTCGTGTCTTCGCACAAAATCAACGTCGCTTCGGTCAAGATTTTCAACGCGCGAACGGTTATGTCGTCGAGGTTTCCTATCGGCGTAGACACGATGTACCCAGGCTCGACCATTCTTTTTTTGTCGTCCTTTTCGTTGATACCAAAGCGAAGTGAAGCGGCGGCTCCGAAGTTTGTCTCGCTCGGCGTATCTTCTTCTTCTTCTTCTTCTTCTTCTTCTTCTTCTTCTCGATTGGAAACGTCGCGAGCACCATCTTCGCGTTTCGAACGCGCTCTGATGCCTTCTCTGCTCAATCTCTTTTCGCTCGCGATAGTCTTCTCGCCGCGGTGGTGCGCCAGGGGATCCGCGTCGCCCACAACGGTTTCTGTTTTCCACCATCCCCGGGAAGGAGAACACTGGAAACAGCGCAAAGGTCTTCTTCGCGAAATCGACGACGCGCGAACGACCGCCCACCGAGAAGTCGACGTCGACGTCGCGGACGACGACGACGACGACGGCATTTTGTTTTTTGTTTTCGCTTCTCGCTTCGTTCGCGCGCTCCTCGTTTCGTTTCTTTCTGTGGCGCAATTTTACGTACGCGCGATGGGTTTCTTTCACTCTTTCTCCAAAAATAGAAAAAAAGAAAAAAAAGTTTGAATATCTGAACCACGATTGAGAACCATCCGCGCGTGAAACGACGCTCGTTTTGCGACCATCTCGTCGCGTCGCTCGGCGCGCGGAGCGCGAAACCTTTCGCAGTTACCGCGAGAAGAGAGGAAAAAGAAGAAGAAGAAGTGGAAGAGATTCCGATGTTTTTTCCGACGACGCCGCGACCGTTTCGGTGGTCGCATGCGCGCATGTGCGAGGAAAGAGTGCGACGAAAAGTGCTCGCTTCTTCGTGCGCTTCGCGCGAAGACGATACCCAGACGAAAGTTGGAAGAGAGGTGAAAGAGAAGATGAAGACGGTGAAGAGAGGCGATGGATGCGATGTCAGATCGATCGAAGAGATTAAAGCGGAAATCGCGCTCGTGGAGAGACAGTTGAGAGAGAAGAGAAGAGAGGAGGAAGAAGAAGAAGAAGAAGAAGAAGAAGAAGAAGAAGAAGAAGAAGAAGAGGAAGAGGAAGAGAGGGAGAAGAAGTCGCGGACCGTGAAGATGCAAAAGAGCGGCGAGAAGGAGAAACATGCGCACGACTGGAATCATCGATGCGGCATAACCAGTCGTGGTGTCAACGCTGTGAATAATCTCGTTTGGACCGATCGGAAAGGCCCAGAGCCCGCGTCGAGGGCCATGGCGAGACACCTGCTAGAAACGCTGGAAGAGAGATGGAGCGACCATGAAGAAGACGCGTATTCATTGTCAGCATCTGATTCTGAATTTGGAGAAGAAAAAAAAGATGATGTTAATCCTTATTCGAGGAGTCTCGTCACGTTTACTACGCGAAAGAGTATTTCAAATAAAGTAGCTGAGAATAAGAAACGCCGGCATCAGAAATTGAAAGTGCTGGAAATGATCGCACGAGAAACGTCCCGGCAGATTCACGCGCAGTGCAGAGATCGTGGCGAGCTCGTAGATGCAATATTAGATCGATATCGAGACATAATTGATGCAAAAGAGCGCAAATTGGATGAGATGCGCTTAAAAAATCGAAGATTGGTTGCCATGCGAGATTTTGCAAATACGCAATCCGAACGTGACGGGGAGGAAAAAATCGCATTGGCCAAGAGTTTAGCCGCAACGAGGAGAGAACAGAAACGCATGCAAATCTTAAACGCGAAAATATCAAGCGAATTTGTGCAAGCTAAATTAAGATGGCAGGAAATTTCGTCGGAGCGGAAGAACAGGCGCAATTTAGAAAGAGATGCTTTGCTGAAAGCACAAAAGGAGGTGAAACAGTTAAAAGAGACAATGTTTCGGGAGATTCGAGCGCAAACGATGGCTTTAGAGAAGAAATTAGCGCACGCATTGGACAGTCGCGATGACTCGAGGGAGTCGCTGAGGTACGCGGAAGAACGTTTGCGCGTTGCTTTGGCAAAAACTCCGAGAGGAAAACCGATTGATATGGGTGCACAAACAAGTCGGCGTTGGATAAAACACATGATAGCACATGACGAAGACGGGTCGTTACATGCGATATGTTGCGAGGACATGACGGATGCGAGCTCACAAACGGATGCAGATTTGATGATGTTGGGATGGAATGGTAGTGACGCCAATGATAACAATGATAGTGTCGAGACAACTGCCGTGAGCACGAAGAAAAGAAGAGGCGATTGGCGCACCAACAGAAACGCTTCTTCTGCATCTCAGAGTGCCGGTAAAATTTCTTTTCTCGGCGGTTTCACGAGGCTCATTCAGAATGCAAAAATGAATGGTCGCGAGAAACCAAAATCATGGACGTTACGCACGGTCGCCCAGATTTATGCCGATAAAATAGCCGCGGAAAAGGATCAAGAGAAGCAGCAGCAGCAGCAGCAGCAGCAGCAACAACAACAACAACAACAACAGACGTCGTCTCACATCGGAGGTGGTAGCGAATCTCACAATGATCTCGCGAGTTTCGCGTACGAGTGGCACGTGCATCGGTACGGATTGCGGCAATTGGCGGAAACAAACTGCTTGGATTTAATCGCTTCGTGTAAAGTTCACTCGACGTCGTCGTTGAAGATCAGACAATTTGCGGCGTTTTGCGGACTCCTCGAATCTTCTACTTCTACTTGTTCCCCAAATGGAACTGTTTTGAACGCGGAGGAAAGTAATACGACCCACTTTGGTGGCGACCGGGATACATACGACTTCTATTTGAAAGTGCTCGATGCTTTGGCTCCGAATGGTCACATCTCTTCGTTATTCCCAGAAAATGAATCCGCAAACGGCAAAGCGATAAAATTTAGCGAAGTTCAAAGTAACACTGCGTCGATCAAAATGATGAACTTTGACGATAGCGGTAAAGTAACGTTTTCGCACGCGTGCGAAGCGGTGAAAACGTTGTTTCCAGACGTTTTGGTCAACGAAAAAATGAGCGTTCAATTTAGTAATAGTAATAACAATAACACTCTTCGATTGACCGAGAAGGAAAAGATGGATGCGTTGGCCAGAGCATTTCTCTTACATCGCGGCGTAGGAGCCTCCTCCTCCACCTCCTCCTCCTCATCTACCAGTGGCATCAAAACAAAAATAGTGGAAGCGGACGATGTCGTCTCTATTCTGATGATTGAACACGAGAAGCGAACGAAACGGAATGCGAGAGCTTTGATTGTATTGTTCCGAGCTATGGATTGTGAAGATCAGCTCGGAGAAAGAACATTAACGAGCAGTAGTATTTTATCGACTGGTCTATCTCGAGAAGATTTTTACGCCGCGTTTCGAATTGCGAGCGATGGCGCGTTGACAGAATCAAGCATACACGTGGCGTGGAAAGAATGCGTCAACATGTGCATCCATTCATCTGCGATTCGCTCCTTTGGTTCGCCAAGTGAGATCGGAAAGAAGAAAAAGATGACGAAGAAAAAAAACGCGAGAGGAACTTCTTCGTCCACGAGGAGCAAACAAAATAAGACAGCGCGCGTCGGCGAAAATGTCTCGATTTCCGAAACAACGACTTTGGATGAAAACATTGTCGATACCGATACTTCAATTCGCATTCCAGATCACGTTTTCGTCAGCGTCGCGAAAAAGCGATGCTTCCTCGGCGGCTTTGAAATGCAATCCGAGAAACGATCTCCGCGAGGAGGCATCCAAGAAATAGATGAGGAACACGCCACCGATGAAAATGCGATGACTGCAACAAAAAGCTCCGCCGAATCCGCGTATTACGAATCCTTTGAAACCGAGTGCCGCTTCTGCAAAGAACTCTTCGATCTTCACGACGATTTGAAATCCAAGTTCGATTCTCCCCACCACTCGTCCGCAACGCTCGACTCCAGCGCGACGCAAATCATCCACGCCTCGCTGCTTCGATGCGAAAAGCTCAGGAACAAATACGTTCGGGAACAACAGCACACTCACGCGCAAAACCAACAACACAGTTTCTCGCGAAAAGAGAAAACCTTCCTGAGAGCGCTCGTCCTCAAAGCGTTGTCCTTGGAGTTGCAGAAAATCCAAGTGAAAAGACGAGGAGGTATTAAACGTGTCGGTGAGTTAGTGAGGGCCACGGTTTCGTTCAAGTTACGGAACGCGTTTCGGGAGTAACAGCGCGGAGCAGTCGCCGAGGTGCTCGTCGATTGATTGTGATGGAAACTTCTTTTTTTTTATATGTACGATTCAAACTCTGGAAGAGAGTCGTATTTTTTGCCTTCCTTGCCTGTTTCCTCCTCCTGCTCCCCGGCTGCGCGTCGTCTCGTTTTCCCACCCCGTCGTCCTTAAAAAAAATTTTCGTCGGTTACTCAGCGAAAAACTAGCACACTCGAGAAAGCAAACGCGGCGACGCAGAATAGTTCCGCGCAGAAAAAATAGACCTCTTCCCGAAGAAGTACAAAACCAGAGCGAAAACCGTTCGCGAGAGACGACGACGGAGACACAGAAGCGAAGCGTAATTTCAACTAACTCACGCTCAGCGAAAGAAGAGAGAAAAAAATTTATATAAAAATAGAGAAAGAGAAAATACAAAATGGCTTCGAAGCGAATCACGAAAGAGCTTGTGGTGCGTGATTCTTCTGTTTTCGAGTGAAGATATCGTCCGAGCGCGTTTTTCGTCCGGTTTTAGGAGCATTTGGTGGTCGCGACGGCGTCTTTGTTCTCGATTTCGCGCGCGCGACGCGACATTTTTTTTTTCTTCTTTTCGCTTTCTTCTTCGATTTTCTCCTTCTTTTTTCTCTGATTTTTCTCTCTCGAAGGAGAGGAAAGAAAGCAGACTGCTTCGCGTATCGATTGCGCGCGTTAAACTCACGCTGACGATCCGCGACTTTCTCTCATCATCTCATCGTCGCAACACGACGCACAGGATTTACAAAAAGATCCGCCAACCTCGTGCTCGGCCGGTCCACGGTCCGAGGACGACATTTTCCACTGGGATGCGACCATCATCGGCCCAGCCGATAGTCCCTACCAAGGCGGTCTCTTTTTCGTCGCGATCCATTTTCCTCCGGATTATCCGTTCAAACCGCCAAAGGTGAATTTCAAGACAAAAGTGTACCATCCGAACGTGAATTCGCACGGAAGCATTTGTTTGGACATTTTGAAAGAGCAGTGGTCCCCAGCGTTGACGATTTCGAAGGTTTTGTTGTCTATTTGTTCGTTGTTATGCGACCCGAACCCGGACGATCCTTTAGTGCCAGAAATTGCGCACATTTACAAGACAGATCGACCAAGGTACGAGGATTTGGCGAGGGAGTGGACGAGGAAGTACGCGACGCTCTGATTAGCAAGCACGAAAAATTGAGAGACAATAGAAGCGCGCAAAAAAAGGAGAGAAAGAGAGAGAGAAAAAGATGGTGAATACACGCACCTCCGCAAGTCTGTTTATTTTTTAAAGAAAGAATTTCGAGAAGAATGGAAACGAAGAAATAGCACAAGTGTGTGTGCGTGTGTTTGAAAGAGAGAGAGAAATAGAGACGAGAGATCCGAGATATAAAAGTGTGTGTAATAACAACATTTGAGATAGAGTTAAACCTTTTATGAATTACTTAATATCTACGCGCGAGCCGTTAATTTTTTTTTTTAGAAATACAAAACACTACGTTGAATGAAACTGGTGCTTTTTCGGCACCGTCAGCTTAGATACCTCTCTCACACCCTCTCCGACGCCACTAAACATCGATTTCTTCTTAAATACTCCGCTGCTCATGTTATCCAATCGCTTCTTCTTGCTCGCTTTCTTTGTCTTGAAATCGTTCCAACTGCTCGCCCTTTTTGCGTGTTCGCTTGCTTCTGCCTTTTGTTTCTGCTTATATTTGAACGTTTGCAATTGTTTCCGTTTCCGATCTCTGGTAACTTTATCGTCGTCGTCTTGTATTTGAAGCCTTTTCGGGATGATTAAATTGCCTTCCTCATCGTACGTCGGTTTGTCGTTGGCGCCGCGGTAGAGCAGATTTTTTGGCGGCTTGTTCCCGTCGGCGTTATCCTCGCCTTCTTTTCTGGATCGTCCGTTCGCATCTTTCTCTGTCGCTGCCGTCGTCGTCGTCCCCTTCGTCGTCGTCGTTGTCGTCGTCTCGTCTCGCACGTCTCCTCTGCTCGTCTCTTCCGGCCGTTTCAAAACCTTCCACCTCTTCTCCTCTTCCTCTCGCTTCCTCCTCTTCTCCTCCTCCTCTTCGATTTGACGCAAATTTTCCATATCCTCCAACTCTTTCTCAATCTCGTCCTCCTTTCGTTTTCGCTCTTCTTCTTCTTCTTCTCCTTTTTCCGCATTCTTCTCTTCCTCTTTTCCCTCCGCGATCATCCGCTCTCGCAAAACCTCTCTCGTCAGCTCGATGACTTCCTCCAACTCTCGTTTCATCTCCTCCTTCTCGTCGTCGCCGTCGTCCAATTGGTCCAGCTCTTTCATCTGTTCCAAGTATTCACTCAACGCCTGTTCGAGCTCTGCGACGGACTGGACCGCTTCTTCTTCTTCTTCTTCTTCTTCTTCTCCTTCGTTGTTCGGATCTGTCATTTTGGGTGTGGCCTCTGTTTCTTCGGTCGGCTCTTCGATGATGGCTTTTGGTCTTCTTTATTTTGGAGATTTTCGAATCCGCATTCTTGTTGCAAAAAAAAAAGAGGAATGCGCGCGCTTCATCATCGCGCTCATCGCAACCTTCCTTTTCCTCCTCCTCGAGGAGGAGGAGGAGTGAGAGCCGCGGCAAAGAGCTTTTTTGTCGTTCGCTCTTCTTCTTCTTCTACGACGACGACGATGACGACGAGCGGTCTTCGTTCGGTCGAACGCCGACGACGACAACACCGGCGGCGGTTCCAACGACGACTCGTTTCCGGAAGAGCTTTAGCGCGAGAAGAGGAAGAAGAAGAAGAAGAAGATGTCGATGAATACGACGACGACGATGACGACGAATCGAACCCGCCGGAAGTGTTGCCGTACATTGGCGGCGAGTTGCTACCGAAAGAGACGGAGAAACACAAGTCGGGGTACGTCGCCATCGTCGGCCGTCCAAACGCAGGGAAATCGACGCTTTTGAATAGGATTTTAGGGACCAAATTGTCCATAGTGACGAAGAAACCGCAAACGACGCGACACCGGATTCTGGGGGTGCTGAGCGACGAGGAGTCGCAGATGGTGCTGTTAGATACCCCAGGGGTGATGAAGTCCGCGTTTAATAAGTTAGACGAGACGATGTTGAAATCTGTGCGGTCCTCGGTGGCGACGGCGGATTGTTTGATAATCGTCGTCGACGGGGACGCGAAAGATACCGCGGAGAAGGATTTTGAGAATTTGTTGGACGAGGACGTGATTGGGAAGCTACCAACGGTCGTGTGCGTGAATAAGTGCGACCGGATTAAAGACGTGCAACGGATTAAGGAGTTGATGAAGTACTTTAGAAAGATTAAAGGCATTTCAGAAGTGATTCCGGTTTCGGCGCTGAACGATACCGGCGTGAAAGAAGTCGTCGAGTGGGCGAAGGATAAGTTACCAGTTGGTCCGTCTTATTTTTCCAAGGAGTATTTATCGGAACACCCCGAGCGTTTTTTCGTGGCAGAAATCATTCGTGAGAAGATATTCGAGCTGTATTCGCAAGAGGTGCCGTACTGTTCGTCGGTGTGGGTGGAGGAATTGAAGGAGAGGAAACCGCCTGCGAAGGATTTGATTCGGGCGACGATTTACGTCGAGAGGCAATCGCAGGTTGGCATCATTGTTGGCGAGGACGGCTCGGCGATGAAAAAGTTGAGCACCGAAGCGAGGAAAGACATCGAGGCGTTTTTAGAGAGAGGAGTGTTTTTAGAGATGAAGGTGAAATCGAAACCGGGTTGGCGATCGAACGATAAGTCGTTGACCGAGTTTGGTTTGGAGGATCCGAATAAGACGAGCAACCCGGATTTTCGAGATATCAAGTGATGATGTGCGTTCATCGCGCGTGTAACCATTATGTAAAGCAAATGTAGATGTGTTATTGATAGAGCCAACGCGGAAATTCAAAGTTCTTCGATTCGAGAAATGTTTTGTATTTTTGAACAACGACGGCTGGATGCGTTTCGCGACGACGGCGTTCGACTTCATTCTCACCGCTCCCGTCTATATTGACGCCGTCTTTCCAAGACGACGATGCGGTTGATGACGTGCACCGAGCAGATTTCTTTCGTTCAATGCTCGACGCGACCCGACTTCTTCTCTCCGGGCCACCACTCTTTGCAGCAGTTCTTCTCTCTCGACGAGAAGACACGGCGGCGTCTCCGACGAGTGCGTTTCTTTCCGAACCCAAACTCGCGGTTGTTGTCGTTAAAAGCCCTCGTCGAAACCGTCTCGGCGGCGTTCTGTACGCCAAAGGCTCGCGAGGACGATCTGGCAAAACTTTTCCTCGGGTGCCTCCTGTTTTTTTCTCCTCCTCTCTTTTTCTTCTTCGGTCGTCGCTCTTCGCTTCTTCGTCGACGATGAACGCCCATCGCGCGAAAGCAAAAAAAGAGCGCGCGGTCGCGATGGTACTCGTTGCATTCATCGTCGT
>Ga0181557_1003494_pt1 | contig 15308 bp, 13 predicted proteins | sample 011ome_23_FD_148632 | JGI IMG/M metagenome (GOLD analysis project Ga0181557, IMG submission 148632) | Coastal salt marsh microbial communities from the Groves Creek Marsh, Skidaway Island, Georgia - 011506CT metaG (spades assembly) | ecosystem: Environmental > Aquatic > Marine > Intertidal zone... | reverse complement strand
GGCATCACAGTTCAGGAGCTTTCTAACCGTATGGCTGAACGCGCCGCAGATGTGATCAAAGAGTTAATGAAGCTTGGCGTAATGGCAACAGTGACACAAACCATTGATGCGGAAACGGCAGAATTGGTCGTTTTGGAATTAGGACATAAACCAAACCGCGTGTCCGAAGCAGATATTGATCTGACTGAAGATGAAGTGGCGGATGATCCTAATACCCTCAAGCCTAGACCACCAGTGGTTACCATTATGGGTCATGTTGATCATGGGAAAACCTCACTATTGGATGCGATCCGAAGCACTGATGTAGCGGCTGGCGAATCTGGAGGTATTACCCAGCATATTGGGGCGTACCAGGTTAAAACCAATGCAGGTAATAGCATCACCTTTATTGATACGCCTGGCCATGAAGCGTTTACTGAAATGCGGATGCGCGGCGCCAACATCACCGATATTGTGATCTTGGTAGTAGCGGCAGATGATGGCGTGATGGAACAGACGATTGAGGCGATTAATCATGCCAAAGCCGCAGAATGCCCAATCATTATTGCTATCAATAAATGCGATAAACCAGAGGCTGATAGCCAAAGGGTTCGTAACGAGTTGCTGTCCCATAACATTGTTACTGAAGATTTTGGTGGTGAGGTGCTTTGTGTTGATGTGTCAGCCCATACGAAAGCAGGCTTGGATAAGCTAGAAGAAACCATCATGCTGCAAGCAGAATTGCTGGAGCTAAAGGCCAATCCAGATCGTGCTGCTGAAGCCGCGGTGATTGAAGCCAAGGTTGAGCGCGGCAGAGGATCGGTTGCCTCAGTTCTGATTCTCAAAGGAACATTAGAAGTTGGTCAAATCTTTGTGGTCGGTGCAGAAACGGGCCGTGTTCGTGCCATGGTTGATGATCGCGGCAACAATGTGGAAATCGCAAAGCCAGGTGACGCAGTGGAAGTGCTGGGTCTTAACGGCACACCGATGGCTGGTGATCGGCTTTCTGTTGTTGAGAACGAGGCCAGAGCACGTGAGGTATCTGAATACCGAACACGTGTCTTGCGCGAGAAAGAATCAACCGCTGGCGCACGTGGAACTGTGGAACAAATGCTATCCGCGATTGCAAGTGGTGAGGCCATGGAACTTCCGCTTGTGATCAAAACCGATGTTCATGGATCACTCGAAGCAATTAAAGCAGCTCTAGACAAATTGGGCACTGATCAGGTTAAGGCTAGAATCCTGTCTTCTGGTGTTGGTGCAATTAGCGAATCAGATATCAGTCTGGCTGCAGCATCACAAGGGATTGTGCTGGCCTTTAATGTTAGAGCTAATCCACAAGCGCGCTCTCAAGCGCGACGTGATGGGGTAGAGATCCGTTATCATTCGATCATCTATGAATTAATTGATGATGTTAAAGCTGCCATGAGTGGCTTGCTATCACCTGAACGGCAAGAAAACTTTATTGGTTATGCGGAGATACTAGAAGTCTTCAATATTACGAAGGTCGGCAAAATTGCTGGCTGTAAGGTCACCGAAGGCATCATTAAGCGTGGTTGTAAAGTTCGTCTCTTGCGGGATAATGTGGTGGTGCATGAAGGCAACCTTAAGACGTTGAAGCGCTTTAAGGATGAAGTCAAAGAGGTTCGTGAAGGCCAAGAATGCGGAATGGCGTTCGAAAACTACAGTGATCTTGTGGCTGGCGATATGATCGAATGCTTTGAGATTGAGGAAATCGCTAGAACACTCTGATCCATAATCTGTCAGGTGTCGTGATGGGAGTGTAGTGATGAGCCGTTCACAATCGTCTTCAAAAACCAAAGGAGCGAAGTCACAGCGGCAGCTCAAAGTAGGAGAAGAAATCCGGCATATTCTGTCGCAGATTTTGATCCGAGGTGATCTGCATGATCCTGATCTTGATGGAGTTTCTGTGGTGCTTTCTAGCGTTTCGCTTAGTCCAGATTTCAGCAATGCTCGTGTTTACTTTACCCCGCTTGGCGGAATTAATCCTGAATTGGTATTGGCGGGATTGATGCGCGTTGCCCCGGTGTTGCAACATGAATTATCAAAAAAACTAACCACCAGAAGATGCCCACGGTTGCGCTTTCTGCCTGACACTAGTTTTGAAATCGCAGGTCGGGTGGCGCGTTTGATAGATGAAAACCGCCGCAATGACCCGGAAAAGCCAGACACAAGTCCAACGGCAAAAACAGATCCGGATGAAAACTAAAATACCAAAACACCCGATTTCGGGCTGGCTTGCCCTAGATAAGCCTCTTGGTATTACTTCATCGCAGGCAGTTGGTGTGTTGCGGCGAGTCTTTCGTCCCCAAAAAATAGGCCATGGCGGCACCCTTGATCCATTAGCGACGGGTATTCTTCCTATTGCTATGGGGGAAGCAACAAAAACGGTTCCTTATCTGATGGACGCGACCAAGGATTATGATTTTTCCATTCGCTGGGGTGCAGAAACTGATACGGATGACACCGAAGGTAAAGTCACGGTGACATCTGATTATCGTCCGGATGTGCAGGACATTAACAATGTTCTAGATCAGTTTCGCGGCCGTATCATGCAAGTGCCGCCAAAATATTCAGCCATTAAACTCGAAGGTCAGCGCGCTTATGATCTGGCACGGCAAAACAAAGAGGTTGAGTTGGCCTCAAGACCAATTGATATCCATGCGTTAGAAATGTTATCGCATGATGGGAATGAAACCCGGTTTTTGGCTACCACTGGCAAAGGGGCTTATATCCGCTCTCTTGGCAGAGATATTGCAAGAACATTGGGCGGGGCGGCGCATATTTCCACCTTACGGCGGAGTAGAGTTGGGCCTTTTGATGAAAAAAAAGCGATTTCGCTAGATTTTCTCGAAGGAATCACGCATAGTGCCGCCCTTATGAAGACCTTGCTTCCACTGGAATCGGCACTGGACGACATCCCGGGCCTTATTCTTAGTGATGATGAAGCAGAACGGCTGCAACGCGGCCAGCAGATTGATGTCATATCGATGCCTGATAATCAGACGCGTCTTGGAACTTATCAAGGTGTGCCTGTTGCCCTTATTCGATGCGAACAGGGGAAAGGTCAACCGATACGGGTGTTCAATCTGATGAATGAAGCAACGATCCAGACAAAGGAGATGGATGATGTCGATTACAAAGAGCCGAAAGGCTGAATTGATTGCCGAATTTGGCGGCAACAACAAAGACAGTGGTAATCCTTCAGTTCAGGTCGCCATTCTGACAGAACGGATTGTCAATCTGACTGAGCATATGAAAACTCATAAGCATGATTTTGGTTCACGCCGCGGTCTGTTGACAATGGTTGGTAAGCGCCGCCATTTGCTAGACTATATCAAGCGTAGGGATGAGCCTTCTTACCAAGACTTGATCCAAAAACTGGGTCTTCGCCGCTAGGCTTCGCACCAGTTACCAAAAATGAAAGATGGCACCGCTGTTCAGGCGGTGTTTTCTTTTGGTGATGAGTTTTCTTGACTTTATCAGTGATGTTCACTATTGACGGACGTACATTGATGAAACTAAGGAAAGGGGCATCAGGATACGCTGATGCCGACGGGGAACGCCCCCGGTGATGCGCGAATACCCAGGCAGAATCCTGTTCTGGAACCCATCTCCCCAAAATTTCATGAATGATGATGATAACCTGGCCTTGTCTCGGAATGGTCCGTGGTGGTCAGATTGATGGAGATAAAAAATCAATATGTTCGAAGTATTTAAAAAAGAAATTGAATGGGGTGGCAGAACGCTAACCCTTGAGACAGGCAAGATCGCTCGTCAGGCTGATGGCGCCATTATGGCTACACTTGGTGAGACAACCGTGCTTTGCACGGCGGTGGCCGCAAGCAGTGCAAAGCCGGGGCAGGATTTCTTCCCTCTCACAGTAAATTATCAGGAAAAGACCTTTGCCGCGGGGAAAATTCCCGGTGGGTTCTTTAAGCGTGAAGGACGCCCTAGTGAAAAGGAAACCCTTACCTCACGTCTGATTGACCGCCCAATCCGTCCGCTTTTTCCGGCTGGGTTCAAATGCGAAACACAAGTCATCACCACTGTGCTGTCGCATGATATGGAAAATGATCCTGATATCGTGGCGATGATTGGGGCTTCTGCGGCTTTGACCATTTCCGGCATTCCGTTTTTTGGACCGATTGGTGCCGCACGGGTGGGCATGATTGATGGTGAATATGTGCTTAACCCTTCACTGTCACAGATGAAGGATAGCAATCTTGATCTGGTGGTTGCGGGCACGCGTGAAGGCGTGTTGATGGTCGAATCTGAAGCTAGTGAGCTAGACGAAAACATAATGCTTGGGGCTGTGAACTTTGGTCATGAGGCTATGCAAACGGTCATTGACGCGATCATTTCGCTCGCCGAAGTTGCTGCTAAAGATCCTCGGCCTTTGCCTGAAGAACCAGCAGAAGCTGACGCCATTAGCAAAGCTTTCAAGAGCTTTGGTAAGCCTCTTGCAGAAGCTTATAAAATTGCTGATAAGACTAGCCGTCAGGCAGCTATCGCAGAAATTAAAGCTGAAGCCATGGCCAAACTGGATGAAGACACAGATTCCGTTCTGGCAATGGACCTCTTTAAGAAACTTGAGGCAGATACCGTTCGTGGTGCCATTTTAAAAACCAGCAAGCGTATTGATGGCCGCGATCTTTCCACCGTGCGCCCGATTGTTGCCGAAGTAGGCGTATTGCCGCGTACCCATGGCTCCGCCTTGTTTACCCGCGGGGAAACACAAGCATTAGCAGTGGCAACCTTGGGCACAGGTCAGGATGAGCAGATCATTGACGCGCTTGAAGGTGAATATCGTCAGGATTTCATGCTCCATTATAATTTCCCTCCTTATTCTGTGGGTGAGGCTGGCCGTGTTGGCTCTCCTGGACGCAGAGAAGTGGGTCATGGGAAACTGGCATGGCGTGCTGTTAATCCTGTTCGTCCTCCAAGGGATGAGTTCCCTTACACCGTTCGTGTCGTGTCTGAAGTAACAGAATCCAATGGTTCATCTTCAATGGCTACGGTTTGTGGCACGTCGCTGGCAATGATGGATGCTGGTGTGCCTTTGCCGCGTCCAGTGGCAGGGATTGCAATGGGGTTGATCAAAGAAGGCGATAAATTCGCCGTTCTATCAGATATCCTTGGTGACGAAGACCATCTTGGTGACATGGACTTTAAGGTGGCTGGAACATCCGAGGGCATTACTGCCTTACAAATGGATATTAAGATCACTTCCATTACTCCAGCAATTATGGAACAGGCGCTTGATCAAGCAAAGGGTGGGCGGTTGCACATTCTGGGTGAGATGAACAAAGCGCTTGGTCATGCACGCGATTCTCTGGCGGATACTGCGCCAAAAATCACGACCATGACTATTCCGGTGGATAAAATCCGCGATATCATTGGCCCGGGCGGCAAGATGATCCGTGAGATTTGTGAAACCACTGGCGCTAAGATTGATATTGAAGATGATGGCACAGTTAAGATTGCCGCTTCTGATACCGCATCTGGAGATGCTGCCTATAAGCGTATTCATGATATTGTCGCCGAACCGGAACTTAATGTCATTTATGATGGCAAAGTGGTGAAGACTGTCGATTTCGGTGCCTTTGTTAATTTCATGGGTGCGCGTGATGGTCTGGTTCACATTTCGGAATTGCAAGAAGGCCGCACTGGTAAAACCACCGATGTTGTCCAAGAAGGCGATATGGTAAAAGTCAAAGTGATCGGTTCCGATGATCGCGGCAAGATCAAATTGTCAATGAAGCGTGTTAATCAGGAAACTGGCGAAGACCTTGAAGCCTAAAGGCTGATCTTCTTAAAGAAAAAGAAAAGCGGGGCATCATGCTCCGCTTTTTTATTGGCGTTATTCTGTTTCTGCTGTTGGGACACCAATATGGTGGTAACCGCCATCAACATAATGCACTTCCCCCGTAACGCCAGATGACAGATCAGAAGCAAAATAAAGCCCAGCGCGACCAACTTCATCCATATCAGGGTTTTTCTTCAGTGGGGCTTGGCTTTCGCTATGACGGAAAACATGGCGGGCACCACTGATGGCTGCCCCAGCAAGGGTTTTAACGGGCCCAGCAGAAATGGCATTCACCCGAATATTATGCTTACCCAAATCTACCGCCAGATAGCGAACTGATGCCTCAAGTGCGGCTTTAGCAACACCCATGACATTATAATTTGGCGTAATGCGGTTAGCACCAAGATACGTCAAGGTTGTCATTGAGCCGCCATTTTCCTCCATCATTGGTAGCATGGCGCGCGCCAATTCCGTCATGGAATAGCAGGAAATCAGCATGGCATTATTAAAATTGTTACGCGAAGTGTTGAGATATGGCCCTCGCAATTCTGACTTATCAGCAAAGGCAATAGCATGGACAACGAAATCTACTTGTCCCCATGATTTAGCAAGCGTTGCGGCCATTTCATCAATGCCGCCTTCGGCCCCTACATCGCATGGCAAAGTAAGGTCAGAACCAAGAGATTCGGCAAGGGGAATAACACGCTTAGCAAGCATTTCATTTTGATATGTTAGCGCGAGTGATGCTCCGGCTTCTGCACATTTCCGCGCAATGCCATAGGCTATAGAGTGGTCATTAGCCACCCCCATAATAAGTCCGCGTTTGCCAGCTAAAATGTTCATACTAATCTCGTTTCATCTTCTTCGCGTTCACTGATGCCTCATAATGGCAAGGGTGGAATTGGTGCCGCCAAAGCCAAAGGAATTGCTGATCGCCAGATTGATCTGATGGTCGATGCTTTTTCCAACCACTGGAATATCGCCAATCCCCTCATCGGGGTTATTCAGGTTAGCATTTCCAGCGATAAATCCATCGCGCATCATAAGAAGCGTATAAATCACTTCTTGAACCCCTGTTGCCCCAAGCGAATGACCCGTCAGTGACTTGGTGGAAGAAACACGCGGCAGATATCCCTCAGGGGAAAACACTTCATGAATGGCTTCCAGCTCTTTGATATCGCCAACTGGTGTGCTGGTACCATGGGTGTTGATATAATCCACTTGCTGATTAAGGCCGTTGCCGTCATATCCGGCCAGAGCTAATTTCATACATCTCACCGCACCTTCACCAGAGGGGGCAACCATATCATGCCCATCGGAATTTGCCCCAGAGCCGACAATTTCACCATAGATTTTTGCCCCACGTGCGAGGGCGCGATCCCGATCTTCGAGCACCACCATACCGCCGCCACCAGCGATGACAAATCCGTCACGATCCTTATCATAGGGGCGTGATGCTGCCTCAGGGGTGTCATTATAGGACGAAGACATAGCGCCCATCGCATCAAAAAGAACCGAAAGCGTCCAATGCAATTCTTCACCGCCACCAGCAAAAACAATATCCTGCTGGCCATAACGAATGGCATCGGCCCCAGCAGAAATACAATGCGCACTGGTTGAGCATGCTGAAGAAATCGAATAATTCAGCCCTTTGATTTCAAAGAAAGTAGCAATACAAGCAGAAACAGTGGAGGACATGCAGCGCGGCACCATATAGGGTCCAATGCGCTTAGGGCCTTTTTCGCGAGTGATATCCGCGGCCTGCATCAGGTTATAGGTGGATGGTCCACCTGATCCTGCAATCATCCCTGATCGGGGGTTTGAAACCTCATGCGGCTCTAGTCCGGCATCGGCAATGGCTTGCTGCATGGCGAGCACAGCATAAGCCGCACCATCACCCATAAACCGCATTTGTTTGCGATCAATATGGTCTTCGAGGTTGATTTTAACTGTGCCATGAACTTGACTACGAAACCCAAGTTCAGTGTATTCAGGCGCAGCAACAATGCCAGACCGCCCAAGGCGCAAAGATTCCGACACTTCGTCTGCGGAGGTGCCGATGGATGAGGTGATCCCAATTCCTGTTATGACAACGCGTCGCATATCAATCCTTTAATTGTTTTCAATAGTTTTGCCGATATGGCTTTGTGTTTTGGTCTTATACTCTTAACGCAACTTTAGGCTTTGGCGTCATCCTTAAACAACCCCACTCGGATATCATTAGCGGAAAACACAGATACACCGTCGCAAAGCACCTCACCATTGGCAATACCTAAAACCAGTTTACGCATAATAAGACGCTGGATATCCAGCTTAAAGGTTAGTTTTTTTGCTGAAGGCTGAACCTGGCCTGTGAACTTAACTTCACCAACCGAAATCGCACGGCCGCGCCCTTCACCGCCCATCCAGCCGAGGAAAAACCCAACCAACTGCCACAGCCCATCCATGCCTAGGCATCCTGGCATGACCGGATCACCAACAAAATGACAATCAAAAAACCACCGGTCAGGGGTAATATCAAACTCAGCTTCAATTTCACCAAGCCCTTTGCTGCCGCCATGATCATTTATAACAGTAATACGATCCATCATCAGCATAGGGGGCATGGGAAGTTGAGGATTGCCGGGGCCAAACATCTCACCCTTTGCGCAGGTAATCAGCTCATCATAAGTGAAATGATTTTTTTTGTTTGTCATAATGATTCCCATTGTTGTTAGCGCTAACAGAATAGAGGAAAACAACCTGCTTTCACAAACGCATTTTGCATAACTTGACTTTATTATTGCAAATTTCTATGTAAAATGAAGAAAAGGCAGGAATATGACAGCTTCTCAGACAACAGATTTGCTTCGCCAGCACGGTCTGCGGCCAACCCGCCAACGCATTGCTTTGGCCTCATTGCTGTTTGATGGTCATCCCCGTCATGTCACTGCTGAAAGTTTAAAAGAACAGGTCAAGGCCTCAGGCATCAAATTGTCACTGGCAACGATTTATAATACCCTTCATCAATTTACAGCTGCTGGCCTCCTCAAAGAAATTAAGGGTATTAGTGATGTCACCTGGTTTGATACCAATATCAACAGCCATCACCACTTTTGGGATACTTCAAATAACCACCTCATCGATATCCCGGCCTCATCTATCACCATTAGTAATTTACCCAAAACTCCGGCAGGTAAGGTCATTAATGGTGTTGAGGTGATTGTCCGTCTTACAGATGGTTAAATCGCTAATTTTTATTTAAAATCATTCTAATCTACTTGAATATTGCGCAGAAATAACAATATAATTTAAGTGTAAGTTATCTTATTTTGTTGCGTCAATTCATCGCCAATTGGAGAATATAAATGAATGAAATGAGCAAATGTCCTGTCATGCATGGCAGTCATACCACTCCGAGTTCCGGAACCAAAAATCAAGACTGGTGGCCTAACCAGTTAAATCTGGATATTCTGCGTCAACACGACAGCAAATCTAATCCGCTCGGATCTGATTTCGATTACCGCAAGGCGGTAAAAGCGCTGGATATTAACGCGGTAAAAGCAGACCTTAAAAAACTGATGACGGATTCTCAGGATTGGTGGCCTGCTGATTATGGACATTATGGCCCATTTTTCATTCGCATGACTTGGCACGCTGCCGGAACCTATCGGACAGGTGATGGCCGTGGTGGCGGCGGAACAGGCGCTCAACGTTTTGCGCCGCTTAATTCATGGCCGGATAACGGAAACCTGGATAAGGCTCGCCGCTTGTTATGGCCTATTAAGCAAAAATACGGCAATAAGATTTCATGGGCAGATTTGCTGATTATGGCTGGCAATGTTGCCATCACTTCGATGGGCGGTCCTAATCATGGCACAGCCCTTGGCCGTGAGGATATCTGGCACCCTGAAAAAGATATATATTGGGGGGCTGAAGATGAATGGCTTGGGGACAAGCGTTATGGCGGCACGCGCCAAGATCTTGAAAATCCATTAGCTGCCGTTCAAATGGGACTGATTTATGTTAATCCCGAAGGCCCAAATGGAAATCCAGACCCGCTTCTGTCCGCACAGGATATTCGTGAAACATTTGCGCGGATGGCGATGAATGATGAAGAAACCTTTGCCCTGACCGCTGGTGGTCATACTTTTGGTAAAGCGCATGGCAATGGTCCAGCAGACGCGGTTGGTGCAGAACCTGAAGGTGCTCCTATCGAAGCGCAAGGCTTTGGTTGGGCAAGCACACACGCATCAGGCAAAGGCGTTGATACCATCACAAGTGGCATCGAAGGCCCATGGACAACCAATCCTATTCAATGGGATATGGGGTATTTGGAGTTGCTCTATCATAACGAATGGGAGCTTACAAAGAGCCCTGCTGGTGCACATATCTGGCACCCTGTTAATCTGGATGAAAAATATATGGCACCTGAAGTCGATGGTAGTGGCAAGAAAGTTATGCCAATGATGACCACTGCTGATATGGCGATGAAGATGGATCCCGCTTATCGTGCGATTGGTGAGCGGTTCCTAAAGGACCCAGAAGCTTTTGGTGAGGCGTTTGCTAAAGCGTGGTTTAAGCTACTTCACAGGGATATGGGGCCAAAGTCTAACTATGTAGCTGGGGATTTCCCTGCCCAAGATTATATCTGGCAAGACCCTATCCCGGCTGGCAAAACCCTAAGCGATGCTGAAGTCAGCAAAATCAAAGATCAAATTGCGTCTTCAGGCCTGTCTGTTCAGGAAATGGTTGAAACCGCTTGGGCCTCTGCTTCAACTTACAGAGATTCTGATAAGCGTGGCGGTGCTAATGGCGCTCGGATCAGACTGGCTCCGCAAAAAGGCTGGGCGGTTAACAACCCTGCCCAACTGGCAAAAGTGCTGAATGTCTATGCTGGTATCGCTGATTCCACTGGGGCAAGCATGGCGGATATTATTGTTTTAGGCGGTGCCGCAGGTATCGAAAAAGCATCTAAGGCCAACGTACCAGTAACAACCGGACGCGGTGATGCTACCCAAGACCATACGGATCTGGATTCTTTCGCTGTGCTTGAGCCTAGAGCCGATGGGTTCCGCAACTATCTTGAAAAAGAGTTTGCAGTTAGCCCAGAAGAACTGATGCTTGATAAAGCCCAGCTTTTGGGTTTAACCCCGGCAGAAATGACCGTACTTGTAGGCGGTATGCGTTCCCTTGGGATCAGCGCCACTGGCGATGGGGTCTGGGGTGATGGCAATAGCCTTGATAACAGCTGGTTCAAAACTCTCTTGGATATGAGTGTGGCTTGGAAATCCACAGGCTCGAACAGCTATCAGGCTGAAGATCGGGCAACAGGTAAGCCCGTCCGCAAAGCTAGCCGGATTGATCTGGTCTTTGGCAGCAATTCAGAACTTCGTGCCATTGCCGAAGTCTATGCCCAAGACGATAATCATGACAAGTTTATCAGCGACTTTATCGCAGCTTGGAATAAGGTAATGAATGCGGATCGTTTTGATCTGATGTAAATGATCTTAGATATCACATTATTGTGGCGCATCTTTCGGGATGCGCCATTTTTTATAGGTCACTCTGAAACGAGAAGACGCTTAAAAAGCTTCGTCGCTAAATACACCCCAAAGATAGCGTTTTTGAATCCAACCGCGTTGGCGGCCAGATTCAATCCGGCACCAGTCCGCATCACAGACAAGCAACTCAATCACCGCCCCTTTTTCAGCCAAAGCCACCACCGGTGAAGACGCTGCCGCATTTTCCATAACATTGACGCCACTGGCGGTTACCATGGCCATGCGTTTTAAGGACAAGGTTGAGGAATGCATCCAGCCCTTTGTGCCATCTAAATCCACCACTTCCCGCCAGACATCAAACTCACGTACCACTTTAAGCGGCATGCCCTCGCGCTGATAAACATAGGTGATGGGGTATTTTATGCCGGGGCCAGTTCGCATATGCACTTTATCGGATTTGAGGGTCATAAACCGCGGCAAGGGTTGGCCTGTTCCTTGTATAGTGATGCGTGCCTCTTGGGCATGAGCGGAATAAGAGGTCAGAGCTATGCCGCTAATCCCCATGAATAGCCCAATCCAGAGGCTAATCAATATCCGTATTCCTAGTTTCACGACGCAATCCCTATCTTAAGGTTTCTTTCTACATATTGTGATAAGCGGAACAACGGATATGATCAAGCTGAAAGCATATATTTAGAAAGCGAGATGTTATGAGGCTTTGCCTCTACCTTTTACAATGCTATTGTATTGGAAATGGGGTTGCTAGAGGGATAGGCAGTAATGGCACGTCAGGATCAAATGGTAATTTTAACACGCAAATTGCCGGACAATGTCGAAACGCGGATGCGTGAGCTGTTTAATGCTGAGCTCAATCAGTCAGATGTTCCACTTGATCAGGCGCAATTGATTGATGCAATGCAACGGGCCCATGTTTTGGTTCCTACCGTTACTGATCGGATTGATGCTGATGTCATCGCAGCAGCTGGCCCACAGTTGAAACTGATCGCTTCCTTTGGCACTGGGGTTGATCATATTGATCTTAAAGCGGCACGAAGAGCTGGCATTATCGTTACCAATACCCCTGGCGTTCTGACGGAAGACACCGCAGACGTGGTGATGTCGCTGATCCTTTCTGTTCCTAGGCGCTTGGCTGAAGGTGATGCCTTGCTGCGTAGCGGTGAATGGAATGGCTGGGCACCTACAGGCATGCTTGGGCATCGAATTAATGGTAAACGTCTTGGTATTATTGGTCTTGGCCGAATCGGTCAGGCCGTTGCGCGCCGTGCCCGCAGTTTTGGCATGTCCATTCATTACCATAACCGTCATGCGGTTCACCCTGAGATTGAACAAGAATTAGAGGCAACATACTGGAAAGATTTGGATCAGATGTTGTCGCGGATGGATATTATTTCCATCAATTGCCCCTATACGTCGGCAACCCATCACTTGTTGTCGCGCGATCGGTTAAAAAAAATGCCTAGCCATGCGTATTTGGTCAATGCGGCGCGTGGCGGCATTGTTGATGAAGAAGCCCTAACCGATTTATTAGCAAATAATCAGATCGCTGGTGCGGGACTGGATGTTTATGAAAAAGAACCTGTTGTCACTGAAAAATTACTAACCATGCGCAATGTGGTTTTATTGCCGCATATTGGTTCCGCGACGATAGAAGGTCGATTAAGCATGGGTGATAAGGTGATTATCAATATCAAGACATTCCTTGATGGGCATTCCCCACCCGACCGGGTGATTGACGGGATGATCTAACCCCCACAGATAGGACAGTCTGGCCTTTTTTTTACATTAATGGTCTGCATGAAGTGATCTTTTCCCTCATACAGCATGAGCTTTCCGCATAAATCAGATCCAAAGGGCTGATCAGGCATCAGGCATTGTCGGATGACTTCCATAGCCATCAGGCTTCCTATGACCCCAGTGACAGGGCCAAGGATGCCAACCTCTGAGCATCGCGGCAACTGGCTTGCGGAGCTGATATCTGGAAAGATACAGGTAAAACAAGGCGAAGTCTCATCTAGCCCTGATCGGAAGCTAGATAATTGACCTTCCATCCTGCTTGCGCCGCCAAAGACCATGGTGGCCTTATTCTGATGACAAAAGCGATTAATCATAAGCCGCGTTTCCACACGATCAGTGGCATCAGCAACAATCAGCCCTGAGGATATGATTTGATCAGCCAATTTATCATCAAGCCAATCGTCACATGCCGTAATTTCAATAGATGGGTTGATCCGGCGGGCAAAGGCCGCGGCGGTACTGGCTTTGGGTTTGCCCAGATCATCCGTAGCAAAACACACCTGACGGTTAAGGTTTGTCATTTCTACCTGATCCCCATCAATGATGGTAATATGCCCTACCCCAGCAGCGGCAAGATAAAGCAAGAGCGGCGCCCCTAATCCCCCAGCACCGACCACAAGAACAGCGCTGTCTGCCAATTTTTCCTGATGCTCTTCGCTAACGCCGCTAAGAATTAACTGACGAGCATATCGGGCTAAATCATCATCATGGAGGGCCATGGCTTATCCCTTACCTGTTCCGGTTGAGCCAAAGCCACCAGCCCCGCGGTTGGTATCATCCAGCGTATCTGCCAGTTCTATCACCGCTTGCACCACAGGGGCGATCACCAGCTGCGCAATGCGCATGCCGCGTTGAATGATAACAGGTTCATTCCCTAGATGGATAAGCAAGACCATGACTTCGCCACGATAATCCGCATCAATAGTCCCAGGGGCATTGGCAATGGTGATACCGTGATGCCGTGCCAGGCCCGAACGAGGGCGCACTTGGCCCTCATATCCTTCTGGTATCGCCATCGTAAGGCCAGTGGCTATGGCTAGCCGCTCACCCGGTGCGATAGTGATATCTGCATCAATAGCTGCTAGCAAATCCATTCCTGCGGCTGACGTGGTTTGATATTCAGGCAAGGCGAGCCCATGGTAATGTGCCAGCGGCTTAATTTGTAAAATAGGGGCCTTGAATGTCATCGGTTAAACTCCGTGGCGATACGGTCTATCAAATGATTGGCGATCTCTTGCTTGCTGGCTTCGGGCCAAGCTTCGTTACCCATGGCCGTGATCAGATGCACCAAATTGTAGTCACTACCAAAGACAGGTGCATCCGCTTGCCCAACATCATTTGCTAACATCCAGTCTGCCCCCTTTCGTAACCGTTTTGCCATAGCATAATCAACAACATTTTCGGTTTCTGCGGCAAAACCGATGACGAGTCGTGGTCGCACTTGGTGGTGACTGATGGTGGCAAGAATATCAGGGTTTTGGCGCAAGGCTAATGTTGGTGCATCACCATCATCAGATTTTTTAATTTTTTGAGCGCTTTCATTAGCAACAGAAAAATCCCCCACCGCCGCCGCACAAATGGCGATATCTGATGGTAAAGCCGCAAGCGCGGCGGTTTCCATCTCGCGCGCGGTTTTCACAGACACTAGCGCAACCCCGCCGGGTGGTGGCTCATCCACAGGGCCAGAAATTAAGGTAACGATAGCCCCTTCCTTTGCCAAGGCAGCGGCAATCGCGTGTCCTTGTTTGCCTGAGGACCGGTTAGCAATATACCGCACAGCATCGATAGGCTCATGGGTGGGGCCAGAGGTCACTACGGCTTTTAAACCGTTAAGCCGACCGTTGCCAGGAAGCAGGGCTTCAGTAGCTGTGATGATATCTTTGGGTTCTGCTAATCGTCCTGCCCCATCCTCACCGCACGCCATATCACCGCTATCAGGCCCAACAAAGCGAACACCGCGCTGTTGCAGTAGCTTTTTGTTGGTCTGAGTGGCAGGATTTGCCCACATGAAAGGGTTCATGGCAGGGGCAATTAATACCGGCGCGCCTGTTGCCAGCAAAACGGTGCTAGCCAGATCATCCGCCAGGCCATAGGCCATTTTCGCCATAAGATTTGCCGTAGAAGGGGCAACAACCACAACATCTGCCTCACGGGCAAGCCGGATATGCCCCATTTCCGCTTCATCTGTTAATGAAAACAAA
>Ga0181557_1003493_pt1 | contig 15310 bp, 20 predicted proteins | sample 011ome_23_FD_148632 | JGI IMG/M metagenome (GOLD analysis project Ga0181557, IMG submission 148632) | Coastal salt marsh microbial communities from the Groves Creek Marsh, Skidaway Island, Georgia - 011506CT metaG (spades assembly) | ecosystem: Environmental > Aquatic > Marine > Intertidal zone... | reverse complement strand
GCAAAACTGTACGTGGGAACAAATTAAAATGTTTATAACACGTATGGGGCAAGGAAGTAAAGTAATCATCAACGGCGATATTCGTCAAACTGACCTTAATAACAAGAGTGGACTTGAAGATATAATCGACAAGATTGGCGAACTAGAAGGTGTTGGTGTTTGTAGATTAGGATATAGTGATATTCAACGTAATGGAATATTAGGAAGAATACTCAACGCATTGGAGAACTAATGCCTATTTATGATTATGAATGTAGAGACTGTGGAGCAGAAGTCAGTGACGTATTCCAAAAGGTTACAGACCCAGAACTAACCGTATGTCCGAAATGTTTTTCGGAATCTGGATTATTTAAAGTCATTACCGGCGGGCTTCACGGTTTCATGGCGGGAAGCAATACCATAGGAAGTATTGCCGATAGAAATACAAAGTTGAACAAGGGTAGAATCAATGAGATGGAGGCGATGAAAAAAGAGCGCAATCCAGAACCCAAAAAACCTTGGTATCAAACTCAAGGCAATAAGTCTATGAAGGATATAAATAAAATGACGGACAAACAAAAAGCCAAATACATAATGGGGGGAGATTGATGGATTACATTAATAATTTACCTGAATTTGAAAGTGCGCAAGTAAAAAAAGAATACGTTTATTTTAATAAACACGGAAAAGAGATTGATAATGATGTAGATAAAGTTTATGCTCAGGTAACAATTCAAAACAATAAAGAATCTTACCAAATTATTACCTATCAAAACGCGCTACTAGACCCTATGGGTAAATACCAAAAGAGGCAAGCGTACCTTGAAACCAAAATGAAAAAGGTAAACAAGCAAACATTCAACTATTATCTTACTTACTTACAAACCAATAATTCTATTTATTTAACAAGAGCAAACAGGAGTTACCAAAATGGCTAAGACCGGACCTTTAGGAGATGTGGAAAAATTTTATATTGAAAATAAATTTCAAGATTACACTGTAGAACAATTAGCTAAAAAATTAAATAGGCCCAAAGCTACGATTGAAAAACATGTAGAAGTAGCAAAAGAAAAAAGGCTTCACGAGCCAGACAACGGGAAAGAAACGCTGTTTGCTTCACATAGAGGATCTACAGTTATGACAAGAGCCGCATCAGAACTTGGCGATGAAATTATTAAAAATAATATTAGAAATAAAAAACCGAGTCAAAGATGCACAACCAGCATAAAGTAAATTTAGCAGAGTGGAAGAAAGCTCTGTTTTCAGATAAATCTGCCACATGGCTAATTATTACTTTGAAAAACGGCGAGGAACACTATATAAAGAATAGTGATGGCTGGCATCACGTAAAAGAGATTTGTGAAGATAAAGATACCTTTATTGGTATGCTGAGTTTACAGTTTAAATCTCACAGAGAAACTATTGATATATCTGATGTAGACGGTTTGTATTTTTCTAAATCCATAATTGGCATACTTGGTGGTGATAGCAAGCAAACATATACTATTGGAAAAATAAAGAATGGCGTTGTCCACAAATCAATGTGGTTAATTCCAGAATTAATTGTTGAGAAGGAATATGACGATGATGAATCAAGTTGCTTTGCAGAGTCAATCATTTATGACAAAGAGAAAACGAACTGAAAAAAGTAAGTACAAGCACAAGTCTACAGGCGATCACTGTACTTGCGCTTCATATTTAGCGGAAATGATGTGTTTACGGCTTGCGGAACATAAAAACGAAGGTAATCTTACATATAAATTTTGGAATAAGAAACCTTGGGACTGGACATTCAAGCAGCAATTATTTACCGCTAATTCTTTAATTAAAAAGTACGGGGAAGTGGCCGTTGTCAGGGCGGTCAATTCTCCTGCTTTATCTAAAGTGTTCTCGCTAAAGAACAAAAGAGTTGTGCCAGAAATAAACAGGCAATTGAAATTACTTGAACAGCGACCCGAACAAAAACAAGAACTGGATATAAAACAAGATCCAGTTGCTAGGAAGAAATCGTTTGGTAAAAAATCTAAATTAAGTAAAATTAGGAATATAAAGAAAGATGGCAAAGAAGAAAGCGAAAGCTAAATTTGACGACGATATTGTGAGCAATCAAATCATTGCGAAGTATGGGGACATAGTTGAAGAAGGAACAAAGGTATTAGCAGACCTACAAAACTTTAATGTTATTGGTATATCACCAGCATTGGACTTGGCTCTTGGTGGAGGTCTAAGGGAAGGTAGCGTGGTTGTTATGACCGGCGACCCTAAAACTGGCAAGACTACAACTTCGCTATACTTTGCGGCAAAAGCTCAGGCAGCAGGTAAAAATGTATTTTATTTCAATACCGAGGGAAGATTAACAAAAGAGAACTTCACTGGTATCAAAGGTTTAGATGCTAGTAAAATTAAGATCGTTCAAGCGACAGACAATCAACCCGTTGTGTCAGCAGAAACATTTCTTAACAGTATTGAAACGTATGTTAAAAACACTCCCAACTTTGTAGCGATTATTGATTCTGTATCTAATATGGTTCCGCAAGATGAGCTTGATGGAGATGTTCGCGGCGGCGTTAGGGCGCAACTGCCAAGACTTCTTTCTATGTTTTTCAAGCGAATCAGTAACGATGTAGCTAGAACCAAGTCGATATTAATTTTTATTACTCACAATATTGCTAATACTGGCGGCTCAAGATGGTCGCCAGCAAAGATGGCTGATGCCGGAAACATGCTTCAGTATCAAGCTGGAACCAATATGATTATCACGCACAGGGGTAAATGGGAAGAAACCGATGACGCTGGACATGACGTAGGACAGGTGGCTAACTGGGTGGTTAAAACTTCCGCTGCTGGCGGAAAACCAAACTCCAACGCAATGTCTTATATTAGGTATGGCATTGGGATTGATGAAGTTAGAGAGCTTTGCGAGATTGCGAATGAACTTACATTCGTAAAACAAGCCGGAGCTTGGTATACCATTACTACAGCTATAGAAAATAGAACTGACCCAATTATTAAATCATTACTTTTAAAAAATGAAGTAGATGTAGACAACCTAGAAGCTGTAGAAAAGTTTTTCAAATTCCAAGGTATGGCTAACCTAAGTAAATTCTTAGAACAAAATGAAGAGATACAACAATTCCTCTATCAAGAAATAAGAAATGTACTATGAAAGTTGTAGGTTTAAACGGTCGCGAGTACAATATAAATTTAAAGAAATATCTTGTAAAAAGAAATGACAAGACTGTTAAATCGAAGTATCATATAGCAGCAAGAGAACTTCTTGCCGACATGTTTAGTGGTTACACTGTTTTAGAAGAAGTAAAGTTGCCGGGATCAAGATGTCCCAGCAAAAAGTCCGCACTATTCTTAGACTTCTTTATTCCAACCCTCATGTTGGGTATTGAAGTTCACGGTAGACAGCACTATGAGTTTTGTAAATTCTTTCATAAAACTATGGCGGGGTTCTTACAATCTAACAAAAGAGATTTTATAAAGGAAGATTGGTGTGAGTTAAATGGCATAGAGTTAATTGTTCTTAAATACTCAGATAGCATAGAAGATTGGAGAAATCAAATTGACAGCCGCTGAAAGATTAAAACAATTTTTAGATGGTATTGATTCGTATATCACCGCTAAGAATATAACGCCAACAAAGTTTAATGCAGAATTTGCGATGGCGGAAACATTGTCTTTAGATAATATGGAAAAGCTAACGCAAGATGAATGTTTTGGCTATGCTTATCAACTCATGCAGTATGTAGATCATGTTGCTACAGAGCGCGCTCAGTGTGAGAATGTAATTCGTTGGTGTGAAAACTCATTACAAAGTATTATATCTGAACAGTTATCTAGCGGTGTGTGGGATACATACGCAAAGCATGAAACTAAAGTCGCAACAATTCTTAGGAATGATGATTTGGCGCACAAAATTAACGAATGGAAATTAACTGCTCAAGGAAGGCTTGAAAATATCAAGGCTAGAGAGTATAATATCAGAAGAAAGGCAGACATACTTTTTGAAAAAGGCAAAAGGAAATGATAGATAAAGATCTACTAAACAATTTGACCGTTGAGCAAAAGCAAGCACTACTTGACCAGCTTATGAACAGCTTGGCAGAACCAAAACAACAAGAGGTTGCCGTAGAAGAGCCTAAACAAACTACAGATGATAAAAATGATTTTACTATGCATAAAACTACTAAACCGAGAGGAAGGAGAGAACCCGTGAAGTTCAAAAAGAACACTTGGCAAGACGATGGACTTGAGTTTCAAGATATTGAAACGCCTCAAACAAAGAGGACTCCAAGAAACAGAAAGAAGCCACAAAAAGCAAGTGTCGAATGTCATGTTTGCGGTAGAGAATTTCAACTAAATGCTACCTTAGTTTACGGAGAGTACCACAGGTGTAACCGATGCGGCGGTAAATAATAATGACTAAAATATTGCAGGATTTGGGCGCAGAAAGAGCAGTTCTTGCTGGTCTATTCGCTCACGGTCTAGAGTCATACATTGAGGTGTCTGACATTCTAGACTACAACAGCTTCGCTGACCAAAATAATCAAATAATCTACAAGTGTGTGGATAAGATTTTTTCAAGCGAAGCGCAGGTTGACATAGCTTCACTTATTTCCGCAGCTGAAAAGCTAGGATTCTCTGAGTTCTTTAAAGACAAAAGAGAGCTTGGTTACATTAAATCGCTGATGGATTTCCCAGTAAAGAAAGATAATATCTTATACTTTGCTGCGCAGATTAAAAAGTTTGAAATCGCCAGAAAGATTAAAAGTCTATCAAAGCAAATATCTTTTGATGTAGACCAAATAAATGGCGATGAAGATATTGATGAAATTATTTCTATTATTGAAAACCCAATCGTAGAATTTCTAAAAGAAGATAATGCTAGTAATAAACCAGAAAAGATTGGAGAGGGTCTAGATGAATATCTTGAGTTCTTGGTTGAGAATAAATGCGATCAACTTGGGATACCAACTGGTTTTGATAGATATGACGCTGCCATCGGTGGTGGTTTGCGGCGTAAGTGTGTAGACTTAATATCCGCTAGACCAAAGGTGGGCAAGTCTGTATTTGGCGACAATGTAGCTATCAATGTTGCTAGACGTGGGATTCCCGTTCTCATGCTAGATACGGAGATGAGCAAAGAAGATCACTACAATAGAATCCTAGCTAGTCTAAGCAAAGTTCCAATTAATGATATATCAACCGGCTCGTTTGATAAGAATGAAGAGCAGTACATAGCTGTTATAGAAGCTGCGGAAGAAATAAAAAGAATTCCATATACTTATGTGACTGTTGCTGGTATGCCATTTGAGTCAATCTTAAATGTTATCAAGCGATGGGTGTTACAGGAAGTCGGAACAGACGAGAACGGTAGAACAAATGAATGTTTAGTTGTTTATGACTATTTAAAACTAATGTCATCTAGTTCTATTACTAATAACATACAAGAATATCAAGCTCTTGGTTTTCAAATTACCAACCTTCATAACCTTGCTGTTAAATATGACTTTGCCTGCCTGTCTTTTGTTCAGTTGAATAGGGATGGTATCACTAAAGAATCAACGGATGCTGTTAGCGGATCTGATAGACTTATTTGGTTATGTACCTCATTCTCTATCTTTAAAGAAAAGTCAGCAGAGGAAACGGCAGAAGATGGTCCTCGCGCTGGTAATAGAAAACTTGTACCTATAGTTTCACGACATGGACCGGGTATGCACGATGGAAATTATATTAATTTAGAAATGAGTGGTCAACACGCATTATTAACAGAACTTAGAACTAGAGATGAGCTTTTGGCAACCGGAGGTGTCGATGCTCTCGAAGGTGCTGAACTACCTTTTGATGAGGACAACGATGAGTAAATATGAAGGCGTGTTTAATGGCGGTCCTGAACATGGACAAAGATACCCGTTCCCAAAGAATCAAGAAATAATTGAAGTAACTAAAGTATATGACAGCGGATTAACAACCGTATCTAAATATGCTAGAAGAAGAGTAGAAGGCAATGTAATTTATTACGAACTCATGGAAGAGAAGTTCTTAAAATACGCAAGTCACCTCGAAAGAAATGGTTTAAAGTGAGTATAATTCCACTGTCTATTGCGACCGTATGCTACATCATAACAGCATATAGTAATTTGAAGCAGCGTGATTACCCGCACGCCTTTGTTTGGTTTTCCTATGCCCTCGCCAACTGTGGACTACTTTGGTATGAATACGACAAAACAAAAGCTTGACTTAAATAAAGTTCAAGAAATTGTATTTAAAGATTTAGCTCTGCTTCTAGATGACCTAGAGTTGAGTTATAAATTAAAGAATAACAATATAATAATGCCATGCCCAATTCATCAGGGAGACAACGAGAACGGACTCTCTATCTCCCTATCATATAAAAATTGGAGATGTTGGACTAGAGGTTGTCATGAAGACAGTAGTGTTAACATATTTGGCTTCCTACAATCATTGTTTAGAGAGCGCGGAGAAGATTGTGAATTTTCAGATGCGCTTAGATATATTTGTAAACTTTATAAAATAAGAAGCGAGTATAACTCTAAAGAAAAAGAGATTGAAGATCCATATAAAGAGTTTGGTGAGTTTGTAGAACTATTTAAAGATAGCGTGATAGACGAACTCAAAGAAATTGAGAGCGTTAAAACTTGCGGTAGCTCGCCCTACTTTGAGTCAAGGGGTTTTAGCGAGCAAGTACTAAAGCGATTCGATGTAGAGGATTGTCTAGAAAAATACTCTCAAATGAAAAATAGATCAATTATTCCCGTTCACTACCGCTATAATAAGGTAGGATTCATAGCGCGCGCCACGAAAGATTGGCAAGTGCCAAAGTATTTATTTTCTGACGGGTTTAAAAAATCTAACTTCCTTTACAACTATGACGATGCCGTAGCCAACTCTCAAGAAAGTCATACGCTATTTGTTGTAGAGGGGCAGGGCGATGTGTGGAGATTGTACGAGGCTGGCGTAAAAAATGTCGTCGGCCTGTTTGGTAAAGATGTGTCAAAGCAGCAGAAAACACTACTTATAAATTCAGGTGCTACAAATTTAGTTATACTAACAGACAACGATCAAGCTGGCCGCGAATCTAAAATAAAAATACAAAGGGAACTATTTAGATTATTTAATTTAAAGTTCCCAAAAATTATTGGTAAAGACATTGGTGACATGTCTGTGGACTCAATACAAGAAAACATTCTTACAAGTGTAAAGGGTATGTATTAATGATTATTGGTATTTCTGGTAAAAAACAAGCCGGTAAAACAACTGTTGCTAACATTATTCATGGTGAAGTTCTAAAAAACAAAGAGCTTATTATAGACTATAATATAAACGATAAAGGCAAACTTGTAATCAATACCACAAACTCTCTTGGTAAACAAGGGTGGGGTGAATTTGACATTGAGCGCAAAGATGAACAGTTCATAGAGTATGCTCACTATAATATGTGGCCTTTTGTAAAAGCATACAACTTTGCTGACTCCTTGAAGGACATGTGTATCAATCTATTTGGATTTACATACGAGCAGGCATATGGAACTAACGATCAGAAAAACCAAGTATTAGATCATATCAGATGGGAAGATATGCCAAGGTTTCAAAATATGAAACTAATGAAAAAGATGCCTATAGACGCAAGGAAAAGCTGGGACTGGCGCGAAGGCGAAATGACTGCGCGTGAGTTTATGCAGTTCTTTGGAACTGACATTATGAGAAAAATACACAACAACGTATGGGCAAATGCCTGTATAAATAAAATCACAAAAGAAGGTAGTGATCTTGCTATTATAGCAGATGTTAGATTTCCTAATGAAGTTGAGGCCATCAAAAAAGCGGGTGGCAAAGTATTGAGATTGGAGAGGAATGTTCATGAGGACGACCATGACAGCGAAACCGCGCTAGATGTGGACAACTATGACCATTCTAATTTCTGGCATGTGCTAGACAATAGGGAGATGACTATTCAGGATACAATTACTGAAGTCAAATCTCTATTGGAGCAAATTTAATGATAGTGACTTATATAAGGTCGTCTAGTTATAATAATTATGATTTCTGTCAAATGCAGTATTTCCTAACCTATGTATTAGGTTGGCGATCTGACAGTGGCAAAAAAGCAGACATGGGAACTATGGCGCACAAAGTCATGGAGATTATGGCTGGCCTAAAGAAATTCCAACAAGATAATCCACGTAGAAAATTCCTAGAAATAGAAGATGATAAGTGTGGGAAAATAAGGATTGGTAAAGATAGGTTATTTCTAGACGAGTTTGTTGACGAAATGACCGAGCTTGCTATCAATAAATACGCAGAGGATTCAAAACATAAGTTTTATCGTGCTGATAGAAAAGCGGTCAGAGACACAGTTGAGACATTCTTAACCCATTCTGATGGACTGTTTGACCCCAGAAAAAGAAACATTTTTCATCCAGAGGCGCACTTCGACATACCGATTGAAGAAGATTGGGCTAAGTTTGAATATGAAATCAACGGAGAAATAGTCAAGGGTCAATTAGCAATCAAGGGAACTATTGACTTGACAACATTGCTAGATGATGATACAATTGAGGTTGTTGACTGGAAAACTGGTCGTCGTATGGATTGGGCGACAGGAGAGGTTAAAGATTACAAAAAACTAGAGAATGATGCGCAATTACTATTATATTTTTATGCTATTTCTAGGGTTTACAAACAGTTTCCCAATAGGATAATGAGTATTTTCTTCTATAAAGACGAAGAAGGAAAAATTGACCCCAAGCCATTTAGCATCTGTCTTGGGCCAGAAGATGAGAAAAGATTTCTAGAAAAGTTGAGAAAAAGGTTTGAGGAAATTAAAGCCAACATAGATCCAAAGCCGATGGACCCAACTAGGAATAGTTTCAAATGTAAATATCTGTGTCATTTCTATAAGAATAACTGGGAAGGCTCAGATGATAATATGTGTATATATATAGAGAAGAAGTTAAAGAAGGACGGCTATGATAAAACCGTCAAAGATTGTACTTGTAAAGGTTTTTCAATAGGTTATTATGAGGCACCGGGATAATGTTTAATCATATTCATATTGGTCGTAGGGCATTTTTACAAACCAGCATGTTTGCTGCTGCTGGCACACAGTTTGCTTTTGGTGAGCAGAAGCATTATGAGAGCATTGAAGGTAATGCTAAAAGCACTATCTTTATCTACCTCCCCGGAGGTATCTCTGCTCAGGAGTCCTTTGACCCCAAAACCGTAGCACCGCTAGAATATCGCGGTTCTATGCAGGCAATTAATACGAATGTTCCCGGAATCCAGATCAACGAGCGACTACCAAAAACCGCTCAGGTGATGGATAAACTAACAATTATTCGTAGTATGACCCACGGAGAGGCAGCTCATGAAAGAGGAACCAACAGTGTCTTTACAGGATATAAGCCGAGTCCAGCACTACAATATCCGTCAATGGGGTCTGTTGTATCTCATGAGTTTGGGGATCGCAATAACATCCCCGGATACATTTGCCTACCCGAAAAACCAAATGAATTTGCGGGAACAGGATACCTAAGCAACGCATATGCTCCATTTGCTCTAGGTTCCGATCCCGCTGCGGATAACTTCCGAGTTAGAGATTTGTCTATCAATATTACAGATGAACATTTTTCTAGAAGAAGAAACCTCCTAAATATTGTAAATAAAAATCTAAATGATAGAACTAATGCTGACACAGTTGCGGCAATGAATAAATTCTACGAGAAAGCATACGATCTCGTAGGTAGTCAGCACGCCAGAGATGCTTTTGATCTTGAAAAAGAAGATCCAAAAGTTCGTGACCGATATGGCAGGAATACTGCCGGAGCAAGAATGTTGATGTCCAGAAGATTGGTAGAAGCAGGTGCTAGATTTGTAACGATGACTTATGGTGGATGGGATATGCACCAAGACATCTTCAGTGGAATTAATTCCCAAATCCCACCGTTTGACCAAGCTTTCTCGGTTTTGATACAAGACCTTTCAGAACGAGGACTTCTGGATTCAACTCTTGTTTGTGTTGTTTCAGAATTTGGAAGAACGCCAAAGATTAACAAAGACGCAGGACGCGACCACTGGCCTAAAGTATTCAGTTCGCTGCTTGCTGGTGGTGGTATCAAAGGCGGAATGACTTACGGGACGACAGATGCTACTGGTACAGAACCAGAAGATAATCCTGTAACAATTCCCCATTGGGCAACTACAATTTATCACCAAATGGGAATAAATGCAGATAAAGAACTCATGGCTCCCGGCGATAGACCTATTGAAATCGTAGACTTTGGTGAAGTTATTCAGGATATTATTGCATGATAAACAGAAGACATTTTATGGAACATGTTGGAGGACTGGCAACATTATCAACTGCCTCCTCATTATTTGGTCAGACCATTATTGATAATCAAGACGATTTAATCAAGAATGAAAAGGCCGCTATTCTTATTTGGCTTGGCGGTGGTCCTCCAACTATTGATATGTGGGATTTGAAAACCGGTGCTACTGGTGGTCCGAACAGGGCGCTTAGTACAACTGGTGACTTTCAAATCAACGAACTGATGCCATCACTTGCTAATCTTGGACAAGACTTCTCCTTGATTAGAACGATGATGACAAGAGAAGCAGATCACATGCGCGGATCGTACTATATGCACACAGGATTTAAACCAAATCCAAATATGGTACATCCGTCTATTGGTTCTGTAATTTCTTATGAACTATCTCAAGGACGAGATTACTTAGAAATTCCTCCATTCTTTTCTGTTAATACGGGAAGTTTGGGTGGTGGATTCCTTGGTGCGTCTTGGAATCCATTCGTTGTAAGTTCAAATGGTCAGGTTAGAAACCTTGGAGACAAAGTTGACAACCAAAGACTCATGGCACTTGCCGCTATTGAAACTGGATTTACAAAAAGAACAAACAGTGATATGGCAAAATATCATCAACAAATGATTGAAAAAACAATTTTGACCAATACCTCACCCCAGATGAAGGCGTTAAAACCTACTGACGAACCTCAAAATGTCATTGACGCTTATGGCGATACGGCATTTGGAAGGAGTGCGCTGATGGCAAGAAGATTGATTCAGCGTGGAGTTCCTTTTGTAGAGGTTGGTTTTGGGGGTTGGGACTTGCACCAAAACACTCACGAAACTTTGTCAACAAAACTTCCAGAAGTAGACAAGGTTGTTTCCAGTCTGATCTTAGATTTGAAACGACTTGGTATGTGGGATAATGTTGCCATTGTTATGATGGGTGAATTTGGTAGAACGCCAAGGATCAACCAGAACGCTGGACGAGATCACTGGGCGAAGATTTGGTCAGCATTTGTGTCGGGTGGATTACTTAAAGGAGGTCAAGCCATTGGTTCTTCCTCGTCGGATGGAACTGAAATAGACAGCGGTGAACCGTATGCAGCAGAAGATGTGATGATGACAGTGTGTCACGCACTAGGTATTGATACCGAAAAAAGCTATACGGCAAAGAATGGTCGCCCAATGAGAATAGCTAACAATGGTAAAATTATAAAGGATATAACATTATGAGAAATTTAATCTTGGCAGTTTTGTTTTTGACATCTACAATCGCGTTGGCAGACGATAAGAAACCACAAAGACCAGAGAGGCCACAGGCAGGGCATAGTCAACGTGGGCATCATCCACATGGCGCTCATCAGTATCACAGACCGCTATACCATCAGTATTACAGTAGAAATCCAGTAGGTTATAGACCATATATTCAGTGGTTGCCAAGTGGATTTAGTTTAAATATTGGGCGAGCAACAGTCAGTCCAGATCGTCGTCACGTTAGATTCGGCATTGGTGCTGGATTCTACCATGCGCCCAGAGTTCACACTTTTAACTTTCAGAGAGGAAGATAATGCCTATCCCATCTAAGAAAAAAGATGAAGATAAAACCGCCTTCATGAGTCGCTGTATGAATGATCCAACAATGAAGTCTGAATATTCTAATAACGATCAAAGAACCGCTATCTGTATTAGTAAGGCAACAGAAGGTCTTGACTATGTAGAAGCTGGAGACTTCGCTCATTACTTTAATACTTATGGTTATACGGAAGAAATCACAGAAGATAACTTCTACGTACCTGAAGAATCAGAGTATGAGGACTGGGGAGAAGAAACCCAAGAATGGGATTGGGCTGCTGAACGCCCCGGTCTCTGGGAAAACATTCGCAAGAAAAAAGAACGCGAAGGTAAAAACTACAAACCCGCCAAAAAAGGCGACAAGGATCGTCCTGATCCTGAATCATGGAAAAAGGCGCAATCTTTGTGGAAGCAAGCCGTTGCTGAATACGACGAAGGTCAAATGCAACGCGAGCAACTCATGAAGATGCACCACCAACTTATGGAGATCGAGGAATACCTTGAAGGTGTAAAATTTGAAGATTGGACGAAGGATATGATTTCTAAAGCAGAAATTTATATTCAAAATATTTACGACTTTGTAGAAGCGCGTAAATCAGAAGAAAGTTATGCTTCTTTTGAATACGAAGATACTAAAACTGGCGAAGTATATAGATATAACAAAAAGGGTATTTATAAAAAAGACGGTAGGTTTTTAGTATTCAAAGGAAAAGCGGAACTACATTATACTCAGTCTGCGGAATATCAGGGGCGCAAAGTTCAACTTGGTAAACCATTTAGAACTCCCGGTGGACCAAAGAAAAGTGCGGTCTATGTTAAAAACGATAAAGGTAAAGTTGTGATCGTTCGTTTTGGTGATCCAAATATGAAGATCAAGAAAAGTGATCCCGGTCGCCGCAAAAACTTCAGGGCGCGTCATAACTGTGACAATCCCGGCCCTCGCTGGAAAGCAAGGTATTGGTCATGTAGAGCTTGGTAGGAGGTAATCATGCACAACATTCAAGCTGGTAAGATATATCGTATTAAAAATCAAGAGAAAAAGGGCGCAGCAAACGATCATTACAATATGATTGTTGTAGAGGATAGCACTGGAAAACTTGAGGAATTACTTTTCACTGACTCTGATGTGCTAAAAGCAAACATTAGAGCAAAAAGAAATAAAGAAGATATTCCAAAATACCGAATCATAACTTATAATGGTGGTATAGCTTACTGGCTTGGGTTGTTACTGGTTGCGGCTTGCGCTGGAGTCATAGGCTATTTTGCCAAAAACTCAGGATTATTTTAATACCACTTTATGCGAATAAAAAGAAATGAAAAGAAACCTATTTATATGGATACCCAAGACTTCTGGCACATCATTTTATGAATCTTTATCTGGTCAAGATTCTTCATTCAGACTTGAGTTAGACTCTAAAATAAAAATAAAAAATGGAACACATGGACACATAAAAGTTGACTTGATATATAACAAGGAAGAATTAGAGGAATTTAATATTTTTACCATAGTAAGAGATCCATATAGTAGGTTTATATCACTGTTTGAATATTTAAAAGTAGCTAATAGAATTAAAAAAGACATTACGATACATGACTTCATAGAACTTATCAAAAAAGGAATCTCTCCCGTTGGAGAATACAATAGTGCTGGATTGTCACAATGTAACCCTCAAGTAGATTGGATAAAAAACATAAACAAAGTTAAGATTTATAAATTTGAAGACATGCACGAACTATATTCGGATTTTAATATTGAGAAAATGTGGAAGAATAGAAGTGTTTTTCGTCCATATCAAGAATATTACACATCTGATGTTGAAACGTTTGTAGAAACATACTATAAAGAAGATTTTAATTTATTTAACTACAACATGAAATCAATTTAAAACAAACCCTTGATAACATTTACAATACCGCACTATATCTAACGAGGTTTCGGCCTCGTTTTTTTATTTTGATATTGAAAAATTGACTTCGCGCACGTATAATATATTGAATTAAACATTGACAGGAGATATTGAATGAGTTGGTTTCCATTATTGAATTACACGCATTACTCGCTTCTTCGTGGCTTCTCTAAGCCAAGCGAGTTAGTATCTGAATGTAAACGCCGTGGCTATAAGGCTTGCGGCATAGCTGACTACAAATCTATTTCTGGTGCCGTTTCCTTTTATTCGGCTTGTAAGAAAAATGACATCTTCCCAATTATTGGGTGTAGCTTTGACGATTTTAGTTTGTTTGCCAAAAATAAAAATGGTTGGTACGAGTTGATTGAGCTTGTGTCATCAATTAAAGATGAAGAAGTAGACGCAAAACTCTTACAGCAAGCAGAAAAAAGCGACAACCTTTTTAAAGTATCGCCAAGCGATGAGACTCCAGAATCTTTTTATGTTCACAAAGAAGATGCCGAGCTACACAGAATTCTATTATGCTCTAATCTAAAGTGCGTAATGGCTAAGGCAAAATCCATAACAAAAGACACAGAACTACAAAGATTCTTTGATTCTGATAATTTTTACTTGAAAGATATTAAAGACCACAGTAATACATTAGATAGAATATTAAATGAATGTGAAGAATACAACATTCTTAATAATCCAATGCTCCCCAGTTTCCCATGTCCTAACGGCCAATCCGAAGAAGAATATCTTAAAAAACTAGCCAGAAAAGGCTGGTCTGAAAAGTTAGCTAAGAAAATTAAGAAGGGTTCACGGGAATGGGAAATTTATGGGGAGAGATTTAATAATGAGTTTGAGGTAATCAAAGAGGCTAATCTATTTGGTTATTTCTTGATTGTTAGTGATATCATTCGCCATGTTGAAAGTCGCGGTTGGATGGCTGGTCCGGGTCGCGGCTCTGCGGCTGGATGTCTGATTTCATACCTTATAGGAATCACTCAAGTTGACCCAGTTGAATTTGATTTGATTTTTGAGAGATTCTATAACTCTGGTAGAAATAGTGATGGTAATATTTCGTTGCCCGATATTGATATGGATGTTCCAGCAGGCAAAAGAGACGATGTTATTGACTACCTTAGAAAAACCTATGGTGCGGAAAGGGTTAGTCAGATGTTAACATTTGGTAGACTACAAGGAAGAAGTGCTATCAAGGAAGTGCTTCGTGTCTATCAGGCTTGTGGATTTTCTGAAATGAATGAAATCACAAAGGTCATTCCAGATGAAGCTGCTATTTCTGACCAGTTATCACAAATGGATGATGACGAACGATCTATTATCCGGTGGGCGCTATTAAACAATCCAGAAGATTTGAGGGGTTATTGTTTCATTAACGACAGTGGAGAACTTGAGGGCGATTACGCTGATATGTTTGAAAAAGCTATAAAAATTGAGGGGACATTTAAGACCCAAGGTAAACATGCTGCTGGTGTTGTTATATCAGCAGAACCTCTACATAAAGTTTGC
>Ga0181557_1003490_pt1 | contig 15315 bp, 12 predicted proteins | sample 011ome_23_FD_148632 | JGI IMG/M metagenome (GOLD analysis project Ga0181557, IMG submission 148632) | Coastal salt marsh microbial communities from the Groves Creek Marsh, Skidaway Island, Georgia - 011506CT metaG (spades assembly) | ecosystem: Environmental > Aquatic > Marine > Intertidal zone... | reverse complement strand
AGGTGGATTTAGCCATTAAAGAAATTAGCTTAATTGCAAATTGAATTAATCACTTTTCTCTTTTTCAAATTCTTTTAAGTATCTTTCATAATCTTCCCACTCATGGGGAGTTCCAGCTCTGGGTCTCTGAATATTGCTTGCACGTTCAAGGGCTTTAGTGGAAAGCTTGCTAGGGTTTTCTTTAAAAATTTTTCTAAATGTCTGTTGAATTAAGTTTTTCATCTTTCAATAATCTTTATTAGCTTTTTCATGAAGCGCTTTAAAGTTTTTGCGGAATCTTTTTCATTAAAAGCTTCAACGATCTCCGAATGCGAGTAACCATCCCAAAAAGTTATTTGATGAAAATCTTCATGCTTTATTAGCTCTATGGAAGCAGAGTCTGGATTACCTGAATCTATTATATAAATTGAAATTTGTTTTTCATCCAGCTTCATGCCGATGTTTTGATAACTAGAAAAATATGATTTATAAAGATTTTCAACTCTTTGATTGAAGCTAAAAGACGGCATTACACACTTGAATCCAACTGAGTTATTTAGAAGATGTAGAATCCCTCAAATTTTTAATCTTCTCTAAACTAATCCTATCTTTTAAGCTCATCACTAAAGCTGCAATGGATAAAACCAAGATTGCAGTTGCTTCTCCCAACACAACAAAAGCATCCATTTCTTTACTTTGCATAACTATCAGCCTACAAAGTGCTGTAATAGCAATAATGATTGGCAAGGTCACAGGAATTCTGTTGGTGCTGTAAAAAGCTCCAACCATTCCAATGATTTCAACATATATAAATAACATGAATAGATCAGGTAGAGTGATCGCTTTAGCCAAGAACATGTCATATATATATAGGGCTGATGCTATGCAAGTGGCAATGCCAATAATAGCTAAGAGCAATTTCTCACTCGCAATGGTTGTCCAATGCAATCTTTTATCAAGTTGAGATTGTTTATTTTCCATGTCTTAATCATACCAAATGAATCTTGAATTAAAGATATTTTTTAATTTTTTGTTTTTTTTCAAGTTAGAATTTTATGAATAAATATTTATTTTTAGTAAGCTAGAATAAGTGAATTAATTTTTAATAGATCTTAAGGATGATACTTACAAACAAAAAAAGAATTGAAAGGTTTGTCAGCAATGGATGGTGGGGAGAAGATACCTTATATTCTATATTTCAAGAGGCTTTGAATGCATGCAGCGATCAGGAAGCCTTAGTTGATCCAGAAAATCGTCTAGTAATTACAGGCGATATTCCTCAGAGATTATCTTTCAAGGAAATCAATGTGATTGTTGAGAAATATGCAGCCATTTTCTATGAAAAAGGTCTTCGGAAGGATGATATTGTTATTATTCAATTGCCCAATGTTGTAGAGCTACCCATGATTTATTTGGCTCTATCAAAACTTGGAATAATCTGCTCCCCTATTCCTATGCAATATGGAGCGTTTGAAATTGCCAGTATTGTCAATGAAACTAATCCAAAAGCTTTTATTAGCATTGCATCATTCAATGGCAAGGCTCATGCCAAAGAATTGATCTCAAGTTTCACCAATGGTGAGATTAAATTTTCATTGGGTGAAGCCGAACACTTCATTGACTTAAATTCATCAGAACCTGGAAGTGAAACAATGAAAAGTCAGCAAGCATATGCACAAGATAATCCCATTTCAGCAAACGATATTTTTACTATTTGCTGGACCTCTGGCACTACAGGAACTCCCAAAGGAGTCCCAAGAAGTCATAACTTATGGTTGCCAATGGCTAAAGCTGCTGCATTTGTCTCAAATACAGAGGAGGGTGATGCATTGCTCAATCCATTTCCAATGATCAATATGGCCAGCATAGGGGGCTTCTTGTTTAACTGGCTCTTATGCAAGGGAAAACTTGTTCAACATCATCCATTTGACCTCAATGTTTTTTTAAATCAAATTTCCAATGAAAATATTAAATATACAATTGCTCCTCCTGCAATTATGAATATGCTTCTAAATAATCCAGCCATACTTGATCAGCAAGATTTAAGCAGCTTAAGATGTATAGGCTGCGGAGGGGCGCCATTATCAGAGTGGATGGTTAAAACTTTTCAAAACAAGTATGACTTAACAGTTCAAAATATCTTTGGGTCTAATGAGGGAGCAACATTGCTAAGTTCTCGCAATGAAATAGATGATCCAAATTTACGAGCTAAATATTTCCCTCGCTTTGGAGTCGATGGGTTGAATTGGAGTAACCCAGTATCAAAGATTGTTAAAACAAAATTAATTAGTCTGGAGACTAATGAGGAAATAGTGGAACCAGGGAAGCCTGGAGAGCTTCTAATTTCAGGAGCGACCGTTTTTGATGGTTATTGGAATGCGCCTGAGGCAAATGCAGAAGTTTTTGATGAGGATGGGTATTTCAGGACCGGTGATTTATTTGAAATTTCTCCAGATGATACTGAGAAAAAATATTATAAATTTTGCGGAAGATGTAAAGACCTTATTATTAGAGGTGGAATGAATATTTCTCCTGAGGAGTTAGATAACCTCCTTAGCTCTCATCCTAAAATGCTCGAGGTCGCAGTAACCGCCTATGATGATGAAATTTTAGGAGAAAAAGTAGGGGTTGTTGCAGTGGTTATCGAAGGCGAGACCCTGACACTGAGCGAGGTGATTGATTTCTTAAAAGATAAACAAATTGCAAAATATAAAATGCCTGAGAAATTGAGAGTGATCGATGTATTACCAAAAAATCCAGTAGGAAAAGTTTTAAGACGTGAGTTAAAAGAGTTATTTGCTTAAGCCTTTCCCACCACAAAACTAACAACAGTTGTAGCGCTCCCCCCAATATTTAGGGTTGAAATGTTTTTTGCACCTTCAATTTGGTAGTCTCCAGCACTATTAGTGCATTGTTTGTAACAATCTAGGAGCATTCTGACACCTGTTGCACCCACTGGATGTCCCAATCCAATTAGACCACCGCTTGCATTAATCGGAATTCTGCCACCAATCTCTATTTCACCAGATTCTATAGCTTTCCAACTCTCACCTGGCTTAGTAATACCAAAATGATCAATTGCCATATATTCAGTTGATGTAAAGCAATCATGGGTCTCAATAGCATCTATATCAGCCACACCTTGCATCCCAGCTCTTTTAAAAGCATCATCAATGGCTTTTTTAACATGAGGAAAAATATAGTCTTTATTCTCGCTAAAATCGATTTTTTCTTGGTAAGTTATGGGGCCCGTTTGATGACCCCAACCTTTGATATAAGGAATAGACTCAAGATCCATTGATCTTGCTTTTGCATATTCTTTGGCTTTTTTTTCACTTGCTAAGAAAATTATTGCAGCACCATCAGTGACTTGGCCACAATCCATCTTTCTTGTCCTGCCCTCAATTACAGGATTAGCATTATCTGATCTTGTAAAAGTATCTAACTCAAAGGTCCAGCCTCGAGTCTGTGAGTTTGGATTTTTTTTAGCATTACCAAAATTGATTTCAGATATTTTTGAAAGATGATCTTCATTGATGCCATATCTTTTGTCATATTCATTGGTAAGCTCACTAAACATATGTGGCCAAGGATACCGAATGCCTTGGCATTCAAAACCTGATCGCATGGCAGGGCCCCCAATATTTTGAGCTGCCTGCTCACCAGGAACATTTCGCATTTGCTCAATGCCTAAGACTGCAGCAAGCTCATATCTACCCGATTCAATTTCAGCACATGCAGCCAACGTAGCAATGCTGCCTGAAGCACAAGCAGCCTCATGCCGAGAGGAGGGTAGTCCAAAAAAATCGGGGTGAGAAGAGACAAAAAAACCACCTAAATGACCTTGATTACAAAATAATTCAGCAGTGAAATTACCAACATGGGCAACATCAATATCTTTGGGCTCTAAATCAACAGAAGATAATCCTTGTGTAATTGTTTCTTGAAATACATCCAAAAGATCTAATTCATTTCTGTACCAATTTTGAGAAAAGTCAGATTGATAGCCCCCTAAGATGTAGACGCGTTCTTGCATATATTAATTATATGCATGATTTTCCAACATTCAAAAGAAATGCCTAAGTAAGTAATAATACAAAACTTGTAATAAAATTAAATTAAGGTTTTTATTAAACTCTATGCAAAATAATAAGTTAGTTGATCAATTACGATTACCCGTAATCGTTGCTCCTATGTTCCTAGTTTCTGGACCAGATTTAGTAATTGCTAGTAGTAATGCAGGATTGATTGGGTCTTTTCCAGGACCAAATGCAAGAACGGCTGAGGAGCTTGAAAATTGGATGCATCAAATCAATAATGCTACTTCAAATCCTTGGGCATTTAACATGATCACTCATAAGACCTATGATCGGTTTGCAGATGAATTGGATTTAGTTAAAAAGTTCCAACCAAAAATTGTAATCACTGCCTTAGGCAGTCCCGAAAGAGTAATAGAGGCTGTGCATGAATATGGAGGCAAGGTAATTGCAGATGTAAATAATATTAATTTTGCACGCCGTTGTGCAGAGATGGATGTTGATGGTATGGCTCTTATTTGCCATGGTGCAGGAGGCCACACTGGCCAACTTTCTCCCTTTTCATTCAGTGCTTATGTAAGGGAGTTTTTTGATGGTCTTGTTGTTTTAGCAGGCTCAATTTCTACTGGACAGCATATTAAAGCAGCTCAATTATTAAGCGCAGATCTATGCTACATGGGCACAAGGTTTATTTCAGCTCAAGAAAGCAATGCAGTTGATGAATATAAATCTATGATCATTAATTCAACATACGATGATTTAAGAATGACTAATTTATTCACTGGCGCTCAAGCATATTATTTAAAAGACAGCATTATTAATAATAATTTAGATCCAGATAACTTGGATTCAAATATAGAAGGTTTTAATGTTTCGGCCTCACAAGATAAGATTAAGGCGTGGAAAGATATTTGGTCAGCAGGGCAAGGTGTTGGTTTAATTAAAAATATAGAAAGCGTAGAATCTATAGTAAAAGAACTTGAATCTGAGTTCCTTCAGGGGTAGAGCATGGAAATTAAAAAAACAAATACAATTAAATCATCAATAAAAACTCATAATCATCCTTACTTAAAGGATGCTTGGATACCTAATTATGATGAATATGAGGTTCATGATTTAAATGCATTGGGTGATATTCCTGAGGATATAGAGGGGGCTTACTACAGAAATACTGAAAACCAAGTTCATGAACCCATTGGTCGTTTTCATCCTTTTGATGGAGATGGGATGATCCATTCAATTAATTTTGATAATGCTAAAGCAAATTATGCAAATAAATTTGTTAGAACAGAAGGATTCTTAGTTGAACAAAAAATGGGAAAGTCAATGTGGGCAGGTCTTATGGAAAGGTCTGGCACCTCTATGCTTCCTGGATGGGGGGCACAAGGTGGCATCAAGGACTCTTCATCTACAGACATTATTGTTCATGCAGGAAAGCCGCTTTCAACATTTTATCAATGCGGAGAGGGTTACCAACTGGACCCCTATTCATTAGAAACTCAAAATAAAGCATCATGGGTACCTTCAGGCGGCATATCAGCCCATCCAAAAGTGGATTTAGCAACAGGGGAACTTATGTTTTTTAACTATTCAAAGCATGCCCCATTTTTAAATTATGGAGTGGTTGATAAAAATCAAAAACTTAAACACTTTATTCCAGTTGAGCTTCCAGGCCCAAGACTGCCTCATGACATGGCATTTAGCAAAAATTATTCGATCATTAATGACTTACCTCTTTTTTGGGATCAGGACATGCTTAAGAGAGGTATTCATGCCACCAGAATGCATGACTTGCCTTCAAGATTTGCAGTCATCCCAAGATATGGCAACCCTGAGGATATTCAATGGTTTGAAGCGGATCCAACTTATGTGCTCCATTGGAATAATGCCTATGAGGTTGGCGATGAATTAATTTTAGAGGGATATTTTCAAGAACATCCTTGGCCAGAAAATTATGTTGATGCACCGCCAGGGCTTGAGCGCATGATGGCTTTTTTGGATTTCTCATTATTAAAACCCAGATTACATAGATGGAAATTTAATTTAAAAACTGGAGTTACATCCGAAGAAGATATTTGCGATGAAACAATTGAGTTTGGGGTAATTAATCAGCGTATTGCTGGCCTAGAGCATAGATACACTTACAGCATGGTTCCAACTAAGGGGCGTTTCACTTTTGATGGAATAACCAAACATGATCATCAAAAAAAATCTATGAGTAAATATCTGTTCCCACAGCATGTGTTTATAAGTGAAGTTAGTTTTGCCCCTAAAATAACTGCAGTTGATGAAGATGATGGATATCTAGTTACTATAAGCAATGATATTAGAGAAAAAAGCTCATCTTGTTTATTGTTTGATGCTAAAAATATTGAGCAGGGTCCAGTTTGCAATATTCCTTTGCCGCATCAGATTTGCTCAGGCACACACGCAACCTGGGCTCAGAAAAGCGATTTAAAATTGTAAATACATGGATCCTGTTTATATTGTTGACTCAATAAGAACGCCTAGAGCTAAAGCTAATCAAAAGGGTGGACTCCATAAGCTGAATCCATATGAATTACTAGACTATTTATATAAAGACTTTGAAAAGAAAAATTTTCTAAATTTGCATTCTATTGATGAGGTTATCTTGGGTTGCGTTACCCAGCATGGCGAGCAGGCCGGTAATATTGCTAAAGCTTCAACCTTGTTCTCTGGATATCCAGATTCTATTTCTGGCCTAACTATTAATAGATTTTGCTCCTCAAGCTTGGACGCAATAAATTTGGGCTGCTTAAAAGTTCAATCTAAGCAAGCAAATAATGTTATTGCAGGTGGGGTAGAAATGATGTCTAGAGTGCCCATGCTTTCTGATGAAGCAGCAATTTGGAATAACATTGAGATAGCTAAAAAAGCAAAGATTTTTTTAATGGGAAGTGGAGCTGATCTGATAGCCACTCTTTTTAATATTTCTAGAGATGATGTGGACAGGCAAGCGCTTAAGTCTCAGCAAAACGCATTAAATGCTCAGAAAAATAATTACTTTAAGTCTATTGTCCCAATAATCAACATGAGCAAATCAATTAAGTGTGTTGAGGATGAATGCATCAGACCAGATACAACCATTGAAAGCTTGGCCTCATTGGATCCAAGTTTTAAAAAACTTGGTGAGCAGGGGGTAGATCAAGCTCAATTAAACTTTTTTCCTAGCTTAAAAGAAATTGTGCATGTTCATACAGCAGGTAATTCTCCTGCAATGGCAGATGCTGCATCCATTACATTACTTTCAAATAAAGAAATTCAAGAAAATGGACAGAAGGCCAGAGCAAAAATTCTTTCTGTCGCTACAGTGAATGATGATCCTCTGTTAGTTTTATCAGGTTGCATGTTAGCTACTCAAGAAATACTTTCACGGAATAATTTAAAAGTTGCTGATATAGATTTATTTGAAATACATGAAGCTTTTGCCTCGACTATGATTCATTGTCAAAAAGAGTTAAAAATAGATGATACAAAGCTAAACGTTAATGGAGGTTGTATTGCTCTTGGTCATCCTATGGGAGCTACTGGCTCTATTATGGTGTCAACTTTAATAGATGAGCTAGAAAGACGTGATTTAAAGTCTGGTATTGTTGCAACAAGTGGTGCAGCCGGAGCTGGGACTGCTTTACTAATTGAAAGAATATAAAGAATTTTAATATTCTGCCATTAATGGAAATGGCCTTAGAAAACCATCCTTAACTTCAGATTTCATATTTAAGCTTTTAATTGGTATGAAGTCAGGGGAAATTTCTTTTTCAACCCAATTCTCAATTACAGTTAGCATGCTCATTTGATCTGGAATTCTTGATTCCATCTCCCAGCAATGACCCATTCCAGGAACTAAAAATAATTTGAAAAATTTATCTGTATTATTCCCAAATAACTTTCGAACATTTTTATAGTAATCTACTGTCTGTTGAGGAAGAACCAACGGATCTGCAAGCCCTGCCCACATAAGCAATTTACCATTTGATTCAAAAAAATTTTTTAGATCAGGGTTTGTTGCATTTAATAGATCACTTTGAAGTTTTAACTTTTCAAGATGGCTATCAAAATTAAAGTCCACAGCCTTAAAGTTCTCTTCAAAATTAAATCCAAAATTAGGCAAAAAGCCATCAGCTAAAAGCGTGCCAGGTCTCGGGCTTTCTTTAGTTCCAAAATACCAATATCCTAGATATCTCTCACTTCCTGGGTTTATTCCATAAAATAATTTTTTACCAGCAGCATTAGAAGGACCCGCATATAATTTTAATAAAGTATTTTTTTCTTCCAGTGACAAGCATTCATTTTTTGTTGACTGATCGCATATTTTGATGTCATCAAAGGTTAAATTGCATTCATTAACATTTTGTATGACTTCATCGTAAGAGCCGTCCAATCCATCGCATTTGTCTAATACATATTTTTCTAGCCATACCAGCTTGGCATTAAATTTGATTGTAAGGATCTCATTTTTTTTGTCATTCAAATTAGACTGAAGCAACCAAGGCCCAAATATTCCCGCATTCTCGGTAAGATTTAGAATTGGGCATCCAGAAATAATTCCATCGAAAAGATTGGGATAAATTTGCGCAGCTTTTGCAGCCAGTCTCCCTCCATTAGAGCATCCTGAAAAGTAAGAATAATTTGGTTTTTGATTGTAAAACCTTTTTATTAACTGATGCCCCGCATCGTAGGTAAACTTTATTACTGTAAATGCATAAACTTTTCTTGCTGCAGGGTTGTTCTTGGCCCATGCAGCATCACCCAGGTGCTTTCCTTGATGGCCACCATTTGTTGTAATTGCAGCATATCCCTTCCGCAGAGCATGATTAATTGCATTTGAATGAGAGCTTCTATCGGGTTCAATTAACCCACAAAAACCTCCACAGCCAGCTTGAAAAAATTTTCCATTCCAATTTTTATCTGGCAGTCTAGCTTCAAAGCCGATTTCAGGATTGATAACACCTCTAACCTTACAAAATGATGGTAAATTACCATCATCTTTTATTAAGGTAGCTTCAGTTACAACAATTTTCTCAAAATTGAGATTTAAAAAATTATTGCAGTCATTTGCAATAACCGGAGTTACAAAATAAAAAAGAATAAGAAGTTGTAACCATTTCATAAATGGATTGAGGAAAATATCAGCCCTGATTGTAAATACAGGGCTGATATTGAAAGATTAAAAATTGTAATCTAACTTAATAGCAATATTTTTTGGTCTAGCATAGATTGCATCATAAGCTATTCCATCAAGAGCTCCACCTGAAGCAAGTCCGACAAATACTCTTGAAAGTGGAATAGTTCCACCAACAACCTTAATTCGTTCGTCAGTCAGGTTATCACCAATCAAGGATACTCTCCATTTACCATCTGCACTTGTTAAGCCAAGCACCAAACCAACTTTTGAGTAGCCGCTTTCTTCGATATTTTTATCAAGGTTAGTAGTGATGAAGTACTCTGAAGAATAATCAACGTTTAAGTTGGCATCAAATACCCAGCTATTAGATAAAACCGTATCGTATGCAAATCCAGCATTTGCTGTATCTTCAGGAGCTAGAATAACGCTAGCACCAGATCTATCACAATAAGTAACCCCATTTGACGCAACCTCTCCAACCTCGCCATATGCGCACTGACTATTTTTCCAATCAGTAAATTTATAGTCTAGGCTGGCCATAGAGGCATAGAACTCTAAATTGTCTGTAAGAAGATACCTTCCCTGCATTTCAAAGCCATCTAATTCAGCAGCTGAAGCATTTCCAACTTTAAAACCCAATACGCCATCAAATACACTTGTTTGTAGGTCTTCATACTCAGTTGTGAAGTAAGTGAAATCAAATGAAGCCCTGTCTGATTTCATTTTATAGCCCCACTCAATATTAGTCGCATTTTCTTCTTCAAACTCCCATCCGCCGGTATTTGTAATGTATGGAGTTCCTGGAATTGAATTACCTCGAATATCAAAACCTCCAGCTTTAGAACCTTCAGTATATGAAACATACATTTGAGAGTTATCAGTTAAGTCATAACTTAATCGAACCATTGGATCAAATGAGCTTTCACTTCTGCTGCTAGCTATACTGTGAGGACCAACATTAAGAACTCCAGCCCATAAAATATCTAACAAGGGAGAGCCTTCAAGCGCTGTGCCGGTTCCATCTAGGGTTAGATCTCTACTGCCGTCTTTATCTTCATTAGAGTATCTTGCGCCAAGTGTTAATCTCCAATTGCCTTCTAGGTTAATATCGGCTTGCCCAAAAACAGAATACATATCAGAGGATTGTGCATACAGCCTGTCCCAATTTGTTCCAACCAATAATGAAACCGGAGGCCCTGCAAGAGCAAGAAAAGAACCTAATGGAACGTAATCAGTTACATCAACATCAGCAGTTTGGAAGTATGCTCCAACGATATAGTCAACATCTTCTCCACCAGGTGAGGTGTAACGAATTTCTTGAGACCATTGGTCATACTTTTCAGTTTGATTAGTCCCATCTAGAATTTCAAGACCCACATAGTCAACGTCTAGAACCTCATATGAGTCGTATTCAACATGACCTGTTATCGAAGTAAGAGTTCCGCCACCTTCCATAGGATAGTTAGCAGTCAGAACAAAATTATCCATGGTATTTTGGCTGAAAGTCTCACCACTCGCTCTAACCCAGTCTTCATTTGTTTCTACTGCAATTGGTCCACGAAAGACAAGCCCATAACCATCTTGAGGAGCAATAGCTTCCATGGCATAGCCTACAGAGTCAAAATCAGCAGTCTCAACTTTAAGGTTGTAATCAACATCACCAGACGTCCAAGCAAGCTGACCTCTGATGTATGTCTCATCTCTTTGTGGCTCAAGTCTTTTCATTTTTGTATTTGTAATCCAACCATCCATTTCTCTTGTTGAAACAGTCAGTCTTCCTAAAAGATTGTCAGATAATGCGCCAGATAAAACTAAAAGTGATTGATCTTCACCATGCTCAGATTCATGAGATGTAGAAAACTTGCCTTCAAATTCTTCAGTTGGTTTTGCTGAAGTAATACTAACAGCCCCACCAATTGCATTCTTACCAAATAAAGTAGGTTGTGGACCTCTTAAAACCTCAACTCGCTCTAAGTCAACAAGCGGGGTTCTTGCTAATTGACTTCTAGGATAAACAACACCATCGAAATTCATAGGTACAGATTGTTCAAATCCCTTGTTGGCACCTGACCTAACCCCACGAATAGAAATTGAAGTATCAATTTGTGTTTCTACCACCATAAAGTTTGGAACAGACGCTGAGAGTGATTGAAGATTATCAACACTTCTGTCAGCAATATCTTCTCCAGAAATAGCTGATACGGAAATTGGCACATCTTGAAGGCTCTGCTCCCTAATTTGAGCAGTAACCACAACCTCTTCAAGAACTTGTGTAAAGGCTAAAGGCGCCCAACCAAATAAAATGACCGCAAAGACGGCATTAACAAAACGTTTAGTAAACATAATTTCCCCTAATTAAGTATGTTATTTTTAATAATGATAGCTAAAAGAACGCTAAATAACTATTTTTTTAATAAAATTAAATTCCTTGGAAGATATTGTCTAATAAAGCTATTGACGAATAGCATCAATCATAATCTGCACTTTATTAGGATTGATATTCGGTGTAATTCCATGACCAAGATTAAAAACAAAACCTGGGTAGTTATGCATGATGTTGCAGATTTTTTGGGTTTCTTTCCAAATTAACTCATCTGACTTAAGGAGCACTTTTGGATCCAGGTTTCCCTGAATAGCATACTGACTGTTTAAATCTTGAGAAACACTTTTTATATCTTCTTGCCAATGTAGGCTAATGCATGAAATATCTTGAAAAAGTATTTCTTTTATTTTCTTATTTGGTGATTTTTCAAATAAGATAATTGGGATATTCGCAGTAACAGGATCAGCTTTCAAAAGCTTCGTTACAGTTCGAGTGTGTTGAAGAGAAAATTTTTCTAACTCATCGCTAGATAATAAATCTGCCCAGGAATCAAAAATCTGCAGAGCATTCACACCACTCAAAACCTGTTGTCTTAAATATTCATAACAAGCTTGACTGAGAATTTCTAAAAATTCTTGAATTGAATCTGGATGCTCCATCATAAAACTTTTAGTTTTTTTGAAATCTTTTGAGCCTCCACCTTCTATTGAATAAGCTGCCAGTGTCCAGGGGCTGCCGCAAAAACCAATTAGAGGTATACCCTCTGGTAATTGTTTTTTTGTCTCTTCAACCGCTTTAAAAACATAGTTCAGATTTTCTAAATCAAAAGGTATCAATTTTTTTATGTCTTGGGGGGATGAAATTGGGTTACTAAATTTTGGTCCTTCACCCTCTTGAAAAGCTAGGCCAAGATCCAATGCATCAGGTATTGTAAGAATATCTGAAAAAAGAATAGAGGCATCTAAATCAAATCTATTAATAGGCTGCAATGCCAGTTCTGCACATGTTTGAGGCTGTTTGCACATGTCAAGAAAGTTAGAATAATTCTTTCTAATCTTTTGATATTCAGGCAAATATCTTCCTGCTTGACGCATAAACCATACTGGTGGGACTGAGTTAGGCTGGCGATTAAGAGCCTTCAAAAACTTAGAATCTTTCATTTATGAAACGAATTGTATGATACTTTTAGCAGCTTCTCTTCCTTCCCAGATAGCAGTTACGACTAAATCAGACCCTCTGACCATATCTCCACCTGAAAAAATCTTTGGATTAGAAGTCTGAAATTTTAATTCTTGTTTTTCTGGAGCAACCACTAAGCCAGATTTATCAATGTGAATTTTAAAATCATCAAACCAGTTCGCTGGACTAGACCTAAAACCGAAAGCAATTACAACTTCATCAGCAGGATAAATTGTTTCACTACCTTGAATTGGAACAGGTACCCGTCTTCCATTTTGATCAGGTTCACCTAGTTTAGTTTGTATGGTTTTAATGCCTTCAACCTTTTGGTTGCCAATGATTTCTATTGGTTGGATATTAAATTTAAATATAACACCTTCTTCTTTAGCGTTGACAACTTCTCTTCTGGAGCCAGGCATATTTTCCTCATCTCTTCTGTATAAGCAAGTCACAGATTTTGCTCCTTGTCTTATAGCAGTTCTATTGCAGTCCATTGCAGTATCTCCACCACCCAAGATAACAACATCCTTCCCATTCAAATTAATGTAGTCAGATTCTTTTTGTTGAAACTTTAAAAGATGGTTTGTATTTCCGATTAGGTAATCAATTGCTTTGTGTACTTGCGGCAAATCTTCTCCTTTAAATCCTCCCTCCAAGGAAGTGTAGGTTCCCATACCCAAAAACACCGCATCATACCTCTCATATAAATTTTTGAAAGAAATATCTTTTCCAACTTCTTTATTAAGATGAAATTTAATACCCATTTCTTCAAGCAGTTTTCGACGTCTTCGAACTACGCTTTTTTCAAGCTTAAATTCTGGAATTCCAAATGTCAGCAAGCCACCAATTTCTGGGTGTTTGTCATATACATCACAATTAATTCCAGCTCGTATCAGCACATCTGCGCACCCAATGCCTGCGGGCCCAGCCCCAACAATTGCAACCTTTTTATTAGTCCAAGTCCTACTACTTAGATCTGGCTTCCACCCCATTTCAATTGCGGTATCTGTTATATATTTCTCAATGTTGCCTATACTCACAGCACCAAAACCATCATTAAGAGTGCAAGCTCCTTCACATAATCGGTCTTGAGGACAAACCCGACCACACATCTCTGGCAAAGAATTTGTTTGGTGGCATAAATCGGCTGCCTCCATAATATTGCCATCGTTGACGAGCTTTAACCAATCCGGGATATAGTTATGAACAGGACATTTCCATTCACAGTATGGGTTTCCACAATCTAGGCAACGATGAGATTGATTTGATGCCTCGGATTGATTGTAATCACCGTAAATTTCCACAAAATTAATTTTTCTTTCTTCAATGTTTTTCTTTTTTGGATCATAACGACCAACATCGAGAAACTGAAAATCATTTTTTAGAGGAACATGCTCTACGTACTCTGATCTCGATTTAAAATTTTCAGAAGAATGTATTGTTGATACAGGAATAGTGTTTTGGCTTAAAAGCTCTTTGCGCCATTCATAAAGCATCACTTTTGCTTCTTCCAGATCCGTAATAGGGGCAAATGATTTGGTTTTATATTTTCTGTTCAATCTAATTTTTCCATAAAAATATGGAGAGCGCGGCTGAGTAAAAAGCAACAAACCTTTTTCAATTTGATATTGTTTATTTTTTACGCTCATAAATTTTTTTTGTTACATCTAGTATGTATGACATAGTATGACATTATTGTGTTAATATTCATAATTCAATGTCGCAACAAAACTCAAATATATCGCTTTACCAAGAATCTCAAGCCAAGGATAACTGTGGCTTTGGGCTTATAGTTAATCGTCATGGAGAGCAAAATAGAGAAGTTGTAAAACGCTCAATTGCTGGCTTAACAAGTATGACGCATAGGGGTGCGATTGGAGCAGATGGCAAAACTGGTGACGGCTGCGGTCTTTTATTTGATTTAAATCAAAAGTTTTTCCATGAAAAAATTAAGAAAGAATTTAAATTTCAATTACCCGAATTATTCGGCATAGCCCAAATTTTTTCATCTGCTGAGCTTAGTAAAGATCTTCCTGCGATTAAAAAAATATTAGAATCTGAAAATTTAATCTTTCAATGTATTCGAAAGGTGCCGATCAATAAGTCTGTTCTCGGTGAAATAGCTCTCGAATCTCTTCCCAAAATTAATCAAATATTTATTACACCAATCTCAAAAGATTTTAATAAAGAGAGGTTTGAGTCATGCCTTCTTCAAGCCAGAAAAAAAATTGAAGAATTACATAACAATGATGAAAAATTATATATTTGTAGCATGTCTAGCCAAACCATTGTTTATAAGGGTTTGATGCTGCCTGATGCAATTAGTAAATTCTATGAAGACTTATCCAAAAAATCTTTTACTGCCAAGATTTGTTTATTCCATCAAAGATTTTCCACAAATACTCAGCCAAGGTGGCATTTGGCTCAACCTTTCAGACTGCTAGCTCATAACGGAGAAATCAATGCGATTCGTGGAAATAGAAATTGGGTCAAGGCTCGTGCCTCAAAATTCTCTACTCCCCTCATCCCTGGTATAGGTCAATTCAAATACCTTGTTAATGAAGCAGGATCGGATTCATCTGCCTTAGATAATATGATTGAGCTGCTTGTTAAAGGTGGAATAAACTTCTTTAGATCAATTCGTATGGTAT
>Ga0181557_1003460_pt1 | contig 15417 bp, 17 predicted proteins | sample 011ome_23_FD_148632 | JGI IMG/M metagenome (GOLD analysis project Ga0181557, IMG submission 148632) | Coastal salt marsh microbial communities from the Groves Creek Marsh, Skidaway Island, Georgia - 011506CT metaG (spades assembly) | ecosystem: Environmental > Aquatic > Marine > Intertidal zone... | reverse complement strand
CCATTTTCGCCCGAGCTACACCCCGGTCAATCGGAGCCCAGTAATCGCAGTCGATAGGGTTCGGGATGACGTGAACTAGCCATTTTCGGGTGAGCTGGCTAGCCTTCACTTGCTCCGCCATCCATTTGCTAGGAGCAATCACGTGACGTGGATACTTCCAGTGACGATTCTTTCGCCGAAACGTTTCTCTATCGATATCCGGACCCGACTCGCTATCTGGGCGGGACTTTCGCGAGTAGCCGACGCGATAACGGTCATTCTTTGTATAGTGCTCTGCTCCAGAAAACATCCACATGTCCGATAAACGCCAGACGACCGGGCCGCGGAGACGACCTATTTCAGGAATGGAAAGCGTTGAATTCCCCAACCAGCCGAGCATTATGACATCTTTATACGCCTGGTTGAGTTCTCGGCCCAATCCGGAGTGGTAAAGCGCTTGAGAGTGAAGGAGAGTGTTGTCAGACACGAAAGGACGCCGTGGGAAATATTTTCGAAAACGGGTCCTTACGAAATACTCGAAATACTCTTTACGATTGCGAGTGGCTTTACCTCCGACGATGCGGTCGTCGTCATGGAATTTATGAATGACCCTCATCCGGACATCACAGACGTCCGAAAAGTTTTCTCTTAGTGATCGGTATATCCGGTGCACTGCGCGAGCCGCTCCCCCACCACTGTCCTGGGAAATCACGAAAAGCACCCGCAGCACGCGAAATTGCTCCAATCCCGAGTTGAGCCGTGAAGGCTCTATCTGATTTATTTCAGGGCTCCCATCCACCCGAACGAGTATCCCACAGGCTAAACGAACGATTGTGGTTGCGCGGGTGTACAAGCCGGACAGGAAAAACATCGGGTAGCCACTGACATTTTACCCAGGAGTAGCATGCCTACTATGCGAGATTTCCGCGTTCGCCTGCCTCGCCTGTTTTTCCGCGCTGATGGCGCAAATCGAGTGCACTACCTGCACATCGGGAAGACCGCCGGAAACCAAATTTAGTCGATTTGTGAGGATATTGAGCGGCAATTGGACTTGGTGAAATTCGAGCTTCACGGGCTTGGCGCAAACCTCAACCGGATCCCAGAATCTGAACGCTACTTTTTCTCAATCCGACATCCGGTGACGCGATTAAACTCTGCTTTTTTGAGAGAAAACGCCAGGATCGAAGGGGAGGCAATCTCTCGTCCACGAGCGAGGCGCTGTCTCTTCATTACCTTAATCACGCAGTGGATTTGACAGAAGTCCTCTACGACGATTCAGAGGGCGGCCTCGACGCTCGCGGCGCTATGCACTCAACCCAGCACCTTAGGAGAAATCAGTACCGATGGTTCGAGCCCAACGGCTTCTTTCTGCGACAGCAGCCTCCAGTGTGGATTTTGCGTCAGGAACAGTTTGACGACTATGTTGCGCAGTTTGTCCGACGACCCGGCCTCGAACAATTAAATCTGACACGTGCTGACGATTTTCGGGCAAAGGTAGCCTCTTACGCTGACATTTCCGATCTCACTAAAAAAGCTGTGTCGAATTTGGACCGCTGATGTTTCGCAGTTTTTCGAGTTCTACAACGATTGCCTGCGCTGGATTTCCGAGGATTCTGGGCCAAAATAAAGACGGTTCTTGACCTCCTACCCTCGCCGCCAAAGCAATCCTTTCCCTCTGTAGAACGCTCAACAACCGGCAATTGTTCTGCCTGGAATGAACAACCGGAGTATTGCCCGATGAGGATTCAAATCATCGTTACGGGGTTCAACCGGTCGCTGACGCACGCCTGGAAGTCAAGAGAGACCAACCTTATTCAGAGACTGAGGTCTCGTGGGCACAGCGTGACAACAAGTCTTGCCATAAGTTGGACCAGGTCTCTAATTGTGAGCGCATGGTCGGGGGAAAATGATTTCCCCGAATATGACTTACAAGCTCAGCTCGAGGCCGACGAGATACTTCTTTTTGAGCAGGATGACGCGGATTCGACTATCGATTCTCTGAGAGAGTTTGCGGAGGAGACCTTGCCGCGGCCAGAAGATCCTCGACATGTTGACACAGTGAGAAATATCGTGAGGAATCTAGAAATTCAAAGGAAACCCTCGGCTCTCATTGACACGCGCAGACTGCGTCTTCTACGCCCGGCACGACATTATGTTTCTGGAGCCCGTCAGCGCGCAGTGGTGGCTCTCCCCTCTGTCGTCTCGATTGTGGCCCAGTGACTCAGACTTGCCGGTCCCGATTTACGGAGGCGGAAAGCATCCCAAAGGTCATTTCGCCTTGATGGTTGGCGGAGCCGCTGAAACTTACGTTGTCCAAATCAGCCAGTTTGAAGACTATGTGCGGTCCTCCTTACCAGTTTCCGAAGAAGCATTCCTGGGCTATTCCCTCAGGGAATTGACGCTAGAGAGGGCTTTGAAAACGCAAATTCAGAGAGTGCGAGCTGGTGGAGTAGGAGAAAGGGAAAGGTATAAAGTCGCAAAACCTTTCGTCCGGTTTATCGACCAGTTTCCGCACGACGCCAAAGGTAACGAAGTGGGCCCCGTGGGACTCGAACCCACGACCCACGGATTAAAAGTCCGATGCTCTACCAACTGAGCTAGAGGCCCGGAGCAAGCCTATACTCCCTGAAAGCGCAGACCAATTGAGAGTGATGAGGAACCCCCATGTTCCCCTTTGATTAAAAAATCGGGATTCGTTCGGTTCCTCGAGGCGGACTCGGTAATCGCCTTTCAACGCTTTGACTCTCAAGCAGATTGCTCAATCCTTGGAGACCGGATACTTCAGCCCAAACCGTGACGACGAGAAATATATCGCTGGGTCCTTTCGGCCGAGGTTCCTTCCATACCGCTATAAAGGTGTCGTTAGATGGCGCAGGGCAGAACTTGAAGAGCCTGACTACCTTGAGAACGCGAAATCAATTGTCGATGTCGGTAGCATGATGGTCTTTCAGATAAATTTGTGACCCTCGAGTTTTGTGCTCACAGAACTCGAAACGGTGCAGTCGATGAGTCGCACCAGGGCGAGGCAGTGCTCTGCACACCGATCGCAGGAGACAGGGCCAAGCGTTGTTTTGCATCTCCGTCGCGGTGATTTTGCTCAACGAAATCCCCGGGCAATTTTGGGCCCCGAGCGCCACATAGAGGCGTTGAAAAAATCATCATTTCTCAGGACCAAGATTTCTCGGTGCGAATTTGTGCGGACCGTGCGAGCCGCTCTGCTCTCCCCGCAGTGAATAGTTACCTTCGTCAAGAAGGACTAATGGTGAATTCCGCCGACTGTTTGTCGCCATTGAGGTGTGATTTTCGGGCAATGGTAGATGCGAGTTTTCTATTGTGTTCCCTATAAAAATTGTGTTTGTCGGCTGCGTTAATCGGAAAACCAAAGACAATTCATAGCGAGTTCTGGTTCTCTTCGCCGAATAAGACGCATGCAATCTTCTGGCGGAGCATTAGCGCCCGAAAAGTTCGCTCGATTGACGTTTGGGCAACAGTGTGAAACTCAACGAGGCTTTGTCTCTAGGACTAAGCTTGTTGCTTGGTGATCGGCCATTGCAACAGCACTGCCTCTCCAAATCATGTCTGAAAGGAAAATCTTGATTACTGGAAAGAAAATTGGCGCGCTTGCAACGCTTTTGGCGTTCGCACTCGTGTTGACAGGTTGTGCTCGACCTGACGAGCCGATAGAGGCAGGAGAAACCGCTCCCGTCGTCGAGGAAGAGACGGTTATTGTCGAGGAGCCTTTCCGCCACCCCCTCACCGGAGTGGTTGTTGACGAGGCATCTGTCACGGGCCCCGTCATCATGGCCAAAATTGACCACCAGAACCGGCCGTATGTTAACCTCCACCGCGCTGACATTGTCTTTCAGCAGTTGATCCCCCAAAACGGAACGCGCTTCATTGCCATGTGGCATTCGGACATGCCAGACACCGTCGGATATGTTCGCTCGTTCCGACCCCACGACCTCTATATGGCATCCCCCACGCAGGGAGTACTGGCTTCGTCGGGAATGTTCGCTTTGGTCGTGCCCTTCTGGGAGCAACTCTCTGACGCGGGTGTGACGCAGTACGTATGGGACTACCGCACTGCTGACGACCGCGACCTCTGGGCAACGGTTGATAAGAACTACTCCATGGCAAGTTCGGTCACCTTTGAAGCCAAGGCTGCGCAAGAGCGTAACTCGGCGCTGGCGCCTCCGATGCAAATGTTTGACTATGCCAACTCCATTGAGGAGAGCTTCGCCGTTCAAAACGGTGAGGCGGTCTCAGGGTTTACGACCTACTTCAGCGAGGCGACCACCAATGACTACATGACGGCGGTTTTTGAGTGGAACGCGTTAACGAATACCTTTGACAAGGTGTTCGTGAATGGTGACCCGGTGATGTCAGTTGACGAGCCATTGGGTGACGCTGCTTCGGGCACCCAATTGGCATTCACCAACTTGGTGGCAATCAGTGTCGAACACGATGATTTCGTCGGTCAGCCCACTGCTCGCTTGCTCAACGGAAAGGGATCGGCCTGGGTGGCGACTGGAGGAAAGGTCGCCAAGGTTGACTGGGAAGGTGGCGCAGTGGGCGAGCAGTTCCGACTTGTCGACGGTAGTGGCACCGTGACTCTCGCGCCGGGCAAAACCTGGGTCGGGTTCTTCCCCGGTGAAGCCTCTACTGCCCGCACTGCGAACTGGGGTGGCGCCGGTGACGTGGCATACACCTGCGACGCGGCCTGCTAAGGATTAATTCAAGCTAGAGAATTCGGGGCCGGGCTTAGCTCGGCCCCGAATCTTTTTCTTGGGTAGCCAAGGCACGTTCCCGCATGGCCAGAAACAGCGGGAAGGTGAAGGCAAAGGCTGTCACACCTGAGGCCACGATGTAGAGCCAGAGTCTCTTCATCCCAAGCCGGCGACCTTCCAGAATGAGGAGGGCCGAGCCTGCAATGGCCACCACCAAGAGATCAAGTGAGAGCACCCAGTCCACCGGCGAGCCAAACCACGCGGTGAGGTAATCAGCACCTTCGACTGATGCGATGCCGTTGAACACCATCGCGGTAATGAGCCCGATAAGTGAAACCACAAGATAGAACCAGAAGCGAGAGTTGTGAGGCGCAGGAAGTTTCATGGGTGTCACGCTAGCTTTCCCTGCCATTCAGAGGCAACCATAACCTCCTACTTCTAGGCTTCATAGAAATGAGTAACCGACCGCACCGTCCCGTCTCGATGACACCATGGCGCCTCGAGGCATCGGAGAGCGAGGAAAACGCAACCTGGCGCCTTCACCCTGAGCGTCAATTTGCCATCGACCATGACTCGGCCTCTTTGCTAGTTCGGCATGATTCTGTCGACCGGGCAGTGCTCCTCGAGCGCCTCAATGCATTTGTGGATGAGGAGGGCCTGGACGTTTTGGCGGACCTGTGGGCGTCAGCTGAGGAGGCCAGCTTGCCTCGTGCGCTGTGGCGGTTGTATCAATTGCGACATGCCATCGCGGCGGCAGGAGACCGTATTGGCCCACTGATTGACAGGGGTATCAGTGCCCTGAACACCATCGATCCGGTAGTGCTCGCTGCAGAACAACCGGTGACTCCCGAATCACTCGTGGGCATAGTCGACGAGATATTGACCGGCACGTTTACTGGGGAACTCGCTCACGCGTTAGAGCGCGCCTCGGCCCTCGCTTCAGTGGTCGGGGCAGGGCTGTTGGAGCAATCTGAGAGTGATGCGGAGGGTGATCACGCCTCGGCCCTACAATCTCTCGCCTGGAGCGACGTGGCGAAAGAACTTTCCACCGCGGCGCGGAGAGAACGACGAGGACAGCTTCACTGAAGCAAGAGTAGCTAGGCTAATGACGCTGGGCCGCAGCAACCCCGGGCTCCATCATTAGCCGCCTCGAGCGGCCTTCCGCCGAGAGGCGTTCTGCGGCTCAGCAGCTTCTAGCTTTCGAGTGCCTCGTGGGATTCAATTGCTACGAGCGTGGGTGTCTCGGTTTCTGAAGTGAAGTGAGCGACCACGAACTCGCCGGTGGCCATCCCATAGTGCTTGGCTACGAGCGCGTCAGATCCAGGAGAGCCGTGCTCACCGAGTGCCTGAAGTAACTGGGGTAGCACGGGGCCGTGGGAACAGAGCACACTGGCGCGTTTCTTACGAATGGTCTTATCGATGATGTTTCGGGGTCCTTCTCCTGTGGGGTCCCACGCATCCTGAGATATTCGTTTGCGCGTCACTACCTCAAGGCCCGTGACCCGAGAGACCGGTTCGATGGTGGCAAGACACCGAGTGGCGGGGCTAGAAACGAGGCGCTCGGGCCCAAAAGCGGCAACACCACCGGCCTGAAGTTTCGCTTGATTGAGCCCCCGTTGAAGAAGCGGTCTCGTGTGATCGGGCCCATCCCAGTTTTCCCGCGGCATTGCTTTACCGTGTCGGAGCAAGATCACGGGGAAGGTACGCTCCATGCCCGCTGACGCGAGCTTTTCGAAGCTGTCGACAATATCGGCATCGTGTTCGTAGGTGAGCTTCTTTGAGACCTTCGTGAGCGGCACCCATTCCAGGTCAAATATTTCATCGTTGGACTCGAAATGACTGCGCTCGGCCTCACCAGGGTCTACTTCGGCAGCCCAGTAGTAGACCACTTTCGGTTTGCCATTAGGTAGTGAATAGTCGACCTGGCCTAAGTACGCACCAAGATTCACATGGAGGCCAGTTTCCTCTTCGACCTCGCGGCGCGCACACTCAGGAATCGACTCACCCGGGTCGAGCTTTCCTTTGGGAAGAGAGACATCTTTGTGTTGGGTGCGGTGAACGAGGAGGACTTTGATGTCTCCGTCGATTCGTTTCCAGCACACCGCACCGCCAGCGATGACCGCTGGCTCTTTGCTACTCACACACCACTCCCGGCCTTGGGTCTCCTGGCAATCCTATGCATAGTTTCATCTTGGATATCGACCAACGGGGTGCCATCAACATTCGTCGCAACACGGCTCCAGTTGCCATCCGAGCCCAAATGCCACGAGGACACCTCGTCGCTTACCCCGCGGGTCACGTGGTCTAGTACTTGGTTCACGTGCTGTGGGTCAGAGAGCTTAACCAGGACTTCTATCCGCCGATCGAGGTTTCTGTGCATCATGTCGGCGCTGCCGATATAGACCGCGGGGTCTCCCGCATTCGCAAAGGCGAACACGCGTGAGTGTTCCAGATAGCGACCCAAGACACTTCGCACGGTGATGTTTTCGCTCAACCCCTCGACGCCTGGTAGCAGCGAGCAAATGCCTCTCACCCACACGTCAACTCTCACCCCAGCCTGGCTGGATCGATACAGCGCATCGATGATGACTTCGTCGACCAGTGAGTTGAGTTTCAGTTTTACAAACGCCTCTTTGCCGGCCTCAGCGTTCTTGATTTCCTGCTTGATCAGTTTCAGCAGGCCTTTACGAAGGTAACGGGGAGCAACCAGAAGCCTGGTGAACTTCTCTTCAATCGCGTAGCCAGAGAGTTCGTTGAACAGGCGTGTGACTTCCTTGCCGACTTCAGCGTCGGCGGTGAAGTAGCCATAGTCCTCATAGAGGCGCGAGGTCTTGGGGTTGTAGTTTCCTGTTCCGACGTGGGCGTAGTGACCCAGGGTTCCGTCAGATTCTTGGCGGATCACCAGCGCCAACTTGCAGTGGGTTTTGAGCCCCACTAGGCCATACACTACGTGGACTCCGGCTTTTTCGAGCTTCCGTGCCCAGGTGATGTTGCGCTCTTCATCAAAGCGTGCCTTCACCTCGACCAGCGCCAACACCGATTTGCCCGCCTGCGCGGCGCGAATCAGTGACTCAATAATCGGTGAGTCACCGCTCGTGCGATAAAGGGTCTGTTTGATAGCGAAAACCTGGGGGTCTTTAGCCGCTAGTTCGATAAAGGCCTGCACACTGGTGGCAAACGATTCGAAGGGGTGGTGCACCAACACGTCCCCCCGACGAAGTGAGCGGAAAATGTCGCGCTCTTCCGTAGGTTCACCGGGTAGCAGGCCCACCGGAGTCACCGGGAGGTGTTTGGGGTATTTCAAGTCCGGCCGGTCGATGTCGCCCAGCTGAAACAGCCCATTGAGGCCCAGGGGTGCGGGAAGTCGATACACCTCTTGTTCGGTAATACCCAGTTCGTTCACCAACAGCTCAAGGGTGAGATCATCCATGTCATCGGTGATTTCCAAGCGAATGGGTGGGCCAAATCGTCTGCGCAGAAGCCCGCGCTCAAGTGCTTGAATCAGGTTTTCTGATTCGTCCTCATCAATCTCGACATCTTCGTTTCTCGTGACCCTGAATTCGTGGTGCTCGAGCACCTCCATTCCGGGGAAGAGTTCTTGCACGTGGTTTGAAATCAAGTCTTCTATGGGGATAAACCGCATTCGACCACTGCCGTCATCGGGCAAGGGAATGAAACGGGAGAGAATCGGTGGCACCTTCAACCGTGCGAACTCCACCCGGCCCGAACGAGGGTCCCGAATGCGCACCGAGAGATTCAGCGACAGACCTGAAATATAGGGAAAGGGGTGTGCAGGGTCAACGGCGAGGGGCATCAACACTGGGAAGATTTGCTCGGTAAAAATCTCGTCGAGATTCGCACGATCCGCTTCCTCAAGGTCGCTCCACGACTCAACGTGAATGAACTGTGCGTCGAGGGCGGGTTTAACCAACTCGTGAAACGCCTGTGCATGGCGTAGCTGTAGCTCGTGGGCGCGCTCACTGATGCCATCAAGGACGTCTTGAGGGCTGCGGCCAGTGTTGTTCGAAACCGCGATACCGGTCATGATGCGGCGCTTCAGGCCAGCAACCCGCACCATGAAAAACTCATCAAGGTTCGAAGCAAAAATCGCGAGGAACTTCACTCGCTCCAGTAGCGGTGTGGCGGGGTCCTCCGCCAGTTCTAAAACGCGCTGGTTGAACGATAGCCAGCTGAGTTCTCGGTCGATGAAGCGCTCAACGGGAAGGTCAGACGAATCAGGCATGCCCTCATCGAAGTCGTCAATAAAGTCGCCACCGACTCCGGTTTCGACTTCATAGTCTGATTCGTTTAGTTCCACGGGGAATATCCAATCACCACCGGGTGAACAGCGGGTAACCGGGGTTGAAAGGGTTTAGCGAGGTGACGCCGAGAGGGTGTCCGAGTTCTCTCCCGCATTGTCTGCCACGGTGAAGCGATAGCCGACGTTTCTTACCGTGCCTATGAGCGATTCCATGTCACCAAGTTTGGCCCGAAGTCGTCTGACATGAACGTCTACTGTGCGGGTACCGCCGTAGTAGTCGTAGCCCCAGACCTCACTGAGCAGCTGTTCGCGGGTAAAGACGCGGTTCGGGTGGGCGATGAGGAAGCGGAGGAGTTCGAATTCTTTGAAGGTGAGGTCCATGGCCCGACCGTTGACCTTTGCCTGGTAACTCACTTCGTCGATGGTGACTCCGGATGATTGAATCATCTCTGAGCCCGGCTTGGCATCGCCACGGCTCAACACCAGCCGAATACGGGCGTCCACTTCTGCGGGGCCCGCGTGGCTCAAGATGACGTCGTCAAAGCCCCATTCGGAATTCAACGCGGGCATACCACCCTCAGTGACGACGACAACGAGCGCTGAGGACATCCCGGTGGTTTGAAGAATGCGACACAAGGCTTTTGCTTGTGACAGATCTCCCCGCGCGTCGACCATAACTACCTCGGCGCTCGGAGCGCGAACAAGCGAGGCGGGTTCCGCGGGAATAGTTTTCACCCGGTGCGGAAGCAAGGACAGGGCGGGAAGGACCTGAGAATGTTCGCTCCCACTTAGCATCAAGATGCTGGCCATGCCAGGTCCTTCTTTCTGCTTCCCTGAACTCGGACTTCCACAGTCTAACGGCGCCCTAGCATTGGGGCATGGGAACCCTCTGGACGCACGTGGTACCTATCTGGGTGCTCACTGCCCTCGGTGTTATTTGGGTGGGTTTTGCCGTGGGGGACACTGATCGGGTCGAGAGCCTGGTTGCTGTGCTCGCAGCGTCGGTTCTCGCGACCTTCGTGTTGCAGATTGTGGCGTTTCAGCGCGGGGGCCTAGTGAAACGACTGACGCTGGCGGTGACAGGAAGCACCGTGATTACTCTCAGCACGAGCGCAGTATTTGCCGTCTTTGCCGTCGTAAACTAGTAGCATGCTTCTCGCTCTTGAAATCTTCTTCCTCGGGCTACTTGGCCTTGCTTCTTTGGCAATCGCATGGGTGTCGGGGATTGTTTTGGTAAACCTCTTCCGGGGTCAACGCTAACGACGTGTCCTCTCCGCTGATGCAGCGAGTGGGAGCGGTCGGCGACGACGTTCCGAGCCACTACGGCGACCCCATGAAAGAGCAACGCTCCCTCGCCGAAGGTAAATCTATTGTTGATTGCTCGCACTACGGAGTAATTGTTCTTTCCGGCGCCGATCGACTGATCTGGTTGGACTCGATTACCAGCAATGTATTTGCGGGGATGGCTCCCGAAGACACGCGGGAAGGCCTGGTCCTTGACCCCCAGGGGCGTATTGAACATCAGTTTTTTCTGGCCGACGATGGCGAACAGTCCTGGTTATTGGTCAAACCAGACCGTGTAACAGCACTCGCTGCATGGCTAGATTCCATGCGTTTCCGCATGGATGTTGGCGTTGATGACCAATCGCAACAGTGGGCGGTGGTCGCGGGGACATCAGACGCCGTTTCTGGTCTCAACTTAGGGGCCGTGGTGTGGCGTGACCCGTGGCCTGAGGTTCAACCTGGGGGAGTCGCCTATTCAGCGCCTGAGCACCCGGGAACCGGCTGGAATTTGGCGTATCTGACGATCCCGCGCGACGAGCTGTCGGAAGAACTCGCTGATGAGTGGTCAGGAATCGACGCGTTAGAGGCCTTGCAGGTGCGTGCGGGCCGCCCCACGATGGCCGACGTTGACGAAAAGACCCTTCCCCACGAGCTCGATTGGCTGCGCACCGCTGTTCACCTGAATAAGGGGTGCTACCGAGGCCAAGAGACGGTGGCGAAAGTTCATAACCTGGGACACCCCCCTCGCCGCGCGGCGCTCTTGCACCCAGACGGCTCGCAACCAGGCCTTCCCGAACCAGGAACGGCCGTCACTTTAGCTGACGATGTCGTCGGAAGGGTTACACGGGCGGTAAGGCACCATGAGTGGGGCCAGGTCGCACTGGCTTTGATTAAGCGCACCGTCTCCCCTGACGCCATGCTGAGCGTGATGGTTGATGGTGAGGAAGTGATCGCCTCTCAGGAGCTACTGGTCTTGCCGGAATCGGGCGCAATGCGGAGGGAAGCGCTCGCCGCACGGCGGAACGCCTCTCCGTAGCTCGCTACGCTGGAGCCATGGCAAACACTCTCATCGTTCTGCGTCATGGCCAATCACTCTGGAATGAGTTGAATCTCTTTACGGGGTGGGTTGATGTGCGACTGACCGACAAGGGCATGGCGGAAGCGAAGCGCGCCGGTGAATTGATGAATGAAGCCGACCTTCTTCCCGACGTACTGCACACCTCGCTTCTTTCTCGCGCGATTCAAACAGCGAACCTGGCACTCGATTCTGCTGACCGTCTCTGGATTCCCGTTAAGCGCTCCTGGAGGCTCAACGAGCGCCACTATGGCGCTCTCCAGGGCAAAGACAAGGCTGAGACTCTCGAAACCTATGGGGAAGAGCAGTTTCAGGTGTGGCGGCGCAGCTTTGATGTGCCCCCACCGCCTATCGAAGACGACTCGGAATACAGCCAAGCGGGCGATCCCCGCTATCACGACTTAGAAGGCCACCTGCCCAAGACCGAGTCGCTCAAGCTCGTCATCGAGCGCATGTTGCCCTATTGGCTCTCTGACGTCAAGACCGACGTCATGGTGGGTAAAACCACACTGGTGGTCGCCCACGGCAACAGCCTGCGGGGGCTTGTGAAGCACCTCGAGGGTTTGAGCGATGAAGAAGTGACCGAGCTCAACATTCCCACGGGAATTCCGCTGGTTTACGAGTTTGACAAGGACGGCGCCATTACCGGCAAGGGTCGCTACCTCGACCCGGCAGCCGCCGAAGCCGGCGCTGCCGCAGTGGCGAGCCAGGGAGCAAAAAAGAAGAAGTAGTGCCAGCCCGACTTAGTCGTGGCTTGCGGCGTCCCACTCACCCGTCAGCAAGTACTGGACCTTCTTTGCAATCGACACACCGTGGTCAGCGAAACGCTCGAGGTAACGAGACGCCAAGGTGGCATCCACTACCGATACGTTTCCGGCCACGAACTCTTCTGACAACACCGTTTCGAAAACGCTCAGGTGCAATTCGTCAATTTCGTCGTCCAGCTCGCGAATCTTGTCGATGGTTTTCTCACTCGGGTTTTTCAGAAGCTTCATGACCAACCCGGCCATTTCGATGTCGTGCTTGCCCATCTTCTTGAAGGTGGGGCGAATGCCCTCCGGCGCGACCTTTTCAGGGAAGCGGTAGCGGGCCAGCTGGGCCAAGTGGGTGGCTAAGTCGCCCATGCGCTCTAGCGATGCCGAGATACGCAGGGTGCTGACCACTTGGCGAAGGTCACTCGCCACGGGTGATTGCCGGGCCAAGATAGCAATCGCCTTCTCATCGAGTTCTTTCACGGCGTCATCGATGACGTGGTCTTCTGCGATGACCTGCTCGGCGACGGCAACGTCAGAGTTGTTAAATGCGGTGACGGCACGCTCTGTCGCTGAGGCCACTTTTTCGGAAATGGCGACGAGGCCGTCTCTCAGTTCTTGAAGTTCTTGTTGGAATAGCTCGCGCATTGCGCTCCCTACATCTGTTGTGGCTGATCACGGGCTTTGTTCACCCTGTCTGAGCCAAGTAAACGGACAGTGAGAACTTCGTGAACACTTGCGTTTTCCCCACCATTCTAGGCACGAGTAGTGGCCCAGCCCCGGAGAAGACGCGTAACCTCATAGACATGGAGTTGCTTACCACCTGGCCCTTCAGTGCCCTGTTGGGTTTCGTTACGGGGGCCCTCTTGGTGGGTGTGATTTGGATTGTTCGACACCCCTGGAATTCGGGTGGTGGTATCGACCGCGATCTCATGCCAGATGGTCTCGACACAGCCCTCGAAGTCATCGGGGCGAACGGATTGGTGCTCGACCAAAACAACCAGGTGCTTCGTGCCTCCCGGGCGGCGACAAAGCTCGGAATTGTCGAAGACCGCGAAGTAACCATCGATCAGATCAAAGACTTGATTGCCCGGGCCAAACTCAAAGGCTCCACGGTTCAAGAGGAGTTTGAACTCACCCGGGGTGACGGGAACGTTCTTCATCTGATGGTGCGAGTGGCGCCCCTAGGTTCCAAGTTCACACTGCTCGTCGCGGATGATCGCACCGATATTTATCGAATTGACAATGTGAGGCGCGACTTCATCGCGAATATTTCCCACGAACTGAAAACTCCGATTGGCGCGGTGTCGCTGCTCGCCGAAACACTTTCGATGTCAGCTGATAACCCCGCACAGGTGCGAAAGTTTGCCGCGAGTCTCGAGCGGGAGGCCGCCCGCTTGGCCGAGCTCACCGGAGACATCATTGAGCTCTCAAAACTGCAGTCGCTCGGGGCCCCCGAAGCGAACTCGCGAATCTCGATTGATGACGTAGTGAATGAGGCCGTGGATGCGAACCGCGTCTTGGCGGAGTCGTCGGGTATTGAGTTGCTGGTCCAGGCAAAATCTGGCGCGGTGGTGAAGGGTGACAAGACGTCGCTGGTCAACGCCGTTCACAACCTCGTGCGAAATGCAATCAACTACTCCAATGCCCCCGACCGGGTTGGTGTGGGTGTCGTGGTGAGAGACGACAAAGTGGAAATATCCGTGACGGATCAGGGTGTGGGCATCCCCGCCGGAGAATTGGGACGTATTTTTGAGCGCTTCTACCGGGGAGACCCCGCGCGGACTAGAGAAAAGGGCGGCTCAGGTCTGGGTCTCAGCATCGTGAAACACGTGGTGCAAAACCATCGGGGAGAAGTTCGAGTCTGGTCACACCCGGGACGTGGGTCGACCTTCACCATCAAGTTGGACACCGTCGAACCCGAAGACACCACGACGAAGCCAAACCAAATTCCGACCGTGGTTCCCGCGCCGCGTCCCCGCTCGGCAAAGACCCGGCCCGCCCAGTTCATCGCGACGAGTCCTGAGCAAGAGCCCGTCACCGAAGAAATCACCATTACCCAAGGTCACGCATGAGCACAATCCTGGTGGTCGAGGACGAACGCTCGCTCAGAGAACCTCTCGAATATCTTCTCCAACACGAGGGTTACACCGTCATAAGTGTTGACAATGGCACCGATGCCGTCAGCCGAGCCCTCGCCGACAACGTCGATCTGGTGTTGCTGGATCTGATGTTGCCGGGAATGCCGGGCACAGAAGTGTGTCGCGAGGTGCGCGTTCACTCCAAAGTGCCCATCATCATGCTCACGGCAAAAGATTCAGAGGTCGACATTGTGGTGGGGCTTGAGTTGGGCGCTGATGACTACATCACGAAGCCCTATTCCACGAGAGAGCTCCTCGCCCGTATCCGCGCGGTTTTGCGGCGCAAGCCCTCTGAAGACGAGAGCGGTGATGGTGCACTGGAGTTTCACGGCATTCGGTTCGATAGTGACCGCCATCACGTGAGCGTGAACGGTGAACCAGTGTCTCTGCCGCTCAAAGAGTTTGAGTTACTTGAGCTGCTCATGCTCAACGCCGGACGAGTACTCACCCGCGGACAAATTATCGATCGGGTATGGGGGTCTGATTACTTCGGTGACACGAAAACACTTGATGTTCATATCAAGCGGCTGCGCTCAAAGATTGAGAAGGTGCCCTCAGAACCCACCGTGATCGTGACGGTGCGCGGCTTGGGCTACCGCTTCGAGGCTAATTAGGGAACGAGCAGTTCGTACTCGGGCAAGGTGCCATCGAGTACGGGCACGTTCAACTGCTCACCCTGTGCGTCGCCGTGCTGGAAATACACGGGGAAGAGTGCTCCAGCAACCAAGCCATCATCTTCAACCACCAGCTGATTGTCGAGCGACGTGCCGACCTGCGTGAGTTCGGGCTGTGCGGGAAGCACTAGGGTGGCGGTCTGACGCCCCGCACCCTCACCGAACTGAATGGACAACTCGGTTTCTTCACCTGATTCGTTGACCGCCGTCATCACGAGATTGGCCTCGCCACCATCAGAGGTAATCAACATGACGTTACGAATAGCGACATCTTCGAGGGTTGCCCCGACCCCGTCTGAGGGGTCGTAAGGTTCGAGGTTTGCAATTTCGGCTGTGAACGTGCAGCCAGAGAGTAAGACTGCTGTCAGGGAGCTGATTCCAACGAAGTGAGCGAGACGCGTGCGCACGGTAACTAACTGTCCTCCAGAGCCGACACCGCTTGGGTGTGAGAGTCGAATACCCTCAGCCTACTGGAGTGTTTTCTCCCGTGTGGGCGGCCCACGGGGGCGAAATCGTAGCAGAGG
>Ga0181557_1003442_pt1 | contig 15465 bp, 11 predicted proteins | sample 011ome_23_FD_148632 | JGI IMG/M metagenome (GOLD analysis project Ga0181557, IMG submission 148632) | Coastal salt marsh microbial communities from the Groves Creek Marsh, Skidaway Island, Georgia - 011506CT metaG (spades assembly) | ecosystem: Environmental > Aquatic > Marine > Intertidal zone... | reverse complement strand
GTTTATTCTTATTCGTCCTCGCGGTTCCAAAGACGAACGCAGACAAAAACCACCATCCGACGAAAAACAACACGCACAAGCCAATTTTCACCTCTAGCGAATACATTTTGACGAACGTATCGATTTTCTTTAGCATTTTCGGATCGACGTACGTTTTCGCCATCTTTCTCGCGTATTTCCGCGTCCACGCCGTGTACGTCGGCACTTTTTTCAACGCCTTCGCGACCCCGTCGATATATTCCTCCGGAACGACTTCATACTTCACCGATAAAAACGCGGCCAAAACGAACGCCACGAGTGCTTTCAAACCACTCTTTTCCTCTCGGCTTCTCGCGTGACTCATCGCGTACAAACTCAAATAGCAAATCAAAATCGTCGTCGCGCACCTGAACAAAAACTCTGTATCTAAACTCGTCCACATTTCGCTCGTTTTTTTGCTCACAAAACTCACTGTTTTCTCCTTTGCCTCCTTCGCCACTTGGATCGTTTTCTTCCCACTTTCGCACGCGTAGATCTTCACCACTTTCGCGTACCGTCGAATGCGTTTCGATCTTAAAACTCTCCGTCCCATTCTCTTCATTCTCAGATAATTCATTCTCAAATTCGATTTCAGAAATACCGTCGCCTTCTTCGCTCGAGAGAAAATGAGCTTTTTCATTCGCTTCGTTTTTATTCCTTTTTTCTTCATTTTAGTCAAAAAAGAGGACAACTTACTCGATGATGATGCGCTTCTTCTTTTCATCTTCGCCATCTTCTTCTTTATCTTCTTTGTCTTCTTCTTCGTTATATGTTATCAAAAGCAGAGAATCAGAGAGTACATGTAAATTTAAAGTGGTGTTTGTTTGTGCTTTTTTGAATTTTCTATTCTGATTCCCCTCTTTTTTGGATGGTTGTTGGAAATTTCAAAAAACAAACCAAAACATTTTTTTTCAAAAAATTGCTCTTGGCACAAAAAACGACAGTTGTCTCTCGTAAAGAGAAAACAACAACACAACAACAAAACAAAGATGGAGAGAGGAGGACCACCAACCGGAGGGAGCTCAACGGTAGCCTTTTCCGCCTCTCTCGCGGCACTTCCCTTGAAATATCTGTTCAAAACGCTCGGGTGTTGCGCGAAAATCTCCCCGGAAGTGCTCATCGAAGCGCACCCTTCGAGCGGGTTACGCATCAAAGCGGTGAATCAAAATCACTCGGCGTTTTTGAGTTGCATTTTAAGGACGAACGCGTTTGATGGGTACGAGTGTTGCGCCGTTGAAAAAGCGGCGGATAAAAACGACGACGACGATTTTGTTGTGACGGGAGTGCAGACGGCGCTGTTGGCGAAGCACGTTTTGGGGTGCCTGCGATCGAATCGAGTCGATCGCGTGAGAATAAAAATGAAAGAAAGTAACGGAGAAAAAGTTGAGATTGTGTGCACGGGCGGACAAGGAGGACAAGGAGGACAAGGAGGACAAGGAGGACAACTTCAAAAGACGTATAACATTTACGCGATACAGGACGCGGAACACTTAGCGGCAGAGGTGGATAGCGATTCCATGCTCGTTCAAATCGTGTTTAGAGCGAGAAGTTTAGGTAAGTTTTTAGGAAGTCACTTCAACGTCGGGACGCAACAAGACGCGACGTTTACGTTTTACAACGGCGAGTGGGAAGGTGACGGATCGGACGCGACAGGGACGGGGACGACGACGCCAGGGAGCGCGGCCGCCGCGGGTGGAGTCGTCAACGCTTTCAGTAGCAAGCAGTCTCGAGGTGGGAGCTTCTCCAAGCAACAGCACAAGGCGAAGAAGTGCGTGGAGATATCTTCGTACGTGGATAAAAAAGCCGAACAGAATATAGCCGGCGGACCGTTTCAACAGTTGCAAACGACGGTACATTTAGACGCAAACGAGGAAGCGATTTTGAGGTACGAGAATCGACAGTACGATAAAGAGTTCGTAAAAGTGACGATTAATTTGAAAGATACTTTAGCGATGGTGAAATTGTGCGAGTCAATCGAACAAGACGTGTTGATGTCGTGCGATAAAGACGGCGATCCGGTATCGTTGAGACCGACGAGGGAGTTTGCCGGAGGGCATTACGCCTCGTCGGAACAACAAATGCACGGCGGCGAGAATCCGAGAGCAGGCATACCGCACTTTGATTTCGACGCGGAGATGGTGTTGGCGGCGATGTTACCGGATGAAGAAGAAGAAGAAGAGGATGATGAAGAAGAGAAACGAAAAGAAGAAGAAGCGAGAAGAAAAGACGACGAGGCGGCTGGGAGGATGACGATCAACTATAATAACGTCCCTCCGCAAACGCCCGGGTCATCGGTTGTGCCGCCTTCGCAAACGACCGAAGGCGGTTCTGTTCGACCACCGTTTGGTTCACCGAGCGAGAATAAAAGCAACAAAAACAAAATCGTCTGGGATGGCGACGACGACGACGAAGAAGAAGTCACCGCCACGCCAGCCGAGGAGATGTCGAAAAGACACAAGTCTTCTTGATGAGAGATTAAGATTAAATTTTAGGACGCATGCACGCATAGATACATACTAGAACACGTAGAAAAAACCGTAATAATATACACGCGCAACATATACATACAATACAAGTAAGTTAAATAACAACTTTGCCACTGCTTTCGTGCAGGCGTCGTAGGGAGAAAACAAAACTTTGAATTCATTTTTTCACACATTTATCAGTCGTCGCGGATTTGCCGGCGGCACATTTTTCCGCGTCTCACTTCACACCGTTATGAAAATAGAAAACACGTTTCCTCTTCCTTCTTCTTCTTCTTCTTCTTCTTCTTCTTCTTCTGCTTAAGCATTCGAACTACCAACGTTCCTCGTAGGAGTACCTCTCAACTCCCTATACCTTCGTTTCAACTTCACCCACGCGCCGCTGCTCATCAACACGCCTAGTAAAAGCAAAGCGAAGCCAACCGTCGTGGCGATTTGACACGTCCAACCGACCAACGATAAACACCTAAAGTCGTGATGATAGCACTTCTTGTCGCTACGATACATAGAACTCCACTTTCCAATCATTTCGCCGTCTTGCAAAACGTGTCGCACGTTATCCAACATGATCAAAGGAATCGAACAAAACACCAAGAAAACCGGTCGTTTTGAAGTCGTTTTGTTGCTCCCGCCACCATTACCATTACCACCACCTTTGATTGCGTTTCGGTTTTGGTGCCAAACGAGTTGGAACACGTTCGTCGTCACCGCTAAATTGATGCCGAAACTGATCGAATGCGCCATTTGCTTCGACGCTTGCGTCGCGACCGTCCCTACCATCCCAGCCACGAGTAAAGGCCAACATCACGACCCGATTATCGCCGGGAAGGAAAACAGAATCGTCAAAACAACCGTCGCGAGATTTCCTTTTCCTCCCGAAGAAGAAGAATTAAAAGGAGGTTGCTCATTCGAGACTAAAAAAGACGAATTTCGCATATTCGTCGTCGTCGTCGTTTGTGCTGGTGGTGGTCACGCCTCGCAGTCGTCAATCTCTCCCTTCTCTTCTTTGTCTTCTTCTTCTGAATCGACTTCCTCGGAAAGAAGAAGAGGATCTAAAGCGCCACCCCTCTCTTCGTCCTCTTCTCTCATCATTTTCTTTTTTCTGTAAACGCTTTTTCTGTGTCGTTTTCTCGAAAAAATATGTATGAAAAAAGTTGGACGACAAGGGAGGAGACCAAACAACAAGCAAGAGGAAGAGGATTGATGAGAGAAAAAAATTCAAAAAAATGAAAAAAAAATGAAAACGTTCCGTCTCGGATCAGAAACCATCACATTTTCTCACCACGCTTTTCTCTTCGCGAAAGAATCATCATCCCATCACAGAAAGGAGGCAGAAGAGAGAGAAAGACGACGAAAATGGGGACGACTTCTGTTGCCCCGCGCGAACAGGATGCAATTCTTCCGGACGCGTCTGGATTCGTTCGGTTTTACGAGACAACTTTTACGAACGTCTTCTCGAAGAAGAATGATGATGACGACAAAAAAGAAAGCGAAGAAGAAGAAAAACATCATCATTCGCTGCGATTCTTCAACCGTTCGAAACACGAAGGATGGTCGGTGTGCGCCGACGACGCGTTCTACGTCGCTCGGAGGTTTTATAAAACGACCACGGTGGTGAAGTATCTCAAAGACGCGGGGGGAAACTCGCAGTTTATTTTACCGTCCGTGAATATCAATCAAAACTTGTTCGAAACGATTTGTCGAGACGTTTTGTTACACACGAGAGAGAGGACGGTGGAGGTGTACGAAAGCGAACCGAATAGTAGAGGGGATTTTAAGTTGACGAAACGCGGGAGTCCTGGGAACGTTTTGGATTTCGAAGATATCTTGTTCGACGGGAGCAAAGAGAACGATTTGAATAATAATAATAACAAGAACAACGCAAACGCGGATACGGATTCGTTACCGATCGTTTGCGCGGTGAAGTGCGTTTTGAAACAAGAGCAAAGACGCATCGGTTTAGCGTTTTTCGAGTACTCGACGAGGACGTTGCGAGCGTTGGAGTTTTCGGACGAGGAGAGATTAGGGCAGTTGGAGTCTATTTTGGCGCAGATTAACGCCCGAGAGGTGATTGTGCCGAACGAAATTGATAAAGCGAGCGGAGGGGCGATGACGGCGGACGCGAAGAGAATCGCGGACGTGATCGATAGGTGCGACGCCATGCGAACGGCAAAAGCGAACAGCGAATATTTTCGAACGGACGACGTCGAGGACGATTTGAAGAGGCTGCTAAAAAGTGGCGATAACGTGCAAGCGCACAGAAACGTTTTGGACTTGCCGCTGGCCGTGCAGTGTTTGCACGCGGTGATGAAATTCGCGGATATCGGTAACGACGCGCAAAACCACGGAAGGTGCGAGTTAGAGTTGTTTGACAGCGGAGCTCACGTGCGATTGGACGCGGCGGCGTTGAAAGCGTTGAACGTGTTGCCGAGCAGCGGTGGCGGCGGGGACAGATCGTTCGGGGAAACCGCCGGGAAAGGGAGCGGCGGAGGATTCTCCTTGTACAACTTGCTCAATCGATGCACGTCGCCGATGGGGAAGAGAGTGTTGTATCGATGGTTGAAACAACCGTTAGTTTCCGTGGAGAAGATTTCGGAAAGGCACGACGTCGTGGAGACGTTTTCTGAGGAAAGCGCTTTGAGAGACTCGTTGCGTAACGCGCACTTGAAGTCGTTACCAGACGTCGAGCGCTTGGCGAGGAAATTGGAGAAGAAGAAAACGACGCTGATGGATTTGTGTAAATTATACCAAGCTTCGAGCGCGATTCCGCACGCGATCGATTGTTTAGAGCGCATTCCTTTTTCCGACGAGACGAGGAAAGCGTTATTCATCTCAAAATACATCTCGCCGTTGAAAGAGTGCGTGGAAGAGGAAAAGTTGGGCAAATTTGAAGCTTTGATTGAGCACGCGGTGGATTTGAACAAGATCCCAGACGAGTACGTCATCTCCGCCGAGTTTGACGACACGTTGGCTCTCTTAGAGCAGCAAAAGATATCCACGGAGGAGGAAATCAACGTCGTGTGGCAAGAAGCCGCGGAAGATTTGACGATGGAAAGAGACAAGCAGTTAAAATTGGAAAAGAACAACCAACACGGGTACTTTTTTCGTCTGACGAAGAAGGACGAAACCGCGGCGCGATCAAAGTTATCGAAATCCGCGCAGTTCCAAATCTTAGAGGCAAAAAAAGACGGCTCTAAGTTTACGAATAAAAAATTGCGCGCGTTGAGTCAAAAGAGGTTAGAAATCGATCGAACGTACGAGGCGAAGCAGAAACATTTGGTCCAACGCGTCTTGGACGTGGCGGTTTCTTTCGTCGATATTTTTTTGAAAGCGTCGTCGGTGATGGCCGAGTTGGACGTCTTGTGCGCGTTCGCCGAGGTTGCGCAAAACGCTCCGACGCCGTACGTGAGACCGCAAATGACCAACGCGGACGAAAAAGAACTCGTGTTGCTCGATTCGAGACACCCGCTCGTGGAGGTGCAAGAATCCTGCGGCGAGTTTGTGCAAAACTCGTGCAAAATGATCAAAGGCGAGAGTTGGTTTCAAATTATCACCGGTCCGAACATGGGCGGTAAGTCTACGTTTATTCGCCAAGTCGGTGTGAACGTTTTATTGGCGCAAGTCGGGTCATTCGTTCCGTGTTCAAAAGCAATCATTCCAGTTCGGGATGCGATTTTCTGCCGCATTGGCGCCGGAGATTTTCAATTACGCGGCGTTTCCACGTTCATGGCGGAAATGCTTGAATCCGCGTCCATTTTACGTTCGGCCACGGAAAAGTCGTTGGTTATCATCGATGAGTTAGGTCGCGGCACGTCCACGTACGACGGGTTCGGTTTAGCCTGGGGCATCGCCGAGCACTTGGCGAACGAAGTCAAAGCGCCGTGTTTGTTCGCCACGCACTTCCACGAGTTGACGGAATTAAAAGGCGAAACTGGCGTTAAGAATTTTCACGTTTCCGCGAAAATCGACGTCGCGAGTAAGAAAATTGCCATGTTGTACGCTTTAGAGGAAGGCGCGTGCGACCAATCCTTTGGCATTCACTGCGCCGAGTTTTCCGGCTTCCCGGCTGAGGCGTTGGAAGACGCGCGCAAATGCGCCGAAGAGTTGGAAAACGGTGGTAACTCTGCTGGAAACGACGACAAAGAGAACACCACCAACAGCAATAAATCAGACGGGATCGACGATGCCGACGCCACGTACGGTCGCAAACGCGCCATGCAATTCCTGAACGATTTCAAAAACATCCCGTTACCGCAACTCGCGCCGCAAGACGTCATCGAACGCGTCAAAAAACTCAAAACGGAGTTGGAACGCGACGCGAGTAAATCGAAATGGTTACAAAACGTCTTCGAGGAAATTAATAAGAGCGCCGCTTAGACATTACGGTGAAGCAGACAAACAGACGAACAGAGAAAGAGAGAGAGACACGCGCATAACACTACTAAAACGTTGTAAAAATAGAGTACTCACACCAGAGAAACACAAAAGAACTTTTTCCAACAACAACAACATATTTTTGAAATTCGATGAATGATGATGATGGTGATGATGATGGTGATGACGACGATGATTTCCTCCCAAATTTGCGGTCGAAGGAAGTCACAAAAAAAGATAATCATAAAAATGGGCAAAGGGGCAAACTCGTCTTCTAAAGTCGGCGGCAAAGTCATCGACGTCGTGAGAAAGAACGCACCATCGATGGTCGTCGACGCCGCTCCAGAAGAGAAGGAGGGAGATGGCGAAAAAATGATCGATAATAATATCATTCCGGGAAGAAAGTACACGCAAATCCGGGGGAAAACGTACGACATCACCGAGTTCGCGAAACGTCATCCCGGAGGGAGTCAACTCTTGATGCTGGCGCACGGAAGAGACGCGACGATTTTGTTCGAATCGCACCATTTGCGATCAGAAATCGTGGAGAAAGTTTTGAAGACGCTACCGACCGTAAACGTGGAAGAGAGCTGGTGTCCGGATGAAACCTTTCCGAAACCACTCGATTCGAGTTTGTATAAAAAGATACAGAAGCGAGTGAGAGAGGAAGTGGTGGAGCCGCGAGCGAGGAAAAGCGGAAGGAAAGCGAGAGGTGCGGGTGGGGTGAAATTCGACGCGTTTTGCGTCATTTTGTGCTACGCCGTGGCTTTATACATGTTTAATATGAATCCGACGGTTTTGACTGGCATGTTTTTAGGCTTCTCGGCGTATTGGAGCGGCACCGGGTTGCAACACACCGCCAACCACGGCGGGTTGACGCAATCCGGTTTTGTGAATGCCATTTGGGGGTGGTTCGGATGCGACGTGATTTTAGGGAAAAGTTCTATCGAGTGGAGATACCATCACATGGTATCGCACCATTCCTACTGTAACGAGGCGACGAGAGACCAAGACGTGTACACGTCCTTTCCTCTCATGCGATTGGATGAGAGTTTGGAGTGGAAGTGGTTTCACAAGTATCAAGCGTTTTACTCGGTCTTCGCGTGGCCGTTTTTGTATTTGGCCGCGCAAACCGGGGATTTCGTGAACGTAGTAATCACTAAGTCGAGCCCTGGAGTGGAGTATTTGGGATTAATGAAACACGAGCTGGCATTGTTTTACTTGGGAAGAGCGTTGCACTACGGGGTGAAATTCGCGTTGCCGATGTATAACTTTGGCATCAAGGCGTGCATTTTACCACTCGTCGCGTATTCCACGTTTGGGTCGTTCATTTTGTGTTGGTTTTTCATCGTCTCGCATAACTTGGACGGTTTAACGCCGGCAGCATTGCCGAAGAGAGCGCAAAACGATTGGGCTGAGTGGCAAATCCGCACGAGCGCGAGTTGGGGGGAATCGTTCTGGTCGTTCTTATCCGGCGGGTTGAACTTACAAATCGAACATCATTTGTTCCCAGGGATGGCACATAACTTGTACCCGAAGTTAGTGCCGATTGTGAAAGAAGAGTGCGAGAAAGCCGGCGTGCCGTACCATGGTCACCCGGGTATCTTTGGTTTGTTTCCGATAACCGTGAAGATGTTCAAGTTTTTACACAAGATGGGACAAAAACCAATTGCCACGAGAAGATCTAGTCGCGCAAGCAGTGCGAAAAAGGCGCTCTAATAATCTATTATATACTAATATGCTACGTGTTATGTGTTGTTGTTTGTCATTAATAAACCTATATCTATCCGTTTCGTCCATCATACACTTCGCCCGCCGCGGCCGACACCGCCACGTTCGCTCTCACGAAATCACCTTCCGCTAACGCCGCCTCGCTGTGTAAATATTTAGCGGCAACTCTCGAACCTTCCACTTTCCCTCGCGACCGTTTCAACATCGCGTCCTCTGCTATAACTAACGCCTCTTTCGTGTTGGCGACTTTAGGCGGCGTGCCGTTGGTGCGTTCACCGGGTAAGAGAAATTTAGGCGCTCTGGAAAGCGCTCGGGCAAGATTCAAGGCGTCCACTAACGCCTGGTTCGCGCCTTGCCCTTTAAAAGGCGACATGGGGTGCGCCGCATCTCCCAGAAGCGTAGTGAATACATCCACATTCGACGCCTCCTTATCCGACGTATCTTTCTTTCTACCATTCCGAAACACGATTTCGTCTTCTATGAGCATATCAAACGCCGGGTACCCGGACATGTTCTCGCTCCTCGTCGATTTCAACAACGTGTGGGCGGGTTCGCACCAACTTTCGCACCGCTTTCGAGACTCTTCCAATAATTTTTTGCGATCTTTTGAAAGCTCCACGGCTTCGTCGTACTCGCACGGGAACGAAAGTTGCCACATCATCGCGTGGGGGATGTTCGTGTACGTCGGGTCGACGTCATTTTTGTAGCCCAGTATATCTTCCGCAATCTCGTTCGTTGAAAATGGCATACAAAACAAACGGTTGTGCCCGTCGAGAATCTGGAACGCTTTGTTTTTACACAACTCGTGGTCCATGCCGTGGCAAATGCCGAGGACGACGAGGCAATCGAGGTAGTTCAACCCCTCGTGAATGGCGTCGAGGTTGTCAAACTTGTGCGCGCGAACGCGACTGAACAAACCGTCCGCGCCGACAACGCAATCGGAGAGTATTTTTTCACCGTTTGTGAACGTCACTTCTACGCGAGGGTCGTCGTTGTTTTCCCCGTCTTCTGATATCGTCTTGGCACTATCAAACTTCATCCCCCAACGAATGTTCTCCGGATTCACCGCATCCAACAGCATTTTTCGTAACTCCTGTCTCGGAATGTGCACGTTCCTCAACGAGTGCGCCACGCTCGGTAAGTGTTTACTATTGCTATTTGCAGCGCTCGCATCATTCGCCGTTCGTTCTTTCCTTTTCTCGACCGAGTGCCCGTACTCTCCCAACACCTTCCCGTTACTGTGCAACGCCACGTTCGCATCGGATCCAACTCCGTTCAACTCCAATCCTAACTGCTTCAACGCGGACGCCCCCGAGTACCTCTGCATGGTTAACCCGTACCCTTGCCTCCTCGCTTTGAACTCTTCGTCTTTCTCGAATATCGTAAACCGAATGCCTCGGTGCTGCAACGCGACGCCCAACGCCATCCCGCCGATGCCGCCGCCAATGATGGACACGTGACCTTGGCTTTGCGCGCTTGAATACTTGAGAGCGCTCTCGTCGCTCGCGTCGTCGTCGTTTACATCCACCAACCCGGTCCCTTGACAATCCGCACACGTCGCCCGTTTCTCTCCCATTCCTTTCTTCTTCTGTTTCTTTTTCTTATTTTCTACACCATCGCCTCTTTCCTTCACTTTGTCGTCGTCTGAATCGTCACCATCCCTGTTGCGATGGTACGAGTTTGGATACATCTCTCGTTTCTCTTGCCTCTTCTTCTCCTGCCGTTGCCTTCGGGATTGCGAAATCAAAACGCCCTCGCCTCGGCATTTTGAGCACGCGAACAACATCAGATTACCACCACCGAGAGGAGAACAATTGTTGTTGTTGTTATTCGACGCGTTCGCTCCCATATCGTTCTTATTAATGTTGTTGTTGTTGTTGTTGTTGTTGTTGTTGTTGTTGTTGTCGTTCGTCGTCGTCTGTTTCGCCGCCACGGGGAGCTTCGTTGAAAACGAACGCCTAATCCTCCTCTTACTCTCAGGCCTTGTCAAAGCAGTGAAAGAAGTAAAAGTGAGAGAAAAAGAACTACAAGAGAGTTTTTGTAGTCGTAGTATCGCGCTGAAACTGCTTCGTTGTCGTGACAAACAAGCAGTTGAAGAGGAAACGCACGCGTTCATGTGCGTGCGTTGGATAAATGAAGAATCAGATTTCCCCTAACAAAACTCTTCATTTACTCACGCGCAGATGATGAAGAAAAGATGATGAAGGAAAAGAAGAAGACGACGAAGAAGAAGTCGCGGGGCTTGTGTTATTGGTATTATTAAGAAGGATACACGGAGAGAGAAAAAGATGATGAAGAAGAAAGCGAGAGCGAGCGTGCAGAAATCTTCTTCTTCGGCAACATCATCATCGGCGACGTTTACGACGACTCAGACGACGAGTTCTGAGAAAACTTTTCGACAAATAATAGCATCAAACGCGACGAATACTAAAATATCGACTGGATGTGTGTTCTTGTTGACTCTTTTGATCGTTTCCGCGGTGTTTATGACCGAGAATACTCAGTCGTATTCCGAGAACGAAAATCGAACACCAAGAGCTGCTTTTGGTCTGAACGAAGACAAAGAAGAGTATTTTGATCCGGAGACGTTCACTTTACCGGTGTACTTACCACCGTCTCCCACGGCACCGAATGCACCTCCAGCACCGAAAATTGCGCAGAGCAAACACGACTGGTCGCGAGAGCAATACGACGTCGCGAAAGAGATGAACGACGGCGAGTCGCTGAGAGCGATTAGCGGTCAAATTTTCGGCGGTTTAGATTACGAGGTGCCGTTTACTCAGAAACCGCCGAAAGCGACGCAAACGTTTTCGCCGTGCGCGGCGTTGTACGCTGGCGCGCAGTGCGTGGAAAAGAACACTTTGCCAAAATGCGTGAAGACGATGAACGCGTTGCCGTTTAAGAGTGACGCGTGGATGTCGCTCCACACGGGAGGGAGAAACGGGAACGAAGGAGATTTAGCCGGGAAAGCGCAGTCGTTGCACGGACTGTTTGCGAATGGAGCAGAGTTTGGGGAAATTAAGAGGGAAGTTGATGCGACGTACGGTGGGTTTCCCAGCGCAGACTGGTTGAATAACACGCGAAAATCGCCCGGGAAGTACGCGTTGGCAAACGCGTGCGCGTTGGTCCACAGCGACGGGAAATTGAAAGGAAGCGGTTTGGGACACAGGATAGATAAACACCATCTCGTGATTCGTTTGAACGACGCGCCGGTGAGAGGTCACGAAGAAGACGTTGGGAGTTTCACCTCTGCTCGATTTTTAGGCGAAAAGTATTTTCGAAGAAACGATCGGGACGATAAAAATTTAGAGCGAGCGGCGAGGGAGTTTCCCGACGAGAGTTTAGTCGCCTTGCACTGGTGTAAAACGAAACAAGAGGCATTGCACGGCAAAGCGAATCACGAGAGTCATTGCAGGAAAGAGAGCGTATTCAAAGCGGCAAAGATGAAAGCCCATCTGTTCAATCCGAAATTTGTCGACGCGGTATCCACGAGCTTAGAGCTGAAAGAAGACGAATCGCCGTCGGATTTCTTCATCGCTTTGTTGGCGTTGACGCACGTGTGCGCACGAGTGCACGTGTACGGATACAACTTGTACGATAAAAGAGATTTGATCAAAACGAAGCACACGAGTTATTTAGGAGAGATGAATGGGAAGTATCACTTGCCGCGACGGTACGGAAACGTTCCAAATGCAAAGAGAGGGGTCACGAAGAAACCGTCGTTTGAGAAGGAATCGCCGAATGGTTATTTTTACGCAAAGTTCAACAGAATCGCTCCGGACCAAGTGACGATTGAAGCGAGTGGATTACACAAACCTGGACTGATGGGCTCCGGTGCTTCCTTTGCGGGATACTCTCTTGGTGAGTATAAAGACCGAAAAATGACCGCAGCAAAGAAAGGTTTGCGTCGTAAACTGTTATCGAAGTCGCATCTGCGGGCGGAATCTCCCGAGGAAGTGGAAGATAAAGAACAGTTTTGCGTTCGCGCGTTGCACCACGCGGGTGTCGTCGCGGCAGTTGAAGCGAGCGGGAGAGAAGGTGGGGGACTCTACCACGCCCGAGAAAGTCTCACGCGATCTAAGATAGACATGCCTTCGCACCCTTCGCAAAAATACACGACAGGTAGGAAGAAACACGGATGATGAATTAGCTTTTTGAATGATGTAAAAATTGTATAGTCATAGCTTTTAGTTTTTACCGCTCAAGACATCCAGTAGCTTCTTCTTATCGATCAACTTCCCGTGTCTCAAGCTCACCATGAACTGTTTCTTCTCCCTCTTCTCTTCGTCTAAGTACACGTCTAGTGGTAAAAATGTCGCTTCAGCTACTTCACCGTACGAACTCTCCGGCACGTTCCGCAATGGCGCTTTAACCGCCTCGGGATACTTCACCACCGTTTCGATTCGATTCCCCCAAAAGTCCATCGAAGATATTCGCAACTTCTTCTCCGCATCGCCACTCGTACTATTACTATTAGTGTTATTATCATCATTATTATTAGTATTGCTACTGCTGTTACTATGACTACTCAACAAAGCTAATTCGCCGACGTATCGATTCGCAAACTCTTGCAAAGCGAACGAGCACCCAATCGCCCCAAATGCACTGGCGGACGCGAACACCATCTGCGTCGTCGCAGTCACGTTTTCGATATTTCCTCCATCTCCTCCTCCAAACACGAGCAAAAGAGGTGTGCTCACCGCCCCGATTGAGAATACCTGCAGCAGTTTGAATCGAACAATCGCTCGAAAGAGTTTCACGTTTGGACCTTTGTACAGGAGACGCACTTTCCCGGTAGGGGTAGGGGTTTTAATGTCGTCTCTTTCTCGAGAAGGAAAGGAGGAGGAGGAGGAGATGAAAAGAGGATTTTGGCGAGTAGTAGTGCTGGTGTTGTTTATAGGGCGGTATACGCGATTGAGGTCGCGCGACCTTCTCGCTGCGAGCGCGTAAAGCGTCTGCATTAATTTGTGACGATGTGCAAAAACAAAGAACAAACAACAACGCGAACAAATACAAATCTATAGTATTAAAACACCAAATTGATTAGAAAGTCCCGTCTTCCAAGGAACTGACGTACTCGCAGAAACTAAGAACGCTAGCATCGGCATCGTTCGTACTGGGAATTTTGTCTAATTTTGCGGGCATGATTTGCCCGTCTTTCCCAACCGGTAATTTTTTATCCGGCGCGATGCCTACTTTGTTGATATCTGTGCCTAAAGGCGTTTGGTACTTCGCCACGGTGACGTTTACGGCGGACCCGTCGCTCAGAGGGACGATGGTTTGGATTAAACCTTTACCATACGTTGGTTCGTCGCCGAAAACGGTCGCCCGATTGTTGTCGCGCAAGGCGGCGGTTAAGACTTCCGAGGCGGACGCGGTGCCTTTGTTGACGATAACGGAGAGTTTCTTATCGTAAACATTCTCGAGGGGTTTGCCGTTGACTTCGAACGTATCGCGCACGCCTTCGGCGTCGGCGATTTGAACAATCAAACCTTTCTTCATCAACTGCGAGGCGATATCTAACGCGCCCGGGAATAAACCACCGGAGTCGTCTCGTAAATCCAAAACGAACGAGTTGGCGCCTTTTGCCGCTAAATCGCTCAACGCCTCCTTGGTTTTCGCCGCCGATAACGAGTTGAACGTTTGCAATTTAACCACCCCGATGGAATCACCACCGCTTTTCGATGTGCATAAATCCGATTTCACGGGAACGACCGCGTATTGTTTCCTCGTCACGCTCAAATTTTTCGTTTTGCCCGGCGTCGCGCTCGGTTCGATTTTCAACAAAACGTCCGAACCTTGCGGCCCTCGCAACAACTCCGCGACTTCATACAACGACAACCCAGTCACATCGGTCGCATCAATCTCCAAAATCTTATCTAACGGCTTAATTCCAGCCACGTACGCCGGCGCATCAATCGTCGGTGTCACCACTTTCACGCTCAAATCCGAATCGATCGTCAACTCCACCCCTATCCCGCTCACGTTCGCGTTCATCGTGTTCTCGCTCACCGCCGCGTATTGATCCGGTTCCAAAAATCTCGTAAAAGGATCGTCCAATTTCTTCAACATCGCTTTAATCGCCTCGTACGCGTCTTCTCTCGACGGCATTGGTGTGTTTTTCACCGTTTGCTCGCGATACTTGAACCAACTGACCCCGTTGAACGTCTTGTCCACGTACGCTTTATCCACCGCCCGCCACGCTTCCAAGAATAAGAGCTGGTTCTCCGTCACCGCGTTCGCGACTCGAACATCAGTCACGCCGAAGATGCAACAACACAGAGCCCCTGCGAAAAGAGTACTCGCGAATGGATTCGTATTCGCATCGTCGCCTTTTTTATTCTCGTCGTCATCATTTTCAACATCATCCAAAGAAGATACAGGTGAAGAAGAAGAAGAATCCCCTATCCTCGTCCTCCTCCCTCTCGTCGTCCTCAAAATCCTCCTCCTCAAACTCGAGTTGTTCTTTTTGTTATTCTGAGTAGTATTAATATCGTGCAACGGTTTTGACCCTGAGCGCATCGTCGTCGTCATCGTAAAAGTCGTCGTCATTATTGATGATGATGAGAGAAATAATGATGAATGACGACGCTTCTTTTCGTGCCACGCATCCGTCCTCTCTCTTCTGTTGTTAAAAAAAAAGTCTCTCCTCTCGCACACGATTTCACAAAGTCAACTTTTTTATTGGTTCATCAAAAAACAAAAACAACAGACGACAAAAAAAGAGAAAAAAAGAGCACGCACCAAAAGAAAACTGCTGACAAAATTTTCTACATCAGAGAGAGAGAGAGAGAACGAGAAGACGAAGACGAAGAAGAAGAGGACAAAAGATGAGTTCGACGAGATACGACCGACAAAT
>Ga0181557_1003437_pt1 | contig 15477 bp, 27 predicted proteins | sample 011ome_23_FD_148632 | JGI IMG/M metagenome (GOLD analysis project Ga0181557, IMG submission 148632) | Coastal salt marsh microbial communities from the Groves Creek Marsh, Skidaway Island, Georgia - 011506CT metaG (spades assembly) | ecosystem: Environmental > Aquatic > Marine > Intertidal zone... | reverse complement strand
TCGGGCTTTAGAAATGTCCCAAGCTATACATTTAACTATGTCTGGTTTTAAGCCATACCAGTGGAAGTGTAAGCCAGTAAACAAAGGCCAATTGTCAAGTCAATGGTAATGTATGTCAGAGGTAATACTGTTGTCAATTATAGCACTATTAGTTGCCATACTTTTCTTTAACGCCTATCTTTATGATAGGACGTTAGAGGATATTCGAGCGCCACAAACACAATTAGAAAAAGAATTAATCGATCTTAAAGAGACCATTCGTCTTGCGAAGTATCGTGCACGTGCAGCTGAAGAATCGCATAATGAATCACCTTCATCAGATCCTTCCGATGATCATTTCTAGTACCCTTATTCCCATATCGCTGAGCATACTTCATTACATTGCCCATATTAAATCCAGTACCATGACCAGTATCATAGATAAACTCTGATGCCTGAAATCGTTTCTTAGAGTAATGTTGACTATATGTCGAAATAATATAATCAGCAATCTCATCAATATACATATCTTCGTTAAACTTGAATTCAGGTAAATCATTCTCTGGAAATAGATCTTTCATTATTTTTCCCATCTATAAAAAATATGGTTATCAATTGTCATTGTTTTTGTTTTTGTTGATGCCCATTCTGGTCTAACATAATCGGCATGATAATGAGTGGCGCCATCTGTAAAGTCGGTAAATTCTCCGTGATAGATTTTAAAAGCGATGGCACGAGCAAGTTCATACACACTAACGTCGTGATAAGAAATGCTATCAGACTTGCCATCACAATACCAACTAAATTGGCACCTGTGGCGAAGAGGTACCATAGTCCCATTTTGTTTCCACGATGGTCTTTCAGGTCCTTGCTTAACAACCTCACAATATGAATGAGGAAACCGAGAATCAAGAACACGGTTACGAGTGACAAGAGCGACACCAATCATTCCCCTATGTATCTGGTTACGAGCTTCGAAATATATATTATCTGCTAAACACTTTTGCTCAGACTCCGGAGAGTGAATATCACCAGCAATTGCTTCACCACCAAAGGCTGATTTACCGGTAACTAATCCCCCAAGAAAAGCAGTTGCCATGGCGGCAATAAAGACATAACGTTTCATTATGCATTTCCTTCTGCATCTCTGACAAGTGATAGAAGGTTTTTCAATTTACGTAATTCATCTGAAGTTAAACGAGTTATTTGCTTTTGAATATTCTCGTCTGAAAAATCAGTTGCTATGTTCTTAAGAACTGATTCTAAAGTTTTATAATGATAAACATATTCCATTATACTACCCTTCCATTTGCAATTAAGGAAGACATCATCAATCGAGCTTGCTTAAGGCGAGACTCGAGAAGCTTAATAACTTTTTCATTTGGAATTGGGCGAGCAGTTTCTTCCATTAGCCATTCCGGAATAACGCGAAGCATACGCTCGACACTTTCACGCTGTCTGTCAGGTGTTAGTGTATCAATCATTCGCTTATACTCTGCGTTTGAAATTGGCTTACTCATAATATATCTCCTCTTTTCATTTTATAGATATATTATATACTAGTTTTTAGCAAATGTACACAAAAAAGTGCACGAAAGTTTTGTATGAAATCAATAGCTTGTAATTTTTTTTAATCAAGAGTAGAATCAGATCCAGGACTCTGTGTGCACATTTGAGTCCTAGGGCAATGGAAATACTTATCCATAGCTACAGTAAGATCACCTTGCCCTGTCGCACCTCTTTCATATATACACATACGTTCGTCCGATTCAGGGTCGATATATTGTCGTTTTAGCCTACAATTAATAGTATTAGTAGTAGTTGGTGGAACTGCCTTACGTCTACACTCCATAGGTTCTAATCCTAATATTGTTTGTGGCCATCGTAGGGGATTTGTATTCCACAGGGTACAGTGGGTTTTATCTTCGCTACCAGTATAGGTTCGACCTTCTGCGTACGAAGTAGTAGAAGCCAAACAAAGTATTAGAACTAGATATTTAATGGCAAAATTCCTTAATCATCGGAAAGACTGGTTCTAGAACATCAGCACAGGCTCTTGCTAATTCGATGTGTTCTTTCTGCGTACCGTGTCCAGAGCGTAGCTCGATATAATGGATCCAGGACCTGATGGTTCCGTTAACATAGAGTCGAGATTCCATAATACCTTCTGGTAAAACCGAGCGAGCTTGTTCTTTGGCAATACCATTTTCGATTGCCCATTCATATGATTTCTTTGCTGCATTGACGACCTCTGCTTGTTGTTTGTACCAATCTAATTGTAAGTCAGGATCATTAATATCCAAACTATTTTGTCTGTTCTTTGTATCTTGAAGTCGTGCTTCTTTCATCAAGAAGTGTAAGTCTTGAGTTGGATCTGCATATCGCTGAGAAAACTCTTGGAATGAAAAAGATCTATGTCGTAATAGTTGACGAGCAATATCACGAGTAGTAGTTACTTCCAAGCAAGCGCTAACCATTTCGAAGGGCGACCAGTGTTTTTCTCGGATGAGATATCGTAATAGTCTTTCTGACGTTTCGGTATTGTCTTGGTTGGATGGATTCGAGACACGGGCTGTATACGCAATGATGTCCTGGAGACTTTCATCTTTTTCTCCCTTTGAATAACTAATCAGTTTGACTGTCATTATTTTGTCCTATTCTATCATAAAGGTTTTCACGAACGTCTACGACTTTTTCGCTTTGAATAATGTTTATGATTAGTTCTGTGAGATCTTTTTCCTTTTTTAAAAAGAAAAGCTTTTTTGTAATCTCTTTAAGTTCTTTTTCATAGTACTCGATTTCCTTTTCCTTGCGAAGTCTTTGATCAATCAAGTCTGTAATAAAAAGAATCTTACGATCACTCATGGATTTAAAATACCCATTACATAATTTTCTGCAGCATTCTCTGCATAAATTTCACTGTGCTCATACAAAGGGCGGCTTTCTATTAGCCTTTCATTTTTGTACATATCTACATAAAAACCCATTTCATTGAGCATAACGTTTGCCATTCTGTCAGCAAATTGTTCATCACCCCAATAGGTGCTTATTGTTGGTCCTTTATATTTCATAGCTTAAAATCCGCAAATCTAGACATATCCTGGTGTGATTGAGATTTATCAAAAACAGGTGTGTCATCTGTTAATGTTTGTTCCTGAATATCAACATCATACAATCTCATTTTAGATCGATCAACGCCGATAACAAAACGCTTATGTGCTGTTGGGTCATTATAACGATTTTTCAATTGTTTGACCATCATTTGACCCAAGTTCTCAAGTTCTTCAGTTGAGATAAGAGCGAACATGAGATCCGCTGTAGCTGGTAAGCCGAAAGATTCAGATGTATCTTCCAAACCAACATCCGAATTGCCATAGCCCGACCTCGTCGTTTGAGTCGCCGAGAAAATCGGTACATTAAACTCCACCGCCAGTCCTCTAAGTTCCTCAGCAATCGCCTTAATATATGTATAAGAATTGATCGATCCTCCCATAGCTTTCATTCTCGATGATGCACAGATATTTAAATAATCAATAAAGATAATATCTGGCTCGAACTGACGTTTAAGTTTCAGTTCATTTAATAAAGCACGGAAATGACCAGAATGAGCAGAACCGGTAGGATATTCTTTTACAATCAATTTACCGGTTGTCTTACGACCGATTTCTTCAACCTTTGTCCTAAACATATCACGTGACATATTAGGAAGTTGGTCAATTGCTACGTTCAGAAGGTTTGCATCGATACGTTCTGCAATCCTTTCTTCAGCCATTTCCATAGTTATGTATAATACGTTTCTACCTTCTACCAAAGCACCAGCAGCAACATGACACATGAATAGAGACTTGCCAACGCCAGTACCTGCAAGGGCAATGTTAAGTGTCTTACGAGGTACACCACCCTTTGTAATGCGATTGAAATAGTCGAGATCAAACGGAATACGATCTTCTTCGGTGTGATAGAAATCAAAACGTTCCTCATAATTCTCGACATAATCGTGACCTACATTCGTATCGAATGCAACTCCAAGAGCTTTACTCAATAGGTCAGGAAGAGCACCTTTTGTCAGTGACTCATGTTTGCCATCAATAATTGAAATGGATTCCATAATGGCATTGTAGATTGCTCTATCCTGACACCACTTCTCGGTAGTATCCAATAGCCATTGATCGTCAATTGGTTCTTTCGAAAACAACTGCGGGAGAATATCAACAGCCATTGTATACTGTTCACCGGTAAGTCGATCAGTTTGATCGAGCTCAATCTTAAAAGATTCAGTAGTCGGAAGTTTATTGTACTTACCGACATACTTACCAGCTTCTTTAAATAATATACGATAAACCCCTTCAAAATAATCTGGTTTGATGAAAGGTAATACCTTACGCATATAGTTTTCATCAGTTAAAAGATTTCGAAGAATTGTTTGTTCAAGATTTGTTTGCAAGTTTACCTTCTTCTCTCATTTGTGCACGAATCTTAGTGGCAGAAATATTATGAATCTCTTTACCAAGATCATGCTCTGTGAATGTGTATCCAACACCGCGACCATAACCGATATCAACAATGTTTGGTACTACCATTATAACAAAGTCTTCGTCAAAAGTAAACCCTTCTTTTGCTAATCCTTCAATAATATTTTGTTTGACTGTTTCAATATCAAACGGATTATCATCCTGACCCGGTACACGTGAATTTGCTTCACGTTTTTCCGGCACTTGACGAATCATAATAGCAACCTGACCGGTTATGGCATGACAGCGCTTAAAGAGTTCTGTATGTCCGTCATGCCAAGGTTGCCATCTACCAAGCATTTGAACTGTAGGATTAAGTGGGTCAAAAGACATTATCGTTTCCTATTCATATAATTAGTTACAACTTCTGCAAGTTGTTTGTGAGTGTCCTCAAACCATTTGTTAACATGATAATCGCATTTAATAGGATTTTGAAACATTTTATTTGTATCTTCAAATCTGCCTTCTTTAATAGTATCCATCCATACTGTATAATCTGGATTGAATGCTATTCTTGCTTCTTCTGTTGGGCAAACAAAATCTGCAATTGCAATTTTTCCTGCCATAACGACACCGTCTGCTAAATGTTTCATTCTATTTGCTTGTCTTATACGGCCTTCAGGACTAAAATCCCAGTCATTATAACTAGTTCGAACTATATCAGCATTAATCCATACACCACTAATTAATTCAGCAAAAGGCTTTGCTAATGTACTTTTACCAGAGCCGGGTAATCCGAAGATTAAAATTTTCATTCTCTTTCCTTTAATATAGCACTGTCAGTTTCAATAGCATCTCTAATAATTTCTTGTAGTACATCACCTGCCCATAATTGCAAATCAACATTATCAGGTGTTAATTCAGAATCTGGCGATGATTCAACAAAGAAGTTAAAAGACATGGTTCCTTCGGCCTCTTCATTAACACTAATAGATCCAAATTGAATTACCGTCTCAGCAAATGGACCTTCTAGAAATCGAACTAGCCAATGCTGGTCACCCTCATTACCTGGTACAAGCTGATAGGTTTTATTCTCTTTATGTTTCATCGATGATATCATCCATATTAATTTGATCTTTGTAACCAATTGTGTATTGTTTTTTCACAAACTCTCTAAAATCAGTTTGTTCAAAAATAGGATTCCAAAAATCTTCTTCAATAGTACCAGCTTCTCGAGTCTTACCAGTAAGAACTTCACCAGTTGAAGGATTAATCCCTTCATACCAACCATTACTTGGTTTACGAGCATAACCTCCGGCCATAGCAACTTCAAGAAGACCTGATAGTTTTTCTACACCGCCTTCCCAAGATACTGTAATAGGAATCTTAGATTTTTCTTTTACATAACGAGACTTTTCGACATTAATCACAAAGTCGTATCCCATTACCTCTGTACCTTTCTTGTTCTGACGACGACCAATAATCCAGATATTATCTGCAGAGTAGTAAATACCTGTACCACCTGATACAACAGCTTTCGGGAAGAGACCCATTTCCTGATAGGTATGATTAACTGCAAGAAGTGGAATATCCTTCATAGCAAGATAAGGTGTTGTCATACGGAACAAACCTTTGAGCGCTTTTGCACGAGACATATCTGCTACTGACTTTTCATTAATAGCATCTTCCATCTCTTTCTTTGACGCAAGGTTACCGATTGAATCAATAACAATTACAACCTTGTCAGAGCGCTCTAGACCTTCAAGCTGACCGATTAGATCAAACTTCAGTTCTTCAACATTCGTAATTGGTGTATGAAGTACTCGAGAAGTATCAATCTCAAATTGCTCAAAATATGCCTGAGGTGAACCGAATTCTGAATCATAGAAAAGCATGACAGAATCTTTATATTTTTTCATATAAGCACTTGCCATTAGCAATGCAAATGAAGTCTTAAAGTGCTTTGATGGACCAGCAAGAACAGTAAGTCCAGGTGCCAAGCCGCCATCCATTGATCCAGATAGTGCAACGTTTACCATTGGCACTTCAGTTGGAACCATATCTTTATCATTAAAGAACTTAGATTCCGAAAGAACTTCTGTAGCTTTGAGCTTACTGTTCTTTTTCAATTTATCCATAATACTCATATATTTCTCCTTATAATAGATCTATTATAACACATTTTACTAAGGATGTAAATAGTCTTTTACATCAATTGTTGGATTAAATCCAAGTTCTTTGATATGAGTAATATCTGCAGTATTATCCTGTGCTTCACAATCATCTCCGAGTCGAATATCAATACCTGGAATTCTGATTCTAGCAAGTTCATGTACCACATTTCCAGTGCCTGTACCGATATCATATGCTGGACGAAGTGGAGCATCGATCAGACCGGGATCCGTAATCTTTAGCATAATACGATCAATTGCCTGAATTACGTCATCAATATGAATGAAGTCACGAATATGCTTTGTAGCATATTTAAGACTACCATCTTTAATTTTATCCATAAACATGCCACGCTGTGCACCATCTCGGCCATAAACTGTAGTAAATCTTAATCCTACCTGACCAGGGAATGCAGTTTCTTCATTAACTTTTTTACTAATACCATATGGTGACTGATGCCATGCATGAATACAAGAAGAAGATGCATAGAGAAGAGGAACACCTGCTTCATGACAGATACGCTGAATACGAGTTGTAGGTGTTACGTTGTTATGCCAATAAGCATCAGGTTCTTCAATTGATCGCCGCACGTCTGCATCTGCTGCAAGATGAATAACAAACTCTGCGCCTTCTAGTTCAAAGCCATGAATGTCTCTGCCGTTCTTACGATCCCATTCAATAATTTCATGTCCATCTTTTTTAAAGTGTTCTTTTAAGTGGCCACCGATAAAACCACTTGATCCTGTAATTGCGATTTTCATTTGTTTTCCTTTATAAATTTTTCTGCCGTAGCCATTGCTGAGTTAACTGCTTGATGCATATCGATATAGACATACTGTCCACAACGTCCAATAAATGTGACATTCTCTGGTACCATTTCCTTGTACTTCTCATATGTCCTACGATTCTCTCCATCGATATCCTTGACCGGATAGTATCTTTCCATATTGTTATCCTTATAGTCACAAGGTTCTTCAATGGTGAGGAGTGTGTATTTATCGTTTTCCCCATGGCATGGTAGATTCTTCCATTCAGTAGCACGAGTATATGGTCCATCATGAGTAAAGTTAACTGTACCTGTCGGTAAGGCTTTAGCCATTGGAAGAACATTATGATGGAATTTAATCGAACGATACGGCAATTCTCCATGACAGAAATCAAAGTATTCATCAATTGGCATTGAATTGAATACATGATCTGCATCATCTTCCATCCACTTCATAAACTTCTGACCAACATAATAGTCGATATTATCATGATCCAACATTTTTTCTACCAAAGCTGTATAACCATCCTTCGGCAAAGCTTGATATTCATCATTTGGAAAATAGTATTCGTTATCGTCGTCTCGAACAGGTACTCGATTCAGAATACTCGGATCGAGTTCTTCGATCGTCTTACCCCACATCTTATATGTGTACGGTCTAAAAAAGATATCTATAACGTTTTCTTCTCCTACAATCGCTTTTGTTTCTTTATTTACAGGTAATGTGACATATCGACCATCACTCAACTGAGCTTTGACTTTATGTTTATATTCTACCCATTCAGTAAACTGGCCGAGGAAGTCATAGACTTTCTTATTATTTGTATGGAACAGATGTGGTCCATACTGATGCACTCGAATGCCAAGATCATTAGTAAAATCATATGCATTACCTGCAATATGTTTTCTTTGATCAATGACCATAACTTTATGGCCATTTTCTGCAAGAAGACGAGCTATCGTAGCGCCAGAAAAACCAGCACCTACTATTAAGATTCTCATAATACTCTCCCTAATTCTGCTTGTGTTACGCTTTTATCAAGCGGGTGAGTAGTATATATGGCTCGTTTTTGAGCGGCTGCCAAATCTTCCAGTTGTGATTCAGTCATTTCAGTAATGTCAGATGCCTTGATTCCTGCAAGATATTCGTCATTATAATAGATCATCATTTCCTTTGGATCACCGATCAGAATAGATCCACTATCTGCAACCTGTAGAGGTCTTGCTCTCCACCATCCAGATCCTGCATGGAAATAACCTGGCATAAGGATACCCCATTGTTGACCATAGATGTTTACCATTTCTGGTTCGATCACACGATCCTGACCGTCTTTGCGTGAACCGTATTTCTTGAGTGGCCAATCACCGATGTTCTGTGCTTTCAACCACTTCTTTGTTTTGTCTTGAATCAGACCAGCAAAGTTAAAGACTCTCTGCTTTTCCTCAAAGAGTGAATTGAAATTAGATGCAAGATTGATATGATATGGGTTTGGATTAAAAGAGAACATTAGTTCTTTTGGATAGTCAATCAGTAGACCGAGATCTCCACCAGCAAAAGCGCTAATCAACATAGGATTAGATTTACTTTCAACCAAATCTAAACCATTCATGAGAATCCCTTCCCATGATTCGATATCGTCCGAAATATGTTGATGACCATCTTTGACATATTTACGAAACATCTTTTCAGGATCTCTTAGAGCAGTCAATCCTTTATAGATGCTATCTGTCTGCCAATCATCAAATGCCAGTACAAGTTTAGATGGTAATACCGTAGAAATAGTATAGAGACCATTGTACACAAATCCAGCAAATCCCGATGGATTGTGAATATAAACAATGACCTTGTCGTACTGACCAAGATCTTCGCCTATTGTTACGATACGCTGTTCTACTGTATGACCCATGTCACGAAGACACGCAATCAGTGCCAAATGAGATGGCATTACCTTAAGTTGGGATGTTTTGTAAAAGTTCTCAGTACACTGTTGTTTGTTCATCCCAGTAATCAATATTTTCATTATGTAATACTCCGCAATTTTGTATATTATACATCATTTAGATAGGTTTGTAAACTGTTAATTACAGCTTTTTCATATGATTTATCATTTAAGTTTCTGTTCAAAGGACTCGGATGAGGAGCAGCGAAGTGTGGAATGTTTCTTTTCTTAAAATATTGTTTCACTTCATTACCTAATGTTATAATTTTATTATAACCATTTAAACATTCATGTAATAATATTTCATTAATTTCATTCTTTTGAGGTGAATGTGAGCTGGGTGCAAAGAGATTCACAAAGCTATATGAATACACATCACATGCACCCAGCCACATATCTAGGCGTTTGATCGTAGCAGATTTAGATCTGTACTTTATCTTAGAACTACCAGGGCTATGTCCTACTACGATCACCTTCATAATTAACCTCTTGTTGTCGTATATGCCATGTCTGTCTCAAGTTGTTTTATTCGATCTTTCAATTGTTCGATCTCGGCAGTGAGCCTCATATTATTATATTCGACATTGATACCGAGTTCGCGTTCTTCTTTAAATTTATTCTTAATCCATTCCTGAGTTTGAGACATTGATAAACTCCCATTTTATTTTTGCTTGATCGAACATACCAGCGGTCGTCTTCCAGGATTCTACCCATTTCAATGGAATGTCCTGCTCTTTCATGACAACTCTCTGTATGCCGACTTGGATTACACCTTTTGCGCAGTCCGAACAGACTGGCAACCCTGTTACATATAATGTAGCACCATCGAGGGACACACCATTATATGTAGCGTTATATATGACATTCATTTCTGCATGAACGACATACTTATATTTAGTCTCACGATCCTCATAATGTAAAGGATTATCCTCAACTCCACGTGGAAAGCCGTTATAACCTTGTGCCAGTACTTGACCTTTGATTCCAACGGCAATTGCCCCGATTTGAGTTGAAGGATCTTTTGACCAAGAGGCAATTCTCTCAGCTAATTGAAGATATCTAATATCCCATTTACTTAACAAGGTGGAAATGCCTTTCGTAAACGTGGAGATTTTGTACCTGCCAAGTAATAGATCCTGGTTTGACACCAAGATCTTTAGCAAGTGTATTTAAAATATACTGATGCCAAGCATAATCATTTTTGTATCCGAACACGACATCGTTTGACCGCATTTGGACCACACACTGTAGTTCATCATTGCGAATATAATAAGTAACAGCATTAGTACATATGAAATCGCTTTTACCATTCTCATTAAACTCTGTCCAAATAGAAGGTCGATTATAAATCATACACGCTCTACGTGAATCAGGATTTTCTAGTAGTTCTGTGAGTACATTATCGTACTGCCTATAATATATATCCGAAAAAATTAGTCTGCCGTAGTTTGAATTGATCTCTCCATGTCTATTAGCACTATATTCCCATGCTTTAGGAGGATCTTGGTCTACATAGATATCATAGATATTAGTACTGCCGCTCAGATACCAATCAAGTTCAGCATTGATATAATCATCATTAGGCGTGCCAAAAATAGCGGGCTGATCGGCGAGAAAACTTGCACCTATGAGTTCAATTGTTTTTTGACCAGTCTTATCTGTTGTAAAGGTTTCATTAGCTAACTCCCCGATAAAGAAGTCTCTAATATCACTTACACTTAGTGTTTGCATCTGCTACCCTTTCTCTTAGATCAGTTGATGAGAATCTGTGATCGCGCTTATTAAAGTATAATTCAATTCCACGATTACGACATTCATCCTTACCAGTAAAATCTTTTTGACGATATTCTTCACCGAGTATCCTTACATTAATTGGATACATGTTTATTATATCAAGAAGATCAGCCTCTGTACAATAAATTAGTACTTCATCGACATATTTTACTGCTGCAAGTTGAGCCTGTCTTTCTACAATAGTCTGAACTGGCGCATTCTTTTCGGCACGATCTAATGTAGGATCTACTTGAAGAGCACAAATCAGATAATCACATTGAGCCTTTGCTTCACGTAACATAGCAATATGACCGGCATGAAGTAAGTCAAACGTTGATGCAGTAAATCCTATTTTCAATGGTTTCTCTTTCCGTCAAATACACATACAAAGTAACAACCCTTTGGTCCAGCATGAACACGGTGGAATACACCATCTTCGATGAGAACAATATCACCTTGCATTACAGTAATAGTCTCTTCATCAAGTTCCATCTTACCCGAACCACCCACAAAATAATAGACCTCTTCCTGTCCTTCGTGTTTGTGTCCACGTGTACTCATTTTTGGTTTGAGATCAGTAGAACTCAGAACAAGATTCTTGAGAGTCTTATTGTCTTTGAGTAGATAGGTTTCATTATCTTTAATAACCTCTCCACCAATATCACGAATCGATAGGCGCATTGTTTACTTCCTTTATTGGACGATTGAGAAAATCACGATCTGAACTTTGACCTTCCATTTCACCTGCAAGATATGTGGCAAAAAAGGATGCATAGTTAATTAGATCGACACATGAATCTTCGAGTGATTCAAAGTTTTGATTGTATTCAGGATCATGTTCCATTGCTTCCATGACAGACTGCATGCGAAGAACTTTAGCATGAATCGTATCGAGAATAGTAGAACATCCACGAACATAGTAGTCCGCTTGTTTGATCCGTGAATTTGGATTTTGATAGTCAGACGATTTCTTTGTCTGAATTTCAGCTGCGCGCTGAAGGATTTTGAGAGAGTATTTCATTATACGTTCCTATAGTGTTTTTGCCATGCAGAACCAACAGTACCGAGACCTTCCTGAGCAAGTTGTAATCTATACATTATACCACAAATATCGGCAGATGTACACGCTTTTTGTAAGTCATAGATGATACGATTCTTCGATGCCTTACCTTGAATCTTTTTTGGATCCCAATCTTCTATTAGATCGCTAGCGATTTGCCTAGCCTTTTCAAGCGGCATACGTTCTAGTTTACGAATCACTTCAGTACGATCTTCCTGTGGTTCTTCATTTACTTCTATATAGTCTTTTCCATTCCACATCCAGAGAGAATGGCATGTATAAGACTTATCAGCTCGAAGGAAACAGATCACGTAGTTTGCTACATCAAGACCCCATCCTTTTCTTTGTTTCAAACTAGCTAATTGCTTATTGAGAGTCTCGAGATGAGCAGCAGATTTCACTTCAACAGGAGTACTACATGGTGCAAAGAGATCTTTATATTTACGATCATCATTTTTATATTCATGATGCTCGATCATGTAGTGCTCAGCAGCTAGACCATTATATGTATCGATATATACCCGTTGGTCAGATCTATTTTCATCAGGTAAAAATTTTACATATTCAAGGGAGGCATGCCTTTCTAACAAGTCTAAATCAATATTAGCTAATTCGAAAGTTTCACCGACCTTTACACGAAAGTCAAACATAATATATTTCCTTATTCAATTATGATTATATTATACACTATTTTTCTCTCAATGTAAACAGTTTTTTTACATATTTTTGTAAACATATTCGAGGGCACGATCAGCTTCCTTGTCGAGTGGACGATTCTTATACCAATTGCCGGTTTCCATATCAAGCTCTTGACACATCTTAGCGATTTCATTTGATGTAATAGGATATTTTTGTTTGATTGCATTACCAGCAACTGCTACCATTATTTGGTACATTTTGTGGTACCATCCGGTGTTTGTGATGAGTCTGTATTCTGCTTCGAGTTTACGAGGGAAGAAGGGACAATCGCGATAGGACGACCACACCACATTAGTGTTATCCATTCCTCCTTTTCTGTGTTCGATGATTTGTTTTTGGAGTTCTTCTGGGAGTCTGTCGAAGAAGTTGTTGAGGTTGGCTTTTTCTGCATAAGGATGTTTCCTCATAAGATTATCAGGATCAACTGTGTCACCGTCATGACTAAAAATAAAGTTGTGAGCGCCAGTATATTCCGCAGGGATATAGTACATGCGTGATAAGTCCTTAGTTTGAGCATCTCCGAGTTCTCCGAGTTCTCGATTAAGGGCGTGCCAGAAGTGTCTGATTTCGTCGTTCCCAATTCGTCTTCGAAGAGGGAACACCATTCTGAACTTAGGTTGATCCACTGTACTGCTAGCAGTACTGTAACAAATGAACCGATAATTAGAAAACCGAGAACATAAATCATCTTTTAAATCTCCTGTAGATACATACTCATCAACATCTACGCAGCACCAGCCGGACCACTCGATAACGTTTGCATTTGCTCGAGTGGTACCAGGCTGGTACGTTGCAGGAGATATCAGTACGGCATCTTTTTTTGATGCTTTTTTAATCTGAGATAATTTATAGAGAAACTTTTCGAAAGCATCAAAGCTATCAAGTTCTAGACCTTTATCAGTCTTATTATCGAATATCGAATTAAAGACTGTTAGAGAAATACCCATGGTTTCCTCGATGTTCTGGACCTTTCCAACCTTCAGGTTTGATGAGGTCTGGTAACCCGAGTGGGTTTGGACGTGACTCTTTGATTCCTGGTTCTTTAGACATGTTTGCATTATGTACCTCATCCCATGCTTTATAAGCATCAATTCCAAATGCATCAAGTGTACCAATAGCCACAACACAAAGGTCGATAAGACCATCAACAATTTCTTCTGGATTTTTATCCATGATAGCAGCCGACCGTGTTTCGTCTAATTCTTCTTGAAGGAAGTTCAAACGAAACTCAAGAAACTTTGATAGCTTCTCCTTATCGCCTGCAACTAATTGTTCAGACACCCATTTATGTACACCGAATTTGCGGTGCATATCGTTAATATCTTGTACCCAATTTTCTGACATTTATATCTCCATTTTGTATAATTATAACACATGTTTACGCGAATGTACACAACTTTATGCAAAGAAACTTTCCAACGTTGCTTGTTCTTCTGCGCTCCAGCCCACTGCATTGAGAATTAATTGCAGTGGATCTAGGAATGTTTTCTCGAATTGCTTTTCATAATCGATATATTGATCCAATTTGAATTCTCTTGGTAGACCTACAACTGGAAAAGATATAACATTCTCTTTGAGATGATTTGGCAATCGTAGATAGAGAAACTTTATCTTATCACCATTACCAATAGACTCATACTTATTCGAAAGGTTACTTTCTTTCAGTATGTTATTATATAATATAGCACCACGAACATGAATAGGAGTGCCCTTCTTATAAACAGTTTTCTTATCTCGCCATTCAGTAAGATTTGTAACACCGCGAGGAAATGCTACTTCTTCTGCAGGAAGTTGCTTGAATTCCTGTTTGAACTTTAAGATATAATTTTGCACATCGGCTTCTGTTCCAGAAATAATAACTTTGAATATCTCTTTTAATTTAGCACGACACACTGTAGGTGTAGAAGATTTAATTGCTTCAATACCCATGATTTTGAGTTTTGGTTCTTCATACTGTACACCTTCAGAGTTGTGTACATTCAGAATATATCTTTTCTTTGCTGTCCATATACCACGATCAGCGATTACCTCGCGTTCCATGACCATACGATTTTCAAAGCAGTTCATATCCTTGAAGAGTTTTTCCATAGCATTGTCAAGGATTTTTTGAAAGTGATTTTGACATGACTCATCGAGGAACTTTACTGGTTCTTTTGGCTGAAACTTCTGTACAAACTTTGAGAAGTTAACATATATTGAATCTGTATCAATAGCAATTACAAAATCATCCTGAGTTCCAAGTAATCTATTCATCTCATCGTTAACGACTTTTTCACAGGTCTTAATTACATGCTGACCGGTGAGAGTGATACCTTCTGCAACTCGTAGATCAAAATAACGAAACCACTTATTACCCATAGCACCGAACAGAGAATTCATCAAGATCTTAATTGCCATCTGTTTATTATTAAGAGAAGCAATTTGTTTTTCAATCTCGGTGTTTGTACCTTCTTTCTGCTGTTTCTTTTGCCATTCAATCATCTCTTTCTTGGCAGACTTACGATCATCATAATACTGCTTGACAAGCATAGGGAAAACGCCTTCGCGATTATTATTGAATGATACACCAGCTTTTGCAGAACGAGATAGATTATCACCATTCATTACGATGGTTTCTGGTGACATGTTCCACTGTGC
>Ga0181557_1003432_pt1 | contig 15493 bp, 26 predicted proteins | sample 011ome_23_FD_148632 | JGI IMG/M metagenome (GOLD analysis project Ga0181557, IMG submission 148632) | Coastal salt marsh microbial communities from the Groves Creek Marsh, Skidaway Island, Georgia - 011506CT metaG (spades assembly) | ecosystem: Environmental > Aquatic > Marine > Intertidal zone... | reverse complement strand
GCCACCACCACCAACAGTTCCGGATATGTCATAGCTGTCACATCCGAATGCTCCAATATGATCATTCCCAGGATATTTGAGTCCATTCTTTATTATTACGTTGTTTCTTAATTTATCGTTAGGTATCCAGGTCACTCTAAAAGGTCCTTTTCTATCAGGACTCCAAATAACCTCGGTATCTCTTTGACCGTTCTTCCAAGAGAATCTACCTGTCTGTAAAACCCTCTGAGCTTCTAAACCTTCATTGAAGTCTATCTGCTCATATATTTTCTGCAAGTTAAACAAACTATTATTAGCCTCATCCCTGAACGCGTGAGACTCTGTTCTAGGGAACTGTCTATAAAATTCGTTTAATGCATCCGCATCGTTCTTTAAAGATTCAACCTCATTCTCCCAGTAGTCAAGAACACCGTTATCTATAACATCTCCTACAGCATCAAAAGTCTCAGTCTCTGGACTTCTAAACACTGGCATACCGTACTGATCTATAAACCCTTCAAAGTTCCACTCCATTGGTATGAAAAGTGAGTACATACCACTTTTAGTTTGACCATTTGAGTTTCTCTCTGTTACGTCAGAGTCTTCGTACATCTTCTTAAAGTTAGATCCTCCCTTGTCAAGAGCGTTAGAAGTAGAGCCCATCATGCACTTACCAACAATACGTCTACCCAAACGTAGCGTAGTTTTTACTACACGCCAGTTGTTTAGAATATTATCTGGTGGCAACCACTTCCCCGATTCATCGTGTACAAGGAATCTCAGTTTCTCACCATCGTAGGAGTTGTCTCCCGTATTCTTCCAGTCAATGGTAGTATCCAAACCTTCTAACTCAGTAGCTCCGTCTGTTGTCTCTATAGACTTACGAGTAAGCTTTGACGCTGGAACACGGTATGCAAGCTCTGTCTTAGGCCTGTCCATACCGTCCTGTATTGGTTTAAAAAAGAACGGGTAGTTGGTAGATATTGGTACAACCTTGTCAGTAAACATTTTCTTAGCATCACTACCCGTCTTTGATAATATACCGAACCTTGAATCTGGCGTTATTGTAGCTAAGTTAACAGTCTCTGCTGAAGACATAAATGAGAACCCAGAACGTCTGTTCTTTAGGTAACACATTCCAAAGCACCTATCGTCAGCCTTACAAGCCTCCCAGAACAAAAAGAATACCCTGTTTGACTCCCTGTAGTCAGGCTGACCAACATCAATCTTAGTCCACTGCAAATACATGTAGTGCGTACCAGTTATATATGTTGGCACTCCATTGTTGTAAAACCAGAAACCATTCTCTCGTCTATCAAACTCAGTTTCTATGAAGTCAACCCACTTAGACTTAAATGTGTTAGGCATTTCATTCCACTGGAATATAGTCTTAATCTTTTTAAGATCCTTGTCATACTCTGTGGCCTCCCAGAACTGGTCATTCTTAACGTCAGACCTTTTATGTACGTTATTAGGTACAGACGGCAAGCCGATGCGTAAGTTCTGTATCTCTATCACATCGCCCAGTGTACCGTCGTTAGATATAATGACTACGTCGTGGTCTTTGTTGTAACCACGTTCCCAAGATTTGTTCTTGTTTCTTGTGGTCATAACACCCTTAGGTATACCGCTATCTACTACTTTAAGTAGTCTAAGATTTTCTTCCTCTTCTTTCAGCAAAACTCTGGAATTGTTTTTCTTCTGGTTCTTCAGTACCCTCTAACTTATTTCTTTCTTGCTCAATCCTATTAAGCATATCAAAAGCATCGTTAAGAGCCATCTTCTTAGTGGCAGCAGCGTTCTTTAATCTATCAGCAGCAACGTCCTTATCAGGATCATCTGTAATGATCTCTGAGTGAAGAACCTTAATAAGCTCCTCTACGGCACGTTCTCCTGCCTTAATGATTCTTTCTATTCTGTCGTTGTAATTGTTAAGCATACGTCTTGATTTTGCATCCTGTACAGCTTCTGTCCATCTATCTCGAACTCGTACTCACTATTCTTAGTGAATCCTATCCTATCTCCCTCAAAAACACCTAGAGACTCAAGGTTCTTGTTACCGAAGTAAACAACACCTGTGTGCTCTTGTAGTTTTTCAACTTGAAAGTAAGATTTGTCTTGTTCTTTGTCAACTGGCTTAATGAAGCAATAGTTTTCTATTGTCTTCCACTTGCCGTCTCTAGAGTACAGAAATATTCTATCTGGACTCACTAGGTATAAGTCATCCCTAAAAAACTCATTGCTCTTAGTTTTCTTACCCTTCATGTTAAGGTATGTTCTAAAAACGTTGTGGTGCAGAACAACAATGTCGTCTACCTTTATATCTGAGTTCTCAGGTGTAGCAACAACAACACCAAGTCTATTTACAAACGCAGCATCCTCTATAGTTGTGTTAACTACGAGGTCTACTCCTGCTATGTTTTTTGTGTTATTGTATTCGCTTCCTAGTGGTTCAATTAAATATCCATACCTTGGATTCATAATAGATTATATTCGATTACTACGGGAATGTCAATGAAATGCTTCCATCTAACTACTTCCCCATTTGATTTGATCCACACGCTATAGCCTTTTGGTTCTTCTGCTATCTCGTGTATTGTGTAATTACCCCCTAGGACGTTTTGACCAACTATGTAATGCATAGCGTTCTTGTAGTCTCCTCCTACAGAGATCTTACGAATGTACAAAATATTTTCCATAAAATTTTAATTAAAGTGGAAAGGACACTTAGATTTCTTTTTTAATTCATCAGACCTAAACTCCTTTAAATGATCAGAATAATCTGACAAAAATTTTTTCCTCAACCTTTTGTTAAGCTTGCCTTTTTCGTATGGCAAATATCCATCTGGAAGATATATAACAGCTAGTGGAGTTCCTACCTTTATGGTTTCAAAGATTCCTTTTTCAGGTAAATTACCATCTTTATCTCTGTATTTTTTAAAGTCTATAAAAGTATTTAGCTGAAGATCCAAAGGGTTTGCATTTGTAACAGTGGATATGCCAGGTGGAGTGAAGAAAGTAGCGTTAGGATCGTGCCAATAACTTGGCATCTGCATAAACCTAAACTCACCGTGATTAACACCTAACTGTAAACCTGTCATGAATTTTATATTGTGTATTTGCTGATCCCACAAGTCCCCCATTTGATTTAAAGAACCTATTTCATTCACTACGTTTTCCCAAACACCCTTGGGTGGTTTTTGTGCTGTATGAGAATGAGTTTCAAACCATCCGTCTTCAGCTGTAACAAAATTAACTCCTTTTGAATCTATTTTAAAGTGTATATCACAAGGAGCTACAAACGTATATGAGTCTTTAAATAAATCTATAAAAGAAGGGCATGTTCTTGCGTTTGGAAACATACTAAAATAGTCTTTAGTTTGCCTTAATCCTTTAAACCACTTTGGTAAAATCTCTCTTGTAGGTACAAGATAATCCTTCAAGTCTTTTCCTCCTTCAAAGTTGAAGTCTTTAGTGGAAGGGCGCACTGGTATATAGTCCCAAATTATCTTTTGTTTCTCTTTTTTTCTTTTGAATAAATTTAGCATTTTATTTAATTTTATTTACTAGTAATCTGCTCCTTTTTAAATGGGTCTACTTTAAAACCTGTGTTTTTCCATGAAATACTATGTTCGTCCCAAACATAAAGCCATTCTAAATCAGGTTGATCTACCGGAGCAATCCAATCACTTAAATCATCACTCCACACCCAGCTAATATACGGTTTATTATTTTCTTTACTCATATTTTATAGTTTTTCAAGGAAAAGCTTCAAATCTTGTTACATAAGCCCTGGTTTGATTTGCGTTTCCTAAAGATAAATTAACTTCAGTTGGAGACGTGAAATTTATTGGAATTTGAGATCCAGAAGGATTTGTTGCAGTGAACCAATACATTAAAGCTGCATAAGTCTCATTACCAGTCTGAACAGAAAAAGTAGAGTATGATTGACCAGCGTAAGTATAGTCAACTTCTATATAACTATATCCAGTGAGATCAATAGCATTAGTCGTGGTTGCGGTAGTTCCTCCCCACCAAGGAGCATAAAGCTCCATACTAGTTGCGCCTAAAGATCCATAACCATTAGCTGATCCACAGTTACAAACAGAAAAAGTCCAACCACTTTGTTGACCTGCTGAATACAAAACAAGACTAGCTGACCCAGTACTTTGAGAAATAGTATTTCCTCTAGCCTCTCCTTTATTGCCAACTCCAAAAGCTGTTATGTAGTAAATAGTGCTTCCAGTCAAGTTCTGAACGTTATAACTAAAAGATCCTATTCCTTGAGATGTATTAACAACGTATCTGGTGTTGTTTTGATAATTAGAGCTTGTTCCTACATAAAAACCAACCTCGTCTAAAGATGGATAATTTCCTGGACCGAGATCCGATATAGTTCCATTGACTGTAATGCTAGTCGCTTCAACATTAGAAGTAGCATCTGTTATCACAGTAGACAATCCTAGTCCTCCACCAAAATTTATACTTTGTCCCCACATATTATGTATCTATTTGAGATATTGAATACCAGAATTCAGAGCTCCCAACGCAAAGTATTTGAATAAGGTTTTTTATGCCACTTGCGTCATTGTATGCTCCAGATATTTTGTTGAATGTCCCTGGACCACCGCCAACAGTAAAATCTATAGATCTACCAGCACCTGAACCTGTAATTACAATATGTTTGTTTACTCCAGGAGAGACATCAATCAGATTTAAAGTTGAATTAGAGTTTAAAGTCAAGGTAAACACAGCAGCTCCGTTACTAGTTCCAAATGGAACATCTATAATAGGCCCTGGAGTCAATGAAGAAAGTGTCTTGAACTCAGTTCCTACATTAGATATTCCGATTGCGTCATCAGCTATTTTTGTATGACTAATAGATCCATCAGCTATTTTTGTATGACTAATAGCTCCATCAGCTATTTTTGAATTATGTACGGATCCATCTTCTAAAACGGATGTTGATACTTTAGTTATTGCCATTGTTTATTGTTTTACTGGGCTTTTACACCCCATTTTATTTATTATTGTCCTTCGTTATAAAGAGCTAAAACATCAGCCGCTGTAGGGTTTGGCCTATAAAATAATCTATATTGGTCTAATAATCCTTTCCAACCATCTCCATTATCCGTTAAATATGCACCTATTGAAAATTGAGATAAATTTTGTAAAATAATATAACCTCCGTAAGTACCTGATGCTACTTCTGATCCATTAACATAAAGTTTATATGTTGATGTAGTTGAATCTATTGTTGTAGCTATATGATGCCATTCTGTTGAGCTTAATCCTGAAACATCATAACCAATAGTTATATTTCCTTGAGTAGATGAACCGACTTGAAAACGTAAACTATTAGATGAATTCACATATAACTTAGGACCTTGACAATCCCATAAATAAGAAGTTCTATTATCACTCCAAGCTGTACCTTTTGCCCAAATAGAAGATAAAAAAGCACCACCACTTAAACCGCCGCCGTAATCATCGTTATTTCTCCATAAGTGACCTGCACTATAACTACCTATTCCAAATTTAGAATCTGACGAAATGCTTCCTGCCACATAATTCCATCCTGTAAATCTTCCGCAAGTATCATTAAAATCCTCATTAAATGTCCATAAATATCTACCCGTACCATCCCCAAAGAAATCACATTCTTCAGTAATATCTACTTCACCTCCTGTATTTATTAATCTTTTTCCTAGCATAACTATATAGTTATATCAAACAGCACAACAGATTTTTTTGTTGTTAAAGCGTTTATTTCAGCTTCTATTAAATCGCTTGCAGTTCTTAACGCTGCTCTATCGTCTTTAATATCTTGCGGAATATCTGTTCCCGCGTCTGCCTGTCTTATAACGTACCAATCTGTTACAGATAATTTACTACCTACAATAGATTTTAATTCAGCTACTTTCTGTTCTTTTAATTCAGCTAAAGTTTCTTTTATTGTCTTATCTATTACATCGTAAGTATAAACATCACCATCTAAGTGAAGATTTGATAATTCCTCTACTCTACCATCAAAAGTAGGCGTTACAACATCTTTAAAACCTAATTCAGAAGACGTAGTTTCGTTTAAAGATAAGTACAACTTTCCGTTGTGGTTAAATTTTTTAGGAATAGAACCAAATGTTTTTATCTCTCCGTTTATCTCTATTGCTTTCATATACTAAGATTGAATTTGTGAAATTGTGTACCAATATACTCCTGGCCCTGTTACTAATACTTGAATAAGGTTTAAAACAGAACCGTCATATGTGCCAGATATTACATTACCTGTAGGTAAAGTTATTCCATAATCTTGAACAGTAACAGGATCAAACCCTGAAACTATAATATCTTTGACCATACCAACATCTGCATTTAAAAAGCTTACATTAATATTAGCGGGATCTGTCATAGTAAATTCAAAAACCTGAGCAGAAGAAAAATCTAATTCCCACGTATAAATGGAATAGTTAAATGTAGGGGAAATAGATGTTTTGTATTCTGTTCCAAGTTTGCTGTGTTCAACTGAATCATCTAATAGATATTTATTTGTAGACCCTTCTGTTAAGTCATCACTAGTAGACAACTGAGAGTCATACAATTCAGTGAAGTTTTGATTTGTTTTATCAAACGCAACACGAACCTGATCTCCAGTGCCATCGTTAGCCGTTGTTCCTATTCCAATTACTTGTTTTGCCATCTTTTTAATATGTTGTTGAATCTATTCTTTGTTGATCTGAGTCAGCAGTCAATGATAAAGTGTCTACTGTAAATAAATAATCCGGACCTATATTAAACCATCCAGATCCATTATATAGTTCTAATTTTTTTGTATCTGTATTATATCTTGTTAATCCCTCTGTTGGGCTAACAGGTCTTTGTGCTGTTGTTCCATTACCAATACCGCTGCCATCTACAACGCTTATACTTGCAAAAGTAATAACTTCTACCGTATATCCATTCTGAGGCGCCGTAGCAAATGATATTGTTGTGCCATCTAAAGTATATGTAGACTTCTCTTGATAAACACCTTGCAAAAATACAAATGTTTTATCCTTGCTGTCTACAGCTTGTGGTAATGTAAAGTCTGTTGTTACACCATCTCCAGTAATTAAACTACTATTTAAAGATGTAAGATCTACTGCCTTTAAATGTACAACTTCTATTTCAACTCCACTAGGTACATTCTCACTGAATGTTATTACGTTGTCTAAGACTGAATAAGTGCTCTTAGATTGATAAACACCGTCAAAGTATACTTGAGTATTGTTTTCATCTGAAAGTGTCTGAGAAAGCGTGTATTCGCTTGTAGAGCCGTCTCCAGTAAATGCATCTGTTTTTACAACAGCAGATACGGATAGTAAATGTATTACCTCAATATCTGTTCCAGCGTCAGGCGCTGTACTAAATGTTATTGTACTACCAGATGTTGAATAGTTATTTTTAGATTGGTAAACACCATCTATATAAACTTGTGTTTGACTTTCGCTTTGTACAGGAGAAGTAAGCGTAAAGTTTACAGTTAACCCATCTCCTGTGTATTCGTTCTTTTCTACTACTAGTGTAGATGCGCTGCCTCCTCCAGAAGCAACGTCTCCGTTCTTCCAATACCCTTGAGTAGCATCCCAAACTAATGCCTGACCATCAGCTACATCTTCAATGTGTACATCGTGAAGCTCATGAAGTCCTTCGTTTCCTTGAACCCTTACAGCTAACTTACCATTTGTAGATGCGTTTAAGACAAATGCCGTAGCTAACTTTACAGCTGGAGCTTCAGGCTCTGTAACCGTTAATCCTCCAGGGTTTGTTGGGTCGCACCATAGAACATCTCCGTCAGTAAAAGTACTAGTGTTAACCTGATCTACAATACCAAAGTGTACTGCCTTACCAAACTCACCGTTGTCAATGGTTTCTTCTAGTATACCTATATAGTACTTAGGTTCTACAGCTCCACTAGCGTCCATTGGGGCAACTAGTATATGTCCTGAGTTTCCGTCAGTACCAACAGCCATAAGACCGGAGCCTCTATTTATAGTAGATCCTGTCTCATTCTTTACATCGAAGTATACGAAATTAGACCCAGATAAGTCTGACCAATCAAGAGTACCTGCGGCAGCGTCTGTTATAGATAAGTATTGACCAGTAGTACCAACCGTTTGAGGGAAGGTATACTGGTCATTAATATTAATAGAATTCTTAAACTTAACTGCCATTCTTTATTTGTTAATTATCCAATCTTAGTAACCAATACTCTGTAGTCGTTGCCTACTCCAGGAGCTTGGTCAAAAGTAATTGATACCCCTCCAACCGCTCTTGTTGTTTGAACAAAAACTGTCTCTGCTGTACTAAGATCAATAACCTGTACCATTATATCGAATATACTTGCAGGAATAAATGTAGCAGGATGAGCTACAAAGAAACTTGTTGTTGAAGTGTCCCCTGATATTGTTTCTGCATAACTGTTTGCAGAAATGTCTGACACAACAGCGATCTCTTGAGAAACAACTCCATTACTAATTTCCCACTTGTCTGTTGATTCATTCCAGACAAGAGAAGCTGTTGGCTCATCACCTCTATTAACCTCAATACCTGCATTTTCAGTAGGAGTTCCAGTAGCGTTACTATTTAAAGTAATGATATTATCAGCTAACTGAATAACCTCTGTGTTTACAATAGTCTGAGTTCCACTAACCGTTAAGTTACCAGATACTGTTAAGTCGTTTGTAATAGTAACGTTATCAGGCAATCCTATGGTATATGTTCCAGTACCAAGGTCAGTAACCTCAATTTCGTCAGATGTTCCCCCGATTAATAAAGCAGCATTCAAAGCGCCAACTACAATACCTTTATCGTTTATTACTAGTTGAGGAACCGTAAATCCAGTGGGGCCAGCGCCACCATAAGTATCAGGAAGAACTCCTGAGTCATTAAGACCTATTACTATAGAGCCACTTTGGTTTTCTGTTCTTACTCCATCAACACCTGTTACAAGTAAATCATTACTTAATTCATAAGAAAGAACTGGACCTGAATCTAATAAAACATTAATTCCTGGAAGATTAACCCAACCAGCCGATGAAATTCTACCTTTACCATCTACATCGAAAGACGGAATAGTGTATGCCATTGTAACTGGATCCAAACCTCCATAACTACCAGGAATAACACCAGTGTCAGTTAAATCAAAAGCAACAGTATTATCAGAAATCTCTGTAGATATATTGGCAGCTGCTCCTCCAGTGAAAATTAATGTTTCACCACCACTTACTGTGTCAGTAGCAGCATCGTCTCCACTAATATCAAAAGAAGTAACTATAGAAGATGTAGAAATGTCTGTAACACGACCATCCTCATCAACTGTTACAACAGGGACCTCAGTATCAGAACCGTAAGATCCAGAAGCTACTCCTGTAGGTGTTAATGATAAAGCACCAGTAGCATCAATCTCTATAGATGTCCCATCTACAAGTGCAGAAAGTGTTACGTCTCCATCAGTTCCTCCTCCACTTAACCCTTGACCAGCTGTAACAGCTGTGATGTCACCATCCTGAACAGTGATCCAGTCAGTACCATCAAAGTACTTGAATGTACTGTCTGATGTGTTAAAGTAAATTTGACCTGCAACAGGACTCGCTGGCGCTGTAGCTAGGTTTTGAATCCTTGCATTCTGTAACTCATTCTGCGATAAGTCAATGCTTGTTAAAAACTTTTGTGCCATAATTTTAGTTTAGGTAAGCTACACCTGAGAATGCAGCTGAGAATGTTAGTGTTAAGTTATTTTCGTTGTTATGTTTTATTTCTCCTATAACTATTGTTCCAGCTGAATCAGCTACAGTTACAGATGGGAATTTGTTCAAGTTGTGCTCTATATTCCAAACAGCAGAAGCGACGTTCTGATTGTAAACAAACCTCTTATCAAGGTCTACAAGACCTGACTCGTTAATATATTTAGCCATACCGGCTGCGGTAAAGTTTTTAGTGATAAGTGAGTTATCACCATCGGACCCTATCCATACGTCATTATCTGTAATGTTATTGTCTACAGGATAAGAGTTTATTTTTCCCATTGATTAATCTTTGATGCAAATTTACAAAAATATTACTAAGCAAAAAGCTCTAGGAAAATCCTAAAGCTTCTTACGTATTGTCTTAAAATGTAGTGACTACGCTTTGTTATCTTTCTTAACTGCGCTTCCGAAATAGTATCCGAAAATGCTTAAAGCAACTCCTTCTACTATACCGATCATGTGTATGAAGATCTCTTTGTTAGATTCAGGTACTTGAGTTGTTACAACAGTGTACACTAAAAAAGCAAACGCTGCTAGTCCTATAATACCAGTTAAAGACATCATCCAGTCTTTACCTCCAGAGTTAACTATTGCAGCCTCTCTTTTTCTAGCAGAGTCTCTGTCTTCAACCTCTAACCTGTATAATTCAACTAACTGATCATGAGCCTGAGCTTTCTCTTCATCACTCATATCAGGGTCAGTGTCAATCAAGTTTTTGATTACACCTAACACCCCGCTATCAGGAAGAGCTTTACTTGCCCCTTTTACAAATCCTGGGATTACACTTAAAAGTATTTTTCCCAATCCTGTTTCTTTGAATGGTTTCTTGTCGTTACTCATAATTTATTATTCTATTATTACTTCTTCCCAATTAAGGATTGATTCATCCCACTTATATATTTTTCCATCTCCAGGGTGTGCTACTGGAGGTTCCCACAAACAAGTGTCTTCATTTAATGTCCAGCTATCAAATGGTTGTGGAGGAATAAAAGCATCTCTAACTTCATCGTAAGCGTATCCAATTCCAGCGTAGTTTTTTCTAAGAGATTTAGATTGATCTTCTGAAGGTACATTTGTATTTGGCTGGTAGTGTATACCGCCTCTTGTGTTGTAAGATGTTTTAATCCATGAACTAGGGTGTTTTGTTAGTTCTGGTTCTCCATCATTGTAATTTGAAATAAAATCTTGTTTTGCTACAATAATCTTAACAACTTTCCCGTTTACTATTTTTGCGTAATGCCCCATAATTTATGCAGTATATGTTCCACTTGATGTATAAGTTAGTATTGTGTCACTTCCATCTATTGTTACATTTGGAGAACCTGTCGTAGTACCTGAATAATTCGCTGTTGGTATCCTTAATACGACTATTCCAGAACCGCCATTTCCTGCAAAAGAATTAGCGTTATTGAATAGACCGTTTGTACCATGATCCCTAGCTCCGCCGCCGCCGCCGCCAGTGTTAACTCCACCTGAAGTTGGCACGGCATAATTTGTTGACGTGATAGTATACCCACCATTACCGCCTCCACCCAAACCTCCTGGAGCTATATTTCCATCTGTCTGTCCTCCGCCGCCGCCGCCTCCGGAATAATAAGTAGGTGTTCCAGTTATGGATAATTGTATTCCATTTCCTCCTGCGCCTCCAACATTTGGTGTTGCGTTTGCTCCATTTTCTGAAGCACCGCCGCCACCGCCGGCAGCCCATGTGCTACTATTACCACTTCCACCATTATTTCCTTGGCCAACAGTTCCTGATCCACCGGCGCCATTAACACCTGGTGCTGCTCCACCGCCGCCGCCAGAACCGCCGCTTTTACCAGGAGGGTTTGAATATTCATACCCACCGCCGCCGCCGCCGCCTATGGCTATTTGTGATGAAAATGAAGAGTCGGATCCATTAATTCCTCTTTCTTCAACAGCATTAACACTACCACCAGCGCCTCCAGCGCCAACAGATATAAAGTATTGACTTCCTACTTCTAAAAGAAAATTTGAAAAGTTTGAATAACCGCCACCTCCGCCGCCGCCGCCTACTTGACCTCCGCCGCCGCCGCCGCCCGAAACAACCAAGTAATCAACACCATAAGGCTCAGCCACAGCGCCGCCTAGCTCTACCCAATCTGTTCCATCATAAACCTCTGTATATCCTTCGGTAGTATTCCACCTCATATATCCAGTAGCTGGACTAGAAGGTCTTTGAGCGGTTGTTCCAGACGGTAGTTGTAAGTAACCAGTGTCGTTTATTATAGTGTTTTTTAATGAAGCCATATATCTATATTAAATCAGACCAATCAGATCCATCATGTATTTCTAATTTAGAGGTTGTGCTATTCCATCTCATCATACCAGCGGCTGGAGATCCAGGTCTTTGAGCTGTTGTGCCCAAGGCTGGTCTTATGTAGCCAGTATCATTAATTGATGTGTTCTTAAGACTTGCCATTCTCTAGTTGTTTTATTCTTTCTTCTTGCTCTTGTATTTTCTTAACCAAGAAAGGTATAAGTTTAGTATATTTAACACCAAGCATTTCTCCATCTTCGTTTTGAGTAGTAAGAGTAGGATCCAATTCATTCACCTCTTCAGCAATAAATCCGTAATCTTTTTTCTTATCTTCTTTCCAATGGTAAGATACAGGTCTCAATTTATTTACAATAGAAGCATCTATATCTTCCTCTATGTTTTCTTTGAATCGTTGTGCTGATGTTTCTGTTAAAGAAGTGGCTGTTATATTGTTAAATTCAACATCATCAGTAGTTGCTACAGATTGACCTATAGAAAATTCTGTTCCTGTTAATGTAACACCAGTACCTGCCGTATAAGTCTCACCTGCCTGGCCCCAAGAGAATGTTCCATCACCATCAGATAGTAAAGCCTGACCTTCTGTTCCGTCCCCTGTTACATCTAGTTTAGATGCATCAATAGAATTATCTTCTACTAAACCTGATTTTACTTTAGTTTGACTCATTTAATTCTTTTTTCTTGTTTCTTTTTTATCCTCTCTAAGTTCGGATAATCCTTTAAAACTCTATTCATCTCAAAGTAAGCTTTAGCAGCTTTTATTGGACTGTTAGATACAGCAGAACCAATGCTTGTTGACTTACTAGACTCCAATCCAAAAGATCTTATTTTTTGTATTTCACTAGCTTTAGGAATCTGATAGTCGTAAGGGTTTCTTCCAGACTTAACCTGGTTTTCATAATTCTTAACAGTTCTACCAACACCTGTATTACTTATATTTTTATTAGTAGACATTTCTTTATATACCGGTGTGTTTTGAATTTCAGATAACCTTTGCTTGTTTATTGCAGCAGTAGCCCTACCAATGTGCCCAGGTGTAACAAATTTACTCTTGTTAGCTCCAGTTACTTTTACAAGACTGTCCGATTTTTTAATCATCTCATCCTTATAAGAATTAGTAAGACTTTTAGAAGCCTCAACCATTCTCCTAAATTCTTCTGGACATGGTGGATTGCCAGGTGTTCCGCACCTTCCCTTTCTTCTGTTAGTTAGTTTGCTCATAAGTTGTTCTGCCGTTTTTCTTTACTGCCCTAAGACATCTGTTTCTATTTTGATCCTCTGACACATAACTCACATGAACCCAGTCAGGATTATTGTCGTCTCCAAATTCATAAATCAACTGATCGAAGTTGAGGTTCTCCCTAATCCAATCATGCATCTCTTTATTAGTCTTGTGCCCAAACGTATCATCAAGGTCAATCGCTCGACCTTCGCAATGCTGTGACCGCTGAGAACCCCCTATAGCCAGATTAAGCTCTTTATTTCTATAGAATGAGTTAATCTTAACTGGACCTCCAACCCACGCTCTAAGGGGCTCAAAAATCCTCTCAGCGATCAGTTCCATGTTACCTAACTCGTAATCTCCAGGAGTGTTGTCTATTCCAAGCCTTGTAGCTGTGTTAGACTTAACACCTTCCCTGTATGATATGTGCTTACTTATTCTCATCTATAATTTCATTAAGTCTTTCAAGATCCTTTTTCATCCTCTCCCTGTCTAACTTAAAGTCTAATATTTCTCCCTCTAAAACTCTTATGTCAGGAAAGACATAATTGTTTTGATTAAACCTTAGTCCTTGAATCTCACTTTCCGAATCTGTAATTCTTCCCTCTAAATGCGTATAGAGCAACACAGCGCTACCAACTAATATGACTATCTGTACAAGCCACTTGATATTAATTGATATTCCTGAGTCATCATTTAATTTAGGAAGGTTTTCCCCCATTTTTATTTCTTAAATTATGCCACTTATTTATAGTGTACCCAATAGATACAACAAGCAGTATTAATTTCAAAAACATGTCTACCTCAGTAAATGAGATGATCATGGCAAATGCATTCAAAAAGTATAGCTTCAAATCTTCCATGGTTTATTTTTGTGGCTTTCTTCCAGGTCTTTTCTTGCCAGCTGCTGCTTTAGGAATATCTCCAATTTGGTTTCCTACCTCTTTAAAGGCGTCCACCACATCACCAGCTTCTTTAGACATTTCTTTAATTCTTGCTTTAGTTTCTTTCTTAGCATCTTTAGCCATTTTTTTAGCATCCTCGAAAGCTTTCTCAGCTGCGTCTGGAATGAAGTTATTGTCCTCATCCTTTACAACACCTTTCTTATTTAAAATAAGCATAGCGGCAAGAATTGCCAATAATACTACTAATACAATTAAAATCTTTACAGTCATATCTATCGTTTTTCTGCGCCTCCTCTAGCGCGGTTTATTCTTCTATTTTCCATTATAAGACTTCCTCTTCTATGAGAGCAGTCCATATTACTACCATCCCCGTAAGTGTTGTTCTCTCTTCTGAACCTAGTACACTCGGCTCTATCTCTATTAACTTTTGCTTTATTCCTTTTCTGATAAGCCTTGTCGTAAGCAAGTTTCCTAGCCTTAGCTTCTGGATTACTGTCGTAATATTTCTGAGTCTTACCCATTTTCTTTCTTTTTAGACAAAGCAATTGCTATAGCCTGTTTCTGAGGGTAACCCTCTTTAATAAGCTGCCTTATGTTGCTTGAAACAACCTTATCGCTCTTACCCTTTTTTAACGGCACCTTTTGATCTTTTAGTTATAGGCACACAGTTTGGAACCTTCTTAGAACCTTTGTCCTTAGTGCCAACCATTTTATAACCTTTCCAACAAGGATTCTTCATTACTTGTTGTTGCTATAAGGAAAAAGCTCGTTAAGAGTTTTTTGCCTCTTAGCGCATCCACAACCTCCGTTAGTAACCTTCTCTACAACTTTCTTGATACCTGTAGCCTCAGTAATAGCAGCAATAGTATCTCCTAATCCTTTTTGTTCCATTTTATAATCCTTTAGCTACTAGCTTTGCAATGCTTAATATTGCACTCTTTGTAGCGTTAGCTTTATTTAACTTCTCAATACTTTTGTTGTCCATAGCAATACTATCCATAGAAGCTTGCGACCCTAAACTATACCCAGGAGTCTCGGTCTTAACATAAGCTTCCAGTCCTTTGTTAACTTTTTCTTGGTGACCTAAAGAGTCTTTTTGCTTGTCGTTTTTATACATAACCTTTTTTACTTTTACTTGATGTTACAGCTATAGTATTTATAGCGTCTTTTATTTTCTCATTGTCAAAAGCCTGATAAAACATATCAGTACTTAAACCTTTCTTCTTAGCTAAAGACTCTAACTCCTTAGAGTTTTTTATTTTTTGCCCTGGCTTTAATCCGAGTTTTCTCCTAAACTCTGCAA
>Ga0181557_1003428_pt1 | contig 15505 bp, 17 predicted proteins | sample 011ome_23_FD_148632 | JGI IMG/M metagenome (GOLD analysis project Ga0181557, IMG submission 148632) | Coastal salt marsh microbial communities from the Groves Creek Marsh, Skidaway Island, Georgia - 011506CT metaG (spades assembly) | ecosystem: Environmental > Aquatic > Marine > Intertidal zone... | reverse complement strand
CAAAAGTGCTGATCGAGCAATGGCGCAGGCATTACAACACCGTCCGGCCGCACAGTTCACTGGGCTACAGGCCGCCCGCACCGCAGACCGTCGTACCTCACCGCGGCGATCCGCCCTCCGCTGCCCGGGGGCTGCGGGCTACTCGCCGCTCGACAGACAGTCTAAACTGACCGCTGGTACTAACCGTGGGGGCAGGTCACAAGATGGTAAGAAGATCAAACCCCCACAGGGTGATGGTGGACGTTTCCAGTTCTCGACTGTGACGGTTGATGCCAAGTTCTTGTGGATCGATGACCTTCGAGAAGACTTCCGATTTGAAGACCTTTTCTCGACTATCACGAACGATATGGAAGTCGAAGGAAAGGGGGTCAACAAGTTCGTGATCCCCAAGGACAAGAAACCAAAACTGGGGATGACCACTAACTACGTCATACCCGGTGTTGGAACATCTCACTCTCGTCGCAAACACGTTGTTCAGTTCGGGAACTATTGGAATCGGTGTGAAGAGGAAGGTGAATCCCCATCTGATGACAAACACCTTGGAAAGTCGTTGTTCGGAGAAACCTTCACAAACGAGGACTGGAACGACTTCTACAACTACGGTTTTCGGTGTGTGCAGGAGTATCTTGCGAAGGGTTTGATCCAATCTGACAACAGCCAGTATGAGATCAAAGCCATCAAACTCACCGTCGAGGGTGCAGACGGTTCTGGTGTCTTCACGGATTGGTTAGATGATTGGATCAAGGTTGACCGTCTGAAAGACGATCTCAACGTAGGAGATGGAATCTCTCTTGATGACCTCTGGTCTAAGTTCTCTAGAGACAACCTCCTAGAGATATCCGATGCAGGAGGATCGTGGGATAAGAAACGGTTTGATCAGGGAGTCTGGGACTTCACCGATAATATGAAGGGATACCAATACAACGGTCACCTCTCAAAGAACGGTGCATCCAAATCATCCCGTCGGATGCAGAAGGGTCCAGCTGGAAACCAGAAACCCCACATTCGGATCACTACTGGATTTGATGGAGAGTGGATGGATCAGATGAATAATCTAACATCAGAGATCGAACCCGCAAACGAGAACGACCAATCATCACCAGAAGGAATGTATTGGAGCAACTCTGCGAATATGTGGATGAAGGAAAATACTGAGAACGACGATGATCGGATCGGAGGCTACTTTGAGAAGTTAGGTCCAAGGTAGGGAAAGACAGGGGACGCAGTGACAATAGGTCTATGCGTCCCTCAGGTCGTCACTGGTGGACGTCACCATCGATGGTGACCCCAAACACCATCTTCTGGATAATGCGGATAAGTTATCCATCATATCCTGCTCGATATCGGGTGTTATCTGTTTATTCGTCTATCTGCGGAAACGAATAAACCAATAAACAACGATTCTATAAATCTCCGATCTTATAAATATTGGAAACGACTGAACGGAATATGTTCAGAAAGACCAATAAAAAGGAGCTGTCGTTGTGTTTAAAGATAGTCATTTATCGTTCGAAGATTACGTCAGTGGTCAGTCTCCTAGCAGGAAACGAGCACTCTCAACCAAGTCATCATACGAACAGAACCACCTAGTCCGACAACACATCACAGATTACCTCCTGTATAAGTTTGATTGGCAGTTCTGGGTCACCTTCACGTTTGGTTACAACCCTCAACTCGATGAGGTGTTGGACGTTCTCTATCACTCTCATCATCGAATAGATCAGAGGCTTCTGAAACACTCAGACCTTTCGATGATGAAGGAAGAGGATCGATCAAAGTGGCTACTGTTCCCGGAATATGCGGGTAGAGGATTGCATTATCACGGGTTCATCCAACTCAACACGAAACCGAACCTCAGTGAGAGTTACAAGACGGAATGGTGGTGGATGGAATCTGCATTAAGGAACACCGTTGAGAGTATGGAAGGACTCCTGACAGACGGTGGACCCATCACCTTCAAACATTACGACAGAGGCCATCGACAGACCGACAATCTGAAGATGATCCTGTATTCGATGAAGGAATATGGAAAGGGTGCAAGTCACTTCGATCAAGACCCATCACAAGATCGATTTTCATATACCGTTCTATCTTGGGCTGATTGGAAAATGACCCCGATCCACAGACGTTCCAAGAACAAAGTGACCGAGGTTGCACCTCGACCAGACAAAGTGTTTCCCCAGTCTTTGGAGACATTCTTCAACTGAATACGAACTGTCCAGATTCCCCCTGGACTCGTTGTGCGTAGCGGACGCTCCCTTAATCGTATCAGTTACAAACGGGACTCCATCTGGATTCCTGCGTGTGTCTAATAATACCTAAATACAAGGGAGACAGTGGAGGACCATATGAAATGAACATCAAGACTGAGACGTTAGAGACAACCCTAGATCAGCTGGAGACAGAGGTTCTGGAGACACTGGAAAACCCATACTCCACCTACCTAGTGCAGTTTCCTTACACCTGTTCCTTCAACATTCCAGACGATGGAAATGTGACCACGGTGACCATCGAGTCTCGATCTGAAGTCCTGAGATATGGCCGGGACATAGATGATATGGAATGTCAGATGAAACTGGATCAGGACCACGGGAAACCAACCTATGCAAAACACCTGATCAAGTGGACCAGAGACAGAATGCAGACCATCGATCCTAGACAGGTCGAAGTCTCGTATGGGGATACTCCTCTCATCTCATTGATGTCGAACGAGGACATCGATGAGTTTCGAGAAGGGTGCCTCAATGATGAGTGAATGGACCGACATCCTTGATCAGATAGGAAAAGAGAGAATCAAGAAGACCAGAAGCCCGTGGGTCTACCCCAAGTTGGTTACATTTGAGGGTGACTTCACTGACCCAGATACGAGTGACGTATCACCATCCTCAAGAATGAACACCATCAGAGGACAGGTCCGAACCAAACCCCAACCCCGGAAGAAGAAGAAGGAGAGGATCATAGAAAAGTTTAACCAGATCAGGCTAAGGAGAATATCTGAATGACCAAACCAACCAGAGAACACACATATTTGATGCTCGACATCGATACCAAATCAGGACTGAAGGATATCGCACGATACCGTCACACCAGTCTGGCAAATCTGATTGAAGAGGGTGCCCGAATGGTCATCCATCGTGAGAGTATGAAGATCAGGGAAGACCTCGTTGATCTTAGGAATGTTAATCAGATGGTGAGCCACTAATGGCAGTGATCCACGATTACCTCCGAATGAAGGCATTGCAGGATCAAGAAGAGGTATCCAAACAGGATGCTTACCGTGATCGATCTAACAAGTCCCTGATGGATCAGACCTCAACTCGACACAATACGATTCCCGATATGAAGGATGCGTATTCACAGGTCGTAAACTCAGGACACAAACCTACCCCCGAAGAGATTCACTATCGTCGGTTTACCAGTGGATCGTGGGTAGACAGCAAATAGGGTGACCCACTAGCTAGATTCTGTCTGAAGTGGATTTGTTATGAAGAAGGGACTCTCAGGGTAAGAATCTGAGAGTCCCTTTGTCACTCAAGGAGGGACACACCTAAATGCCCTGTGACTGAGATTTCGTCACTGTCTTCTTTTGTGGTGTCTGGATGATATTTCTTAGATAGAAGACGATAAACTGCCTTGATCGTTTCCTTATCTGCAGACGGAATAATTCCTAAAATGGCGTAATAGTCTTTGTTCAAATCCATTTGATTATCAGCACAGCTAGCATGAGGCTTAATGTTGTGAGTAATTTCTTCATCATGATATCTTGTCATATAAATATCTAGTTGGGAACTACCATGCAGGGCTAGATAAGAAATGGGTTAGTAACGGTACTAGCCTAGGATGGTACTATGGTTGTCTTCTTTATTCTCTCTAAGATTGTAAAGATATGATCTACTTTAATTCGTAGTAGCTAGCAGATTATCTTCTAATAATTATCTTAACTCCTAACAAGATACAGGCGTAGCCATGCCGTAGGCATCTTACTATGAGATAAAGACAGTAATAAAAACTAGAGTAATCTTAGAGTATTAAATACTGTCAGTTTCCATCCAGATATTTTTTTATTAGATTACTCATACCCTTAAGCCTCATGCTGGCTGCTTAGCCTTATTCAGCACCCAGCAAGAGTTCTTGAGGGTTTATTTACACTTTCCGATTGAACCTTTTTTGCACTTTTTTGTGCCATCTGTCCAAGTGGCCCCCATCAGCTTGGCTCCCTTCAGCTTGGCTCCCTTCAGCTTGGCCAGACTAAGGTCGGCTCCGTCCAGATTGGCCCCACTCAGATCGGCTCCAGTCAGATTGGCCGAAATCAGGTTGGCCTTAGTCAGATTGGCCTTGTTCAGTTTGGCTCCCTTCAGGTTGGCGTCACTTATCTTGGCCCTAGTCAGGTTGGCCTCACTCAGGTTGGCCCCAGTCAGGTTGCAACGGTTTAGACCAGCTTCAGTCAGGTTGGCCTTACTCAGTTTGGCTCCCTTCAGGTTGGCGTCACTTATACTGGCCTTAGTTAGGTCGGCCTCACTCAGGTTGGCACCAGTCAGATTGGCCTTATTTAGGTCGGTCTTAATCAGGTCGGCTCCAGTTAGGTCGGCCTTGCTCAGGTCGGCTTCAGTCAGGTTGGACCCATTCATCTTGACCTTGCTCAGGTTGGCCCCCCTCAGGTTGACCTTTTCCAGGTTAGCCTCCATCAGGTCGGCCCCAGTCAGGTTGGCATTCTTCAGATTGGAGCCCTTCAGGTTTGCCCCCCTCAGGTAGGACCCCATCAGGTAGGCATTCTCCAGCTTGGCCTTATTCAGATTGGAGCCCTTCAGGTTTGCCCCCCTCAGGTAGGCCCCCATCAGATTGGAGCCCTGCAGGTCGGCCCCAGTCAGGTTGGCCTTGTTCAGGTTGGCTCTAATCAGGTTGGCGTCACTTAAACTGGCCCCAGTCAGATAGGCCCCCTCCAGCTTACCCCCCTGCAGGTCGGTCCTCTTTAGGTCGGCCCCACTCAGGTTGGCCCTAGTCAGATTGGTATACTTCACCGTAATATTTGACAGCTTGGCCTTGCTCAGGTTGGCCCCAGTCAGGTTGGCCCCGAGCAGACTGACCCCCTCCAGCTTGGCCTTACTCAGGTTGGCCCCCATAAGGTTGGCAAAATTCAGCGTGGCCCCACTCAGGTTGGCTCCTTCCAGACTGGCCTTATACAGGCGTGCCTTACTCAGGTTGGCCTTACTCAGGTCGGCCCTCCGCAGGTCGGCCCCCCTCAGGTCGGCCCCAGTCAGGTCGGCTCCACTCAGGTTAGCTCTGTACAGCTTGGCCTTAGTCAGTTTGGCCGACCTCAGGTTGGCCCCACTCAGGTTGGCTCCTTCCAGACTGGCCTTATACAGGCCTGCCTTACTCAGGTTGGCCCCACTCAGGTCGCACTTTACACACTTTTTGGTCTGATTCAGTTTTGCCAGATCGTTTTCGTCAAAGGCTTGAGCAGTATTAGCTGTTGCCGTTAGCAAGAAGACAGAAAGAACGATTAAAAGAGATTGTTTCATGGGAGGGTCCTAAATATTTGTGGGCTAAAATAGGAGGTAAGATTATTGCCCTGTTAAGTACAGGATCTAAATATTATTTAAGTCTTGGAAAACACTTCGTCAAACTACAAGTGGTCAGCCATCAATAATGGATGAAAACTACCCCAGCTTCTTAGCTAAGTATTCTGCTCTTAAATGTGTATATCTTTGCAGCATTCTAATTCCCCTTGGCTGTGTTTAGTTTTCTAGGATCACCAAATCTTTTATTGTTTTCTTTATCTAAAACTCACCGACTACAGACAGATTTTAGGTTGGTTTCACCTGATGTGTTAGGAGGAGGATACTTCCAATTTCCATCCTCTCCTTTTGGTTCCATAACTGTACCATTTCCACCACCCATTGGTATTGTGTGATAGGAAAAACTCAAATACTTATGACGAAATAATTTACAATCACCTTGTTTATATGTTTTGGTTGAAAAATGTCCGTGTTTGGTTGGTTTCAAGTAATCAAATAAACTCCACCAATAAACATATCCACCGTGTTTTCGTATTCTCTCAAAATCCACATAGGTGGTGACTGCACCACCTCCAGTTGTACCCACCTTCGTCCATTCTGCATAGGACGGTGATGGGTATTGGTTGGTCCGGATGAGGTCTGCTCAGGTGACCTTCTGAACAATGAACCCTGACGCACCCTTACCCTTAGACCGTTTGACGACATATCCCTTCGCACCCAGACGGAAGGTCTTGTCATCCTTGAACTGGTCCAGTGCAGCAACCAGTGCATCTGCAACAGGGTCACGGACTTCCTTAGGGGTCTGAGACTGAGATTTCATCCATTTTGAGAATGCATCTTCTGCAATGTCGTCACCGACACTCTTACGAAGTGCATTGAGTTTGCGAACCTGACCTTTTGTCAGTGTGGAATGGTCGATGGACATTAGGATTTCCTTCTTTGGATAGGTGGGAGGTTCTGAGAAATACGAAAACAGTGATGATCCACTGACGGATTTCCCTGATGGATGGTTTGGACACATCAACAGTGAAGAGTTGGAGATAGATGAGATCGAGAAGGTCTGGGAATACTGACGCAGAGGTCTAAAACTTGAGTTTGGATTTCACCTCGTTCAATCCCCTCTCGGAATCTGCATAAAACTCATCAAACGTGATCTGACGACATTTACCCATCTTCTCGGATTTCCACTCCTTGGATTTCTCACCTTTCGTCCAGTAAATGACCTGTAGGTTATCTCGGATTATCCAATGACCTTGCTTGTCAGAACGGTCGTCATAACTTGGTGGGTCGAACGAATACGCAGGTCGACCCTCCCACGATGATGTTCCGTCAAATGGATATTGTAGCCAGTAATCGTCAGGAGACGTCTCCAGATTGATCGTCTCGTTATAATACGATGGTCTATACAAAGCGTGGGGTGATGAATCTTTGCGTCTTTTCTGAACGAGGTAGTGATGTTTTGTTTTGATGCCCCCCGACATCGCCGAACGAAAACCCTTCTCATCTTCACATTCGATGGCGATCATTGGAACGATCTGGTTTTGATATTCCATATATCCAAACCATCCCCCAATCCCCACACCGATCACAACACAGACAATGGAAAACCATTTGAGAATCCATTTGGTGTAACCGATCAGTATGTTTCCCGACTTATCGTTCAAATCAAAACCTATCGTCAAAAATGCCGTGGGTATCCGTCTTCGACCCTTGTCCTCACGTTAACGACGGGAGGGTTCGGTGACTAGATTGTTCCTAAACTATTTCCTTTGGAACACCTGTTTTGGGTCGATATCGGGTGCCCAAGAATCCCAGATTTCTCCCGTTTCCGAATCTAGATTTCAGAGGGACTTTTGGAACACCAACGACCCCATTACGAGATGTAGTGTATCAATGTTGTTACGACTGAGATTTGGATGGAAAAGGTTTCATCCATGCATGCAATGCACCGATCTCATCGACTGTAGCATCCCGTTTAAGGATGTTCGCCCTATTTGAAATCCATGTGACGTTACCCTTCACATAACCACCCTTGGGATCAAACCTATCGAGTGAAGGGGAGGCGTCTTGATCTGATTCTTGGTTGCCCCATAGCAAATCTGATCCAAATACGGGGCACTTACCGTCTTGCGGGAAGATGCTTTGCAGATAGTCGGTATCCAAATTGTACGGAATACCATCAGCCTTACACTTTCGTTTAATCCGTGTGTTCGCCCGGTTGATGCATAGTTTGTGGAATGCACTTTCCGCAATCCAAACTTCTCTAATCTCGCCGTCATCATTCGAGTTTCTGTAATCGTAATTCTTAAATGTGAGACCGTCGTCTCGTCTCACACCGAATTCAAACGGTTTTCCAGTGGATGGATCAGTTCGGAGGAAAAGAACCCCTTCTTCAACTAACTTCTTTCCATCATGATATTTTTGAGAGCTATTCTGGGATCGCCGACGCTTTTCATGATTAACCTTCTCCAAGGTGGTCCACGTTTCATTGCAGAATCCTGGATGAATCTTCGACTGATACCGGATGTTGTAAGCGAGGAAATAGAGACCTTCGTCGTTTGGACCATCAGTTATCTTGAACGGTTCGCCATTGTCTGGGTTCATTCGTTTTGGAAATTTGCGAGATAGACGTTCCTCACGTTCTTTGCCCCGGTCTCTTCCTCCCTCTTTTTTTCTTTCTTTGCGTTGGCGCTCTTTGAATTCGTCTGGGTCGACACTGCTGATGTAAAAATATCCGTCTCGATCTCGGGTGGTTGCACTCACTCCAGACTGGTACGACCAAAAAATACGCCCCGTGGGCAGGACTTCACCTCGTTTGTAGGGCTCTCCGGTCTCAGGATTAGGTTTCTTCATCTATATGCACCTCTACCCCCATCAAATCTTTACCCCATTAGGTCTCTTAATAAGGTTCCATTATCAATCACAGTCTACAATTACTCATCTAAGTTAGGCATAAATCTCAGGGAACCGATGCCATCCCTAAAACTGAGCGGGATTTGCTGACTTAACTGGTAGATCAAACTAAGGGGATATTATGTGTCACCAAAATCGTTGGTGTCCTGCATCCACCCACACCCCATTTTCTCTACCCATTCCGAATGTTCTCTGTCAAACTTTCCGTATGAGAAAGCTGTCCGCCACACTCTGCCTGACGATTGTTGTGCTTCTTGGAAGTGCTGGGGTGTCTTGGGGTGCTGATTTCCAAAAGGGTCTTACGGCATACGAGCGTGGTGACTACGCAACTGCACTGCGTGAATGGACTCCTCTTGCCGAACAGGGAGTTGCCGATGCCCAGTACAATCTGGGTGTGATGTATGGAAACGGAAAGGGTGTTCCAAAGGATTATGAGACTGCGGTGAAGTGGTACAGACTTGCTGCCAAACAGGGGCATGCCTCTGCCCAGTTCAATCTGGGTGTGATGTACGGCAAAGGACAGGGGGTTTCACAGGATTATAAGACTGCGTTGAAGTGGTACAGACTTGCTTCTGAACAGGGGGATGCCTTTGCCCAGTCCAATCTGGGTCAAATGTACCACCAAGGAAAAGGTGTTTCACAGGATTATAAGACTGCGTTGAAGTGGTACAGACTTGCTTCTGAACAGGGGGATACCCATATGTGGGTTAATATCGCTGCCTCTATTGGGGGCAAAGATAGCGACCGGGTGAGTGACTTTGTTGAGAAGAAAATGACACCCGCCCAAATCGCAGAAGCACAGAAACTCGCCCGTGAATGTGTCCGTAAGAAATACAAAGGGTGTTGAGTAGGAACCTCTAATCCTACCCGTCATAAAAATCAAAGCTGTCCTTTATTCCTGTCATTTCCCAAACCTCATCAAACGATAGAGATGTCTCTTTCATCGTCTCTCGTATGTCATTGGTCTTCGCATAAGACGCATTGACGATCTCTGAGAGCTCTCCGTAACTGAGTTTACGATAAGGTTTAGACAGTCCACGCAGGAATGCGATTTCGTCTTCAATCATTCAATCTCTCTGTCTCACTCTAGAACGGGTATTCACTGGTTCCCTGATCAGAGGACTTACCCTTTGGGGTAGTCTTGGTGATCTGTTTCGCAATCAGATTGGTCACAACGTGACCATAGAATCTTTGAAGCATCTCGATAGAGGTTCCCATCTGTTGTGCTAACAGATACGGACTGACCTCTTCTGACAGCCTCATCGTCGCATAGAAGTGACGAAGGCTGTAAAGGGTTCTGCGTCTCCCACTGGAATCATCCAACAGATCGCAATAAGTCAGGAGACTTTCGAAACCCTTCTTAAAACTACCGATGGTCTTCCCATCTTTGTGACAGAAGACGTATCCATCCAATGGAGGGTCGTCGTTCAGTTCACGTTTTCGGAGGTCGTAAATCCTTCTGAGATACGTTTCTGCATCCTTTTGAAAGACGATCTCCCTTGGTCCAGTCTTACCCGTGACCCGACCAACGAGTCTGGGTCCATCCTCAGTTTCAACTGTTGAAAAGTCATGCCACGCAACGAAGCGGAACTCACCGACACGAGCTCCACAGTTTGCAAGCAGGAGAACATATTGTTGAGTTAGATATCTGTCTCTCGCAACTCCTCCCCAAGACTCTCCTTCTTTGACCCACTCCCTCATCAACCTTGTGAGTTTTCTCCACTCATTAAGTGTGAATGTAGGTCTGCGAGATTTATCCAAGGATGGAGGGGACATTTCTGGGATGCCTTTCATCCACCCCTTATCGACACAGTAGGAGAAGAACACCTTTAGAAAGGCTACCTCTTTTCTCAGAGTGTTGTTTGAGGGGACGTAGGACACTGATATTTTCGTGGATGGATTGGTTTTTAGGGAGTTCTCTCTTCTCCAAATCCAGTAATCGAGAAAGTCTCCCTTATTGAGTGAGTCTAGTTTCTTTGAACCGAAATAGGTCAGGGGGTAGTTTCCAACACCGTCAATCCGATCCGACACATATGTTTCGGATTTCCCATCGACGGTTGGTGACCTTGGAAAATCTTCTTTCCACGATGCATATCCCGTTTTGAATGTCCGTGCGTTGAGCGACCCACCAGAGAGAACCTTGATAGCAAGTTCCTCATAGAGGTTGAGGGATTTCTTGATGGCCTCGGACTGATCCTTTTGACCAGATGACTGTCTGTGATACCCGGTGGAGTTCGGGACACTAATCCTCATTTGCCAGGTCGGGATAACAGAACCATCAGATCGAGGACGTTGGTAGAGGACGATCCTACCGTCACCCTTCACATCAATCTGGTTGAGTTCGAACTTTGTCATCGATCGGTTTTGATCCTCTTGAAATAACCAAGGGTCATTTCATCCTCTCGAACTACAGAAACCAGTTCCCATCCTCTTTTTCCCCAGTGATCCCACTCTAACAAAGAGGCAACATCCGCCTCTGATGAAACCGACAAGGATGAACGCATATATTCCCATTCCATCACGCTGCCTCCATCACTTTGTAGACGGTGGACACTCCGACCTTGAGGTCTTTCGCAATCTTACGAATACCCACACCCTGTTCCCTCATATATTTGATCGAGGCAGACAGTCCTTCGTTGAGATTAGTGGGTCGACCAATGTGTTTACCCTGAGCCTTAGCACGCTCCTGACCTGCCTTGACCCTCTCTGAGATCATTCCTCGTTCGAACTCTGCGAACACTCCACACATCTGAAACATCATCTTTCCTGATGGGGTCGATGTGTCGATACCCGACTGGTGGATATAGAGATCACATTCGACGGAGTTGATCTCGTTGAGGAAGGAAACCAAATCCTGCAAGCTGCGTCCTAGACGATCCACGGACCAAACAAGAATGGTATCGAAGTCCTTTTTGACCGCACCTTTGATCAGTGCATCAAATCCTGTTCGTTTGTCCCGTCCCTTCGCACCTGAGATTACATCTGAAAACTCACCCACGATGGTCAGACCCTTACGGTCTGCAATCTCCTTGAGTTCCATAATCTGATTTTCTGTGGTCTGATCAGAGGTGCTAACTCTGGAGTAAATGGCACAACGATTTGACATCTGTTCACTCCCTTCACATTCCCTATATGTGAATAATATGTGAATAGAGCAAAAGAGTCTATATGAAAGTTAAAAGAGGTTTAACCAACTGATTTCATTTACTTTTATTATTCAGAATATACTAAACCCGTTTATTCGTAATGCGGGGGTCGCGTGTTCGAGTCACGCAGGCGGCACCATTTTCCCATTTCCATTTCGCGAACCACGGTCCCGGAAACGCGACAGAGATCCATCGAAAAGGGACTATTGTGGCAGCCAGACCCTTTGCCGGAAGAGTTTGCTTGCGCGCACCACCGATAAAACCTCTCGGAAAACGCCGTCACAAAACTGTCATGTAATCGTCACATTATCATCGCACAGCGCTCCTAGGTTGCGCTTGTCGGCGATGAGCGTCGGCCGGAGCGGCGTGTGCTTGGATGTCCCGCCTTCCGTATATTGGAATTCTCCTTTGGAGGCGAAATGAACACCACCCGTATTATCGCGATCGCAGCGGCTGCGACCGTTGCCATGGCCGCCAGCGCCCAGGCGCGCGACCAGATCCGCATTGTCGGATCGTCCACTGTTTTCCCGTTCTCGACCACGGTCGCAGAACAGTTCGGCAAGACCACCAGCTTCAAGACACCGGTCGTCGAAAGCACCGGTTCCGGCGGCGGACTGAAACTGTTCTGCTCCGGCGTCGGCGTTCAGTATCCCGACATCACCAATGCCTCGCGCCGGATCAAGAAATCCGAAGTCGATCTCTGCGCCAAGAACGGCGTGAGCAAGATCACCGAGGTGAAGATCGGCTTTGACGGCATCGTGCTGGCCAACGCCAAGTCGAACCCGCAGACGAAGATCACGCTGAAACAGCTGTTCCTCGCCCTCGCAAAGGACGTGCCGGCAAATGCCGACGGCTCGGAACTGAAACCGAACCCCTATAAAATGTGGAGCGACATCGATTCCTCCCTGCCGTCCAAGAAGATCGAAGTTCTCGGCCCGCCCCCGACCTCCGGCACGCGCGATGCCTTCGTCGAGCTCGCCATGGAAGGCGGCTGCAAGCAGTTCAAGGGTATCTCCGCCCTCAAGAAATCCGACGGCAAGCGCTACAAGGCGGTCTGCCACGGGATCCGTGAAGACGGCGCGTTTGTCGAAGCCGGCGAAAACGACGTTCTGATCATCCAGAAGCTCGTCGCCAACCCGGATGCCTACGGCATCTTCGGCTTCTCGTTCCTTGATTCGAATGCCGACAAGGTCCAGGGCGCCATGATCGACGGTACCGCGCCCGAATTCGACGCCATCGCGTCGGGCAAATACCCGGTGTCGCGCTCCATGTATTTCTACGTCAAGAACGCCCATGTCGGTGTCGTTCCGGGCATCAAGGAATATGTGGCCGAGTTCACGGCTGAAAAAGCCTGGGGCCCGGACGGTTACCTGGCCGACAAGGGCCTGATCCCGCTGCCCGACATGGACCGCAAGAAGACGGCGGACGCGGCGCAGACCTTCAGCCCGCTGAACATGTAAATTCCGGTTCCTTCCGGAACAAGGACGGCGCCCCTGTCATGGGGGCGCCGTTTTTTTATGAGCCGCTCTTCGTCCGTGAGAAACTAGGCGCCGAGCTCCCGGTTCACCAGCGCCGCGCCCAGGGCGAGGGCGTTCATCTTGCCTTCGGCCGACCGGCGGCTGCGCGGCACCATTCCGCAATCGGTGCACGCGATCAGATGTTCCGCCGAAACGTGTTTCATCGCGTGGCGGATACGGTCGGCGACGACCTGCGCCGATTCCACTTCCTCGGTGCCGACATCGATCACGCCGACCATCACATCCTTGCCGGCGAGACAATCGAGCACGCCAAGATCGACACCCGATGCCGCGCATTCGATGGAGACCTGGTCGATCGAACTTTCGGCGATCAGCGGCAGGGTGGCGTTATAGTGGCTCCAGTCGTCATTTGCTTTTTTCCAGTTAAGGACGACCTCGGTGCCGTAGCCGTAACAGATATGCACGGCGCGCTTCGCGGTAACGCCGTCGAATGCGCGTTCCAGAATTTCGAGCCCCCAGTCCCTTACCTCGTCGGTATAGATATTGAAGCAGGGCTCGTCGATCTGGATCACGTCGGCCCCGGCCTCTGACAAGGCGCGGGCTTCCTTGTTCAGCAAATCCGCATAGGCGGCTGCGAAATCGGCGTCCGAGCGGCCGCCGACCTCGTCAAAAACACTGTCGGCGACCGTCATCGGACCCGGCAGGGTAACCTTCACCTGGCGGTCGGTACGGGCCTTGGCAAAGCGCAGTGCATCCAGCAGGACGGGTTTGGTCCAGGTCCATTCCTCGAGCACGCGCGGCGCCGGGGTTTCCTCGGAATAGCGCTGGCCGCGGCTTTGTTTCTTCGCCGGGTTCTCGAAGTCGACGGCGCCGAGATGCTCTATAAAGCCCCAGATGTAATGCCGACGGCGCTGTTCGCCGTCGCAGATGATGTCGAGGCCGGCCTGCTCCTGCGACAGCAGCGTCAGCGCAACCGCATCGTCCTGCGCCTGGGCGAGCGCCGTGCCTTCCTGGCGCCACGGTGCGCGCAACTGTTCCGGGTCGGACAGCCATTCGGGTTTCGGCAGGCTGCCGACGATGGTGGTTTTGATAGGTCCCATAAGTAATTTCCCAGTCCAGGTTTCTTTTTTACGAAGGTTGGATTTCTTGCCGGCGCACCGACCGGAACAGCATAACACCAACCATGATAGGCACAGCCCCCAGAATGACAAAAGCCGTCTGGTAGCTGCCGGTCAGGGCGAGGATCAGCCCAAAAGATCCGGGAAACGTGATCATCCCGAGATAGGCGAAGAACACCGCCCCGCCGGTCACGACGCCGGCCATGCCGGGCGGCGCGATCCGCGCAATTTCCGCCAGCAATACGCCCTGATACCCGATCCCGGTCAGCCCGTAGATGAACGCCACGGCCCAGACGGCGGGGCGCTGCCAGCCTGCATCGACCAGCCCAATTGCCATGCAGGCCAGCCCCATCACGAGGCCGAGGACGGCCAGCAGAAGAATGGGCGGCACGTAGACCGAGCCGACCCAGCCCCAGAGCAGCCGGCCCGCGATACCCGCTCCCATGGCGATGGAATAGGCGATACCCGCATCGGTCAGGGTCCACCCCATGCCGAGCGACAGGAACGAAATGAAGAACGACGCGAAGGCGAGCTGCAGCCCGGTAAACGCGAACAGCCCCATGGCGAGTTCGCGCACCCTGGCATCGCGCAGGACGGCGCCGAGCGTCGCCCGCAGATCGGTCAGTTTCAGACTGCGCTGCGGCTGGCGGTCCGAATCGAACTCGGCGCGGAACGGCTGCAGCATCAGCGCGAAGGCAAGCGACATTGATGCCGCGCAGACCAGCGCGCCGCGCCAGCCGAACAGTTCGACGAAGACCGGCAGCAGGGCGCCGGCGATCACGCCGCCGACCGGCACGCCGGTTTGCTTGATCGAAAAAATGAACGGCGCCGAAGACGGGTTGGCATAGCGCGACAGGATCTGCGAACTGGCCGGTGTCGACGGACCGCCGCCGAGCCCGGTGACGATCGCGCCGAGCACGAACAGGTAGATATAGCCCGGCATATTGATCAGCAGGCCGATGGCGACCACCAGCAGGCAGGCCTGGCTGACGCGCAGCGCGCCGTAGCGCAGCAGGAAACCGCCGCCCGCCAGCGACGAGACCATCGAGCCGCCATAGAGAAACGCGGTATAGACGCCGACGAGGCTGGCACTCATCCCCGTCTCTGCGGCAATCGGCGGCGCAAGCACCGGGATCGTCAACCCGCTCATCGTCGATAACGCCTGCTGGAACAGCATGGCGAAGACCGCCGTGTAGACGACGGGTACTTTCATCCGGTTTCTTTCATCAGGTCGTCTTCGGCATCAGCCGATCATATCGCGGACCTTGCGCCCCAGCAGTGTGTCGAAGTCACGCAGGTCGAACACGATATCGAAATGGTTCCGGTCGGGATGT
>Ga0181557_1003421_pt1 | contig 15518 bp, 16 predicted proteins | sample 011ome_23_FD_148632 | JGI IMG/M metagenome (GOLD analysis project Ga0181557, IMG submission 148632) | Coastal salt marsh microbial communities from the Groves Creek Marsh, Skidaway Island, Georgia - 011506CT metaG (spades assembly) | ecosystem: Environmental > Aquatic > Marine > Intertidal zone... | reverse complement strand
TTGCGGTCCCTGGTTTTTACGATGATGTTCTGGAACCTGAAAATTGGGAGAGAGAAGAGCTGGCAAAGCTACCCTTAACAGAAGAGCAGTATGCCGAGTTTTTAGGTATCCAGAAGTTTTTTCCACCCCCAGGTTATGAGCCATTGGAGGCGATTCGTTTCTGCCCAACCCTTGAGTTTAACGGAGTGGGGGGTGGCTACCAGGGGGAGGGTTCGAAGACGGTCATTCCTGCCGAGGCATTTGCCAAGATCACCTGTCGCCTGGTCCCGGATCAGTGTGCGGAGGATATTGCGGTGAAAGTGGAGAATTTTATCACCAGCCTTTGCCCACCTGCGGTATCGGCTCAGGTTGAGATAAAAGGGGGAGGCAACCCCTATGTAGTGATTCCACCGAACAAACCAGGGTCAAAAGGGGACGAATCAAACTTAATGAAGAAAGCCTTCCCCGCCGTTGAAAATTGCGTCAAATCTTCCTTCGGCTCCTCTCCTTTATACCTAAGAGAAGGGGGCAGCATCCCTATTATACGCGATCTCAAGGAGGTCGCTGGCTTGGATGCCTTGATGCTCGGTCTTTTTACCAATGAAGATAACCTCCATGCTCCGGATGAAAGCTTCCATCTGGGTATTTTGGAAAAGGCAATCAAAACATTCAGCGAATTTTTTGAAGAACTAGCCTGATTTTGTTCCCTTTGTGCAGTAGACACATTTGAAAAATCAAAGACTGAATTGCGGTAGCAAAGCCTAGGTTGAAAGGTTTGGTTTGAACAATGAATCTAGGGAGACTTGGTCACAACAAAGGAAGCTCTTCGGTCTAGCTTTGCCTGCTGTCCATCCGCGTTGGGAATGGCAGATTCATCTCCAATGGATACGGTCTCAATTCTTTGGCTGTCTGCTCCCAGTTCCACAAGGTACTGCTTTACGGAATTAGCTCTTCTTTCTCCCAAGGCTTTGTTGTAGGCAGGCGTGCCTTTCCAATCGCAATATCCTTCAATCAGTACACGGGCTTCTGGGCTTTCCATGATAAATTCAGCAATCTCGACAAGCTTGGCTCTTTCATCCGCGACAATATTGTACTGGTCAAAGCCAAAAAATACGGGTTCGAAGGGGCGTATGACATTTAAGGGGTCACTGAAAGCTTCCAGGGCAGGGTCACGGGGCGAGAGAGGATCATTAAAGTCAAGCTGATTGGAATCCAAAGCGGTTCCCACAGGAGAAAACTCTTCACCCGTGGCATTAGGTCCACGACTCGGATCAGAGAACTCAGAGGTGGCCGCTTCCTGACCACGGTTCAGAGTGCTCTCTGGTTCTGCTTTTTTTGAGCAGGAGGAAATGGCTAAAATAACCCAAGCGAAAGCCAGGTACGCTTTTAAATCTCGCATGGTTTATCAGGAATCCCGCAGGACGAGAAACTGGGCTTTTCTTTCCAAGCCTGCAGTTGCGGGATCGGCGTTGGGAGTGGATTGTTCATCCCCAACTGATAGAACCTCAATCCGGGCACCATCAATACCCAAGTCAACAAGGTAATCCCGCACACTGGAAGCTCTACGATCACCAAGGGACTTGTTGTAAGCAGGGGTACCTTTCCAGTCACAATAACCTTCCACCAAAATTCGGGCGGTCGGGTTTGATTCCATGAACGACGCCACATCCTGCAATTTCATCCTTTCATCTGAGCCTATGGCGTATTGATCAAAACCGAAATAAATAGGCTCAAATGGGGATTCGGCATTGGCAAGAGCATCGGGGTCTGACCACAGGGAGTCCTGGGGGAGTAACTCACCGGAGCCATCCAGTCCGGAAATTGTTGCCCCGATGGGGGAGAGTTCCTCCTCAGCGTTGGCCAAGGTCCCGTCTTCGAGGGAACCCACAAAGGTGCCCCTGTCTGTTCCTTTAATGAGAGCCGTATCTTCCGGAGAAGGCCCTGTATTTTTTGAGCACCCCGTATAAAATATTGCCAAAGCAATCACACCTGTAATCCACAACTGATTCTTCATAACTTAATTCCCGCTTTAATTTTTAAGGATCAAATTCCCATATCTGATCTTCAATATACGATTTTTCTTGCGCGCGTGCTCGGGTTCGTCAATGGGAAAATCATTGAATGATATAAAATATTTCCTGGTCGACAATGGTTCGCTTAACCCAGAGGCTACGCTCAACCTCCGTAGAATTGCCAAAGCCCTGTCCAGTGAGACCGGTTTGCCCATACGCCCCGTGGGTCTTATGCACTCCCACAAAGTGAATGCCCAAAAGCTTGATGGTGTCGCAGCTGAAACCATGGAATCCCTTTTCCAATCTCCGGAGTGTAAGGAATGGAAGCATGTGGTAATGATCCCTTTATTTTTTGGTCCAAGCCTGGCGATCACGGATTGGCTACCCCGCAAGCTTCAGCAATGGCAGGCAGAGGACTCGACCCGATCTTTCCGCATTCTTCCATGCCTGCATTTTTTGGGTGATGACCGAATTGCCCGGGCTTTGACGGAGCGAACATTGGATGCCATTTCTGCTCATGATTACAACAAGCCATTTGTGGCTCTGGTGGACCATGGAACTCCTCTGCCGGAGGTAAATCAAATCCGGGAGGATGTAGGCCGGCAGATGAAAAGCTTGCTGCCTGCAGAAATATCTGGGTTCTCGACTTGCTCGATGGAGAGGAGAGATGGGCCGGAATATGATTTTAATGACCCGCTCTTGGAAAATAAACTTCGGGAGTTAGCTGGGGAAAAAGTGGAGCAGGTGGTGGTGGCCCAACTTTTTTTATCTCCCGGCCGTCACGCCGGCAAGGGAGGGGACCTGGAAGAGATCTGCTCTTTTTTCCCAGGTGCCATCGCCAGGACAGAGCTGTTGGGGATGCATCCACTAATCCTGGAAATTTTGGTGGAGAGACTCAAGCATCGAGAAGAATAATAATACCTGAACTTTACTGGAGACTGGTCAGCCAAACTCCAATAAGTAATAAACTGGCACCAATACCTCTACGGATAAAGGTAGAGGGGGATAGTATGCTTTCGGTAAGCAGCATTTTTTTCCCAAACCAGGCAATTAAAAGAACTGCCCATAAGCCCCGGCAGGCGTAGAAAATATTGGCCTCCGTGGGGACCTGGTAGAAACCTATGGCCATGGACATTAAAATAGCCTGACCTCCCATGGGTACAGCCGAGGCCCACATCCAAATGTCTGCCTTCTGGCGCGGCTTTAAGAAATTTCCCTCGGTGTAGGGAATCAGAAATAGAGAATACAGCCCCACGGATCCAAAAACAAAAAAGAGAACATTGACCGGATTCGACTGGTGAGTGAAGTGAGGGACTAAAGAATCAAGTAACCCAAAACTTGCAGCCGTGGCCAGGGCAAGGAAAAGTCCAGTCCAGGAAAGACTTGAATTTCTGGACGGCCAGCACAGCAAAGCAACGGCGAGGGCGGAAAGCCCGCAAGCTACCCATATTTTCCCTGATACCTGCCCGTCCGACAAGCCATGGATGAGGATAAAGACCGCCACAAATATGGGTTTGGATCCCATGATGGGAGTGATCAAGCTGGCTTCACCATTTTTTAAGGCAAGGAAGCAAAAAAACTGACCGAGGAAAAAGAGAAGGCCCAGGGCGGCACCAGACTGGATGTCCTCTCGCACGATACCATCGACTGCGAAGAAGGGGTAGGGCAGGAAGCACATGGACATCAAAATATTTGAATAGACCAAAGAGCGAATGGTGCCAGCCCCAAGTTCCAAGGCTTTTTTGCAGAGTACGGCACTGCATGCATAGAAAAATCCTGCACTCAGTGCGAGAAGAAGTGGGGTGTATTCAGTTTCCAATAAAGTAGAAGTTTGACTTGTTTAATGATCGCAAGCGGGCCTGGTTACATCGACGAGAAAAGCGAAGGCAGCAAGGGTTTTAGTAACCCGAATCAACTTGTTTTCCAACTGCTATCTTATCTCTTTCCGAAACTTTTCTTGGCCACATGAGTTCTAATGGCTGGTCAACTTACTGCATCATCATTTATCTAGACATTATGAGAAGACTTTTATTTTTTTGGACATTCATCGTTTCCGGTCTTCCTTTTTCAATGATGGCAGTGGTGGATTTCGAAAAAGAAGTTTGGCCTATTTTGGAAGACAGGTGCGTGGAATGTCATCGGGCACCCTATGAGCAGGCGGGAAGAATCAAGAACCCAAAAGCTGGGCTCAGGCTCGATGGGGCTGCCTTTATTATGCACGGAGGCGATCACGGCCCGGTGATCACTGTGGATCACCCCAGTCAAAGCTCTCTTTACACAAGAGTCACCCTGCCTTTTGGTGATGATGATCATATGCCCCCGAAGGGAGAGCCCCTCACCGAATACCAAAAGGAGACTCTTCGGAAATGGATTGCCCAGGGGGTAGATTTCGGAGCATGGGTTGGGGCAACCGATGGTTTGGATACCCTTCACCAGCGGGGGGGAGAAAAAAAACAGTATATCCCACCCCATATTACTTTTTACCAAGGACTGGCCAAGGGAGTGCAGGCCTTGCCGGAAACTCTTATTGCTGCCATAGAGGAGGAAACGGGCTTGCTTATTCGCCCCATCGGTATCAGCAGCCCTTTGCTTGAAGCACGAATTGTTTCCTCGGGTGTGGAATGTAACACCGAAACATTGCGCAAGCTGTTGCCTCTCGGGCGGCACCTGGCCAAGCTTGATTTGCGAGGAGCGAAGTTGTCGGAGGAAGGATGTTTGGTAATTGCCGGCTTTGGTAAGCTGACCCATCTAAATCTCCGCGATAGTACAGTGAATGATGAGGGAGTAAAGGCCTTGGCGGGCATGAGCAATCTTATAAGCTTAAATCTTTCGGGCACCCAGCTTTCTGATTATGGAATTCGGCCTCTTCTCGAGTTCGAAAACCTTACAAGTCTTCATCTTTGGGGAAGTGCAATATCTCCGGACCGGTTACAATTTTTGAAGAACCGACTGGATGGGGTAACCATCACCCCCTGAGTCCGATCCCCGTATATTTACTCGCTGAGCTTCCACAGCTTGCTGTCTGAACGCACGAGGATTGCATCCTTTGCAACCGCAGGGGTGCAGAGTATGGTGTCACCCAGGTTGAGGGTGTGAACAACCTCTGGCTTCTCCGCCTTGATGTTGACCACTTGCCCAAGTCCATCTTCGCTGAAAATATAGAGGTGGTCGGCGGTGATCAGGGGCGAACCGCTAATGGGACCCTTGAGCCGTAACCGCCACTGGATCTCTCCGGTTTCAACCGATGCACAGCTCAGGACATTGGCGTTGTTCACGACATAGAGAAAACCATCTTGAGAGGATGGGCTCCCGGTGCCTGGTTTCAATTTGTTATCCACCCAAATGGATTCAAAACTCTGGAGGTCATGGGCAACCTGGAGGGCGGTAATCCCATGGGAAGGAAGTAAGAGAATACCCTTTTCCGTCCAGGTGCTGGAGGGAATGGTGGAAGCCCCATCCTGGTAGTCCCATACTGTTTTCCCCGTTGTGGGCTCAATCGCGGTCATGCCTTCCTTGGATTGCAAACCCACGAGAGACCGGGCTTTTGTATTTATAATAACCGGCGATGTCCAGTTTGCAGCTTTGGGCCGCTTCTTCTGCCAGAGGGTGGAGCCGTTTTGTAAGTCGAGCCCGAAAGCATAGGAGTCTGCATCATTTTCAACCTGGATGACCGCCACACCTTGGACCACCACTGGTGAAGAAGACATGCCCAAGCCATTGGCAATGTTCGGGTGATCAAAGGTCAGACCCCGTGCCCAAAGTAAGTTTCCTTTCAGATCGAAGGCAAAAATATCATTCGATGAAAATTGGGCGACCAAGCCCTTTCCGTTGCTGGCCAGAGTGGAGGCGGCCACGCAGGTTTTTTTGTGGCATACAGTCCGGCCGGTAGCTTTTAGGGTTCTTTGCCATAGCTGTTTCCCATCGGAGGAATCATAAGCCAGCACATGCAGGTCTTCCTGAAAAGGACCACTGGAAGCCGATAGGTAAATGGTGTCTCCCACGACAACCGGACTGGCGATACCCCGTCCCGGTAAATCCTGTACCCAGCTCTTGTCTCCTTGGGTTTTGATAGTGACGGGGAGGGAGCGATGGGTTGATCCATTACCATTGGAGCCCCGAAACATCAACCAGTCAGCACGGGCCGGTAGAAGTGAAAGGGTGACAAAAAATAAACTGGCTATGATTTTCATGGCTTTTGGGATTCGCATCTTATGGGGTGGGTGCTTCCTGAATTACTTTTCCCGCCGGGTCGGTTATCCGAAGGCAAAACTCCCAGTTTTTGGTCCATGGTTGAGTTTGTTCATTTTGACAGATTTTTAAAAGGATTTGGTTTTCTCCCTTTTGTAAGGTGCCATCGAGGATGAATTGATCGACCCGGGTACCTCCGCGGTGATATTCATCCCGGGAAAAAAGTAATGCCTGGTTTACCCATATTTTCCAGGCATTTTTAGATCCAAGCCTGAACTGCACTTTTTGAGATTCAGCGGAATAAAAAGATGTGCGGGCATAGGCTACCACTTCTTTGAGTTCGCCGTAATGTAGGTTTATATTAAGCAGACCCAAGGGATCCTTTGTGGAGAATGAACTCCATGAGACTTGGCCGTTTTTCCCGGGATAGGAAGCGTTGGTTGTGAAATTTTCCTCAGGGTCATACACCCTGTTGAAACCTTCTCGATTGGTGTTGTCAAAGGGGCCGATCATTTCCCACTGCGTTTGGAAGCCCAGTAAAGTAATCAATTCTACATTCTGTCCGCGGCTCTTCAGGGCCTGACTTGCCTGCTTAATTTGATCAACATCCCGGGCATGTTGGAGCCCTTTTTGAAAAAGGGCTATGCTTCGAGCCGGAGGGGTGGCTGTTTCGGCATCTTCAAGGATAAGCTGAATCGCTTCCCTGCGCAGGGAAGGTTCTCGGTCGTGAAGAAAAGATGGAATTAAAGCTTCGGCTTCGCCGCGTTGATGTTGGCGAAGGATTTCAAAAGCGGCCCTTCTGGTGCTGCCTTCATTTTCAGGGTTTTGGATGATGGCTTTTACAGAAGTTTTGGGAAAAGCGGCTGCATCCGAAGTAACGGTGATTTTTGCGATGGCTCCTCGTATCCAATTATCTCCCACCGGGTTTGCCCGGTTCATTGCCTGAAGGAGGGCAGGGATGGAATCAGGGCTGAGCTTGTCAGCCAATGACATGGCTTGGGCCGCGTTTACATTACCCTGACCATGTTCATTAAGCTGGGTAAAGGCCTCGATGATCTTCTTTTCATAACCTGCTCCCACTTGGCACACCATTAAGAAAAAAAAGAAGAAATTCGCTTTCATTTCGTATTCCTTGGTCTAGGAAATAACTTCTGCCAACAAAAAAGATCTTAAAAAATCTTTTTTGTTTTGCATGTTCCCTGTGGATTGAAACAAGTAGCGGGATGAAAATTGGAAAATTATTTATTTCAATCCATCTTCTTGTTTTACAAGTTGCCGCATACAAACCCGTCGAGGTTATTGATCTTTGGCCGGGTGAGGTCCCGGGTGAAGTGAATGGGGAAATTGGGAAAGAAACCATAAGCCCTCCCTCTTCCCAGAGCGGTCATGTTCTCCGGATTGAAAATGTTTCCCATCCTACTCTTTCCTTTTTTCCGGCATATTCAACAAAAACGAAGAATACTGCCATAATGGTCTGTCCGGGAGGTGCCTACAATATTCTCGCTTATGAACATGAGGGGCTGGATATATGTGAGTGGTTAAATGAACTGGGTGTCTCAGCTTTTTTACTCAAATACCGGGTGCCCCGTCGTCAAAATAGGGAGAAGCATGAGGCCCCCCTTCAGGATGCCCAACGTGCCATGGGTATCATTCGGGGAAATGCCCAAAAGTGGAAGATCGACCCTACTAAAATTGGGGTCCTCGGCTTTTCTGCCGGAGGCAACCTTGCTATGATGACAGTTACCTCCTTTGCCAAACGAACTTATGCTGATGTCGATTCTATTGACCGTGTTTCCTGCCGTCCTGACTTTGGGATTCTTATATATCCTGCCTACCTGGTCGACCGTAAGGACCCAAGCCGACTCTTACCCGAGATGCAAATAAACTCTCAGGCATCTCCCTGTTTTTTTGCCCATACCGGGGATGATCAGGTACCTGCCGAGGGTAGTGTGCTTGCCTACCTTGCCTTGGAAAAAGCGGGAGTGAAGGGAAATGAACTTCATGTTTATCCCTATGGGGGGCACGGTTATGGTATGAGAAAGTCGAAGAACCCGGTTTCGTCTTGGCCTGATCGGGCAGAGGAATGGATGAGAGCGGGTGGTTGGATACCCAAAAAGAAGTAAGCGGATGAAAAATCGTTTCATACAATACCGAGAGCGGGGTAATCCCCTCGATGTTTTATCCTTGGAGGAAGGACCAAAGCCTTCTCCAGTTGCCGGGGAAGTCCTGATTGAAATGCTCGCTGCCACCATCCACCCTTCGGATATTGGCCTCATTAACGGGTCCTATGGAAAACTTCGGGATCTTCCCGCGGTTGCCGGCAGGGAAGGGGTGGGCAAGGTTGTGGAAGCGGGATCCGGGGTGGATGACAAAATTATCGGCAAGCTTGTGGCTATGCCTGATGCCCTCGGAGCCTGGCAGGAATATGTGACCTCTTCTGTGGATGATTTACTTTTGCTTCCATCCCTGGTTCCGGCCGACCAGTTGGCGGTGGCCATTCTCAACCCCATGACTGCCTGGCGATTATTGCATGACTTTGAATATTTAAAAGAAGGGGAATTCATTATCCAAAACGCAGGGAATTCAGCAGTGGGGTTGGCGGTTGTTCAATTTGCCAAGATGTTAGGTGTTTCCTGTATAAGCCTGGTTCGGACCCAAGAACGGCTTGAGCAAATGCTTGAATTTGGTGCGGAGCATACCTTGCTGGATGAAGATGAAGCTCCTGCCAAAGTAATGGAGCTAACCGGTGGCCAAAAATGTGCCTTGGGTCTGAATTCTGTGGGAGGCCGGAGTGCCTTGCGGGTTGCCCGCTCCCTGCGGACGAGCGGTGTACATGTCACTTTCGGTGCCATGGATGGTGCTCCCATCCGCTTCCCTACCCGGGAATTAATTTTTGAGGATATTCGATTCGTGGGTTTTTGGCTCGATCGTTGGAGAAGAAAGCAGACTCCCGCCGGTCTACGCAATGCCATTGAGCATGTTTTACAACCCCTTGCCCTTGATCAGCTTCGCTACCCGATTGACCGGGTTTACGCCCTCGAAGATTTCAAAAAGGCACTGCAGCGCAATGGGGAGTCGAGGTGGGGTAAGGTTTTACTTTCTCCCAATCCCCAGAGTATCGAGAAGGTTATGAAGAAATCCTCTTGATTAGGCTGGTCAAGGAGAAATACTTTCCAGGGCAAACGGTATGGTTTTTGTGGAGAATCTTGTGCGTGGTGACCTTTGACTTGGGGATATTACATCTCTTTATTAAGTATTCACACAAGCCTTCCAGGGAATCCATCTGTTTCGAAGTGGGAGAGCGGAGCTCAAAGTTCCCAATAAGGCAGATACCAATACTTTCCTTATTCCATGAAAGCTTTTTCATGTGTCCTCCATCCAATTGGCTTTTCCAGCGGCCTCCAAGGTAAACTTCGCCGTCATAGGCCTTCCTGGAGCCGTTGGAAATGACAAAATGGTAGGCGAGCCCATTTCTCATTCCCCGGGCTTTATGCACCCGGTGCATGTTTAAGGCATCGTCTACTGGCGTGGCGGAGTGGTGGATGACTATTCTTTTCCATTTCCCTGACTTTGCCCTGACCGCGTTGAGTGCTTTTACGGTCGATGAGCTAAGCAAACTTGGGGGAGGGGTGTAGGTGCTACCTTGAACGGGAATAGTTAATTTTTGACCCACCTTGATTAAATCCGGTCTTTCAATTCTATTGATCAGGGCAAGGGTCGAGGTTTTGACCTGAAAACGGCTGGCGATGCTGCCCAGGCTTTCCCCTTTTTTAACCACATAGGTGATTTCACTCGATGCACCGGAGGGAATCTTTAATTTCTTCCCTACATAGAGAAGGTTTGGGTTCGAAATGCCATTAATTGCCTGCAATGCACTGGTGGAAACTCCATATTTCCGGGCTATACCTCCAAGAGTTTCATTTTTTTGCACCACATGGGACTTTTCGGCCAATCCCGAAAGTGTACCCAGTGCGAAGACTAATATTATCCAGATTTTCCTCATCTACGGTTTTACTTTCTTTTCGAATCTTGAAAACTTGGCAACCTATATCTTGTTTGGCACAATTGTAATCCTCTGTATAAATGACCTAACTTTTATATCCACCTCGCAATTCAAATGACATTAAAAACAAAAATGTGGCTGGTATCGCAGGGTCTCTTGCTCGTTACGGCCCTTATTATACAGCTTACTTTTTATGGAGGCATTAAGGTTGGGCCGATTCTAGGTATGGCTAAACGACCCTACCTTGATATCATTCAGGGTGTTGAACCAGTGGTGCCGGAATCAATTTTATCTCAAAAATTGCCTCCCGAAGCCTACGATGCCCGAATCCCGATGTCTCGCGAGCAGGTTGTGAAGTCAAACCTTGGAGCCTACCGAAAGGCAGCCCAGCAGGAACACGGCTTACGTACGGCCTTAATTGGAGGCGTTATCGTCAATGTTCTGTACTTTTTCGCCTATCATTTACTGTTTAGGTTTTTTAAAAGAAGCGTGGAGAGGCACAAAAAATCAATGATGTAAGAAAGTTTTTTTCTTTAGGGTTGCTTAAAGACAAAATCCTTTTTGCATAGAGATACCCTTTCAACCTCAACCAATTATGTCTAAGAAGTTCGCAAGTTTTCTGACCGCTTATTCTTTTATCCCTGTCTTTTTATTTGGTCAATACGACAGGGGTGACTCTTATTCTGCCTTATCTTCGGAAAAACCAGTCACTGATTATTTTGACAGCGTAGATGATAAAAGCTTTTATCAGCGCCAACGCATTCATGGGATGAAGCGTGAGATTAATGAGTACTCCGAAAGGTTACACAACTTACAATCCCGCTTTGATGAAATTTTTTACGGACTCTCTCGTGGAAACTCTTTCAATAAACCCTTTAATACCAATGTTACCCCATCGCGGCCTCCCAAAAGTGATTTATATGAACCCAGCGTGCAATCCACCTATGCTCCTCCAACATCCCGAGGTGCACTCCCTGATGTAAACATTGATGAACCGCTTTTTTCTTCTCCACCATCAGATTCTTCCGACCTTTTTGAACCCGAAGTACAAAATCCAGTAAATCAATTGGCTTTTCAAGTCGAGGCTCCTGGCGCCTACACCAAAGATGGTAAAACGAAATCCCTTTTTAACCCTGAAGACCATAAATCGCCAGGAGCATGGGGGAAGTATTTTATCCTCACTCCCGGGTATGCCATCCCTTACAAAATCCACAAGCCATCCGTACCCATTCAAAACAAAGAAACATACCGCCGTTATGATCCCGGTGTAAGTATTCTTGTGTCCGGTGGGTTCGAGAAAAATAATTTTCGTTTTGGTTTGGGTGGGCTTTACAAGAAAAACCGCCACCATGAAACTTCTTACAAGTATTTTACCGGCTCAGGTTATCAGGATTTCCAAAACCATGCTGAGACTTTTGCTGGTTTTCTTGATCTTGGCTATGAGTTTACTCTTTTCGGAAATTTCGACGGGTACTTTGGGGCAGGCCTAGGCTATTATCTTTCCATCATTGAAGATCCCCAAAGTCGTAAAGACCATGGTTTTTTTGCCACTGGAAATATAGGGCTTGCCTACAATTTCAACGAGATGATCGCCCTGCGGTTAGGTTACAGGTATCTGCATGAAGAGGAAGTTCCTGCCCATGTTGCTGAGCTTGGGTTAGGTTTCGAATTTTAAGGGTATGTCACCCCTGCTTCCGGGCAGTATTCCTAAGAAAAAGGGTTTGCTTGTTAAAATTTTCCTGAGTCCGTTGGGGTTGTTTTACCGCCTTTGGACTTCATCAGTTCGTATGAGGTATGCCCCTGCCGATGGTCGGGATGAATTGGATAGTCATCCCAGCTCGATTGTACTGACCCTATGGCATAACCGTCTGTTTCTAGCCGGCGAGTGGCACAACCGTTATCGAAAAGACAAAACCATCTATGGCCTCATCAGTGCGAGCAAAGACGGTGCCTGGCTGGAAACTTTCTACGGGTGGACCGGAATTCGGGCGGTCCGGGGTTCTCGTAACCGGCGCGGTGTGCAAGCCATGAGAGAACTGGTCAAAGTGATCAAAGTTGATAGCAACGATGTCGGGATTACACCCGATGGTTCGCGTGGTCCAAAATATCAAGCGAAACAAGGGGCGATGGCAGTGGCGAAAATTACCAAAGCCCCGGTCTTGTTATTATCCTTTGAATATAGCCGGGCCATGAGGTTAAATTCCTGGGATGGCTTTGTGATACCCTATCCATTTTCTTCGGTAAAGGTGACCACCAAACTTTTAAGTTCTGACTTCCTTTGTAAATCTCGTACGGCGGAAGAGGCCGCTCAAATTGTCGAGGACGAACTTAATCAAATCACCAAAGACTGATTGCTCTTTGTCAAACTTTCGCTATGCCTACGATGTCAATCGAGCGTAACCAAATTCCTTGAAACCAATCCTCCAAACCCAATCACTCACCAAAGCTTTTCGGGGCGTGAAAGCGGTAGATGATTTGTCTTTTTCTTTAGACAAATCATCCATAACCGCCTTGCTGGGAGGCAATGGGGCGGGTAAGACCACTACGCTTTCCATGCTCTTGGGCTTACTGCGCCCAAGCTCCGGAAGTATCCGCCTGTTTGAGCAGGATTTCATCAAAAACCGCTTTGCAGTCCTGAGCCGAATGAATTTCTCATCCCCCTATGTGGACCTCCCTCAAAGGTTGACGGTCAGGGAGAACCTATTGGTTTATGCCAAGCTTTATGGCGTGATCAACCCTGGCAACCGAGTCGCGGAGGTTGCGGAGTCCTTTCGGATTGAAAATTTATTAAACCAGCGCCTACGCCGCTTGTCGTCCGGGCAAAAAACCAGGGTGTCCTTGGCCAAGTCTTTGATAAATAAGCCTGAGTTTCTTCTCCTTGATGAGCCGACTGCCAGCCTGGACCCCGATACCACCGCGTGGATCCGGGAACTTCTTCGTCAATACCGCGACCAGGAGGGGGCCACGATTCTTTTTGCCAGTCATGACATGAGAGAAGTGGAACTCCTTTGCGATAAGGCTCTCTTGATGAAAAAGGGAAAGCTCGTGGAGGAAGGCACACCCACGCAGCTTTTGGGAAAATACAACCGGGACAACCTGGAGGATGTCTTCTTACAGGTCAACCGAAGGGAAGAGGAATGACGGGACTGAAAGATTCCTCCTGGGGGCGTATATTGGCACTCTTTACCCGCTACTTTTTTCTCTTGCGTAGTAGCTGGCCCCGGATCATTGAGATCGCTTATTGGCCCACGATGCAGATGGTGATGTGGGGCTTCGTCTCCAAGCATTTTGCCCCCAGCAGTCCGGAGCTTACCGCGGGCGGGGTGCTTATCTCGGTTGTCCTTATCTGGGATACCCTGTTTCGCTCTCATATCAGTTACACCCTTTCCTTTTTGGAGGAGATGTGGTCCCGCAATTTGGGCAACCTTTTCGTTGCCCCGCTGCGTCCATGGGAGTTAATGCTCGGCTTAGCCTGTATCTCCTTGATTCGCACCCTTATCGGAATGGTGCCCGCCGCCTTACTGGCGATTCCATTTTTTGGGGTTTCGGTCTTTGAAATGGGCTTTCCTCTCTTTGCTTTTTTCTTCAACCTGGTACTCACCGGTTGGGCGATGTCCCAGTTTGTGACTGCAATCCTTATCCGTTACGGGCTGGGTGCCGAGAGCTTAACCTGGGTCTTACCTTTTTTAATCGCTCCCTTTTCCTGCATTTATTATCCGCTATCCACTTTGCCGGCATGGATGCAGGATGTGGCCAGTTTTATTCCCACCACTTATGTTTTTGAGGGGATGCGTGCCCTGCTTATTGAAGGGGTTTGGCGGCAGGATTTATTACTGCAGGCCCTCGGCTTAAATGTTGTTTATTTGGGGCTTGGCATGGGGACTTTCCTTTTTGCTTTCCGGGTTGCCCGTACCCACGGGTTGCTTTTGCAGGCAGGTGAATAAAAAAGCAAGCATTCCCAATTGCCAAAACCTTGAACTTTCTCATCATCAATCAGTTTTTAAATCATGGCTAGAATTAATCAAAACTACGACAAATTAGCTGCGGGCTATCTCTTTCCGGAGATTGCTAAACGCACCCACGCCTTTTCGGAAAAGAATCCGGATGCCCAAGTCCTTCGTCTGGGGATTGGTGACACCACGGAGCCCATTGTTTCTTCGGTACTGGAAGGCTTGAGGGATGGGGTAAATGCATTGGGTGCAGCTGAATCATACTCCGGTTACGGCCCATCCGAAGGGATCTCTCCCCTCCGTGAGTCTCTGGCCAAGTTATATGCCGAGCGGGGATTATCCCTGGATCCCAGTGAGTTTTTTGTAAGCGACGGGGCCAAGTCTGATTCGGCAAACATTCAGGGGATTTTTTCGGATGACTGTGTCGTTGCAGTCCAGGATCCTGCCTACCCGGTGTATGTGGATAGCAATGTGATCGCCGGCCGTACCGGGCAGGCTACGGAAGCTGGTTATCAAGGACTGGTTTACATGCCCTGCACCGAAGAAAATGGTTTCTTCCCCGAGCTGCCCACACAAAAAGTCGACCTGATTTACATCTGCAGTCCCAATAACCCAACGGGTGCTGTCGCCACCAAAGAGCAATTAAAAACTTTTGTCGACTACGCCAATGAGCACAAAGCCATCATCTTTTATGACTCTGCTTATGCCGCCTTTATCACCGACCCTGACCTTCCCCGTTCAATTTATGAAATCGATGGGGCCGAGAAGTGTGCCATTGAATTTAACAGTTTCTCCAAAACCGCCGGTTTCACCGGGGTACGCCTGGCTTGGACAATCGTGCCCAAGGCCTGCCAGACCGAGGACTCCGAGCCGGGCAAATTGCATGCCTTGTGGACCCGTCGGCAGAATACCTTTTTTAATGGAGCCTCCAATGTGGTTCAGTCGGGGGGCGTGGCTGCACTCAGCCCTGAGGGCCGGAGGCAAACCGATGAACAGGTGGCTTTTTATCTGGAGAATGCAAGAATTATCAACGAAGGCCTTACTTCCCTGGGTATTACCACCTATGGGAGCGACAATGCCCCCTATGTGTGGCTCAAAACACCCAACGGCTTATCCTCCTGGGACTTCTTTGATAAATTGCTTAATGAATGTCATGTGGTCGGCACTCCAGGTTCTGGTTTCGGGCCGGCCGGGGAAGGATTTTTCCGTCTCAGTGCCTTCGGCCATCGGGCCAATGTTGAAAAAGCGGTCCAGTCCATCAAGCAAAACCTCCAGCTTTAAATTCGGTTAATGTTCGCCTTTTGTAACTAAAAAGGTGGCATAGAATTCCTGAGGCAGGCAGGAGGGTATCCGCTTGCCCTAGAAGTTTTACAGTCTCTACTTTCT
>Ga0181557_1003377_pt1 | contig 15682 bp, 10 predicted proteins | sample 011ome_23_FD_148632 | JGI IMG/M metagenome (GOLD analysis project Ga0181557, IMG submission 148632) | Coastal salt marsh microbial communities from the Groves Creek Marsh, Skidaway Island, Georgia - 011506CT metaG (spades assembly) | ecosystem: Environmental > Aquatic > Marine > Intertidal zone... | reverse complement strand
CAGGCCCGTGGCCAGCCACAGGACTGCCGCAAGCAGAAGGACGGCGTGCAGGACAACGCTCGGGTTCATGGCAAACTTGAGCGACGCGCGGTGTGAAGTCTCGCGCGGCTCTGGATGTGCCGGTACAAGCACACCGCTGGCGCAAAGTGGAGGCAACGCGGGCCCCGTCGTGCAAACCGCGTCGGGCATGGACTCCAGCAGAGGGTCTCCTTCCATTTTGCATTTACGGTGCCGTGGCATATATAAAATGAAACAGCGCGCATGCACATATTTTCTTGCATGTAAATGGCGGCCATCGCGGCCGTGGCGGGCAAGAAACACACAGATTGGTCGTCGCAGACCACACAGCCGCTGTACAGCTCGAATTCGTGCTTGCTCGCGCAGTTTAAAACGATGCTGGCAAAGCGAAACAAGAGCGGACGGCATGTCCGGCGCGGCAACCTGGGACAGGCGTGCGTAGCATGCGACGACGTACAGCGCGTCTCGCCGTGTCGGCTCTGCCTCGCACAGGCCCTGGCGGCGTGCGGCATCACACCCACAAGCACTGCCTTTATGCATGCGCAGGTGTACCGCAAATTCATGTGCACACGCATACCAGACAAGGGCGTCGCGTGCCCGCACGCGCTTGCGGCGCAGGCCATGCGGCATCTTGTGCTCGAGGCAAATGTCACACAGGCCCTCTTCAACGCTTGCGTCGAGCAGAAATACCTGTTGCTGTTCGAGGTCTTTGTCAAGTTGTACCTCGAGCACGTAGTGCTGATAGAAGACGTGATAGACAGTGGGTGCAAGGTCCCCCACAAGAACGAGAGTCTCGCGCAGGCTTTGGTCGAGTATGCGCTCGCGGCGCTTCATCTGTTGTACAATACCTAAGCTTGATGTGCGTGTAGCACCTCGGGTGCCTTTGCATGCCCTGCTCCTGAGCGAGCACTGCATGCGGCCCAAGCTCGAGGTGCGTGTGCCTCGGCAGGCCTAAGCATACGCTGCCCCGGAGCGAGCGCTGCACTCGGGCGTGAGGAGCCACGACAGCATCAAGAGCGCGTCCGCGCCGAGGCACGACGCGACGCCCAGGCGGTACATGAACAAGTCGTACGTGCGCAGCGAGTTGCTGTGCATCAGGTGCGCCACCAGCGCCGACTCGGCGACGAGGATCAGGGGCAGGTACGAACGGGCGCGCCGCGCCGCGTGCAGGTCGAAAATGTCAAAGCTCAGACGCGCCAGGTACATGAGCAGGATTTGCATCGGGGGCAGCCGCGCGCGCCAGTACGCGGCGTGCAGGTACGTCGCGCACAGCAGCGACGCGACGACAAACATGCCGCAGAGGTGCCCGACGTACAGCACCTGCGGCACGCTCGCCGCATCCCACGCCATTTGCGCATCAGTGTGGTGTGCATATAAACGCTTACTGCTGTTTTGTTGCGATTCCGTGTCAAATTCAAACGAGGCGTATCCGGCATTTTGTCTCGCATGGTCGTACATAATCTTTTCAGTAAAGTGCCTTTATTCAGTATGCAGCACGAGGGTCCAGTGCAAAAGACTTGCTACAAGCTGTCGCGGCTTGCACGTTTCTGCATGTAAGAGAGACCACGACCTAGCAGTACGCGGCGACGTGCATGCCCTGCACCCACACGTCCGGCGCGGCACTGCCCGGCCTCTCGCGCTGTGCCTCCTCAAAGATGGAAAAAATCGTGAACAGGATCACCAGCGAGTTGAGCGCACCGTAGAGCCCGACCAGGATGTCCTGGTGGTACACGCCGTACACGCTGATGCACGCGTCACTGACAAACGCCATCTTAACCGAGCTCGGAATGTGGCTGAACACGCTTCCCATCTTGTCCTCGTTGCGCTTGTTGGGTTGCTCGGCCAGACGCCGCGAGAGAAACAGAGGGTACATCTCTTCTGCGGACTCGATATTCGCGAGCACAGAGATAATCATGCCGAGCAAGCCGATGACAATGACCCAGGGCTCGGTCGTGTCGACGCTGCTCTGTGAAAGATTGAGATGCATTTTCTGCACGCGTGCGCGGCATATATAGCTTCACTGCACGTGCTCAGGCTCGCAACACCAGGCTGCAGGCCTGTACCGCCGGACTAGACTTTATTGGGAACTCGCTGTTCGAAACTCGAACGCCTTAACATGGTAGCTCTACCGTTGTGCCCGGTACAAGCATTTGGGTGTGAGCACAACGTTTTGCGACCGACTACACGCCTTACACACCTTGACCTTGTGAGTGCAGTGCTGGTGCGAGTGCCCCGACGCTTCAACGCAGGACGGTGCCAGCGCCGAGCACCTCCTCAAACTCCTCGGCGTCATCTCCGGACGCCACAGACTCAGACTCCGAGTCCGGCACCTCCGCGACCAATTTGCGGACAAGGCCTTGCAAGCACAGGCACGCATCCAGGTCCATGAACACCTGCTCCTTGCTCGCAAACAGACCGCCATAGCTCCGAGCAGAAAACGCGCCTGACCGCTGTGCAAAGATATCGCTGCCCTCGTACTCCAAGAGCTGTCGCATTTTCGCGTGCGCGGCGTCGCTGAGCGCAAACTTGTCCATAAACTCTTTGTCGGTGTTCTTGATCATCTGGTTCATCAAGACCTTGACAAAGCTCGCGACAATGTTGTGCTGCATGCAGTCCGCCGCCATGTTGTACACAGTGGCGTACAATTCGTAGACGTCCATGTTGGCCTGCTCGGCCTTCTTGCTGCTGTACGACGGCTTGGTCGACTCACCCGTGCAGGCTTCGAGCATCGTCAGCAGCTGCAAGAGCTTCCTCTTCATCTCGGTCTCCCTTTTCTTCATTTCTTCTGTGTATGTTTTCACACCCGTCCGCTTCTGCCTTGCGCCAGACTGCACCCCGCTCTGCGCCCTCTCGTGCAGCAGGGCCTCGGCGCGCAGCAGCACGCTGCTCTCGACCTCGGGTTTCTTGCGCTTGGGGCCCGCGGCGTCGTCTTTGCCCGCGTTATCGGACAGCAGCGCCTCCAAGCTCTTGGTTTCTTCGTCCATCTTGCCCAGCAACGCGGCGACTGCACACATGCTCTCCAGCGCAGTCTGTAGGTCCATGCTTGCGTCGAGCGGCGGGAAGCAGCTTTGCATCTCGTCGTTGGTGAACTTGCGAGGCTCTTGGGGTGCGCTGGGCAAGTCCACGTGCTTCACGCGCTGGGGCACCCCCCGCGTCATAAACTGCCACATCCTTACCTTGCACGCGTGTTCGAGGTTCTTGTCGTCCACGGCAGCCCTCCCGTTGCGCATCTCGTCGACTACATTCTGCGCCGCGATCTTGTGCTGCTGGTCCATCATGCCCAGCAACACCAACACGCGCACCGTCAACGCGCGTGCGAGCGTCGCGTCCTGCGTCGCCTCCATGAGCGTCGCAGCCTTGCAAATTTGCGCCATCTGCAGAAACGTGTTCTCGTCCACCCCGACGTTGTTCACCGCCAGGGTGGCAATCAGCGGGGTCATGTTTTTGAGGATGGTGTTCAGGTTTTCGACGTCCCTAAGCACGCAGCTTGCGGCTCCAGGCTCGCCCAGGTCCAGTTTGTGGTAGAGCGAGCCAGCCGCGCCGTGCCGGTCGTCGTGCTTGTGATCCTCGAGGATCTGCCCCAGCAACATGCTGGCGGGGTGCCCGCCTTCGCTTGCCATGGCGTCCTTGACCTTGTTGCAACGAGCCAAGTACGCCGCGTGCACCGCCTGCATGCGTGCCACGCCGCGCGGCGCGGATAGCACATCCTCTTTCAGCACGGGGAGAATCGTGTGCAACTTGCTGTACGAGTTCTCGAGCAGGCCCTGGAGCACACGCGTCGGGCTCGAAGCACCGTCTGGCATCGCGGCGTCAGCACTCGATGCCATGTCCGCTTTGCCGCGTGTTGTGCAGCCAATAATCCACAGCGCTTGTTGAAATCAAATTCAACGGAATTCGACGGAAATAGACACAACCGAGGTTCTATAACACACACCCGGGTTTTTGGTTCTGGGCACCCCGACGGCCCAGACGGACGCACACCAAATCCGAAATTCGACGGAATTCGACGAAATTCAACGGAATTCGACGGAATTCGACGGAAATAGACACAACCGAGGTTTTATAAAACACACGCGGAATTCGTTGTGGGCACCCAGACGGCCCACGCGGATGGCCCACGCCGGTGAACCGATGGCCCTTGGTCTCAACGAACAAGTGAGCTTTCTGCTCGGCAAATACCTGTGGTTTTGCGGGCGGAACGAACACGCCTACTGCGTCAACGACACCTACACCGACGATGTCGAGTTTACTCGAGTCCGCTTTGACCCAGGCTGCGGCACTGCACCTCCCGTGCACGTGTCTGTAGGTGCGTTTTGTTGGGCTGTTGCTTTCGAGGACGGCTCGGTGCTCACGCAAGGACTGAGCGTGCCGCCCATGTGGTATCGCGGGCCAAACATGGCCCCCGAATCCATGCTGCACGTACCGGCGGCGTTCGAGGGCAACAAGATTGTGCACATGGCGTGCGGCGAGGCGCACATGCTGGTGGTGACCAGCTCGGGGCGCGTCTACGCGCGAGGGGCGAATGTAGCAGGGCAGCTTGGCATCGGCAACAAGACGAACATGCGCGAGTTTGCGAAGGTGGAGTTTGCCGACGACAGCACCGCCGACATCAAGTCTGTCGCCTGTGGGTCCATGCACAGCCTGGCACTCGCACGCACGGGCGAGCTGTACGCGTGGGGGTTGGCGGCAACAAACCAGCTCGGCGTGGATTTGGAGCGACTGAAGGACATGAGCACCCCAATCCGTGTCGGCGAGCAGGAGCTGCGCGACGTGGCCATGGTGCAGGTGTCCGCCGGGAACGGGCACAACGCCGCCGTCGACACGCAGGGCGCGCTGTGGGTGTGGGGCAACAACATGGACGGACAGCTCGGTACAGGCGACCGCCTGTCACAGAAGACGCCATACAAGCTTGCAAAGGAGGACGTGTTTGCAGGGGAGGCGATCAAGGCGGCAGCTTGCGGCTACAAGCACACACTTGCCGTCAGCGAGCAAGGCGGCGTGTGGGCGTGGGGTAACGGGATGTACGGCAAGCTCGGCACCGGCACAACGCAGGAGTGCTACAGTCCGTGCAAGATCGACGCAAGGTTCTTTGAAGGCGAAAAGGTGCAAGTCGTGGCAGCAGGCTACGAGCACTCTGCCTGCATCACAGAAAGCCGCCGCGTGTATACGTGGGGCAGGGGATTGGCGAGGCACCTGAACGCAGACGGCACCGTCGGTGATGTTCCCACGGGCCTTGGGCACGACGACGACGAGTACGTGCAACGCCCGCGCTGGGTGCCTGTATTCGGGGAGAAAGAACTAGCGTTTGCAATGTGCATGCACCCGCGCCTGGGGGAGGCCTCGCTCTGGAAGGACCTGTGTCCGGAGACAGTCGCCATGATTTTGGGAAGCGTTTGGTAAAACCAGGGAAGGTGTTTGCACATGCACGCGAGCCGTAATTTGCAAACAGTGGAGCAATAAAAATATATGCAACGCATCCAACAAAGCGCCATGTGCGAGGGACTTGCTACTACGTTTTGTGTGTTGGCAGTGCATACACTGCGGGTTCTGTGCGGGGCGGAAGACGCTCTCGACGATGCGTACGCTCAGCGTGTGGGGATGGCGGTGCGTGTAGACTTTGCGCGATTGGTTCTCGAAGCGAGCGGCGTTGTGTTTGTGCTGGACCACGTGTTGCAGCTGGTGGGCGTGTGGGCGTCACAGGCGTGCGGGCTGAAACCAAAAACGGGAAACAAGTTTGCAGTCGTGATGGCGCAGAGCGTGTACTACACGTTTACAAGCTTGTGCGCGCTGGGGGTCTGCTGGCGGGCAGACTGGTTCTGGCCGCGCGGGTGGGCGCGCATCATGGCCGACGGGCGCGTGCAGCAGGTGCCAGGCGCTACGCCGTACACCGCCCCGGCCGAGCTCAAGTTCCTCTACTGCTTGCAGTGCGCGTATTATGTGGTGCACTTGAGTCTCATGCTGGTATCACCGCGCAAAAAGGACCACGTGCAGATGGCGCTGCACCACGTGGTGACGCTGCTGCTGCTGGTCCTCTCGTTCCGCACGGGCTACTTGCGTGTCGGCACCGTCGTCATGTTCCTGCACGACGTGTTCGACCCGTTTATGCTGCTGGCCAAGTGCGCGCACTACTGCGGGCGGCGCAGGGCCGCCAACGTCCTCTTTGCATGCTGCGTGTGTGCGTTTGCGGTGCCGCGCCTGTGCCTGTATCCTGCGCTGATAGCACAGGCGTGGCTAGGCGTGTGCCCGGGGTCGCCCTCGTGCCCGGGCGGCGTGTGGGACAAGACGGGCGTCGAGTTTCTGCTGCTCGCGCTGCTGTGCGCGCTGCTGCCGATACATGTCTTTTGGATGCGGCTACTGGTGATCGTGCTCCTCAAGGCGTGCAAGGCGCAGGCGCTGCAAGGAGACGCGCGCAGCGACTCGGACGACGACACGCCGGACACCTCGGCATGCGCGCCGCACTTGAAGAGGGACTGACGTACTCGGATTTGCGATCAAGCAGTCACACCGCGACAGCCAGCTGCGCGGATGTGCCGTGCAAAATGTTCTATTTTGGGCAAAGGCCATAAATACATGGAAGACGCAGACACGTCTTGAAATCCCCACGACATTATCTGGCACGCATGTCGGGTCTGGAGGGCAAGCGCAAACTGCATGCCGGCGTGTTAAGCACGGAAAAGACGTGCAGTTTCAAGACGGACGACGACGGCTGTATTCCGCGTTTGCTCGGTGCATTTCCAGAGCTTACGATCAGCACTAAGACACAGCTTCTGTCCGTGCAAAAGACAGATGGCGCATGCCCTGAATTGCACACCTGCAAAAACCTTGCTGGGCATGCAGACAGGAACTCGCTGTCATTTTACGGGCAGGAGGATGGCTGTTTTAAGGAGGCTACTTTCTGCTTTAGCGTGGACATCGCATGCGACGACTTGAAGTGGTACGTGCTTGAAAAAGACCCTGTTGTCGTGCGTGTCGCCGACCCCAAGACCAAAACTGTGAACACCCTCAATCTGGATCTAGAGGCGATCAAAGATCCTGTGTGCTTGGAGTGCGGACCAGAAAACAAGCTGTACATCAGCACGAAACGCAAAATTTTTGCCGTGGACATGAAGAGCGGCACGTGCAGGGAGCTTGCACCCGACGTCAATCTTTCGCACATCAACAAGTTGTGCATGAACCACAAACAGCGCAGTCTCTGCGTTGGCGACGAGGGGCGGGTGAAGTTTTTGAGCCTCGAGCACCGGCCTGAAACAAAGCTTGAGGAGGTGGCATTGTGGAAGGAGGACGAAAAGGGGGCTAGAATCACTGGACTGCAGTGCGACAGAGACGGAACCGTGTACGCCACGCGCGAAACATCCGACGAGATTGTGACCATCTACACAAACAAGGAAAGCAAGGTTCAGCGCGTGATGAACGCCGAGAACGGAATCCAGGACATTGCTTTGACCGGGAGGGGGGACTTGTTTTGCCTTACCCGCGAGAACGTCGGAGCACAGACCGGAAAAGCCAAGTACAACGTGCTTCGTGTGACAGACGGGATGTCGGAGCCAACGTACATTTCAGACCGGGACCTGCGTACGAAGCGCAGGATGCTCGAGTCGAGGATCGCGCATTCGATGAGGCAGCAGCGACTCGAAGAGCTGGAGCGCGACTTGTTGGAAGGCAGCTGCTCGGTGGAGTTGCAAGACGATGCCTCCGGAGCAAAAACCAAGGTCAAGGTCAATTTGTGGAAGCTTGGCGGCGCCTTTGATTATTTCGGCGCGTTTCAGCGGTTTACTGGCAATGGAGAGAACGTGCGCCTGGAGATGAGCGAGAAGGTGTTCCGTGACATGCTTGAGTTTTGTTACACGGGCACGTTGCAGCAGAAAAGGCACGAAATGCACGACCCGCAGTTTCTGCTGCCACGGCTGGCTGCAGCAAACATGCTCGGAGGCAAGTTGATGCTGGAGTCCTTGGAGCAAGCTTTTGTGGAGAAGGTAACGCACAAGAATGCGTTGGAGATGCTCGCATTGGCTGAGACACTGCCAGTGCAGAGTCTTGTCGAGCGTATGCAGGAGTACGTCGAGGCAAACGCGAAGGAGATTGCCTGCACGGGTGGCGGTGCACATGCTGAAAAGCTTTCGCACCAGTCCCTGCTCATCTGGTCAAGTGCATGTGCGAGAGCTTTTGCTCGGTCGGTGTGAGACGGATAGACGACTTGAGGGTGTGTGCATTTGAGACTCGTTTCTGAGACTTGTGTTTGAGACTTGTGTTTGAGACTTGTGTTTGAGACTTGTAGTAAAAAGACACGTTTGAGACTCGAGCGAGTGTCTGTGCTGGCGCACGCGCGCGGTGTCAAAATGTTCTATTTTGGGAAAGGCCCATAAATGCCTTGAGGATCCACACGGGACTCCGAATTTCTATCACACCATCTGGCACGCATGGCCTACGCGGGCAAGAAGCGCGGCCTGCGTGACGACACGGCGCCTGACGTACGCAAGATTGGCGAGTTGTGCACGGAGGACCCCTTTGTACGTGTGTTTGCCGCATCTCCGGAGCCGACGATCATGACTCGAAGGAAGCTCATCCACGTGAAGAAAAAAGACAATGCCTACGGCGACAGTCACACGTGCACTACGCTTGTCGGATTTGCAGATAGCAACCTGCTCTCACCTAAGCAGAATGACGGCCCTTTCAGAAAGGCCACCTTTTCCTGTTCCGTCTGCATGACAGGTTCAGGCTCGACCATATACGTGCTTGAGCAATACCCCGCAGCCGTGCGCGCTGTCAACTTGGAGACGGAATCAGTCAATACTTTGAAGCTCGATCTTGAGCACGTGGAAGGGCCTCGTTTCATCGCGTGTGGTCCTGCGAACAATGCGTACATCGCAACGAACACCAAAATCTACGAGGTATCTCTTACCAGCGAAAAGTGCGAAATTTTTGCGCAGGGGGAGTTCAGCAACATCGAAGCGATTTGCGTGAACATGGCGGAGAAAACTTTGTGGGTCGCGGACAGCGGGCAGATTCAGAGACTGAGCCTCGAGCACGGAAACATCATAGAAGACGCGAAGAGCGAGAAGAAAAAGGAGTGGCAGTGGCAGAAGCAGGCGAAAATAAGATCGTTGGAGTGCGACAGGGTTGGGAATGTGTACGTGACGCGAGAGCGAGGAAACGAGCTTGCCAAGATCGACACAAGCGGCAACATGACCTTGCAGCGCATCTCACTCGCGGAGAACGGAATCGAACACATAGCCTTGACTGGCACCGGAGACATTTTGCTGTTGGCGTTTTACATGTTCAAGCACACGCAACAGGCAATGTACGACGTGCTGTTGCTCAAGCAGCCGAGCGGTGAGCCACCCTACATAAACGACACGTGCCTGCGCTTGAAGCGCAAGTTTCTAGAGATGAGCATGCAAGAGGAGCGCATAATTAACCAACGCGAAGACCTGGAGGACGATCTGGCGAATGGACGCTGTACCGTGGAGTTGGATGACAAGGACTCCCAAGCAACGATAAAAATCAGATTCAACCCCCGCAAGCTCAAAAGAGCCATGGAATTCTTCCGAGCCTGGCAGGAATTTCCAAAGGAGTCCCACAACGTGCGCCTGCCTGGCATCGACAAGGATGTGTTCGACGACGTACTGGAGTTTTGTTACACCGACACGTTGGAGGCGCAAAAGCAAGAGGCAATGCGGGATCTGGACTACTTTGGGCCCCGGCTACGTGCAGCGGACGAGCTCGGGTTCAAGTCAATGGTGGAGTATTTGGAACTGACGTTCATCGAGAATGTGACAGAAGAGAATGCGTTTGCCATGCTTGCGTTTGCTGAAAGCATGCCAGTCAAGAGTTTGATCATTCGTATGCAGGAGTACGTCAAGACAAAGTTGAAGAAGATAGCGGAAAAGTCGCGCGGCGCGCATGCTGAATTGCTGTCACATGATTCTCTGCAGACGTTACTCAAGTCTTTCTGCAACCAGCCGTGATGCTTGGTCCGGGTGCAAGGAAGAGGGGTGTTGGGGTGGATATTGAAAGTTTGTGTAATAAAACGTTGTGTTATGCAGACGTGTGATAAGGGACTCAAGCTTAGTGTTGATACAAAGTATGCCATGGCGCATCCATGCTCTGTGGATGCTGCGACATTGTAGGCGGCGCATACACAAGTTGCGACGTCAAAAAAGGCTGTGGTACGGGCTGAGCTGCAGGTCCTGGGTACGCGTTCGGAGGACCCGGGTACGCGTTCGGAGGACCCGGGTACGCGTTCGGAGGACCCGGGTACGCGTTCGGAGGACCCGGGTACGAGTTTGGAGCAGTGTTGCAAAACTTGGGCGTAGGCGGCGGAGGCACGAGCTGTGGGTTTTGTTGCAAGGGTGCGTACGTGCGCTTGTGGTAGAGCGCACAGTAGCGCACGGCGACGGCAATGATCGCGAGGCCGGCGGTGCCTCCGGCGACAACCGCAACGATCACCGTAGCAGACCAGCCAGACGTCCCGTCCCTGGCAACGGTGGCAGGCAGGCCTTTGCCCAGCAGGAACTCGTCTTCGTTGCGTGCGACGGTCATGATGCTGGCCGCCGACGCCCCGGCCTCGACGCGCACGCCAGAGGCCTGCGCTTTCGTCAGCTCATTCTCCAGAAACACGATGCGCTCGATCATGCCGTCCGCCGCCACGACCAACTTGGCGTTGACCGTGGGCAGAGTAAGCAGCCGCCGCGCCAGCACGCCCGTCGTGCACAGCGCGTCGTAATCCGGGCGGTGCACGCCGACGACGACCAGCTGCATGTTTTCCACGATGCTCGCCAGGCGGGGGCGCAGCACCTCGATGAGCTTGGACTCCGGCTGGCAGAACTCGGCCAGGGACTGTGCCCTGACCTCGGCGCGCACGGCAACGCAGTGCTTCTTGTTAAACTCCCTGCACACCGAGTGCTCGACCATGCGAGCAGCGTCGACCGAGGTCACGTCTTGCGTGAGAATGGCCCCGGACGCGTCTTGCGCCGCTGCACCCGCCTCCACCGCCAGCAGCGCGCGCCCGGGCACGCCCAGCGGGCGCAGATTCTCCAGCAGGTCGTGCAGCGTGTACAGGTGCCGGCGTGCGGTCAGCGCACGCGCCTGCTCGTGCACGCGGATCATTGCCGGCGCGCGGCGGCGCGCTGCGCCCGCGTCCGGCGCCACCGCGCGCACGTCAAACGTCGTGCCCTCGAATAGCACGAGCGAGCTTGTCGCGCGCGGCGTGCTCAGGTACGCGGACGAGTCCGCGCTCACCGCGCTCGCGTCGCACGCGTGCGACTGGCAGGCATCCGAGTCCCCGAGCGTGAAAATTGCATACACCCACAAGTCGGCGCTCGCGTCTGCAGCAGACACGTCGCCCGGCGTCCACGTCACAACGCCGCGCTCGTGCGTGTAGTCGCTGCCGCCCGGGCAGGTGTGCGCGTACCCGCGCGAGTTGGGCGCGACGCCGCCGTACACAAACTGTGCTGCCGTGAACGCGTATGGGTCAGCGGGTGCATTCGGCGCGACGCGCAGCGCGTCGGCGTGCGCAAACACGTTGCCGGCGCCGACGCACACGAGCAGCCACCCGCGCTCGGGCACCAGCACGCGGTCGAAAAAGTACGGCCCGGCTGGGCCCCCGTCCGCCGGAAAGGGCGAGGCCAGCGCCTCGGGCCAGCGGCACGGAAACTCCTGCGCGGCGGGGTCCGCCCCGGGCACGCAGAGCCGCCGCGTGCCCGCGAGCGCCGGCACCGACCACAGCGCCTCGTGCTTGCTCTCGGCCGGTGTCGCCGGCGTTGCGAGAAGCCCCGTGCTGTCAACGCTTTGGATTTGCACCCGCGGGCGCAGCAGCGAGCACGCGTCGCTGCGCCACAGCGGCACAACGGTGCCGTCGACAACGTGCGCATTCACGGGCGCGCCTTGCGCGTCGCGGCAGACCTCGTACACGGCATGCGCCCCGGTCGCCGGCGTGCCGCACACCAGGTCCTGCCAGTCCTCAGCGGAGCGCAGCTCGGACTTGGTCAGCAGCAGCGCCATGTGCGCGCCCTGCGCCTGCTGCGCAAGCGTTGCGCCGGCGACCACGTGCGCGCGCAGCTCGGTGCCCGCTGCCCACGCGCCCCCGGCGCCGATGCGCTGCACAAAACCAACACCCTCGGGACCCATGTAGCCCGTCTGCACGCGCAGCTCCAGCGCGTTGCCGTACGCCACGGCGCTCTCCAGCGGCGCGCGCAGGTACACGGCGTCGGGAGCTTGAGTCAGCGTGTGCAGCAGGCGCGCGGTCGCGGCCTTGGCGACGTGAATCGTGCCGGCGAGCAGCCCCAGGTTTGCGTTCTGGCACTGGTACTGCAGCGACGCCTCGTCGTAGTCCGCGGGCACGAGCGCTCGCGTCACCTTGGCGGCCGAGTCCCTCGTGAAAAACCGCGTAATGTCGACGAGGGAGAACGCGGCCGGCTTCGCGACAATCGCGCATGCTCCGTCGCGCGGCCACTGCAGCTCGTGCTGCACGCCGCGCTGCAGCACCAGGTCCGGCAGCACCCCAGGCGTTGACGGTTCGGGCAGGATCCCGGCCAGGCGCCCCGCGCCCGCGTGCACAAAGGGCGCGCGCCGCACGTCCGCCGCGGTCGGCTCTTGTGCAAACAGCACGTCGCCGCTCGCGACATTAGCCACCGCGTGCGAGAACCCGGGGCCGTCGGAGGCCGTCAGCGTGGTGGTGACAACTTGACTCACGGTGTCGCACGTCTGCGCGTGCACGCCGCCGGCCGAGACCGCGGCCAGTACGAGCAACGCGCGCCGCCGAATGCCCATTGCACACGTGTCGGTGTGTTCCGTATATATACCACGGCAACAGCGCTGCTTGCGGCGAATGAAGCGCTGTGTGCTTCCGGAGTGCACGTACGCCGTGGCCGTGTGCGTGTTGCTCCGCCTAGACCCCCCAACGACACCTCGCAATCCAAGTCGAAATTCGCCAGAAATAGATCTCGATGTCATTAAAACAAAGTGGAGGCCCAGAGTCCGCAGTTTTTCCCTCAGGCCACGCGACACGCCACTGCGTTCTTGAGGAATGGCAGGCGTGCTGGGCGCGTGCGCGTCGCGCCTCGCGTGCTTGACGCCGTATGCCGTGGACTCTGTCGATCCTGCAGCGGACTTGGAGTGCCCGAGACCTTACAAGCGCGCCAAACTCGACGCGGGCGTCGGCCCGTCCTCGCTGAGCCTCGGCCCGGAGTCTACACACGGAGAGTCTGAACACGGAGAGTCTGGACACGGAGAGTCTGGACACGGAGAGTCTGGACACGGAGAGTCTGGACACGCGCTCGAGTCCATGCAACTGGACGCAGGCGCGGGGCCTCCGCTCAGTGTCAGCACCAGCGGTTTCGAAGCCATACTCAGCGACGGCGACTTGACGCTGCTTGGCCAGGTGTACTGGCAGTTGAGCAACATGCAGCTCGCTGCTGGAACACAGCCAGACGCGTGCATGACACCGTCGGACGTCGGCGCGCTGGTGTTGCTTGTGTTCACCAACGCCGGGCCGTCTCGGCCTGTCCTGTGCAACCGCGATGGAACTGCACCGACCCGGTTCCAGTTGGTTATGATGTTGCTGACGGCAAAGCAGGAGCTCTTCAAGATGCACACGCACGTCTGGGCGCAGGACGCGACCGACGCACAGCTTGAGATCATCACCACGGCCATCGCACAGATTACTGTGGTCGTCGGGCGCCTGGTGCCCACTTTAAGCACGCCGGGGCTCGCGAGCAGTGGCGGCGAGCGCGCCACTGCGGAGGGGGGGAGCATCGACTCCGAAATGCATGACAAGAGCAGCAAGCAGTGTGGAAGCCTGGCACCGCTGTGCACCGATGCCGGCACGCCAGCACTTGCCTCGGAGCAGTGGGCCCAGACGAAGGACAAGGTGATGGCCAAGTCCGCGAAGGAGCTCAGCACGGTCAGCAGGCGCGGGGGCGGCGCGCCGATCAAGGCCAGCACGAAGGTCCTTCATGTCCCGTGGAGGAAGCACGACCTTGCCAGGTGGACTTTGACAGCCACCATCGAGCTCAAAATGCAGGTCCTGGCGCGGTTCATCGCGCAGTTGCCGCCTGACAGTAAGAGCTCGCAAGGGCAGGTGCACCCGCACCTCCACGTGTCAGCGGTGTGCATCCCGGTGCCGCGGCTGTCTGAACTCGAGGCCAAGCTGCGCGAGGTGTACCCTCGCACGACGTCGGCATCTGCGTTGTCCAAGTCCACCGAGAAGACAAAGTGGCTCACCAAGTTCTTCTGCTCGATCGGCATGATGCACGACAAGAAGCATCCCTTGTCCAATGTCAAGAGGCTCGAGTTTGTGCCGGAGGTGTGGAACCAAAATGGGTACCGCCTTATCAAAGGAGGGTGCGACGCCGGCGGCAAGCCGAGGATTCAGTACTTGGACTAGTGATGTTCGATTTGCGGCCTTGCGACACTTACGTTTGAGTTAGGTGCGACGGCGGCGGCAAGCTGAGGGTGGGGAACTTGCACTCGTGTTGTAAGGTTCAGGCTTGCAATAAATCATAGTGTCTGCATTATAATGCACCAAAGTCCCACGCATGCTGGCTGCGTGCGTGTACAAAGCACAACGCGTTGCAGTAGACTTGAGCAACGTATAGTGCGACAGGCATGAGCGCCAAGGCTTTGATGTGCTCGAGTTTGTGATGTTCGTGCAGTATGAATACAAGGGTGTATATATGCGAGCGCAGGGCGCGAATATGATGCGGCTTGCAGCGGGTAGAACGCGGTGGCGTTTGGCCACGCTTGTGCTGCTCGCCGTGGTTGCATGCGTCGACGCCAGTGGCACGTGCAGCCATGGCCACGGGATGTATGACGGCGAATGCGCAGCATGTGACGTGGGGTATTTCTCAGACGCCGAGGACGACAACCCGTGCTTTGCGTGCCCGGCGGGGTACAGGTCCAACGCCGAGCGAACGGACTGCGAGGCATGCGCCCCAGGCTCCGGCAGCCACGAGGCGTGGAACCGCACGGATTGCGCGCCGTGCCTCGCAGGCTCCTACAACCCCTTCCGCTTCTTCCTTAGCACCGACGTACACGTGCCAACGAACGTCCAGTGCAAGCAGTGTCCCGGGGGCAAGTTTGCGGCGGCCGCGGGCGCAACCACGTGCGACGAGTGCGCGCCCGGCATGTACCAGTCAAGCATCGGGCAGACGGCGTGCGTCCAGTGCCCCGCAGGCACGTACAGCACGCACCGCGCGCTCGTCAGCGTGCAGGAATGCGCGCTGTGCGGCCCGGGCCGCTACTCGACGCCGGGCAACACCGACTGTGAGGACTGCGCGCCAGGGAAGTTTGCCCCGTTTATGCAGCGCGGGGGTGTGGACGCCTGCGTCGCATGCGAGGCGCCGTTCGTCGCGGAGGGGACAAGCAACTTCAAGTGCGAACTGTGTGGCGCCGGAAAAAAATTTGTTAGTACGGAAGAATGTGTGGAGTGTGAGGCTGGCAAGTACGCGCCGGCGGAGCACCAGGAGGCGTGCGTTGACTGCGCGGCGGGGACGTACCAGCAGAATACAGGACAAACTGCGTGTGACAACGTGTACGACAGCGCCGAGCGCGGACAGCAGGTGCGCGAGCACGGACAATTTACAAGAACGTCGTGCGAGCGTGGCACGCACGAAGACATGAGCACCGGCATCTGCGCGCCGTGCGCCAAGGGCACGTACCAGGACCA